>Ga0335073_10011410_pt1 | contig 12476 bp, 11 predicted proteins | sample Lox_Sample_22_FD_207093 | JGI IMG/M metagenome (GOLD analysis project Ga0335073, IMG submission 207093) | Soil microbial communities from Loxahatchee National Wildlife Refuge, Florida, United States - Lox_Sample_2.2 | ecosystem: Environmental > Terrestrial > Soil > Wetlands | place: USA...
CAACCTGGTTGTCCAGGAACCGCCGCTCGAGGTCGTCGTCGTCGAGTCCGAGAGCCGCGACCGCACGCGGGCGATCGCGGACGAGTACGCTCGGCGCTACCCCGACCTCATCCGGGTCTTCTCCCGTCCCGGGTCTCGAGGGATCGGCCGGAACATCGGCGTGGCCGAGGCGCGCGGCGACATCATCGCGTTCATCGACGGCGACTGCTTTCCCGACTCGCAGTGGCTGCACGCCCTCCGCGCCTCGGCCGGCGCCGCGGCCGTGCTCGCGGGCCGGACGGTCACGGTCGGTCGCGCCCAGTACGGCCACCTCGAGCGGGTCGAGCTGTTCCAGAGCGGCTACGACGTCACCTACCCGTCGTGCAACCTGCTCTACCGGCGCGCGCTCTTCGAGCGGCTCGGGGGATTCGACCCGAGGTTCATCACCGCGGAGGACATCGACCTCAACTTAAGGGCCGTGCGCTCGGGGGCGGCGATCCGCTACGTCCCCGAGGCGGTCGTCTACCATCAGGTCCGCACGACGCTCGTCCGGTTCCTGTACCAGGCGTTCTGGAACGGCTACGGCCGCAAGCAGCTCACCGAGAAGCACGGGAGCCTCTGGGGTCGCTACCGGGTCCGGCGGCTCCTGGAGGGCCAGCGAAGCGCCGTCGCGTGGGCCCGGCTCGCCGCCGCCCTGATCGGCTACGGGACGAGGGTCCTCACGGCCGGTCCGAAGCGGCTCACGCCCGAGAACGGCGCGCCGACGCGATCGGTCTCCTCGGGAGCGGAGCCCCGGGTCTAGTTCGCCTTCAGCAGGTCGGCGACCTTGACGACCTCGCCGAGCACCTTCGCCACGTCGACCGTCTGGTCGACCACGGCGACCAGGAGCGCCTTCTTGCCGCTCCCGACGATGATCGTCTTCGAGTCGTTCCCCTCGATCACGATCCGCTCGGGCGGCGCCCGGTTGAGCTCGGTGTTCGCCGTCGCGGCCGCGCCGAGGATGGTCGCGCACATGATCGCGAACGTCTCCGTATAGACGCCCGCGGGCACGTCCGCGTAGAGCACGAGGCCGTCGCGCGAGACGAGCGCGGTCGCGATCCCGCCGATGCGGGTCTTGAGGTCCTTGATGACGGCGCCGACGTTCCCGGTGGCCATCATTCCGCGGGAGCCCCCGTCACATCTCCTCGATACGGAAACGGCATTCCGGCTGGCCGGTGCTGGCGCACATCTCCTCGGTACACTTAACGCGCCCCCCCTTAAAACGTTCGTAGAACTCGCGGAGGATGCCCCGCAGCCGGTGGCAGGTCGGGATGTCGCTCGGGGCGACTTCGATCGAGCCGTGGACGACCGCCTCCCCGTCGGTGAAGGCGATCGACTCGACCCAACCGCGGTCCTTCAGGATCGCTCCGGCGCGCTCGAAGAACTTCGGCCGGTCCTTGAGCGCCTCCTCGGCCATGTCGGTGCCGATGACCGAACCCTCCTTGAAGAACAGGCCGTGGCAGGCGTGGGACATCACGCCCTCGTAGAGCTCCTTGATCTGCCGGAGCTCCACCTCGTCGATCTTGACGTAACGCATGGACGCGGGCGTCACCGCGGAGAGTCGTATATAGGTTCGTCGCCGGACCGTCGTGCGTCAGACGTCGCCGTCGGCCGGCGCGTCGGGCCCCTCGGCCTCGTGGCCGCCGGCCGCGAGCGCCGCCTCGAGGTGGTCGAGCGTGGCGATCCGGCCGGACTGCACCTTCGGCCAGGCGTCGTGGCGATCGAGCAGGATCGCCGCCAGGCCCGCCCGTCCCGCGGCCCGAACGTCCGACCAGAACAGGTCGCCGACGAACGCGACGCGGGCCGGCGGCAGCCCGAGCGCCTCGGCCGCGGCGCGGAACGCCGCGCGGTCGGGCAGGGGATGGGGGCCCTCGCCGGTCACGATCAGCGACCCGAGGGGAAGTCCCGCGCGTTTCAGCAGCCACTGGGCCGACGCGGCCGGCAGCTCGGTCGCGATGCCGACCTTCACCCCGGCGGCCGCGAGGCGCACGAGCGCGGGCGCCACGTCCGGGTACGTCTCGACCTCGCTGGCCGGCCGCAGGATCCGGCGCACGACCGCGTCGGCCTCGGCGTCCGGGAGGGGATGGCCCGCGACCGCGCCGAGCGTCGCCTTGAGATGCGCGTCGAGCGCGGCGAGATCCACCGGCGGCTCGCGGCCCGTGAGCCCGCGCCACCGGCGTCGGTCCCACACCTTGAGGGACCGGCGCACCGCGGAGCGCACTCGTCGCTCGCCGAGGACGGGACCCTGCGGCCGCCACGCCCATTGCCAGGCGGCCGGCGAGAGGAACGGCACCGCGGTGTCGTCGAGGTCGAGCACGACCCCGTCGATCTGGCCCGACCCGAGCGGAAGCGGCACGGTAGGATGCGCTCAGGCGCGGCCGCTCTTCTGGAGCTCGAGGAGGTCCTCGGTGGAGACCTTCTCGCCCTTCTTGAGGCGGGCGAGGAAGTCCTCTTCCTTGGGAGGCTCGGCGTCGGCCCAGCTGGGGGGCGCCCGCCCTCCGCGGGCGGCGTAGAGGAGCTTCTCGATGTCGCGGACCTCCTCGATCGCGGCGATGTGGGCGCGGTGCGCTTCGTCGGCGGCGGTCTTCGTCTCGATGAGCTTCGCCTGGACCTCGTCGGCCCGCCGACGGAGCTCGTCGACCGATTCGTAGAGGTGGACCATCGCCTCGTGCTCGGCCTGCGCGTCGGTCGCGAACTGTCCGACCGCGGCATGGTGCTTCTCGGCCTCCTCCCGGGCCTCCGCGAGCGCGCGCATCGCCTGCTCGACCTCGGGATCCTGCCGGAGCTCCGCGTCCTGGTCCTTGATCGCCGCCTCGAGGCGCTTCATCTCCTCGATGAGCCGCTTCTCCTGGTCCGGCGTGAGGGCGGTCGTCATGTGGCGGAACTCGAGCTCCTTGAGCTCCTTGCGGAGCCGCCAGACGGGGACGGCGCCCGGCCGCGGGGCGCGGCTGCGGCGCATCTCCTGGACCTTGTCGCCGAGCTCCTGGAGCTTGCGGTTCCACTCCTCGCGGAGCCGCTTCTCCTCGCGGACCTGGTCGTTGAGCTGGTCGCGGTGGCGGCGGTGGTCCTGCGCCTCCGCGCTCTTCGCGTGCAGCTCGTCGACGATCGCGGCCCGTTCCTCGGCCGTCGCACGGGCCTCGGCGTTGAGGCGGTCGCGCCGGGCGCGGAACTCGTCCGCGCGGGCGTTCGATTCGCCGCGTTTGCGCTCGAGGTCGTCCGTGGCGTCGGTCAAGGACACCGCTCCCCGATATCGGGAGGGAGCTGGGGGGCGTTCGACAGAGGCGGTCGATATAAGGTCTGCCGCCGACCGTCGCGCGGCGGCCCGGGCCGACCCCGGCCACCCGGCGTCGCCGCCGGCCGGCGCTTCGCTTCCCGCGTCAGCCTCATAAGCGGGTGGTCGGATGAAACCCCGCCGTGGAAGAGGTCGGACGCATCTTCGGCGACGTCGGGCTCGGCCAGTTCCATCTGAACCTGACGAGCCCCGTCGAGCGGGGGGACTACCTGACCGTCGTGGACGAGGTCCACGGGAAGGTGCTCTGCCAGCTCGACGATCTGAAGCGCAAGAGCGACCTCGACCTCGAGGCGGCCGGCGCCCTCGGCACGGGGGACGAGGCCGCGGTCCACGAGAGTCTGCTCGGCGTCGCGCGGATCATCGGGTACCGCGACGGCCAGGGGCTCGTCAAGCTCCCGACGATCCCGTTCCGTCCGGGCGCCCACGTCTACCGCGCCGAAGAGCCGCTGATCGCGGAGGTGCTCGGCCTCAAGCACCGGGCGAACACGGGCGCGTACATCGGTCTGCTGCGGAACCACAGCCTCCGGATCGAGCTCGACATCAATCAGCTCGTCCAGCGCCACGTGAGCGTGCTCGCGAAGACCGGCGGCGGCAAGAGCTACCTGCTCGGGGTCCTGATCGAGGAGCTCCTGCGGCACAAGGTCACCTGCGTCATCATCGACCCCCACGGCGAGTACGGTTCGCTGAGGGTCCCCGCCGAGAAGGGCGACAGCTTCCACTCGAAGTTCGGGGTCGAGTCGCAGGGGTTCGGGCGCCAGGTCCAGGAGTACTCGCCGGACGTCTCGCTGAACCCGTCGGCGAAGCCGCTCACGTTCTCGCTCCGGCACATCGACCCGCGGGACCTGCTCGTGTTCATGGGGCTCACGAACGTCAAGACGTTCCTCGCGCCGCTCAAGCAGGTCATCGAGCGGGTCGCGGCGTCGACCCCGGACTACTCGGTCCACGACCTGGTCCGCGCGGCGGAGGGCGGGGAAGGCGCGATCTCGGAGACCCTTCACGAGCGGCTCGAGTACCTCGAGCAGACGAAGATCCTCGGGCCGGTCGGCACGAGCCTCAACGACCTCGTCAAGCGGGGCGAGGCGACCCTGATCAACCTAAGGGGGGTCGCGCCGGACGTCCAGGAGCTCGTGGTCGCGCGGATCGCGCTGACCCTGTTCGAGAACCGGAAGAAGGACAAGATCCCGCCGCTGTTCCTGGTCATCGAGGAGGCCCACAACTTTGCCCCGCAGCAGGGGTCGGCGACCTGCTCCCGGATCCTCAAGAACATCGCGAGCGAGGGGCGTAAGTTCGGCCTCGGCCTGTGCGTCGTCACGCAGCGGGCGGCGCGGATCGACAAGAGCGTTCTCTCCCAGTGCAACACCCAGCTGATCCTGCAGGTGACGAATCCCCTCGACCTCAAGGCGATCGCCCAGTCGATCGAGGGCCTCACCGCCGGCATGACGGAGATGATCCAGTCCCTGCCCGTCGGGACCGCCCTCATCACGGGCGGGGGCTACCACACGCCGCTCTTCTGCGAGGTCCGGCCGCGGGCGACGCGGCACGGCGGCGAGAGCGTGCAGATCGTCGCGGCGTGAGCCACGCGACCGTACCCTACGACTTCGGCGCGTCCAAGAGGTAGCGCGTCACGAGCCGCACGCCGAACGCGGTGGCTCCCGCGTTCTGGTAGGCGGGCTGGTACTTCCGCGTCGAGATCGTGGTATAGGCCGGTCCGGCGATGTCGAGGTGGGCCCAGGCGGTGTTCCCGACGAAGTTCTCGAGGAACGCCGACGCGGTCAGCATCCCCGCGAGGGGGATCTCGATCGAGTTGCGCACGTCGCCGACCTCGCTCTTCACGAGCTCGCGGTGGTAGTCGGTCAGCGGCATCCGCCAGATCGGTTCGCCGGTCGCGGCCGAGGCGGCGAGGAGACCGTTCGCGAGCTTGTCGTCGGTCGAGACGAGCCCGGCGGTGTCGTCCCCGAGGGCGACGGTCTCCGCGCCCGTCAGGGTCGCGAGGTCGATGATCTCGTCCGGTCGGTACTGGGCCACCACGTACGCGAGCGCGTCGGACAGGACGACGCGTCCCTCGGCATCGGTGTTCGTGATCTCGATCGTCTTGCCGTTGAAGGTCCGGACGACATCCCCGGGGCGGTACGACGTGCCGCTCGGCACGTTCTCCGCGCACGCGAGGACCCCGATCACGCGGGGCGGTACCTTGAGCAGGGCCGCCGCGCGCAGGATGCCGAGGACCGCGACCGCGCCGGACTTGTCGAACTTCATGTCGCCCATGTGGAGCGACGGTTTGATCGAGATCCCGCCCGAATCGAAGGTGATCCCCTTGCCGACCACCGCGACGGTCTTGCCGCGGCGGGCGCCGCCGCCGTATTCGAGGACGATCATCCGCGGCGGATGCGCGTCGGACCCGCCGCCGACGGCGAGGATCCCACCGCACCCCATCTCGGCGAGCTTCGCCTCGTCGAACACCGAGACCTTGAGGCCGACGTCCTTCGCGAGCGCCCGCGCCTCTTCGGCCAGGCGGTCGGGCGAGGCGGTGTCGGCGGGCAGGTTCGCGATGTCCCGGGTCCAGCGGACCGTCTCGGCGACGAGGATCTGCTCCTCGACCGCCCGGCGGACCTCGGTCTCCTCGCGGACGAGCTCCTCCCCGAGCGCGATCGTGACGTCCTCGACGGAACCCTCGGTCGTCGACTTGTACTTCAGGAACTCGTAGCTGCCGAGGTAGGCGCCGTCGACGACGGCACGGGCCGCCAGGTCACCAGCCAGTCCCTCCGGGGCGAACGCCGGCAGACGGAACGTCACCGTGCGGGCGCCCTTGCCCTTCACGGACCGGATCGCCTCGGCCGAGGCCCGTCGGACCGACTCCGCGCCGAACTTCGCGCGCGGGCCGAGCCCCACCACCACGATGCGCCCTTTCCCATCGGGCCGGTGCAGGACCGTGATCTCCCTGCGCTTCCCGCGGACCTCCTTGCGGTCCCAGGCCGCCTTCAGCAGGCCCTTGACGATCGCGTCGTCCTTGGCGAGCCCGGTCGGGAAGGTGGTCTCCTTCTCCCCGCGCTCGAGGACCGCGGTGATCAGCACATCGGAGACGACGGCCGTCGCTTCGCGACGGTCGAGCGAGGCCTTCACGGCCCGCTCCGGGGCCTAGAAGGACGGTCGGATCTTCTGGCGGTCGATGCGGATTCCGGCGGGCGTGATCGCGAGCAGGTTCTTTGCGATACCGGCGACATCGCCGCCCGTATCCTTCGCGACGTTCTTGAGGTCGATGCTCATGCGCTTCACCGCGATCTGGTCGTTCGCGATCGACGTATAATCCAGAATCACGATGTCCCCGGCGTAGGCGAGCTTCGTCACCTCGTGGAGGTCCTCAAAGCGGAGGATCTCGGCCATGCGGACCGCGCCGCGGTTCCCCGCGAGCGCGCCGGCCTCGTCCTCGAACTGCATCGTTCCGAGATCGAGGAACGATCCCTCTTCCAGCGTGTCGGACCCGTGATGGCGACGGAGAATCCCGCTCTTCGACATGTGGCGTGCGCCTCTCTCGAGGGCATCGAGGAGGGGTCGCTTCTTAAGGCTATGGTTCCACGTCGGCCGCCGGTGCGGTTCGCGGGGCGGGCGGCGCGTTCGACCGGGGGAATCGCAGGCAGAACGTCACCCGGTAGACGTCCTGCCCGTTCTTCCGGCCGAACAGCGTCGCGGACTCCTTGAGGGAGGCCCCGAACTTCTGCTTCGCGACGCGGGCGATCGACCGGGCGGCCAGCGTGTTGGTGAAGAAGACATCCCACCCCTCGGGGAGGTCGTCGAGCCACGACACGGCCTTCCTCCAGTCGGGTCGCGCCTCGGCGAGGACCTCGGCCCAGATCCCTTCCAACCGGGCCCGAAGCGCCTTCGGCTTCTCACTGAGCCGCTCCGAACCGCCCCTCAGCTGGATCACCGCGGTGTAGAACCGACCGCTGCGTCGGCTGCAGTCGGGGCACGACTGGTGCTCGGTCTTCACCGAGAGCCGGATCGGCACCTCCCGCTCGATGCCGCGGAAGCGCACGCGCGCGAGGCCGGCGAGCTCCCGGACGGTCCCGGTGGCGGAGGTCTCCTCCCACCGGATCTCCCGGACCGCGACCTCGGGGTGGACCCCGACGAGCGGGACCAGGTCCTCGGCCGTCAGGAGCGGGCTCGCGCCGGCGCGCGCCCAGGACGCCCCCGACTTCCGGGCGCCGCAGTGCGGGCACAGGACGACGACCGCCCGCTCGGGGGCGGTGACGAGCTCGGTCCGGTCCGCGGCGCACTCGGCGCAGACGCCGTCCGTCAGCGCGCGGCCGGTCGCGCCGCAGACCACGCAGAACTCCTCGGACATCGGACGGCCTCGCTAGTGGGAGATCGCGAAGATCTCGGCGTGCGGTACGCCGCCGAGGGTCCCCGCCCCGCCCGGGCGCACGAACCCGCCCTCCTCCGCCAGCCGGAGGGTGCGCGCCCCGAGGAGGTTCGCGATCGTCGCTCGTTCCAGGGCCCAGAGGACCTCCTCCCGGGAGACGACGCGCTCGCCGTAGAACTGGCCCGAGACCTTGACGGTCCGGCCCGCGTCGCCGACCGGAAGGTCCTGGCCGAGCAGCTCCGCGTCGCACGCCGCGACCACGAACTCCTGACGCACGCGGTGGACCCGCATGACGATCCCGGCGTCCTCGGACATCGTACGGCGATACGAGGTACCGGAGAGGATAAATCGGCCACGCCCGCCGGCCGCGCTAGAAGCGGACGAGCTGCCAGCGGTTCGGTCGGGGCTCGATGACCTCGCCTTGGTTGCGCAGGGTCTGGAGATGGGCCTCCGCCTTGGCGGGCGGCACCCCGGCCTTGTCGCACGCCTCGAGGAACGCCTCGAGCGTGAACGAGTGGTCCGGTCCCTCCTGCAGCTCGCGCATCACCCGCAGGACGATCTCCTGCCGCTCGCGCTGGCTGTGGCTCACCCCCGATTGCACGAGGTCGACGTCGAGCTTGCCGCCCTCGGTCATCGCGACCCGGCGGAGGAAGTTCTCCATGATCCCGACGGCGCGCCGCGCGTCCTCCTCGTCGACGTCCGGGGAAAGGCGCGCCTTGGCCGCGGCCTCGCTGAGCCGCACGAGCGCCTCGAGCTGCCGGGCGGTGATCGGGACCGGGGCGTTCGGCTCCTCCCCCTGCGCCCGGACGCGGACGTAGTAGTCCGAGAGCACCTGGAGGGCGACCTCGCTGAGGACGGGCCGGACGGTGCGCTTCGCGTAGGCGATGTACTTCTTCAGGAGCTCGGGCGGGAACGGGGCGTCGGCGGTGCCGACCGAGTCGGCCGGCGCGTAGACGCGGGACTCCCCCTCGCGATGGGAGGTGAGGATCCCGTTGGCGAGCCGCCGGTCGCGCTCCTGGTTCGGCAGGTCCTTGATCGAGAAGATCACGTCAAAGCGCGAAAGAAGGGTCGGCGGGAGGTCGATCTGCTCGGAGATCGTGCGGTCGTTGGTGAATCGGCCCCACTTGGGGTTGGCGGCCGCGAGCACCGGGCATCGCGCGTTGAGCGTCGACGTGATCCCGGCCTTCGCCACGCTGACCGTCCCCTGCTCGAGCGTCTCGTGCATCGCCGACCGGTCCTCGGGGCTCATCTTGTCGAGCTCGTCGATCACGGCCATCCCGCCGTCCGCGAGGACGAGCATCCCCGCCTCGAGCACCCACCGGCCGCCGGCGAAGTCGTCCTTCACCGCCGCCGCGGTGAGGCCGGCGGCGGTCGCGCCCTTCCCGCTCGTGTAGATCCCGCGCGGGGCGACCGACGCGACGTAGCGGAGCAGCTGCGTCTTCGCGACGCCGGGATCCCCGACGAAGAGGACGTGGATGTCGCCGCGGACCCGGACGCCGTCCGGATGGTTCTTCTCGATGCCTCCGAACAGCTGGAGGGCGACCGCCTCCTTCTCCTCCTCCATGCCGCGGATCGACGGCGCGAGCGACATCACGATCTTGTCGACGACCGTCGGGTCGCCGCGGAACCGCAGGAACAGCTGCTCCTCCTCGGGCGTGATCTCGATCTCGTCGTACTCTTGCTGCTTGAACTCGACCGAGTTCCCGAGGACAAGCAGGTCGAACGTCGTGCTGCGGATGACCCCGCCGCGGCCGGCGCCGGTCGCCCGCTGGAAGCTCTTGAGGACCCCGTTGAGCACCACGCGGTTCCCGGGGAGCACCTCGCCGGTGAGGTCCTCGGTGAGGAGGACGCTGAGGCCCTGCGGGTGCGCGCCGTGGCGAAGGAGCTCGGGATTCTCCTGGATCTCGATGCGCTGCGCGTCGACATAGCTCGACCGCTCGGGCAGCAGCCGGAAGCGGGTGCGGCCCTGCGGCTTCCCGCACCCGCCCTGGGACTCCGGGCACTCGAGCGGCTCGCGGAACGTCATCGACGCTTCGTCCTGCGGCTCGTGGAACTCCGTCCGGCAGGAGACGCACTGGAAGACCGCGTCCCGGATCTGCGGCCGGACCTCGGTGACGCGCCGGACGATGCCGTCGAGCGCGATCAGGTGGTTGAGGTCGGTCTCGCGGATCTCCCGGATCGAGCGGTGGGCCGTGGGCGGAAGGCCCGTGACGCGGAGGCGCAGCCCTTCGGCCTCGGGACCCGCCACCGGCAGGAGCTCGCCGAGCGCGCGCTGACCGGCGGCGACGACCTCCTCCGGGCGCTCGAGGAGGATGTCCGCGAGCGACGTGTCCGCGCTGTCGATCTCGGAGAACGGGACGACGAGCGACCGCTCCTCAGGGAAGCGGTCCGAGAGCGCGAGGACCTGCGGACGATGGCCGGCCTCCTCGAGGACCGCCGCCCACCGGCTCTGGAGCTCGGGGGGCGCGGGAAGGGTCCTCTTGACGGCGGCCATGCGTGCGCTCTCCTCTACGGGTCAAGGCGATACCGGTCGCGAGGGAACAGGCGGACCTCCCGTATATTGGGAACCCCCGCGAGCGCCCAGACGAAGCGGTCGATGCCGAATCCCCAGCCGCCGTGCGGCGGCATCCCGTACCGGAACGCCTCGAGATACCCCTCGAAGCCGGCGGGATCGAGGCCGGCGCCCTCGAGGTTGCGCAGCAGATGGTCGTACCGGTGCTCCCGGAGGCCGCCGCTCGCGATCTCGAGGCCGCGGAAGTCGAGGTCGAAATAGAACGTCCGCTCCGGGTGCTCGTCCTGGCGCTGGGCGTAGAACGTCTGCGCCTTGACCGCCGTGGGGAAGTCGGTGAGGAAGTAGAACGGCGTGCCGAGGTCCTGCATCACCTTCGCCCCGATGATCTTCTCGTCCTCGGTCCCGAGGTCCTGCTCGGCTCCCGGGCGTCCGAGCCACTCCTCGCACTGGGAGAACGGGATCCGCGGGAACGGCGGGGTCGCCTCGGGAAGCTGGTCGGCGAGCGGGTTCCCCCGAGCTCCGATGCGCTCGCGGGCGTAGCGGAGCGTCTCCGCGACGACCGACTCGAGCAGAGCCCGTAGCCCCTCGGCCCCGTCGGGAAACGAGACCTCCGCGTCGAGGCTCGTGAACTCGGTGATGTGGCGCACGGTGTCGGACGGCTCCGCCCGGAACGCGGGCGCGATCTCGAAGACCCGGTCGAATCCCGAGCTCATCAGCATCTGCTTGTACAGCTGCGGGCTCTGCGCGAGGAAGGCCGGACGGTCGAAGTAGTCGACCCGGAACAGCGTGGCGCCTCCCTCCGCTCCCTGGCGGAGGAGCTTCGGCGTCTCGATCTCGAGGAACCCGCGCTCGGTGAACGCGCGCCGGAACCCCTCGAGGACCGCGGCCCGCAGCTCGAAGATCGCGCGGACCGACGGCTTCCGGAGGTCGATCACGCGGTGGTTGAACCGCGTGTCGAGGTCGGCGCCGACCTTGTCGACCACGCCGAGCGGGAGCGGCGCCTCGGCGCGGGACAGGACCCGGACCGCGCTCGGGAACAGCTCGACCCCGCGGTGGGCCCGTTCGGAGCGCGCGACCGTCCCCTCGACCTCGACCACGGACTCCCGCGGCAGCTCGGACAACAGGGCGAACAGGGCCGGGTCGGCCGCCCCCTTCTTCAGCGTGACCTGGCTCGTGCCCGCGACGTCGCGCACGAGCGCGAAGGCGACCCCGCCGAGGGCCCGGTACTCCTCGAGGTGGCCCGCGATCCGGACGGTCGCCCCGTCCAAGTCGCGCAGCTCACGCGAGAGCCGGCGAAGGAGCGACAGAGCGGGCGACCTCCTGGCGCGCGATCGCGGCCCGTACGAGGCCGAGGAACAACGGATGCGGCGCCTCCGGCCGGGAGAGGAACTCGGGGTGGTACTGAACGCCGAGGAAGAACGGGTGGCCGGCGAGCTCGAACACCTCGACCCGGCCGTCGACGCTCATGCCCGAGATCGCGAGGCCGGCGTCACGGAAGCGGTCGAAGTAGGCGGGGTTGATCTCGTAGCGATGGCGGTGCCGCTCCCAGATCTCGGTGCGGCCGTAGATGCCCGCGACCAGGGACTCGGGAGTGAGGACCACCCGCTGCGCGCCGAGGCGCATCGTGCCGCCGAGGTCGCTCAGCCCCTTCTGCTGCTCGAGCAGGCAGACCACGGGGTCGGGGGTCGCGCCGTCGATCTCGGTCGAGCTCGCCTGGGCGAGATGCAGCACGTTCCGGGCGAACTCGACCGCGGCCATCTGGAAGCCGTAGCAGATGCCCAGGTACGGGATCCCCCGGGTCCGGGCGATCTCGATCGCGCGGATCTTGCCCTCGATGCCCCGCGCGCCGAACCCGCCGGGCACGAGGATCCCGTCGGAGCGCTCGAGCCTCCCGAGCAGCGTCGGATTCCGCGGGATGTCCTCGGAGTCGTACCACTGGAGCCGGACCTCCTTTCCCAGGTGGCCCTGGACATGGTGGAAGGCCTCCGTGTGCGAGAGGTACGCGTCGCGCAGCTCGGTGTACTTCCCGACGATCGCAATCTCGACCGCGCCGTCGTTGCGGCGATACGTGGCCAGGAAGTCCTTCCACGCCGCGTAGTCCGGCGGGCGCTCGGGGAGCCCGAGGAGGCGCGTCAGGAGGGCGCCGACCCCCTGGGCCTCGAGCACGAGCGGAACCTCGTAGATCACCGACTGGTCGGGGACCGAGATCACTGCCTCGGGCGGCACGTCGCAGAACAGCGAGATCTTCGCCTTGATCTCAGGGGCCAGCGGCGCCGGACCCCGGGCGATGATCAGGT
>Ga0335073_10011411_pt1 | contig 12476 bp, 6 predicted proteins | sample Lox_Sample_22_FD_207093 | JGI IMG/M metagenome (GOLD analysis project Ga0335073, IMG submission 207093) | Soil microbial communities from Loxahatchee National Wildlife Refuge, Florida, United States - Lox_Sample_2.2 | ecosystem: Environmental > Terrestrial > Soil > Wetlands | place: USA: Florida...
GGCGGCCCCCGGGCGCGCCCCGGGCGACCTTCAAATTGGACCGGCCGGGATGCGATGCTAGAATCGCGCGCCTTAACCGGGGGGCGCACCCGGCGTGTGGGGCGGTAGCTCAGCTGGGAGAGCGTCGCGTTCGCAATGCGAAGGTCGAGGGTTCGATCCCCTTCCGCTCCACCATTTATCCAATCGGCGCTTACGGCTGGCCGCTGCCGCAGACCGCGCGGAAGATCCGCTCCAGCGGGATCTTCGGCGTCCGGTCCGGGTAGAGCAGGCCGTTGACCTCCTGGAACGTGTCCGCAAACTGCGTGTAGCAGAACGCGCTGAACATCGCGGTGGTGCGTGCGGCCTCGATGACATCGCAGGTGAGGCGCGCGTAGTCGTCCACGGTGCGCGCCACCGCGTATCCCCAGTCCTCGGCGCCGGCGTGCTCCTTGATATCGGTGATCAGTGCGACCCCGCCGAATTCCGACAAGGCGATCGGCTGCCCCCGATGCGGATAGCCGTCGAGCGTGAGGATGCGTCCGCCCGCCCAGCGCCGGTCCACCACCTCCTGCGGCTTGACCTCCGGGCCGTAGCGCACACGCATGTGGTTCGGATCGGTGTCGTAATCGTGGATGCCGATGACATCCGTCGCGGAGCTTTCCCAGCCGTCGTTGCCGATCACCAGGCGCGAGGGATCGAGCGTCTTGGTCAGATGATAAAGAGCGGCCACGGCGTCGCGATGGGCGGACACGGCCGATAGCTCAGGCACGCCCCAGGACTCGTTGAACGGCACCCAGATCACGATGCAGGGGTGCGAGATGTCGCGCTCGATCGCCTCGGACCACTCTCGCAGCAGGCGATTGATCGAGCGCGTCGTGAAGCGGTACGCGCTCGGCATCTCGCTGAACACCAGCAAGCCGAGCGTGTCCGCCCAATACAGATAGCGGGGATCCTCGATCTTCTGGTGCTTGCGCACGCCATTGAAGCCCATGGCCTTCACCAGCTCGACGTCGCGACGGATGGCCGCCTCCGACGGCGGAGTGAGCATGGTGTCCGGCCAGTAGCCCTGGTCGAGCACGAGGCGCATGTTGTACGGCCTGCCGTTCAGCAGAATGCGCTCGCGCTGCACCCCGATCGAGCGCAGCGCAGTGTAGGAGTCGACCTCATCGAGAACGCGGCCGCCCTGCGACAGCCGCAGCTGCGCGGCGATCAGCGTCGGGCGCTCCGGCGACCACAGCAATTCGTTGCGAAAGTCCTCGATCCCCGGATCCGCAAGCCCGATGCGACGGTGCACCTCGTTGCCGATCACCGTATAGCTGTCCTCCGCCAGCACGCGGCCGCGCGCCGACAGGCGCACCCACAGCTGCAGGTCTTCCGCGGGGGTGCCTTCGACGAACACCGACAGAGCGATTTCCCAGCGCTCGACGCTCGGGATCCAGCGCAGCGAGCCGATGTAGGTTTCGGCAACGTCCTCGAGCCACACGGACTGCCAGATGCCGGTGGTGCGCGGGTACCAGATGCCGTGCGGCTCGAGGCGCCAGTCCTGCTTGCCGCGCGGCTTCTCCAGATCCTGCGGATCATCCTCCGCCCACACGCGCAGCCGCTGCGGGCCGGCGCCCGTCAAGGCGCGGGTGATATCCGCGGAGAACGGCGTATGGCCGCCCTCGTGCTCCGCCACGCGCAGATCATTGACCCATACGCGCGCGTAGTAATCGACGGCGCCGAAGTGCAGCAGCACCCTGCGGCCGGGGGTCAGCTCCGCTGCGCCGAGCGTGAAGTCGCGCTCGTACCAGCACGCGCGGTGAAAGCCGCGATCGCCGATGCCGCTGCGGGCGCACTCCGGGGCAAAGGGCACCGCGATTTCCATCGGCCACTTTTCGATGCGGTAGCCGGTCGGATCGCGGGTGGTTGCATCGAACGCAAATCGCCACGGGCCATCGAGCGAAGTCCAGCGGGAGCGGCGTAGTTGCGGTCTCGGGTAGGCAAGGTCCTGCATACGATTGGAGTTTGCACAGAACAGAAAGTGGATTCCTAGACTACAGCAGCGTGCGCTTCAGGTGGGCAGTATGGCTGCCTCCATCGGGCGACAGAATAGGCGTATCTCTGCATGGAGCACTTACTCGTTTTCTCGCATCTGCGCTGGGACTTCGTCTATCAGCGCCCCCAGCATCTGCTGTCGCGCATTGCCGCGCGCACGCGCGTCTTCTTCTTCGAAGAGCCGCTGCCCTGCAAAGGCGAGGCTTATCTCGAGGTCACGCAGCCGGCTCCGAATGTGTGGGTCTGCCGTCCATACACTCCGGAGGAGGCGCGCGGCTTTCATGACCGGCAGCTCGGCTTCCTGCGCAAGCTGCTGCTCGAGCTGACGCGCAAGCATCATCTGCAAAGAGCGGTGGTGTGGCTCTACACGCCGATGGCGCTGCCGCTGCTGCAGGACCTGGCGCCGTCAGCGGTCGTCTACGACTGCATGGACGAGCTCGCCTCCTTCAAGAACCCCCCGCGCCAGTTGCTGCAGCGGGAAAGCGCTCTGCTCAAGATGGCGACGCTGGTTTTCACCGGCGGCCCGAGCCTCTACGAGGCGAAGCGCCACCGCCATCCGGCGGTGCATTGCTTTCCGAGCAGCGTCGATGCCGCGCACTTCAGCGCGGCGCGCGACCCGCAGCTGACGTTGGCGGAGCAGGGCGGCCTGCCACGCCCGCGGCTCGGCTTCTATGGGGTGATCGATGAGCGCTGCGACCTCGAGCTGCTGCGGGAGCTGGCGGAAAAGCGCCCCGCCTGGCAGATCGTGCTCGTGGGACCGGTGGCGAAGATCGATCCGGCGCTTCTGCCGCGCGCGGCCAATATCCATTATTTCGGCCAGCGGTCGTACTCCGAACTGCCGCGCTTTCTGGCAGGGTGGGACGTTTGTCTGCTGCCGTTCGCGCTCAACGAGGCCACGCGCTTCATCAGCCCGACCAAGACGCTCGAATACATGGCGGCGGGCAAGCCGGTGGTCAGCACCCCGGTCACGGACGTGGTATCGCTCTATGGACCGTTCGTGCGCATCGCGCGGCGCGAGCAGTTCGTCACGGCGTGCGAAGCCGCGCTGGCCGAAGGAGCCGCCGAGCAGGCCGAGCGCCTCGTGCGTACGGCTGCGGCGGTCCAGGCGACCTCGTGGGATCGCACCGCTCACAGCATGTGCGAGCTGATCGAGGGTGTGTTGCGCCAGCGCGGCGACAAAGCCGAAGCTGCGGTTGCCGAGCCGGCCAGCGCGCAGCACTGCCGCGTCGCGGTGCTCGGAGCGGGGCCGACCGGTCTCAGCGCCGCGTTTCACCTGGGCGAAGACAGCGTGTTGTTCGAGAAAAACGCCACCGTCGGCGGGTGGTGCCGCTCGGTGGTGGATCGCGGATTCACCTTCGACTGCGCCGGCCACATCATGTTTTCGCGTGATCCGTACGTACATGGGATGTACCGGCTGCTGTTGGGAAACAACGTCCACTGGCAGGATCGTGAAGCGTGGATCTACAGCAAGGGCACGCATACCCGCTACCCTTTTCAGGGCGCCCTCTACGGTCTGCCCGCCGACGTCATCGCTGAATGCATCGTCGGAGCGGTGGAAGCGCGGATGGGGCCGCTGCGCGCCGCAGCCGCGCCCGCTCACGGCGCGGGCAACGGCTCAGCGCCGGACCACTGCAAGGGCGACTCGCTCAGCGACTGCTGCGCGGACGGGATCAGCGAGAGCGCCGTGCCGCTGCAGCGGCTCCCGCAGCCGCAGGCGAAGACGGACAACTTCGAGGACTTCATCTACCGCGTGTGGGGCAAGGGAGTGGCGCGGCATTTTGCGCTGCCCTACAACCGCAAGCTCTGGACCGTGCCACTGAAGGAGATGGAGACGTCCTGGCTCGGCGGCCGGGTGCCGCTGCCGGATCTGCAGGAGATGATCGAGGGCGCGCTGCGCCCGGTAGCGAAGCCGATGGGCCCGAACGCTCATTTCGGCTACCCGCTGCGCGGAGGATTCCAGGCGCTGATGGATGGCTTCCTGCCGCTGCTGCGCGGCCAGTTGCTGCTCAACACGTGCGTGGAGCGGATCTATCCCGCCGACCATCGGCTGGTGCTCGCGGACGGCTCCGCCTGGAGCTACGAGAGCCTGATCAGCACGATGCCGCTGCCGGAGCTGGTGCGCGCCCTGGGGCCCGCGGCGCCGGTGCGGGTGCGCGAGGCCGCCGCGCGCCTGCGGCACGTCTCGGTGCGCTGCGTGAATCTCGGCGTGGCGCGCGCCAAGCTGAGCGAGAAGCACTGGATCTACTACCCGGAGAACGCGGTATTCCATCGCATCTTCCTGCAGGGCAACGCCAGTCCCTACGCGAGCCCGCCCAACTGCTTCGGCCTGACCTGCGAGATCACCTACTCACCCTACAAGCCGCTGCCCTGCGACGGCGACGAGCTGGTGCGCCGTTGCATCGCCGACTGTATCGAGGTGGGACTTCTCAAGTCGGACGACGAGGTCATCGTCAGCAATCAGGTCGACATGCCGTACGCGTACGTGGTGTACGACCACACGCGCGCCGAGAGCGTGAAGACCATTCGCAACTGGCTGCAGATGCACGACATCCTGCTGGCCGGTCGTTACAGCGAATGGGAATACTACAACTCCGATCACGCCTTTCTGGCGGGTCAGCGTGCGGCCCGGGCCGCCCGCGCCGAAGCGCAGGCGGAGCGCGAAGTCCCGCGCCCGGGGCCGTCCGGGCCGGAGCGCGCCGCCCGCGGAGCCTCCTCACTCGCGAAGGCATCGGCAAATGCGCCCCCCTGAGGTGTGGGGAGGAATCGAGTGCACCGTTTGTCGCATTGGTGATCGCTGGCGCAGCCAGCTGGCCGAGAGCGGGCACGAGCATCGGCTGAGCGATCTCGACCTGATCGCCGGCTGCGGCATCCGCACCCTGCGCTACCCGGTGTTGTGGGAGCGGTGCGCGCCGCGGTCGCCCGACGACATCGATTGGAGCTGGGCGGACGAGCGGCTGGCGCGCCTGCGCCAGCTCGGCATCCGCCCCATCGTCGGACTGTTGCATCACGGCAGCGGCCCGGTATATACGCACTTGCGCGACGCAAATTTCCCGGCGGGGCTGGCCGCGTTCGCGGCCCGGGTGGCGCAGCGCTTCCCGTGGGTCGAGGACTACACGCCGGTCAACGAGCCGCTCACCACCGCGCGTTTCAGCGGTCTCTATGGCGTGTGGTACCCGCACGAGCGCGAGGATCGCAGTTTCCTGCGGATGCTCGTCAACGAGTGTGCCGCGACACGCCTGGCCATGCAGGCGATCCGCAGGGTCAATCCCCGCGCACGGCTCATACAGACCGAGGATCTCGGCACCACCTACGCCACCGAGAAGCTGCGCTACCAGGCCGAGTTCGAGAATGAGCGGCGCTGGTTGAGCTGGGATCTGCTGTGCGGCCGGGTGGACCGGCATCACCCGCTGCGTGACTACCTGCTGTCCAAGGACATCCCCGCCGCGGAGCTCGATGAGTTCGTGCGCGAGCCCTGTGCGCCGTCGGTGATCGGCGTCAATCACTACATCACGAGCGACCGCTATCTCGATGAGAACCTCGCGCCGTACCCGCGCGCCACCTGGGGCGGGAACCATGCGCACCGCTATGCGGACGTCGAGGCGGTGCGGGTTCTGCGAGGGCGCTACCGCGGGTGGCGCGTGCTGCTCGAGGCCTGGCGCCGCTACCGGCTGCCGCTTGCGCTGACCGAGGTGCATATCGGCAGCACGCGCGAAGAGCAGCTGCGCTGGCTGGTCGAGGCCTGGCGGGCGGCGCAGAACGCGCGCGACAGCGGCTGCGACATCGAGGCGCTGACGGTCTGGGCGCTGCTCGGCAGCTACGACTGGGACAGTCTCCTCACGCGCAGCGCCGGTCATTACGAGAGCGGCGCGTTCGACTGCCGCGCCGCGCCGCCCCGGGCGACGGCGCTCGCCAGGATCACGCGGTCGCTGTGCAACGAGGGGGCAGCGGCGCACCCGGTGCTGGCCGGCACCCCCTGGTGGCACACCCCCGCGAAGCATACCTTCGGCCCGCGCGTAGACCCGGGGGTCGCGTGGATTCCATCCGCGGGCGCGCCGGCCGCGTCGCGACGGCGGCCACTGCTGATCTGCGGCGCCGGCAATCTCGGGCGCGCGTTCGCCGAGGCCTGTCGGGCGCGCGGACTCGACTACGAGCTGCGCGCTCGTGCCGAGCTGGACATCTGTAACGCCGCCGCCTGCGAGGCCATGCTCGATGCGCTGCAGCCCTGGGCGGTGATCAACGCGACGGGTTACGTGCGGATCGACGAGGCGCAGGTCGAGCGGCGCGCATGTTACCGCGAGAACGTGCGCGGCTCGCACACTCTGTGCCGGGCTAGCGCACGGCGGCAACTGCCGCTGCTGACGTTCTCCTCCGATCAGGTCTTCGACGGCTCGGGTACGCAGCCTTACGGCGAGAGGAGCGCGGTCGCGCCGCTCAATGTCTACGGACGCAGCAAGGCCGCCGCGGAGAGGCGGGCGTTGTCGTGCCATCCCCGCGCCCTGTGCGTGCGCACGGCGGCCTTCTTCGGCTACTGGGGCGAAAGCGACTTTCTGGTTCGTGCGCTGCGCGCGCTGCGCGCGGGCCGCGCCTTCCCCGTTGCGAACGATGTCGTCGTCTCGCCAACCTACGTGCCGGACCTGGTGCAGGTCTGCCTCGATCTGCTGGTGGATGAGGAGAGCGGTCTGTGGCATCTCACCAACTCCGGCAGCATCAGCTGGGCAGAGTTCGCGGCGCGTGCCGCGCAGTTGTGCGACGTGTCAGCGGCTGCGCTGCGCCCGCTGCCGCTCGCCCGTCTTGCGCTCGCAGCACCGCGGCCGCGGTTTTCGGCGCTGCGCAGCGAGCGTGGCGAGTTGCTGCCCTCGCTGGAGTCGGCGCTCGAGCGATTTGCGCAGGCGGCGCGCAGCACGCACGCGGCACGCTGGCAGGGACCCCTGCGCACGACGTACGAAACCAGGGAGCGACCGCGCCGGCAGGAGTCGGGGTGATGCTGTGCAGCAAGCCGCGCTGAGCCACGCTGAGCCACGCTGAAGCGTGGCCGCGATCGCGCCCAGGGAGCGCGGGGAGCCGCAGAATCCCGGCGACTTGACGGGCTCCCGGGGAAGCCTTAAATAGCGCCCAAGGCAGGCTGCTCCCCCCGAGGCCTATGGACAAGACACACGAATCCGGCCCGCAGGCGGGCCGACCGGCGCAAGAGCCCGTTGCGCCGCGCGTCGAGCTGCAGCGCGGACAGCATCATCTTCTCGAAAGGCTGAGCAGGCGCTCCGGCCGGCCGGTCAAGGAGCTCGTCAGGCAGGCGGTCGAGCGTTACCTGCAGGAAGTCGAGAACCTCGATCGCGATCTCGAGCAACCCGCGGAGTGACCGCGGGGCCGCGGGCAACACGCCGCGCGGCGTGAGCTCAGCGCGCGGTCGCGAGCTTCGTGTCGAGAAACGCGGCGGCCGCGGAGTACGCGCGTACCCAGGACGCGTTGCGCAGGAAGCCGTGGATCTCATCCGGCAGGACCAGTTCCTGGTACTCGACGTCGTGCTCGCGCAGCGCCTCGGCGAGACGCACCGATTCGGAGAAGGCAACGTTGTGGTCGTCGTCCCCCTGGATGATGAGCACCGGGGAGCGCCAGCTTGACACCGAGCTGATCGGGGAGGCGGCGAGCGCGGTGGCAAGCGCCGCGGGCGGTGCATCGAGCGGATAAAGCGGCACGTTGTCGCGTGTCGTCGCGAGCGTCCAGTGGTGCCAGTCGTGCACGCCGTGCAGGTCCACTCCGGCCTTGAAGATGTCGGAATTGCGCGCCAGCCCAAGCGCGGTCATGTAGCCGCCATAACTGCCGCCCCAGAGGCCGATGCGCGCCGGATCGACGTCGGTACGCGCGCGCAGGAAGTCGGCCGCGGCAAGCAGATCGTTGTACTCGCTCGCCCCGGCGGCGCCGATGCCGTCGGCTTCGCGGAAGCCGAGGCCGTAACCGATACCGGCACGATAGTTGAGCGCCAGCACCACATAGCCGCGGCTCGCCAGATACTGGTTCATGCCATAGGCGTTGCTGTAGTAGTCCATGTAGTGCCAGCCCTGCAGCATCTGGCGGATCGGGCCGCCGTGCATGAACACCACGGCCGGATGGCGGGCGCCTGCGCCGCCCGCGGGCGGCAGGACAAGAATGCCGTGCGCGGCGAGGCCCGCGCGTTCGGGCAGGTCCACGTGCTCGGGCTCGACGAGTGAGTCAGCCGGAAAATCGGCGGGCAGTCCCTCGGCCATGAGCTCGGCGACCGGCCTGCCCGGCGAGAGCACGGCCGCATGCATGGGTACACGGGCGGAGGCCGCCAGGTAGGCGACCGTCTTGCCGTCGGCGAGGACGACGGGCTCGGTCTCGATCCCGGAGCCGCGGCTCAACTGCTCGAGACGGCCGTCCGGCAGCGTGAGCTCCCACAGATGCCGCCGGCCGATGTCGCCTGCGTTGCCGGCGTAGACAATGTGGCTGCCATCGGGGCTGGCGGCGGCATATTCGATTTCAAAGGAGCCGGGAGTGAGCAGGCGCGCGGCGCCGCCGGCGGCCGGAATCGCGTAGAAGTGCAGCCAGCCGTCGGTCTCCGCCGGAAACACCAGTGTGTGGGCGCCGCTCCAGAAGAGCTGTTGATCGGAGCTCAGAGCGTGGAACACGCTGCCCGCGCCGCGCGGCGCACGATAGATCTCGGCAGCGGTGCCGTCGGCGAGGCTGGCGACCCGGATCGACCAGGGAGACCCCGCCGCGTGCGGGATGAGCCCCACCTCATCGTGGGTCCAAGGGATGCGCAGGAACGCGAGACGCGCGCCATCGGGCGACCAGCGCGGCTCGAGGTCGTAGGCGAAGCTCGCGTCCACCCAGCGCAGCGTGCGGTCGGCGAAGGTGTAGACGCCGACGAAGCTGTGGTCGCCACGTGTGCACACGAAAGCGACGCGGGAGCCGTCCGCAGAGAAGACCAGTGAGTCGACGGCGCCGCGCGTCTTGAAGAGCTGCTCCGCTTTGGCGCCCTTGCGCGGAGCGACGCTGAAGACCTTCCCCTCGTGAAGAAAAAGTATGCGCGCCCCGTCGGGCGAAGCGACCGGAGCGTGTCCTTCGCCGAGCTTGACGACGTCGTGTCCGTGGAAGTCGACGAGGTCGAGCTCCTGGACCACGCCCGTCGCGAGCTGCGCGGGGTCCGGCGCCGGCTTGTCGGGAAATTCGGAGTCGCCCCCGTGGACGTAGAGCAGCTGCTCATGATGCGGCACGAAGGCGAGGTCGATGACCTCGAGCCCGTCGTCGGCGCCGTAGCGGGTGAGGGGACGTGCGCTGAAGCTGCCATCGGCGGCAGCGACCGCCAGCCAGACATTGCGCCGCCCACGGGCATTGCTCACCCAGGCGAACGCACGCGTGTCCGGGCTTGCCACCAGATGGGAAGCGAACGGGGCGCTCAGGATCTGGGGGATGGTGAACTGCGCTGCGAATGCGCCGCGAGTCGCGAGCAGCAAGGCGATGAGCAGCAGCGGGCGGACGCCGGGGGCAGGGGTCATGGTTCGTCCTTTGGCGCGAAGTGCGGCAATTGTGACATCGGCGTGAACCCGGGAAAACGATTCCTTACAAGAACGGGCGCCCAGGCTTTAAGGGGAACGGGCCCGGAGATGCTTTCCGCGTTTCGTCATTCCACTGTAACCGGCGGGCAATACGACGCGCTTAAAAGGCCTGCAGGGATTTCCAAGAACCAAGGCGGAGCACTCCATGAAGAATCTCATAGCACCGATCGTGTCGGCGTTGATGGCGGGCGTGAGCCTTGCCCCCGTGACCGCGCAGGCGTGGGACGAGGGCGGCGCGCCGACGGCCACTCCGATCAAGCACCTGGTCGTGATCTTCCAGGAGAACGTTTCCTTCGACCACTACTTCGGTACGTATCCGTGGGCCACCAACCCGCCCAATGAGCCGGCCTTCCACGCGGCGCCCGGTACCCCGACGGTGAACGGCCTGCGGGGTGGCTTGCTCACGAACAATCCCAATGCGCTCAACCTCGCCGTCAATCAGGCCGGTGCGACCAATCCCTTCCGCCTCGACCGCAGCCAGGCGGCCACGGCCGACCAGGACCATGACTACACGCCGGAGCAGATGGCGTTCGATCACGGTCTGATGGATGCCTTCCCGGCCTCCGTAGGCACGGCGGGGCCGCCGCCGAGCGGCACTCCGATCGCGCTCACGACCGGCCTCACCATGGGCTACTACGACGGCAACACCGTGACTGCACTATGGAACTATGCGCAGCGCTTCGCGATGAGCGACAACTCTTACGACACGAACTTCGGTCCTTCGACCGATGGGGCGGTCAACCTGATCTCCGGCCAGCTGAACGGCGTCATCCAGGACGTGAATCCGGGCGGCGCGACGATCGGCGACGGCTCGGGCGGCCTGACACTCATCAGCGATGCGGATCCGGTTGGCGACGTGTGCTCGACGACGACCGGTGAGACCGTGCAGTTTGGCGGCAAGAACGTCGGCGACCTGCTGAATGCTGCGGGTGTTTCCTGGGGCTTCTTTTCGGGCGGCTTCAATCTCGGCATCGTCAACGCCAACGGCACGACGGGCTGCAAGCGCAGCACCACTTCCGCGATCACCAACGTGAAGAAGGCCGACTACATCCCGCACCATCAGCCGTTCCAGTACTACGCGTCGACGGCCAACCCGACGCATGCGCGGCCGAGCTCGGTGTCGATGATCGGCAGGCAGGACGCAGCCAATCACCAGTACGACATCGAGGACTTCTTCACCGCGGTGAGCGCCGGCAACTTCCCGGCCGTGTCCTATCTCAAGGCGCCGGGCTACCAGGACGGTCACGCCGGCTATTCCGACCCGATCGACGAGCAGAACTTCATCGTCACGACGCTCAACTTCCTGCAGCAGCAGCGCGATTGGGAGTCGACCGTGGTGGTCATCGCCTACGACGACTCGGACGGCTGGTACGACCATCAGATGGGTCCGATCGTGAACCAGTCGGAGACCTCCGCGGACGTGCTGAGCGGCCCCGGTGCGTGTGGCAGTGGCGCCAACGCGCTGCCCGGTGTCGCCGCCGGCACCACGCATGCGCAGGGACGTTGCGGCTACGGGCCACGCCTGCCCCTGCTGGTGATCTCACCCTGGGCACGCCGCAATTTCGTCGATCATACGGTCACCGACCAGTCCTCGATTCTGCGCTTCGTCGAGGACAACTGGCTCGGGCGCCAGCGCATCGGCCAGGGCTCCTTCGATGCGATCGCGAACTCGATCACCGGCATGCTGGATCTCAGGCGCGGTCCGGACCTCGAGCCCTATGTGCTCGACCCGGACAGCGGCGGGGTGCTCCCCGAGCACGTCCACTGGTAGGGCACTTCGGCCGGCGGCCCGGCACCTGAGCGCTTTGCAGGCATAGGCGCGCGATACCACGGGGGGGAATCCTCCCGTGGTATCGATTTGTGCGGGAGTGCTTCCGAAGCTGTCCTTGACCACACGCCGCATTTTTCTGGGGCAATCGACGCTCGCGTTCGCGGGCGCCGCACTTCCGGCGTGGACGCCGGCGCATCCGCACGCCGCTGCGGGCGCTGCGGCAGGGGCGCCCGCTGGCAACGCAGTTGCGAACGTCAACCCGGACACCCTCGCACGCTTCGTCGATCCCCTACCGCTCCCGCTGCTCGCCCGCCCGCAGGGATCGCGGCCGGCGCCGGGCGCCGCGCACGCACGGGCGCCCCACTACCGGGTGAGCGCCCGCCGCATCGAGGCGAAACTGCATCGTGACCTGCCGCCGACGACGCTCTGGTCGTACGGAGGGGTCGTGCCCGGGGTCATGTTCGATGTCCGAAGCGGCGAGGGCCTCTCGGTCGAGTGGGTGAACGAGCTCCCGCAAAAGCACTTCCTGCCGATCGATCACTCCCTGCACGGCGCGGAGCCCGGCGTGCCCGAGGGCCGCACGGTCGTGCATCTGCATGGCGCGAAGGTCCCGCCGGAGAGCGACGGTTATCCGGAGGACTGGTATCCGCCGGGGCAATCGCGCACTTATTACTATCCGAACGAGCAGGATGCCGCGCTCCTCTGGTACCACGACCACGCGATGGGCATCAATCGGCTCAACATCTACGCTGGACTCGCCGGGCTCTATGTGATTCGCGACGCGAAGGAGGCGGCGCTGCGACTGCCTGCCGGAAGGTACGAGATTCCGCTCACGATCTGCGACCGGGATCTCAGGCTCGATGGACAGTTGAGCTATCCCGTCTCCGCCGATCCGGCGCGCCCGTGGGTACCGGAAGTGTTCGGTGAGCTGCACCTGGTGAACGGCAGGATATTCCCGTATCTGGAAGTCGAGCCGCGCCGCTACCGGCTGCGGCTTCTCAATGCCGCCAATGGGCGCTTCTACCGGCTCTCGCTTCCCGACGGAATCGAGATGCATCAGATCGGCACCGACCAGGGGCTGCTGCCTGCGCCGGTTCCTGTGCGCTACCTGTTGC
>Ga0335073_10011414_pt1 | contig 12475 bp, 10 predicted proteins | sample Lox_Sample_22_FD_207093 | JGI IMG/M metagenome (GOLD analysis project Ga0335073, IMG submission 207093) | Soil microbial communities from Loxahatchee National Wildlife Refuge, Florida, United States - Lox_Sample_2.2 | ecosystem: Environmental > Terrestrial > Soil > Wetlands | place: USA...
GGGACTCGATCACCTGCTTGTTCGCCCTGCGCCGCGCGCCGGCCGATCCGACCAACGGGTGGGATGCGCCGGGCACTCCCGCCAAGGTCGGCGCGAAAAAAACCGCGGATGATACAATACCAAGCTAGCTTATGATCTACCTCTTGGTCAGGAGCGGCCCATGACCTTCGCAGCCAGCAACATCACTCCGCGCATCGGCACACGCATCGACTCCGACATCGATACCTTGCTCGGCGGCCGGCATGCGAAGCAGATCCGCGAGCTGCTCGAGCAGCGCGGCGTGTTGCTGTTCCCCAGGATCAATCTCAGCGATCCCCAACAGCTCGCGTTCGCGCGCACTCTGGGCGCGGTGATCGAGCAAGGTGAAAAAGGCATCTTCAAGGTCACGCTCGACAGCAAGGAAAACCCGGCGGCGGAGTACCTCAAGGGGACAGTGCTCTGGCACATCGACGGATTCAGCGACGACGTACCGACGCTCGCATCGATGCTGAGCGCGAGAAAGCTGTCGTCGGTCGGAGGTCAGACTGAGTTCGCCAACACCTATGCCGCCTTCGACGACTTGCCCGCGCAGCGCAAGCAGGAGCTCATGAAGCTCAAGGTGGTGCACACCATGGAAGCAACGCAGCGCGACGTGTATCCAAACCCCTCGCCGGCGATGCGCGCGCTCTGGGCGGGCTATCCCGACAAGATTCATCCGCTCGTATGGACGCACCGCTCGGGCCGCAAGTCGCTGGTGCTCGGCTCGAGCACTTCGCACATCGAGGGGATGGACAAGAAGACCGCGCGCGCCTTGCTCGATGAATTGCTCGCCTGGGCTACGCAACCTCAATTCGTCTATCGGCATGAATGGACGGTCGGCGACCTGCTCATCTGGGACAACACCGGCTGCATGCATCGCGTCGAGGCTTACCCCGCGGACAGTGGCCGCATGATGCACCGCACGACACTGGTCGGCGAGGAAGCGATCGCCTAACGGCGCCCGCGCTCCCGTGGATACTCCTGCATTACCCCCGCCGCCCCGCTGCTCCGCAGGGGCCGCGCCAGTGCGTCGGGCAGGCTCAGCCCGCCGCACCTCGACCATCGACACGACATGGCCGGACGGTCGCGCGGGAAACATGCGGCTCGTCGGACGTGCGCGCGATATCGTCACGCCGCAGGATGGCGGCCCGCCGCTGGTCCGAGTGGAAGACTCATTCGACGCCCGTCTGCGGCCCGACCGTACCATCGTGGCCATCGAGGCCACACCATCGCGTAGCGCACTGTCGCGCTTGGTGGGCTCGCGCGGCGGCGGCCGGCTGCGCCTGGCGCTCGAGCAATTCGTGCCGGAAGAACGGCGTCAAGCGACACCCTTGTATCTCATCCTCGATGACATCTCGGGTGCCAGCCTCATTTCCGTGTGGGCGTGGTCGCAATGGGACTCGCAGTGGCTGAGCGCGACGCGCGGCAGCATGACCGAGTCTCAGTGGGCAGCAATGCTCAAGGAGAAAGAGGGGATCTGTACCGGCTTCGCGCCCGGATCGAGCAGCCTCGATATCCATCGGATCTCGGATAGAACGGGCGGAACGCCGACCACCGATCTGCGCCATCCGGATGATCCGCAGGGCTGGCATGAGCTCACGATTCAGAACAGTGTCGGCATGCGCCGAGCCCGCCGCATCGACGTCACCCTCGGTGAGGTGATCGACATCGATGCCGCTTTCCAGGACAGCGCCGCGAGGCCCGACGGCACGCGCAGCGCCCTGCACGAGTATCAGCTGACTGCGACCGCGGATCCCGCCACCCTGCGCTTGCTGTCGCTCGCTGCCACACCTCGAGTGTTGCCGTTCTCCGAGTGTCCGCGGGCGGTTAACAACATCGCGCGCCTCGCAGGCTCGAGACTTTCGGACCTGCGGCAGACCGTGCTCGACGTGCTGCCGGGCACGCTCGGCTGCACGCACCTGAACGACGCGCTGCGTGCGCTGGCCGAGGTACCGGCCCTGGTCGATCATATCCGCGAGGCCGCTCCCGCATCGTAGCGGCGGCAGGCATGGTAGCGGCGCCAGGCATGGTAGCGGCGCCGAGCGTGCAGCGGCGCGCCCGGCATGGTTGCGGCTCCACGCTCGGAGCGGCCTCGGCAAGCGCCGCTCGGTTTCACTTGCCCGGCGTGAGCATGGAGCTCTCGATTGCACCCGTGAGCAGGCCGGCGGCGAAGCCCTGATCGGTGTAGAGCAATCCTCCAGTCACCGCGTGATTGAGCCGGCTCGTCAGTAAAATGAGAGGCCACGCCTGTTCCTCCGGGGTCGTGGGCCGGCCGAGCAAGGGATAAGGAAACTTCTCGAAGAAGTCGGCGCTCAACCGCTGGCTCATCTCGCTCATGAATGGCGTGCGTGTGGGGCCCGGTCCCACGCAGTTGATGCGGATGCCGCGCGTCCGGCCGAGAGTCACCGAGCGGTGCTGTGCCCACACCAGCAGCATTTCCTTCGACGAGGTGTAGCCGTCGCGCAGCACATCGGCTCGACTCTCGCAGAACGCCTTGGCTTCGACCGGATCGTCGAGCTTCAGGAACTCGAGGTTGAGCGCGAGATTGCGTTGCCAGCCGAGCGCCGCATCCGAGGCGATGACGCCGATGGCAGCGCCGTCGGCGATACATGGCAGGATTTCCTCGATGAGCTGGCGTGTGCCCACATAGTTGATCAGCATGCAGCGCAGCGCACCCTGCACGGGCGGAACACCGGCGCAGCTGAAATAGAAATGGATAGGACCGATGGCGCGCAGCGCCGCCGCGGTCATCCGCACCTCGTCGGGCCGCGCGAGGTCGGTCGGATAAAAGCGCTCATGGCGAATCGAAGGCTGTTTGATGTCGACGACGTGCACCTGCGCGCCGAGCTCGCCCAGGATGCGGGCCGTCGCCTCACCCATGCCCGAGAAAGCGCCCGTCACGACGACGGTGGCTCCGCGATATCCGAGCCCATCCAGGTTGTGCATGACCCTCCTCAGGTGTCGGCGATGCCGCCGATATTCGGGCCGCCGTCGACGGCCAGCGTCTGCCCGGTGATGTAGGATGCGGCATCGCTCGCGAGAAATACCACCGCGCTCGCGACTTCATCCGGGGTTCCGACGCGGCCCAGCGCCTTCGTGCCGATCCCCGACAATGGCCCGAGGCTGAATTCATCGAATTTGGCCCGCTCGCGACATTCTCGAGTGATTGCCGCGTACCTCGCGCCATGAGCGGCATTCTATAATCTCTCCACCCGAACTGGCGAGGAACGGCCATGCAAATGAACGACATGGTGATCATCAGCGTGGACGATCACATCTGCGAGCCGCCGACCCTGTTCGACAAGCATCTCTCCGGCGAGGAGCTCGCCACCGCTCCCAAGCTGCGCATCGACGATGACGGCAAGAATTACTGGTACTACCAGGGCGCCCGCAAGTCCTCGGTGGGCCTCAATGCCGTGGTCGGGCGCCCGTTCGAGGAGTACGGCATGGAGCCGAGCGCGCTCGACCAGCTGCGCAAGGGCTGCTACGACGTCCATGCGCGCATCGACGACATGAATGTCAATGGCATCGCCGCATCGCTCAACTTCGGCAACTCGATCTGCTTCGACGGCCAGACTTTCCACAAGGCGCCGGACAAGAAGCTCGCGGCCGCGCACATGCGCGCTTACAACGATTGGCAAATCGAGGAGTGGTGCGCCGCGTATCCCGGCCGCTTCATCGCATGCTGCATCTTGCCGACCTGGGACATGGCTGCGACGACGGCAGAGCTCGAGCGCATCGCGCGCAAAGGCTGCACCGCCGTGTCGATCAACGAGAACCCCACGGTACAGGGGCTGCCGAGCATCCACAACGAATACTGGAACCCCTTCTGGAAGGCGATCGCCGATACCGACATGACGATCTGCCTGCACATCGGCAGCGGCAATCCCGCCCCTCACGCCTCGATGGAGACGCCGATCGAGGCCTGGATCTCGACCATGCCGCTGTCGATCGCGCAGGGCGCATCCGACTGGCTGCAGCTCAAGGCGCTGCAGGATTACCCCGGGATGCGTATCGCTCTCTCGGAGGGCGGCATCGGCTGGGTCCCCTATTTCCTCGAGCGCAGCGATTTCTCCAACTGGCGCCACAAGGCCTGGACGCATTCGATCTATCAGGACAGGAAGCCGAGCGAGGTGTTCAAGCGTCATTTCCTCAACTGCTTCATCGACGACGCCTTCGGCCTCAAGAACCTCGAGGACATCGGCGAGGACATGGTCGCCTACGAATGCGACTACCCGCACTCCGACACGCTCTGGCCCGAAGTGCCCGAGCGCCTGTGGGAGTCGGTCAAGTTCTTGACCGCCGCACAGATAGACAAGGTGACGCACCGCAACGCGATGCGCTTCTTCCGCTTCGATCCTTTCAAGCACGCCCCGCGCGCCGAGCTCTCGGTCGGCGCGTTGCGCTCGAAGGCCAAGGAAAAAGGCGTCGACACCACGCCGAAGTCATCGGACGGGATGCGTCCGGTCAGCGGCGGCAGCACGCGCCCGGTCACGTCGGGCGACGTGATGCGCATGTTCAAGGAGCGCGCCGAGACCCTGGCGCGCTTGCCGCCCGGCTGAGCGGCGCCGTGCCCTCCAAGCCCCCCGCATTGGTGGTCGGCTCGGGGTTCGGCCGCCGCATCCACGTTCCCGCGCTCCGCGCCGCCGGCTTCGACGTGGTCGGCCTCGTGGGCACGGAGGCGGCTCGCACCGAACGGCGCGCCCGCGCCAAGGGGGTGGCGCTCGCTTTCACCGATCTCGACGCGGCGATCAGCCGGACCGGTGCCGAGGTGGTGACCATCGCTACGCCGCCGCACACGCACGGGGCACTCGCCATGCTGGCGCTGTCGCGCGGCTGTCACGTGCTTTGCGAGAAGCCTTTCGCCAAGGACCTGCCGGAAGCGCGCGCCATGCTCGCAGCGGCTGAGCGGGCCTCGGTGTTGCACCTCGTGGGCCACGAATTTCGCTGGAAGCCCGAGCGCGCCCTGGTTGCCCGCGCAGTGGCTCAGGGGCTGATCGGCGCGCCCCGCCTCGCCACCTTCTTGCAATACGTCTCGCTGGTGGCAAGCCCGCAGGCGAGGATGCCGGGATGGTGGTTCGATCCGGCGGCGGGCGGCGGCTGGCTGGGCGCATCGGGCTCTCATATCGTCGATCAAGTGCGCAGCACCCTGGGCGAGTTCGCCTCGGTGAGCGCCGCGTTGCCGACCGTGGCGCCGCGCACTGCGGCCGCCGAGGACTCCTACGTGGTGCGTTTCACATTGACGAGCGGCGTCGAGGGGATACTGCAGCACACCGGCGGCGCCTGGGGTCCCTTCGCGGGCGTGACTCGCATCGCAGGAACCGAAGGCACGGTCTGGATCGAGACCGAGACGGTCAAGCTCGCCGATCGCCATGGCGTGCGCGATCTAGCGGTGCCGTCGGAATTGTTGCTCCCGCCTCCACCGCCTCCGGGCAACGACCCCTGGCACGAGTATTCGGTGGTCGAGCTCGGACCCTACACGCGCTTGTTCGAGGCGCTGGGCGCCAAGCTCGAAGGCAGGTCGGTGAGCGCCGTGCCGGTGCCCACCTTCGTGGACGGCGTCGCCGAGATGGAGGTTCTGGATGCCATCCGCCGTTCCGCGGCGCAAGGGGGCGAGCTCGTGAAGGTTCGTTGACTCGGCCGTGGCCGGAGGCATCAGCAGCGAGAGTCGCGTGAATAGACTCGGGCTCGATGCGACCAGCGCCTTCGGCATGCCGCCATCGGCGATCTGCGGGCGGCAGCGTGCGCGATCCTCGAGCGTGCAGTGGTGGACGCTCTCGGACCGCTCATCGGGCCGGACCTCGGCGGTGATGCCGCTTCAGGCGCCGTCGCATCACAGCGCGCGCACCATGCGCCCGCCGTCGATCACCAGGATATCGCCGGTGTGGAAGATCGAGGCATCCGAGGCGAGATACGCCGCCGGACCCTCGATGTCGGAGAGATATCCGGGCCGTCCCAGGGGTGTGATGGCCGAGAAATGCTTGATGACCGCCTGGGTCTGGGGCTGGTCCTCCGTCATCCCGGTCAGGATGAATCCGGGGGCGAGCATGTTGGCGCGCACGCCGTACTGTCCCATCTCGACCGCGAGACCCTTGATCATCGCCGCGAGCGCTCCCTTGGCCGCGGCATAGTGTTCCATGCCCTGCAGGCCATGAAAGATCGACAGGCTCCCGCAGGCGACGATCGAGCCGCCCGGATCGCCCGCCTTGGCGCGCTCGCGCATGTGGCGCGTGGCGACGCGCAGCGTGTAGAAAGCGCCGTGCAGCGCCACATCGAGCAGGTCGTGATAGGCCTTGCTGGTCAGATCCGGGAACGAGGCGGCGCGGTTGGTATAGCCGGCATTGGCAAAGACGCAGTCGACGCGGCCCATCGCGCCGAGCGTCGCGGCAAACGCCGCCTCCACTGCGGCCTCGTCGGTGACGTCGACCGCCTCGGCGTGCACGCGTGGCGCACCCAGTGTCTTCAGCTGCGCCGCGGCCGCGGCATTCTTGTCGGCTCGCCGCGCCCACAGCACGACGTCCGCACCTTGCTTGGCGCAACCCTGCAAGAAACCCAGCCCGATGCCGCTGTTGGCGCCGGTCGCGAGCACCACCTTGCCGGTGAGATCGAAAAGTCCACGCGTCATGGTCTCACCTCCACGCCGGTCGCGACCGGGTGTACCCGCAGATAATCGAGAAAATACGGCTCGAGGTCCTTCTTGGTGAAACCCCACTGCGCCAGGGTGTACTCATGCACACCGAACCGTCCCTGAGGATTGTCCTTGAGCCAGGCGCGCATCCCGCTCTCCGCTCCCTCGCTCCAGGCATCTCCGAGCCAGGCATAGACCTTCTTCATCTGCGCGATCGGATCCGCGATGAGCTCATCGTAATAGAGATTGTAAATATCGTCAGGCCGCTCGCGGCTCATTTCCAGCGGCCGCTGAAGATGCAGTGCGAGCTGCAGCGGAAAGCGCCCGAGCATGTACGGAAGGTCCATGTCCTTGTTGAAGATCAGGCGTGAATTGCCTCGCATGCTCATCGAGGAAGCGAACGCGGCATAGGGATCGCGATGCGTCCAGATCACCTTGGCGTCGGGGAATGAGCTGAACAGCGTGCGGATGAAGAGCGAGTCCGAGGGCATCTTGAGCACCCAGCGCCCCGGGTTGGTCGACTGCAGGATCTGGTAAACGCGCTTGCGGTGCGCGAAGGCAGGCACCATGTCGCAGATCAACATGCGGTCGTGATAGGTCGGGGTGCTGGTCATGATCGCGTACATGAGCGATCGGAAGTCTTGCGCCACGAGGTGCACGCACTCGGTGGGACCGTCGCCGGCCTCGTAGTGCTGCGCGGCGCCCTTGGGATTCGCGGCGACGATCGATGCATCCTTGGCCCTTTCGGCGACACATCGCGGATCGCTGCGCAGCGCTCCGGGCGCGGCCGGCGGCGCCACGTTATAGGCCTCCCACTTGAGCAGCGTGCGGTTGGCCGGATCGGCATCCAGAAGGTAGCTGACCATGGTGGTGCCGGTGCGAACCATGCCGAGAATGAACACCGGCCGCTTGACCGGTGCTCGTGCGAGCGCCGGATTGGTTCGCATGAAGGCATCGACGCGCATGCGCGTCGCAAGCGCGCTCACGTACCTGCTCTTCATGATGGACCAGCCGCGCTCGGTTAGCACGGCCGTCTTCACGTGATCGCGCAGCAGGATCTCGAGTCCCTCGCGCCAGGAGTCGCTGTCCGGATCGGGCAGTCCCGTCTCGCGGCGCGCGGCATCGACGATTTCCTCGAACGTCACCATCTCGGGGCCGGCTCAGTCGAACGTGAGCAGCACCTTCGCGGCGCCGCTCGCGTCATTCGCGGTCTCGAAGGCTTGCAGGAAGCTGTCGAACGGATAGCGATGAGTGATCATGCTCTCCGGGTCGACCGCTCGGACGGAGAGCTTGGCCATGACCTCGGGAAACTCCGTCGGATAGCCCTGCGCGCCGATGATGCTGGTCTCCTTGCTCATCAACTTGGTGCCATCGAGCGTGACCGGATGGCGCTGCATCGCCACCGTGATGATGCGGCTCTGCTTGTTGCAAAAGCCGGCGATCTGGGCAATGAGTCCTTGCGCGCCGCTCGCCTCGAAATAGATGTCCGTCAGAGGATACCGATTTCCCCAGACCAGTCCGTGCCCGCGCAGCTCTCCCAGGATCTCGGCTGGCGATCCATCGCGGGGATCGAACGCAGCGCGGGCGCCGAGCGCCACGGCGCGCTCGCGCCGCAGTGGCGACAGATCGAAGGCGACGATGTCCTCGACTCCCTTCATGCGAAGCGCCATCACGATGCCGAGCCCGATGGGTCCCACGCCGAAGACGGCGGCGCTCTCCGCGGGCGTGGGCGCCGCTCGATTCACCGCGTGCGTGGCCACCGACATCGGCTCCACCAGCGCGGCGTGCTCGAGGCTCACATTCTCGGGAACGCGGCACAAGGACTGAGTGTGCGTATCGACGTCGCGCAGCACCACATAATTGCTGAAACCACCGCACTCCCCGCCGCGGCCCATGTCGGCGGGGCTGTTGTTGGAGTTGTAGGCGACGCGATCGCCCACCCTGAAGCTCTGAACCTTGAAGCCCGCCTCGATGATCTCGCCCGCAAACTCATGACCCAGCGGCATCGGCCGGTCGAAGCGCGGTCCCATGCTGCGAAAATGCAGGTCGGTGCCGCAAATGCCCGCCGCCGCCACCTTGACGATGACATCGCCGGGCCCCGCGACGGGTTCCGCCGCCTGATCGAGCCGCAGATCTCCCGGACCGTGGATGACCGCTACTTTCATGAGGCTCTCCCCTGACCACGGCACCCTAGCGCATGGGCGCCGGCATGGCGAGAGGCGTCGAATTCGGATGCTGCGCGAGCTGCATCTAACTTGGGCCAAAATGGTGCCGACTGGCCAAGCTGCGAAGACCCCGCGCCGGCGCCGGTCTTAAGATTGATGGGAGGAGTCCGTATGTCCGAACCGAGCGCCTCACACCAGGAGCTGCGCGTTGCCGCGCTCATTCAGTCCGGTCGCGGACAGGAGGCCGCAATCGAGCGCGCTCCCGGCATCCATGAAAGCCGCGGCATCGGCAACAGCTATCTCTGCACCACGCCGCAGGGTGATCTTTTGGTGAATGCGGGAACCTTGGGCGATGCGCGGCGCGGACGCGAGCTGTTTCGCAGGGTATCGAGCCGACCCATCCGCTACATCGTGCTCACGCAAAGCCATGCGAATCAGTACGGTGGCCTGGAGATCTACAAGACCCGGGACAATCAGGTGATAGCGCATCGCAACTACCCCTCGGATCGGCGCTACCAGGAAGCGCTGAGCGCCCACTATCGGCGCGGCTCGCGGCGGATCTTCGGCGGTATGAGCGGCCCGGTGCAGGACATCGTGCCGACGCGCGAGATCGAGCCCGATCTGCTCATCGAGGAGCGACACCTCATCGAGCTCGGCGGCCGGCGCTTCGAGATCCTGTGGACACCGGGCGGGGAAACGCGCGCGGCTCTCATCGTGTGGCTTCCCGCCGAGCGCGTCGCGCTGGTGGGCAACCTGTTCGGTCCGCTGTTCGGCAATCAACCGAACCTCAATACCCTGCGCGGCGACAAGCCGCGCTCCGCGCTCGAGTTCATCGACTCGGCGAAGAAGCTGCGTGCCCTTCGGCCCGAGCTAATTCTCACGGGCCACGAGGCCATTCTCGGGGCCACGCATATCGAGCGCGAAGTCACTCGCATCATCGATGCCGTGCAGTGGGTTCATGACCGCACCCTCGAGGGCATGAATGCCGGCATGGAGCTTCGCGCCCTCATGCGGGAGGTGAAGCCGCCACCGGAGCTCGCGCTCACCGAGGAGTACGGCAAGGTGTCCTGGAACGTGCGCGCCATCTGGCACGAGTACAGCGGATGGTTCGACCCCGCGCGCGGGACCACCGAGCTCTACGACGTCGGGCCGCAGAGCGTCGCGCCGGCGCTCATCGAGCTCGCCGGCGGGGCCGGGCCGCTGATCGAGCGGGCGCGCGCTTTCACGGCGAATGACCGCCCGCTCGAGGCGCTGCATCTGCTCGACATCGTGCTTGCGGCGGCGCCGGACTCGCATGCCGCCGCGCGCGCCGCGCAGCGCGAGGCGCTCGAGATCCTGCTGGCAAAGAGCGGCCTCGAGAATCTCTGGGAGCGCCAGTGGATCGCTTCCGAGCTGCGCCGACCCGAGGCCGAGTGACCTTGCGAGCTCAGGCGCCGATGAGCGAGACCTGCACCTTGGTCTCGTGATTGGGCCCGCGCAGCAACTCGAGCGTTGCGGGCAACTCCGCGAGCGGCACGACGGACGTGATCAATGTCTTGGGGTCGACGGTCCCGGCCAGCATGGTGTCGGCGGCAAACTCGAAATCCTTCAACGAGTAGCCGACCGGGAAGCTCAGGCGCGCGCCTTTGTAGCCCGCGACCGCCGGAACCAGCGCGTCGGGAGAGGTGCAGAAGCCGAGCGAGAGCACGTGCCCGAGCACGCGCACATGCTGGATCGCGCGCGACAGCAGTCCGCTCGCGCCGACGCACTCGAATACGATGTCGGGCGATCGGCCGAGCGCTGCGATCACCTCCTGGATCTCGTTCTCGCCCGCCTCGACGAAAGCGTCGGCGCCCATCGCGAGCGCCGGCGTCGCACGCCGCGGCGCGCGCGACAGCGCCACGATGCGCCCGGCCCCCAGGCGCCTCGCCCAGAAGATGACCGCGAGCGCGACGCAGCCTGCGCCCATCACCAAGACGCGGTCACCGGGCCGCATCGCCGCGGTGCGCACCCCGTAGAGCCCGACGGCGAAGGGCTCCATCAGGGCGCCGTCGGCCAGCGAGAATGTGCTCGGCAGCTTGACCGCGACCTCGGTCGGAACGCGCAGATATTCGCCGAATCCGCCCATCACGCCGCCCGCGTTGTGACAGAGAACGAGATTTCCCTGCGCACACGCCTCGCAGTGTCCGCAGCCCAGCGAGGGCAGCGCGCTGATTCGCTCGCCCACCTTGAATCCCGTGACACGCGCACCCGCCTCGACGATCTCCCCGGCGTATTCATGGCCCGGAACGCAGCCCAGCGGATAGCTCCAGGTGCCCCCGGCCGTCATGTGCAGGTCCGTGCCGCAGATGCCGCAGCGGTGCACCTTGATGATCACATCGTCGGGACCTGGGGTCGGATCGGGCAAGGTCTCGATCGCGAGCGGCTGGCCCGCGCCGCGGAATACGGCCGCCTTCACGAGCCTTGCATCCGGGACGCCGCGCGCACGCCCGAGTGCCTCGGCCCGAGCCCATGGCGCTCGAGATACGCGCCGAAGCGCTCGCGGATCTCCTGCTCGCTGAGCCCGAAATCGGCGGCACGGTAGTGATGCTTGCCGTGACGCATCTCGGGCGCGGCAGCGACGCGCGCGCGCATCCCTGCCTCCACCTCGCTCGACAGCGGCAGCCCGAGGAATCCGTAGATGCGCTGGATCACGCGCATCGGAGCGCGGTGAAACTCGCGGTGGTCGACGTCGAGGATCCGCTCGCGATGCGCCGCGCGCACCCGCTCCGCATCGCGCACCGCCTTGGCCCACTTGTCGGTCTCGCGGCTGCCCAGAAGACATGCGCGCTCGCGCGCGCGCCCGTCCTCCATCAACGGATGGCTCTTCATGAGCACCGCGCACAGCGAGGGTATCGCCTGCCCCGGGTCGCGGTGCGTCTGGATCACCAAGGCGTCGGGAAACACCGCGAACAGCAGGTCCAGGTTGGCGATGTGACCAGGATTCTTGAGCAGCCAGCGCTTCTCGGGCTCCTCACAGCCGATGAGCTCGAGCACGCGGCGCAGATACCGATAGGCCGGCAGCTCGCTCTGCGTCTGCCACCACGCGTCGTAAGAGGCCGCGGGCCAGACCACGGTCCAGAGATTGGAGACGAAGCTCTGACGCAACACGAGACAGCACTCGTCGACCTCCGCCGCCGCCATGTCGTGCGCCGCGCGTTGGGTCGGAACCGCTTCAAAACGCCGGTTGAGGCGCTCGACCGCCTGCTGGAAGAGCGGATGGCTCTCCCAAGCCTCGCGCGCGGGACGCGGCATCGGCGCCCCGGTCAGCCATCCTTGCAGCCCCTGGAACTGCGGATCGACCGCCATGAGCTTGTGCAGCGCGGTCGTGCCGGTGCGCGGAATGCCGGTGATGACGATGGGCCGCGCGAGACCGTGACGGTCGAAGTCCCGGGTCTCGGCCATCGAGCGCACCGCGCGCGCTCGTGCCGAAAGCGCCGTGACGATCTCGCCCCAGGCTATGCGCCGTCCGCGCTCGGAGAACCGCGGGTCGAAATCCATCGATTGCAGCAGCACGCGCAAGCCCATGAGGTAGTCGCCTGCGCCGAAATCCGCGCTGCCGACCTCGCGCGCCACGAGCTCGTGCAGCTCGTCGAGCGCGGTCGCAAACTTCTCGGGCGGGGCGAAGCGCTCCTCCATCCCGGAT
>Ga0335073_10011416_pt1 | contig 12473 bp, 8 predicted proteins | sample Lox_Sample_22_FD_207093 | JGI IMG/M metagenome (GOLD analysis project Ga0335073, IMG submission 207093) | Soil microbial communities from Loxahatchee National Wildlife Refuge, Florida, United States - Lox_Sample_2.2 | ecosystem: Environmental > Terrestrial > Soil > Wetlands | place: USA: Florida...
TTTTTCTTCTTCGCCGGGTCCTTGGCGCGTGATTTGCCGAAGGAGCCCCGATAGATCTTGCCGCGCCGGGACCGCTGATCACCCTTGCCCATGTATCTGCCTCGTTCGTGAGCCCTTGAAGTTGGCGCGCAGTCTACGGAGTACGTGCGCGCTTTTCCAGGGCGCGGACGCAGACCGCGCCGGGTGCGGGCACGGCTGCTGACGTCCGCCCATCGGGTAGGGGGTGGGCTCACGCCCACCTCCCTCCCACACCACCGTACGTGCGGTTCCGCATACGGCGGTTCAACGAGCGCACTGGAGTCGCTGCTGCTCGCGCAGCAGTGAGAGCAGCCCCAAGTGCGAGAAGTAAGCAGCGGGAAGGGCTTGGTTCATATGGGAGGCTCCCGCATTCCACCATGGACCGTGGCCGTTCGTGGCACTGCGCCAGGCCCGCTCGGCGTCCAGCCCCAGGGACCGGAGCTTCCGCTGCCGGGTCCGGGCCCGTTTCCACTGCCGCCACAGCAGGCAGCGCAGCCGTCGACGCACCCACCCGTCGAGTTCCTCCAGTACCCTCTTGACCTGCGTGAGCCGGAAATAATTGATCCAGCCGCGTAGGACAGGGTTCAGAGTCTCGATTGTGTTGGCCAGCGACCGCCCGCGCCCGCTGCGCAGCAGTTCACGGATACGCTCGATCAACCGACGCACGCTCTCAGGGGCAATCCGCAGCCGGGTCTCGCGGTGCACAGTGAAGCTGAACCCCAGGAACTTACGCACCCAGGGTCGCGCCACCGCGCTTTTGACGGCATTCACGCGCAAGTGTAGGACCTCCTCGAGGAAGACCCTGACCCCGCGCATGACCCGCTCACCCGCCACGCGACTGCCCACGTAGATGTTGCAGTCATCAGCGTAGCGGCAAAAGGCGAGTCCTCGTCTTTCCAGCTCCCGGTCCAGGTCCGTCAGCAGGATGTTGGACAGCAGCGGAGAGAGCGGACCCCCTTGCGGGGTGCCCTCGATGCGCGGCCTGACCAGTCCCTCCTGCATCATCCCGGCCGTCAGGAACCGTCGGATGAGCTTGAGCACTCGTGCATCGCTGAGCCGACGAGCCACCCGCGCCATGAGCACATCGTGATTGACTCGATCGAAGAATTTCTCCAGATCAAGATCAACCACCCAGCGCTTGCCTTCGCGGAGGTACGTCTGCGCTCTGCGAACCGCTTGATGAGCGCTGCGCCCCGGACGGAAGCCGAAGCTGCCCTCCGAGAACGTCGGCTCAAATAACGGTTGCAGAACCTGATGCAGGGCTTGCTGGATGAGCCGGTCCAATACCGTTGGCACCCCCAGTGTACGAACCCCACCCGAAGGCTTGGGGATGTCCACCCGACGCACCGGCTGCGGTATGTACCGCCCCTCCAGCAACGCTTGCTTCACGCTTGGCCAGTGCACCTTGAGCCAGTCTTTGAACTCAGCGATCGTCAGGTCATCAACCCCCGGAGCGCCTTTGTTCTTGACCACTCGTTGGTACGCTAGCCACAAGTTGCTGCGTTCGACCACCCGCTCCATCAGGCGGTCCTCCGATTTCGTTTGCCCGGATGTCGCCGCGCGCGTCTCAGCGCCGAGCCGCCGCGTGCTGGACTTCCGGCCCGCACCTTGCGTCTCGGTCCCCCTGGCGGGGGCTTCTGCCTCATCGACTCGCTTCGAGATCATCCGTCCTAGTCTCGGGCTCGTTGTTCGGCCCTTCGGCATCGCTGCCTACTATGGCCTCGGCTGACTTCTGGCGGCGCTTCCGAGGACCTTGCGATCCCCGTAGCACAGCGGCACACCGCCAGATCTCCCCGGGTATTGCGCACTCTCTTTCACGCTTATGCGCGTCGGATATACGCCGCACTGTTCCGTGCAAGTACCGGGCTTCGACGCTCTTTGCCGTCTCACCCCAGTGCGTCGCCTCTATCCGCTTCCTGTTCGTCGCGCCAGCGTTTTGCCTCCGGCTTCCTCCAGACCCCCGGTCGCCCGGGCAGCCCTTGCCGTGCAGCTAGCACTTCCCCTTGCCGGGTGTGCAGAGGACTTTCACCTCCTAGAGAGTGCGCCCTGCCGGGCGCACAAAAAAAAGCCTCTTCCCGGTCACCCGGGAAGAGGCTTCGATCGATGGCCTCTCTCTATTAGAAGCGGAACTCGGAGAGCGCGATGAACTCCGACGCGAGGTTCGCCGCATTGACGGTTCCGATACCCGCGCCGTCATCGTACCCATGCACACCGTAGTAGAACCAGTTGTCGCCCGCGGTGATGTCGTTGAACGCCCCTCTCGGACCGTAGGCGGCCCAGCTTTGCTGCAGGGCGTATACGGTCGGGTTCAGCAGACCGACGCGGCCTCCGGACGCCTGATCGATCAGCGTCGTCATCGCGTTCAACTGCGGCGCCACGAAGCTGGTGCCGCCCCAACCACCCTCCGCGCAACCCGGGAAACTGGCCGGCGGGAAGTCCGTGCAGTCGACCACGATGTAGCCCGTCTGCGGATCGGCGTTGAACGATAGGTCAGGCTGGTTGCGGCCCGCGAAGTAGGCCGGCAGCGTGTTGATGACCTCGGCGCCGCTGAGACTCGGATAGTTCGGATAATAGGTCAGGGTCTGCCCGGGCTGCGTCCGCCGGATGCCATTGGTGAACCACTGGTAGTAGGGAACGCGCCAGAAGGAGCTCACTCCGCCGCCGCCGCCCGAGGGGAACAGGTCCTGTGCCGTCAGCCCGAGATTGGCCAGGCAGCCTGCCCAGTCCTGGGCGATGTAGTCCCAGCCCCACACCTGCTCCTGGTTGATGGTGATGTCGGGGCAGCCGGCAGAGGGAATGCCGGGCTCCGTCGTCGCCACCGTCGTACCGCCCGCCGAGGTGATGGCGGGGTCGCTGCCCGGCGCATCCACCGTCAGCTGTGCGGAGAAATACGGCACCGGTGCGTTATTGGAGTCGTTCACATCGTATGCTCCGGCATCACCGGCGGATGTGAAGTACGACTGGCCCTGCGCGGCGCCCTCGAGCAACGCCTGATGGATCGCCGTCAGCTGGTCGGTATAGTCCACACCGCCATTGGTCGCGGCGAAGTAGTCCTCCTCCGCCTGACCCCAGCTGATGGATACCGTGTCGGCAATGTTGTCCGACGCAGCCGAATAGAAGACGTCGAGGAAGCCGCCGAGCGTGTTGGGAGCGACATAGACCCGAATGTTCGCCTGCGGGGCGAGTCCGCCCGACTGCTCGATGTCGAGCGAGGTCTCATTGTCGCCGACCCCAACCGCCACCGGCGTTCCGCCGTCCACCGGTACGACGGTGATGCGGTTCTGCTTCACCTGCAGTCCGATGTCCTGCCAATAGGCATAGACGTCGGCCTGGTTGAAGTTGGCCAGCGTCATGATGCCGATCGTCTGGCCGCGGCCCTTGATGCCCGCGCGATATAGCGGATTGAAGTCGTAGAAGTTGGCGGTATCGCCCACGGTGTAATCCTCGGGGATTCCCGAGGCGGTCCCATTCTTCGGCCAGGTGACCGGAGTCGGCGTGCCAGCGGCCTTGGGGCCCTGCCCCACGCGAATGCTCCGCTCGTGCAGGTCGCCCACCTCGTTGCTGAGGCCCGGGACCGACAGCACGAGCGAGGAGAACGAGCCCGGCAGAACGAATTTCCACGCCGGCCGGTGGAAGGTCTGGCCGTTGCGCGTGTAATCGAGCAGCTGGGTGGAGAATGCGGCATTGAGTTGCGCGGCCGTGCCGGTGACCGTGATATCCAGGTTGTCCGCGTACACCTTGTCGACGGTGATCCCGTAGGACTCGAGGTACTTGACGAACTGGTTGATCTGCTTGTTCGAGGGCGCGAAGCGCTGTACGAACTGGTTGACGTTGAGGAAGTGGTGGTACAGCGGGCTGCCCGGCGTGCTCACCAGCGCGACGAAGTCCTCCAGGGCCTGCGGGTTCGTCACGTTGAGGATGATCGAGGTCGTGATGTTGGTGGCGGGGGCGGTCGTGACGGAACTCTGACTTGCGGCATTGAACGGTTGATGGTTCGCGGCTGAGGCGGCACCGAGAAAACCCGCGGCGCACGCTGCCGTCAATAGGCATGTTTGAAGGCGCATGATTGTATCCCTGGAGTTAATTACGCTTTGTTCTAACGTTGCGCGCGGCGCCCTTCTGCGCGAGCGTTTCCCCGCTGCAACGTCCGTCGTTCGAGTATAGCGCTTCCGCTCGAGGCAGAGTAAGCTGCCTCGCGATCGGGCCCGAGCTTGCTGCTGCGCTCGAGCCGCAATTACGCTGCTGTTACGTAGCCGTTACGTGCACGACTGAAGTACGCGCAAGCAGGCGCGGACGCAAGAGGGTGCATCGCTGCGCAGTCGCGAAGGAGCGCGCGGACCGGCGCAGATTTCCACCAGCGTGAGTGCCTTCCGGCACAGGCCAGGTTCAGGGGGGACTTCACATAATGCACACCGCCACGATGCTCAGGCCCTTGCCAAGGCCCTGAATGCGTCGCAAGCGCGCACTCGAGTGGGCGCCGCGGCACGCGCGGGTCTGGCTCGGCCTGGTCGTCGGCATCGTCGTCTTCTTCGTTTTCCCCTCGCGGCAACCGCTGGTCAGCCGCATGCTGATTGCCTGGGACAGCGGCGTGAGCTTCTTTCTGGTCGCGATCTACCTCTGGATGCGGCGGCTCACTCCCAGTGAGATCTGCTCGCGCTACATCGACGAAGACCCTTCCGGACCGGTCATCCTGGTAGCGATCACCGCGGCGGCCCTCCTCAGCCTGGTCGCGATCATCGAGCCGCTCATCACGTTGCGGCACGCCGCGTACGAGCAGCGGGTCTGGGGCTTCGTGCTCGCGGCCATCACGCTGATCGATTCGTGGCTGATGGTGCCCACGATGTTCACCATGCACTACGCGGACATGTTCTACAGTGCCGCGCCGGAGAATCGCCCGCTGCGTTTCCCCAAAACGGAAATGCCGGCCTTCTGGGACTTCGCGTACTTCTCCTTCACCATAGCCGCGGCCTGCCAGACCGCGGACGTGTCCACCACCGAGGTCTCGATCCGTCGCGCGGTCATCCTGCACGAGATCGTTTCGTTCGCGTTCAACGTCGCTATACTGGGATTCGCGATCAACATCACGGCCGGGCTCATATCCGGCTAGCCCGCTCGCCGCCGTTCCGGGAGGACACCTTGGAAATCGCACGGCCCACCCGCGAAGAGCTGCTCCACAGGCTCTACGAGGCCGCGGAGCTCGAGCACAATCTCATGTGCACCTATCTCTACGCGGCGTTCAGCCTGAAAGATGCCGACGACGGCCTTTCGGCCGAGCAGGCTGCGGCCACGGCCCGCTGGCGCCGGACCATCATCGACGTCGCCATTGAGGAGATGGGCCATCTCGTCGCCGTGTGGAACATCACCTCGGCACTCGGCGGCACGCCGCGGTTCGGCCGGGGGAACTTCCCGCTCGATCCCGGCTACCTGCCGGCGGGCGTGGTCGTGAAGCTCGCCCCGTTCAATGAGGCGGTGCTGCAGCATTTCATCTATCTGGAGCGCCCGAAGGACTCCACGGAGCCGGACGGCGCGGGCTTCGAGCCTCCGGTGCATTACCGGCGCGGCGGCCAGCCACCGCGGCTGACGCCGATGGGAATCGATTACGAGACGGTGGGCGATTTCTATGTCTCGCTCGGCGAGAGCGTCACGCGCTTCGTCGAGCGGGTCGGCGAGAAGGCGGCGTTCTGCGGCGATCCGGCTCTGCAGCTTTCGGCGGCGGAGATCGATCTCGGGGGCGCGAAGCCGGTCATTTGCGCCAAGACGGTGCTCCACGCCTTCGATGCGATCGTGCGCCAGGGCGAAGGGGCGCAGGCCGACAGCGAAGGCTCGCACTATCAGAAGTTCTCGGCCATTCGCCGCGAGCTGCAGGCGCTCAAGGAAGCCAAGCGGAGCTTTCAGCCAGCCTTCCCCGCGGCGGTCAATCCCGTGCTGCGACGCCCGCCCCGCCCCGAGGGGCGCGTGTGGATCGAGAACGAGGATGCGGCCCAGTGCGTCGACCTCGCCAACACGGCCTACGGACTGATGGTCCGGCTCTTGGCCTACTCTTATGGCGTGCCGCGGCCCGCGGCGGCGAAGGCGGTCGCCCTCGACCTCGGCATCGGCCTGATGGCGGCCATGACCCTGTTGGCGGAGCGCGCGGTACGCCTGCCCGCCGGTCCTTCCAATCCCGAATGCCACGCCGGCATGACTTTCGTGGTGTTGCGGGATTCGGCGCCGTTTCCGCCTGGCGCGGCGGCGCACCGTTTCTTCATCGAGCGCCTCGAGGAGCTCGCCAAGGGCGCCGCGACGATCGCCACCGAGAACGTGCGCACCAGCCGCGCGACGCGCCTGCTCAGCGATCTCGCCGCGCGCGCTCACCGTGATTTGGAGGCTGCACCGGCTGTGACTCCCGCAGCGGCGCCGAACCAGAGTGCCGCCCCGGGCATCGCCACCACACCGCCCGCCCCGAAACCCGCCGGCGTCGATGAGATCGCAGGCAAGGACCTCACTCTGCTGTTCGATTCCAAAAGATGCATCCATTCGCGGTTCTGCGTGACCTGGGCGCCGCAGGTGTTTCTCGCCAACGTGCAGGGCCCGTGGATTCACCCCGACGCCATGGACGTCGAGCGCCTGGTCGAGATCGCGCATGTCTGTCCCTCGGGCGCGATCCGCTACAGGCGCAAGGATGGCAAGCCGGACGAATCGGCGCCACTCGTGAACCTCGTTACGATTCGCGAGAACGGTCCGTATGCGGTGCGCGCCGACATGCAGTTGAATGGTCAACGTGGAGTGTTTCGCGCGACCCTGTGCCGCTGCGGCGCATCCAGGAACAAGCCTTTCTGCGACGGGTCGCACAACGAAATAAAGTTCACCGCATCGGGCGAGCCGGCCTCGGGTAAAACAGACATGCTGCCGGCACGTGATGGAGTTCTCGCCGTCGAGCCGCAAACCGACGGTCCCCTGCGTGTGCGCGGCAATCTGGAGATCGTTTCCGGTACCGGCCGCGTGGTCGCACGCGTGACGCAGGCGGCACTGTGCCGTTGCGGCGGCAGCGGCAACAAGCCATTCTGCGATGGAACGCACGCCAAAATCGGCTTCCGCTCGAGCAATCCGTGAGCGTGGCTGTAGGATCAACCGCGTGGCCTCGACCGTTGTGATACCGCATGCGTAGCCTTATCGTGAGATCCGCGGCAGCCGCCCTTGCGCTCGCCATTCTGCCGGTGGCGTGCAGCAAGCTCGGCCTCGACAAGGACCTGGAGAAGCTCGGCCTCGGCGGTCAGCCGGCGCAATCCAAAGAGCTTCCGAGCCCGAAACAGCTGAAGACCATTGCTTACATGTCGCGGGCGAACAGCGGCGGCAAGGACGGGCGCCTGATCTACGACCATATCGAGCAGGCCAGATCGTGCCACGACCTCGGGATCGCGATGCGGTGGAACCGGCCGCCGGACATCAAGGCCGGCCCGTTCGATCAGAAGATGACTTACATCTCATCAGGAATACCCGCGGATCTGTCGAAGACGTCCGAAGTGTTTCTCACCGGGAAAATCAAGGCCGGTCAGTCGATGCCCTCCGGCGGCTCGGTCTGGTCGTTGACACTGCCCGACGGCAGCGAGCTGCAGGTGATCGAGTCACCGGAGTACTCGGAAAAGCAGGAGGAGGCGCAGCAGGAGCCGGGCGCGCCCCAGACGATGTCCCACCCCTACACACCGGGGCGGCTGCTCTGCGTCTACGGCGTATACCAGGGCGACATCGGCATGGCATTGGGCAAGCCGCAGCACGTGCCGCTGGTTTCCGCGCTGTTTGCGATGGACCGCACGCGATAGACGTCCTTACAAACATGCGCGCGTAAAACCGACATCGCCGCGTAAATCTGACACGCGGCGCACAGTCTCGCGCAGACTCTGGCCTCCTTTGACACAACGCTCTTGCATGGGGGGTGACCAAGCTCACATTTTTGCCCCAAACTCGCGTGCTATCTTCTTGATCTTGCGAGGAGCCCGGAGAGCAGGAGACATGGCCGAGAAGAGCAGGAGCGAGCCAGACCGCCGCGACCCGATCCGCGTCCTGCTGGTCGAGGACGTGGAGCACGAGGCGGAGCTCACCTGTTTTCACCTGAAGAGGCACGGCATAGCGCATGTCGTGCAGCGCGTCGAGACCGACGACGCCATGCGCACCGCGCTGCGCGAATTCAGGCCCACGATCATCCTGTCCGACTTCAGCCTGCCGGCTTTCGATGGGCTGCGCGCGCTGGAGATCGCGCGCGAAATCGCTCCGGAAGTGCCGTTCCTCTTCGTCTCGGGAACGATCGGCGAGGAACGCGCGATCGAGGCGCTGCGCCGTGGCGCGGTCGACTACGTTCTGAAGACCAACCTCGCGCGCCTCGGTTCCGCCGTGCAAAGAGCGCTGCAGGACGCGGAAGCCCGCGCCGTGCGCCGCAGTCAGGAGCAACAGATCAGCCGCCTCACCGGCGTGCTGCGCATGCTGAGCGGAATCAACGGCGCCGTCGTCAGGATCCGTGACCGCACCGAGCTGTTGGTCGAAGCATGTCGTCTCGGCGTGACGGTCGGCGGCTATCCCTCGGCCCTGGTCGCCCTGCGGCACCCGAAAACGCAGCAGCTCGAGCCCGTCGCTCATCAGGGCGCGGATGAATTGGTTGCTCATACACTCTGCGAGCTCCTGGAGGCCAGGATGGCGCAGGAAGCTCAGAGCCGCAACAAGGGCCGGGACCCCGCCGCGCCTTTCACCTGCCGGGATGCCGGCGCGACTCACCCCGCCGTGATCGGCCTGCCGTTGATTGTCGATAAGACGGTAGTCGGAGTCCTCGGAGTCTGTCCGCGCGAGCACAGCGCGATCGCCCAGGAAGAGCTCGTCATGCTGCGCGAAGTGGCGGCCAACCTCTCCTTCGCGCTGCAGTACCTGCGACAGGACAGCAGAGTCCGGCTGCTATCGTATTTCGACGTGCTCACGGGCCTCGCGAAGCGCGCGCTCTTCTGCGAGCGCCTCGGCAAGACATTCCGCGGCTCCGGCAGCTTCGGCTCGTGTCATGCCATCGCAGTGCTCGACATACAGAATCTGAGCGCCATCAATGACTCATTCGGGCGCCACGCGGGCGATCAGCTGCTGCAGCTTCTCGCCGACCGGCTCAAGCGGCGGTTTACCGACACGGAGCAGCTCGCGCATTTCGGCGGCGGCACATTCGCGCTGGTGCAACCGATCGAGCGCTCGACCGCGGTGGGGCTCGAGGCCCTCAACGCGCAGATCGATGCCCTGCTCGCGGAACCCTTCTCGCTGCAGGGCAAGGACGTGCCTGTGGCCGCGCGCAGCGGCATCGCCTTGTATCCGGAAGACGGCGCTGATCCGGACACGCTGGTCCATCGTGCCGAGGCCTCCCTGCGCAGCGCCAAGGAGAGTGGTCAACGCCGCGGCCACTACAGCGCGGAGCAGCACGCCGAAGCCCTCGCACGCGTCGCGATCGAGAGAAAGCTGCGCTTGGCGCTCGAGCGTCAGCAGTTCGAGCTCTACTATCAGCCCAAGATGAGCGTCAAGACGCGACGCATCGAGGGCGCCGAAGCGCTCATCCGCTGGAACGATCCGGATTCGGGCGTGGTCTCGCCGGCCAGGTTTCTCCCGATCCTCGAGGAGACCGGCCTGATCGTCGAGGTCGGCGATTGGGTCATCGAGCGTGCGGCGCTCGAGTGCCGGCAGTGGCTACGGGACGGGCTGCCACCCATGCGCATCGCGGTCAATATTTCGCCGCTACAGCTGCGCCAGTCGGACTTCGTCGGCCGCTTCCTCAAGCATGTCCACCCGTGGGCCACGCCGCACTGCGGGCTGGACGCGGAAATCACCGAGGGCGCCCTGGTGGACGACTCCTCTGCTGTCATCAACAGGCTGAAGATGCTGCGCACCGCCGGGGTCAACATCGCCATCGACGACTTCGGCACCGGGTACTCGTCTCTGAGCAGGCTGGCGCACCTGCCGATCGACACGCTCAAGATCGATCGCAGCTTCATCAGCGACATGACCGTGGATGCCCGCACCAAGCGCCTGGTCGCGATCATCATCTCGATCGCGCGGGCCTTCGACATGGTGGTCGTGGCCGAGGGCGTGGAGTCCCAGGAGCAGCTCGACACGCTGTGGCAGCTCGGCTGCGACGAGTCGCAGGGCTACCTGCACAGCAAGCCGGTGCCCGCGCAACAATTCGCCGCACTGCTCAAGGCCAGCCCGGGCTACAACTCCCACACCGGCGATTCGGGTACCATCGCACGGGTGGATTAGTGGTCCCCTGGGAATCCAATGGTCGAAGCGCAGCCCCTCATTGCCGTGCGCAACGTCAGAGCCAGCAGCCGCTGGTACACCGAGCTCCTGCGCGCTGACTCTCTTTCTGATCACGAGCATCGCGACTTCTACGACCGGATCCTGTGCTCAGGCCGCCTGGTTCTCCAGCTGCATGCCTGGGACGAGGAAGACCATCCCAACCTCGTGAACGCAGACGCTGCGCCGGTCGGGCATGGCGTCGTCATATGGTTCCAGGTGGCAGATTTCGACTTCGCGGTGAAGCGGGCCCGCGGCCTGGGCGCCGAGATCGTCCAGGGACCTCACTTCAACCCGGCACCACGACACATGGAAATCTGGATCCGTGATCCCGACGGCTATGTCGTGGTGCTGGCCGGTCCCGACGGTGAATCAGCGTAACGTGATTGCTGCTACTGCGCCGTGAGCGGCTGGTGAAGCGTTTTCGAGAATGGCCGGTCGATGAGGCCAAGGTGGCCGGAGAATGGCTGTCGCGGCGCGTTCGCTCAGCCGGGAGCCGTCGCGGCCGCTTGCGCACGACCGAGTAGCTTCGGCGCGCCCAGCCGTTCGGCCCAATCCGCAAACCCGCTCATCGGCCCTCGCCACCGGATGTCATCTACCTGCCCGAAGAGAGCTGCGTCCGTGCGCAGGGTCGCCAGCTTCTTGAACAGCAGCGCCAGGTCTCGTCGTTCGCCCAGCACCTGCGGCGGGAAGTCCTCGATCGGGCCGTGGCGTGCAATCAACCCGGCCGCACCCTTCGGCCCGATGCCAGCGATTCCCGGGTAGCCATCCGCATTGTCGCCGACCAGCGCGAGGTAGTCGGGAATGCGCTGCGGATCAACTCCGAACTTCGCCCTCACGCCCTCCCCGTTTCGGATCACGTTGGTCTTTCGGTCGACCTGCACGATTCGATCGCCCTGCACGCATTGCGCGAGATCCTTATCCGGCGTCCAGATGCATACCTGCCGGACCTGCGGGTCTTCCCCCGCCAGCCGCGCAGCGGATGCGAGCGCATCGTCCGCCTCCAGCTCTTCCATTGCCCACACAGCGACTCCGAGTGCGCGCAGCGCCTCCTCGAGAGGCCAGAACTGGGCCCACAGTGCCGGGTCGATGCCATCACCGGTCTTGTAGCCGCTCCACAGATCGTTGCGAAAGGACTCGATCACGTGATCGGTGGCTACACCGAGATGCGTGGCGCCCTTCTCCAGCATCTGGAGCACGGTCGTCAGCACGCCTGCAACGGCACCCAGCGGCTTGTCTTCGCCCTTGTTGAATCTTCGCAGACCGTAGAAGTGCCGGAACAGCTCGTACGTGCCATCGACCAGGTGAACCACCATCCTCCGGATTATGGGCTGGCGCGACACCACGCGTCCAGACGCCGCCCCGCTGTCCTCAGCTCATGGCGCCGAGGGGCAGCGTGAACCGGAAGACGGCGCCGTGAGGCGCGCCGGAAGTTGCCCACAGCTTCCCACCATGCGCTTCGATGATGGCGCGGCAGATCGGCAGGCCCATGCCCATGCCGCCGGTCTTGGTGGTGTAGAACGCCTCGAAAATGCGCTCGGCGTCCGCGGGGTCGACGCCCGATCCCGAATCCCGCACCTCTACGAGGACACTGTTCGAGTCGGTCCTGGCGGTACTGACCCGCAATTGTCTCGGGCGATCGTCTACAGCGCTCATCGCGTCCGCGGCGTTGCGCACGAGGTTGAGGACAACCTGCTGCAGCTGCACCCGATCGCCCATGACGAGCGGAAGGTCGTCCGCAAATTCGGACCGCAGGGTGACGAGATTTCTCTTCAGGTCGGGAAGCGAGAGAGCGATGACCTCCCGCATCGCCTCGTTGAGGTCCAGCAGTTCGACCGGGCAGTCCTTGCGGACGAAGAGTGCGTGCAATCGCCTGATTATTTCAGCCGCACGGTTGGCATCGCGGATCGTGCGCCGAATGACTTCATTCGCGCCGTCGACGTCGAGCGGGGCGGCGGCCAACATCCGTAGAGCGGTGGTGGCGTTCGTCACGATGCCCACCAGCGGCTGGCTGACTTCGTGAGCGATTGACGCCGACAGTTGGCCGATGACCGCGACCCGGTTGGCGTCCACCAGGCATTGGATCTTGGCTTCGAGCCGCTCGGCCCATTGTCGGACCTCCCGCTCCACCTCTTCCCGCGCGGCCACTTCGCTCTTCAGCTCTT
>Ga0335073_10011418_pt1 | contig 12473 bp, 15 predicted proteins | sample Lox_Sample_22_FD_207093 | JGI IMG/M metagenome (GOLD analysis project Ga0335073, IMG submission 207093) | Soil microbial communities from Loxahatchee National Wildlife Refuge, Florida, United States - Lox_Sample_2.2 | ecosystem: Environmental > Terrestrial > Soil > Wetlands | place: USA...
GGCGAACCTGAGCATGTGCCCGAACTTCTGGGCGTCGCGCTGCTCCCGCCAGAGCTGGTGGTAGAGGTACTGGAGCCGGCCCTTGCTGTCGGTGCCCGTGGCCTGGATGTGGCCGAGCGGGTCCGGCGAGATCCAGACGTCCGCCCAGGCAGGCGGGATCCGCAGCGCCTGGATCCGGTCCAGCGCCGCGGCGTCGCTGAGCTCCGCACCGGCCGGGTCGAGGTACCGGAAGCCGTCCTTGGCCCTGACCCGGGTGATGCCGGGAGCGTGCGGGTCGCTGCGCACCAGGCCAGGGACGGCGGCGGCCAGCGGCGGTGCTTCCTCGCTCATGAGGACACAGCGTAAGCGGACACGGTCATCTGGGCATGCGAGCGCTCATCACGGGTAAGGATCGCCCGGGCGCGGAAGACGCACGAGTTCATGCGAACGGAGGAGTCATGGCCACCGATAAGCAGAAGGCAGCGGCCCGCCAGAACATCGAAAAGGCCCGGGAGGCGCAGAGCGCCCGCGCGCACGGCGAGAACGTCCCGCACAGCGGCGAGGGCCTGAGCACCGCGGAAAAAGACGAGCTGGGCAGCCAGGAGTTCGCGTTTCCGAAGGAGCGCAAGGAGCCGCTTACCGACGCCGGGCACGTGCGCAACGCGATCGCGCGGTTCGACCAGGTCGAGGGCGTGAGCGACGACGAAAGGGACCAGGCCTGGAAGCGGATCCTGGCCGCCGCCAAGCGCTACGACGTCGAGGTGTCCGAGTCCGACTGGCGGGAGCTGGCCAAGGGCGGCAAGGACCGCAAGGGGTAGCCGGCCGCTCGCGGCACGCCGGCGGTCACGACCGCAATGGGTGCTGAGACGATACGACTGTGTGAGCCCGACACCGAGGGAGTGGTCCGTGAGCACAACAGAAGTTATCTCTATGCCCGGCCTCGACACCGTTTCCGACCTGGCGGCGCAGCTGCGGGTCGACTCGATCCGCTCGTCCACCAGTGCCGGGTCAGGCCATCCGACCTCCAGCATGTCGGCCGCTGACCTGCTCGCCGTGCTGGTCGCCCGGCACCTGCGCTACGACTGGGACGCCCCGGCATCGCCGGCCAACGACCACCTGATCTTCTCCAAGGGTCACGCCTCCCCGCTGCTGTACTCAGTGTTCCGGGCCGTCGGCGTCGTCTCGGAAGACGAGCTCATCAACGGGTACCGCCGCTTCGGCCAGCGCCTCGAGGGCCACCCCACTCCGATCCTGCCCTGGGTGGACGTGGCCACCGGCTCGCTCGGCCAGGGCCTGCCCGACGGAGTCGGGGTCGCCCTCGCCGGCAAGTACCTGGACAAGCTGCCGTACCGGATCTGGGTGCTGTGCGGGGACAGCGAAATGGCAGAGGGGTCGATCTGGGAGGCGCTGGACAAGGCGTCCCACTACCAGTTGTCCAACATGGTCGTCATGGTGGACGTCAACCGGCTCGGCCAGAGCGGCCCGACCGACCTTGGCTGGGACGTCGAGGCCTACGCCGCACGCGCCGCCGGGTTCGGCGCCCGGGTGATCGCCATCGACGGCCACGACCTGACAGACATCGACGCGGCCTTCTCCGCGGCCGAGGCCGCGATCGCGGGCGACCAGCCGACGGTGATCCTCGCCAAGACGATCAAGGGCAAGGGCTTCTCCGAGGTCGAGAACAAGGAAGGCTGGCACGGCAGGCCGTTCCCGCCCGACATGGCCGAACGGGCGATCGCCGAGCTCGGCGGCGTCAGGAACCTGACCGTCCGCGGGCCGCTCCCCGAACCGGTCAAGCCGGCCGGTGCAACGGTCCCCGCACAGGCCGGCGCTGGCGCCAGCCTGCCCGACTACGCCGTCGGCGACAAGGTGGCCACCCGCAAGGCCTACGGCGACGCGCTCGTCGCGCTCGGCGCCGCGGACCCGAAGGTCGTCGCGCTCGACGGAGAGGTCAAGAACTCCACGTTCGCCCTGGAGTTCGCCACCGCCTACCCCGACCGCTACTTCGAGATGTACATCGCCGAACAGCAGATGGTCGCCGCCGCCACAGGCCTCGCCGTCCGCGGCTACAAGCCGTTCGCCTCCACGTTCGCCGCGTTCTTCACCCGCGCCTACGACTTCATCAGGATGGGCGCCATCTCCGGCAGGGACGTGCGGCTGTCCGGCTCGCACGCCGGCGTCGAGATCGGCGCCGACGGCCCGTCCCAGATGGCCCTCGAGGACCTGGCGATGATGCGGGCGGTGCACGGCTCGACGGTGCTGTACCCGTCCGACGGCACCAGCACCGCCGTGCTGGTCAAGGCGATGGCCGCCACGCCGGGCATCAGCTACATGCGCACCACCCGCGGCTCCTACCCCGGCCTGTACCCGTCGGGGGAGACCTTTCCGATCGGCGGCTCCAAGGTGCTCCGCTCCGGCGACCAGGACGCGGTGACCCTGATCGGCGCCGGCGTCACGCTGCACGAGTGCCTGCGCGCCGCCGAGCTGCTGGCCGCGGACGGCGTGCAGAGCCGTGTCATCGACTGCTATTCGGTCAAGCCGATCGACACGGCCACCCTCACGGCCGCGGCGCAGGCTACCGGCGGCCGCATCGTGGTCGCCGAAGATCACCACCCGGAAGGCGGCCTCGGCGAAGCGGTCACCAGCGCCCTGGTCGCGGCCGGGCAGGAAGGCCTGCACATCGCCCACCTCGCCGTCAGGGAAATGCCCGGCTCCGGGTCCGGCACCGAGCTGCTCGCCTGGGCCGGCATCGACGCCGATCACATCGCGGTGGCCGCCCGCGGGCTGGTCAGCGCCGGGTAGCCGGCTCCGGGTACTCCCGGCGTCGTATCCGGGCACGCTGAGGTATCCGCGCCGAGCAGGCGGAAGTCGCTTCGCTCGGACGACGACACCGCCAGTGCCTGGCAGGCAGCATCGAACCATGACGACGACATCCGAGGCGTCGCTGGCGATCGAGGCGCTAGGGCTGGGCAAGGCGTTCGGCGCGGTCAAGGCGGTGAACGGGCTCGACCTGTCCGTGCCTAGCGGCGGCGTCTTCGCCCTGCTCGGGCCGAACGGCGCGGGCAAGACCACCACGATCCGCATCCTCGCCACCCTGACCAGGCCGGATGTGGGCACCGCGCGCGTGCTCGGGCACGACGTCACAAGCGAGCCGCACGCGGTGCGCGCCGGGATCTGCCTCACCGGCCAGTTCGCCACCGTGGACCCGAGCCTTACCGGCACCGAGAACCTCGTGCTGCAAGGACGCCTGCTCGGGCTCACGCGCCGGGCAGCCAGGGCGCGGGCAGCGGAGCTGCTGGACACGTTCGGGCTGGCGGACGCCGCCGGGCGTGCGGTGCGCACGTATTCCGGCGGCATGCAGCGCCGCCTGGACGTCGCCGCCAGCCTGGTGGTCGCGCCGGCGCTGCTGTTCCTCGACGAGCCCACGACCGGGCTTGACCCGTACAGCCGCATCCAGGTGTGGCAGGCGGTCCGCTGGCTGGTCAGTCAGGGCACGACCGTCCTGCTGACCACGCAGTACCTGGACGAGGCGGACCGGCTGTCAGACCGGATCGCGGTTATAGACCACGGTCAGGTTGTCGCGGAAGGCACGCCGGGGGAGCTTAAGTCCTCAGTGGGTTCCAGCGTGCTGCGCGTCCAGCTAGCGGACGCGGGCGACTCTGTTCTTGCCCGGCAGATTCTCAGCGACGAGCTCGGCGTGCCCGTCGCCCAGGCCGCGGACCCGGCGGTCCTGACCGCCAGGATCGACGGCCCGTCCGCGACCGACGCCGCGGCCCGCGGCCTGGCGCTGCTATCTCGCGAGTGGACCGAGGTGGCCAGCTTCTCACTCGGCCAGCCGAGCCTCGACGAGGTTTTCCTCGCGCTGACCGGCCACAGTGCCGCCCAGCCGACGAGCAGCCAGGAGCCGGCATGACCGCCACGATCGCGCCGCCGGCGCTTACCGCAGCTAGCCAGGCTGCCGTGCCGCGCCCCCGCGTACTGCGGAACACCCTCACCATGGCGTGGCGGGCGATGCTGCACATCAGGCGCGAGCCCGAGCTGGCGACCGACGCGATCTTCATCCCGGTGCTCTTCACGCTGTTCTTCACGTACCTGTTCGGCGGCGCGCTGTCCGGCTCGCCACGCGAGTACCTGCAGTTCTTGCTGCCGGGAACGCTAGTGCTCACCGTCCTGCTCATCACGGTCACCGCGGGCGTGAGCCTGAACACCGACCGCGCCAGGGGCACGCTTGACCGGTACAGGTCGATGCCGATCTGGCAGCCGTCCGTGGTCGTCGGGGGCCTGATCGGGGACGTGGCACGGTACGTGCTCGCGACGTGCCTGGTCCTCGGGATGGGGCTGCTGATGGGCTACCGGCCGGCGGGCGGCGCGGGCGGCGCCGCACTCGCGGTGGCGCTCATCCTCGTCTTCGCCTTCAGCGTGTCGTGGATCTGGACCACGCTCGGCCTCCTGCTCAGGTCGGCGCAGGCGGTAACCGTCATCAGCTTCGCGGTGCAGCTGCCGCTGACGTTCGCGAGCAACGTCTTCGTCCGCCCTGCCACGCTGCCCGGCTGGCTGCGCGCCTTCGTGGACGTGAACCCGGTCAGCCGCCTCGTCACCGCCGAACGAGCCCTGATGGCAGGGACATGGGCGTTCGGCCAGGTCGGCTGGGTGCTGCTGGCGTCGGCTGCGCTGATCGCCGTCTTCGGTCCGCTGACCATGTGGCTGTACCGCGCCGGCCGCGGCGGGAGCTAATTGACCTGGGCCGCATAGACAACCGTATTGCTCAGGTAGGACCCCCGCGCGGGGTCGAAGATGCCGCCGCAGGTGATAAGGCGCAATTCCGCGTCGGGGGTCGGGCCGTACACGGCTAGCGTGGGGAAATGATCCTTGGCGTACTGTCGCACGGCCGTAACACGGAAAAGCGCCAGCGACCCGTCCGCCCGCCGCACGTACACCCGGTCGCCTGGGCGCAATTCCGATAGGCGGAAAAAGATCCCGGGACCTACATGAGAATCAATATGGCCTGCTATCACGGCCGGCCCGATGGCACCGGGCCGCGGGCCGCCGGTGTACCAGCCCGCGACCGCCGTCGATGACGGCACCTGCAGCGTGCCGGCGGCCGTCACTCCCAGGTGGACCAGCCTGGTCTGGACGCCGATGGCGGGAATCGTCAGCGTGACGGGCAGCGGGACCGCGGCTTCCTGTGGCTGGGCGACGGCGGCGATCGGCCCCACTGGCGCTGGAATGGGCGCGGCGGCGGGGTTCCATGGCGGCGCGGCCGGATGGCGGGCCATCACCAGCCCGGTGCCGCCGGCGCCCGCGAGGATCAGGCCTGCCGCGAGCGCGACCGTGGCGAGGATCTTTCGCTTGGGCAGCGGCCACAGACGGATGGTCTTGCGGCCGATAACGATGGGGTGGCGCTCGAGCCAGAGGCGCAGCGTGGTCGCGATGACCGTGGGCCATGACGGCTCGGGGCGGTGCGCTCGCCCCGGCGGGCTCATGTCGCGGTACTCCATTTCGCCCCCTCGTCCTGCCGGCAGGCAAGACCCCGACCCCAACGGTAGGAAACCACATGGCCTGGCATTTTTTGCCTAAATGGCGATTTAGGGATCCAGGCGGATGCGCACCCAGGGACAAAAGGCGACAAAAACCGGTCGAACCGCACTGACCAGTTTCCACCAATTAGCAATACTGCCTGATTAAGGCAGCTTTTGTGTGATCGGATATGGTGCGTCGGCCCAGAGTGCGCCGTGGGGCAAAGGGGGTGGCCGATGTGACTACCGAGAACCATCGGCCGGTTCCGGGCCGGGTGCCCGTGGTCCGCCCGGTGCGGCCTGTTCGCGCTGTCCGGCCGGAGCCGTCGTGGGGCCGCGTCTTGCTCACCACGGTGGAGCTGTGGGCGTCGCGGCGGCTGCGCCATCCCGCTTTCCTGCGCCGGCTTGTGCTGGCGATGGTCGCGATCGCGGCGGCCGCCGTAGCCGGCTTGCAGCTCACCGGCGTTTTCTCCGCGTCCGCGTCCGCGCCGCGGGTCGTGCGGCCGTCCGTCTCCGAGCGTCCGGCGCCACCACCTCGCGCCGTTTCCACCGGGCCAGCCGCGGCCGTGCAGTCTGCCGCCGCCGCCTGGATTACCAGCCAGGTCAGCGGTACCGCGGTCATCGGCTGCTACCCCGCCATGTGCGCCTCGCTGGAGGCGCAGGGAGTTAGCGCTAGCCGGCTGGTGCCGCTGGGATCCGGGATGACCGGCGTGCTCAAGACGGACGTGATAGCGACCCTCCCGGCAGCGATCGGTGCCGACAGCACGCTAGTAGACCAGTACGCTCCCGCGCTTATCGCGAGCTTCGGCACCGGCAGCTCGCGGATCGAGGTCCGCGCCGTGGCGCGGACGGGAGCGGCGGCCTATCAGTCCGCCGTGCGGTCCGACCTTGCCGCCCGCAAGAGCGCTGCGGCTCAGCTGCTCAGGAACCCGCGCCTGAAGTTCACCGCGGCCGATGCCGCGCAACTGCGGGCGGGCGCAGTGGATTCTCGCCTGCTGGCCACGCTCGCGGCGCTGTCGACGCAGTTCACGCTTCGGGTGACGTCGTTCGGCGATTCCGCCCCCGGCGGTCCGCAGTTCTTCAGAGAGGTCACCGTCGCCAGTGACGGCGGCCGGACCGGCGCCGCCACGCTCGCTGCGGCGCTGGCCATGGTCAACGCGCAGGAAAGCCCGTATCAGCCCGTGCACTCAGCGATCGTCCGTCCTGGCACCGGCCAGGCCGCGCTGACCATCGAGTTCGCCTCGCCGAGCCCGCTCGGCCTGCTCTCGATGGTGCTGACCGCAGACGTGCAACCGGATCAGAGGTGATGAGCATGAAGCTGCTACGGTGCCTTGCCCGGCTAGCCGCGATTCCCTTGCTGCTCGTGAGCTGCGTCGCCATTATCGCGGCCGCGTCCCCCGCCGCGTCCGCGGCGCCGCTGGCCACGAGCACGCAGGACGGCTGGGTCCGGATTGCCCATCTGTCCCCTCAGGCGCCTGCCATGGACATCTACCTGTACCCCTTCGGCGATCCCGCGGATCCGACTGTGCTCAGGGACGTCAGTTACGGCGACGTCTCCGCCTACATGGCGCTCGCCCCTGGCCAGTACACGGTGGCGATGCGCGGCTTCGACGCGCCCGCGACGAGCCATCCGGCGCTGGTCTCGAGCTTCATGGTGAGCGCCAAGACGGCGTACACGGTTGCCGCGCTCGGGCCTGACCCTGGCCTGCGCGTCGAAGTGCTGCAGGACCAGACGACCGCGCCGAAGGGACAAGCGCTCGTCCGGGTCGTCCAGGCATCGCTTAAGGACGACCACGTCACGGTCAGCTACGGATCCACGGTGCTCGCGACGCAGCTGACGCTCGGCTCCGCCACCGGGTACGTGGCGGTCGCGCCGGGCGTGCATTCGGTGCAGGTCACCGCGTCGGGTGACGCCGCGGCGGCGACGCCGCTTCAGCTGACCGCCGACACGGTGCACACTATCGTCGTGCTCGACAGCTCGTCGGGACTGACGACCGATGACCTGACCGACGCGGTCGGCAGCCAGCTCATGCCCAGCGGCGGTGCCGCCACTGGCTTTGGCGGCACCGCACTACCGCCGCCCGCGGATCTCGTACCGTGGCTGCTGCTGACGGTGGCTGGCGGACTCCTCATCGCCGCGGGCGCTGCCGCGCTCGGCTGGCCCCGCCGTCGCGTCACGATTCAGCGGTGAGGCGAAGCAACGGGCCCGTTCAGGAAGATCAAAATTATTCACCGGAACGTACCGTTGCTTCGCCGCGAGTCTCCTTATTGCGGACCGTAGCCGGCGTTGGCCAGCATCCGGCGCAGGTCGGTGACCATCTGAACGTCGATGTCCTTGCCGGCCGGGGGCTCGAGGAATTCCTGCTCGTTCCCTAGCTTGACGGCGACCTTGCCGTCATGGCGCACGGTAACCGTGCCGACGGTTTCCAGCAGATCGGCCACCCTGCGCCACTCGATGTTGTGACTTGTCGGATGCTCGAAGATCTGCCGCAGCGTGTCCCGGTGACGGCCATCAAGATGTTCTGGCGTTGCCATACCCAGACCCTAGCCTGCCGCCCCGCTCCGGGCGTACCGGCCCGGGCTGGTGCCGAGGACATGCCTGAAATGACGGGTCAGATGCGACTGGTCGTAGAAGCCGGCCTCGGCCGCCGCCAGGCTTGGCGGCATACCGTCGAGCAGCAGCCCCCGCGCCAGGTCGACCCGCCGGCTGGTCATGTACTGATGCGGGCTGATCCCGAACTGCCGGCTGAACTCCCTGACCAGGTGGGCCGGGTGGGCGTGCAGGGCGTCTGACGCCGCCCTGAGCGTCATCGACTCGCGGAACCGGGCGTCGATCAGGCCGCGCAGCTCATCAGCCACATCGGAGCGAGCCTTCGCGTCACCGGGCACGCGGCGCCGGCTTAGGTGCCAGCCGAGCCGTTCGGCGATGAAAGCCAGGCGGCTCTCCGCCTCGAACTCCTCGCCCCGCTGGCCGAGTACGCGGTGCAGCCGGTGGATGCGCTGCCACAGCAGCGCGTCGGTCAGCACGGGCTGGTCGACGGCCTGGCCGATGAGGTTCGCGGGCAGGCTTGCGGGATCGAGGTAGACGACCCGCTTGCGGAAGCCCGCGGTGGTGGCCGCGCGCCCGTTGTGCGGGATGTGCGGGGGCAGCAGCGTGACGGCCTGGTCCATGGCGCCGTGCTCGTGGCGGTGCAGGTCGTACCTGATCTTCCCGTCGTCGACGATCAGCAGCGTCCACGCCTCGTGCGTGTGCATGGGGTAGACGTGGCTGGTCATGCGTGCGTGGAAGACCTCGACGACGCCCGGGACGGCCGGCCGCCAGGCACGGACCCGCGTGTCGTTGACCACGCAAAAATCGTACAAGACCCGCCGTCTCGTGATCGCGACGATCGATCGCATGGATTCAGACAGCGAGCCAGTCAGGTTCGACACCAAGATCGCGGTGCTGCTCCGTGACGACCTGGAAACATGGCAGCGGCTGAACGTCGCCTCGTTCCTTGTCAGCGGCATCGGGCGGGCTGACCCTGAGGTGATTGGCGAGCCCTACGCGGACGCGGACGGGACGGAGTACCTGCCGATGTTCCGCCAGCCGGTCATGGTCTTCGAAGGCGGCAAGGAGATCCTGACGAAGGCTCATGAGCGCGCGATCAGCCGGGGCGTTGCCTTGTCCGTGTTCACCGCGGATCTGTTCGCGACAGGCAATGACCGGGACAACCGTGCCGCGGTGCGCGCTGTGCGGACGGCGGACCTGGACCTGGTCGGCATGGCCGTGTACGGTGCGCGCGGCGTCGTGGACAAGATCGTCAAGGGCGCGCGCATGCACCCGTAGCCGCTTCGGCCCGGTTCTGTGCGAGGGTCAGCGGGGCGGGGCGGGGTCGCGCGGGCTGACCAGCCCGGCCTGGTAGGCGAACACCACGAGCTGGGCGCGGTCACGAGCGCCGAGCTTGATCATCGCGCGGCTGACGTGGGTCTTGGCGGTAGTAGGGGACAGCACCATGGCGGCGGCGATCTCGTCGTTGCTCAGCCCGTGTGCGACCAGGGCGACGACCTCACGCTCGCGGTTGGTGAGGTCTTCCATCCCGGCGGCGGCCACGGCGTCGGGGGGCCTGGCGACGAACTCGCTGATCAGGCTCCTGGTGACCGCGGGGGACAGCAGCGAGTCCCCGCGCATGACCACGCGCAGCGCCTGCAGCAGCTCGGCCGGCTCGGTGTCCTTCAGCAGGAAACCGCTCGCTCCTGCCCGCAGCGCGCGGAAGATGTACTCGTCCAGCCCGAAATTGGTCAGGATGACGACGCGGACGCTGGCCAGCCGCTCGTCGGCGACGATCTGCCTGGTGGCCTCGATCCCGTCGAGGACCGGCATCTGGATGTCGACCAGCACGATGTCGGGCCGGTGCTCGGCCGCCAGCGCGACCGCCTCCCGCCCGTCGACGGCTTCGCCGACCACCTCGATGTCGTCTTCCGCGTCGAGCAGCGACCGGATCCCGCTGCGGATCAGCGCCTGGTCGTCGGCTAGCAGGACTCTCATCACGACGCGGCTCGTGCCGGGAGCTCGGCCCGGACCCGGAACCCCCCGCCTGCCCTCGGCCCGGCGTCCAGCCTGCCGCCGAGCGCGGATACCCGCTCTCGCATCCCGATCAGGCCCATCCCCGATGTCGGCGGCTGCGGCCACGGGGCACCGCTGCCGCCCGGGCCGTCGGCGCTCCCGGATCCGTCATCGTCGATCTGCACCGTCAGCAGGCCGGGCCCGTACTGGAGGTGCACCGTCGTGCTGGCCTGGCCCGCGTGCCTGGTGACGTTGGTGAGCGCCTCTTGCACGATCCGGTACGCCGCCTGGTCCACGTCCGGCGCCAGCTGCCGCTCGGTCCCCGCGACCGTCACCGTGACCGGCAGCCCCGCCGCGCGCGCCCGCGCTATGAGGGCCTCCAGCTGGCGGAGGCCGCTGCAGTCGGAGTCGTCGGAGGCGCGCAGGACGCCGAGCGTCGCGCGCAATTCCCGGCCGGCGTCAGCGCTGGCTTCCTGGATCGCCGCCAGCGCGGTGGGCACTTCCTCGCCGCGCTTGCGGGCCAGGTGAGCGGCCACGCCTGCCTGGACCTGGATCACGGAAATGCTGTGCGTCAGGGAGTCGTGCAGTTCGCGCGCGATGCGCAGCCGCTCTTCCACGGCCTTGCGGCGCGCGACCTCGTCTCTCGTGCGTTCGGCCTCTTCGGCGCGCTGCTCCGCTTCGCGGAGATGCAGCTGCCACATCCGGCCGGCGACCAGCATGCCGGCGATCGAGACGAGCCAGCCGGCGTCCAGGAACCTTCGCAAGGCACGATCTGAGCGCATTCTCCGAGCATACGAACCGGCCCGCCGCGGGCGCATCCTCCCGGCGGAGCCATTGCCGGCTACTCCCCGCGAAGTACCCACGGGTCTAGTACCGGGCTCCACCTGGAATCAAACCGCGGGCTGACGCCTTGGTCACGGGTCAGCGCGACGCTGGGGACCAGGAGACCTTCGCGCATAAGTGGGTGATCGAAGTGGTGGTACAGCTGACCATGACGGCGTGGCTGCTGCTGGAAGCCGGGCTGCTGATCCGCGACCGGATCCGCGGAAAGGGCGGCGCCGCGCGGGACCAGGGAACGCTCTGGCTGAACATCGTCATCATCACGGCGGCGGTCGTGGCGGCCGGGCTGCTGACCGGCGCGGTCAAGAACACCGGTCCCTGGGAGTTTGGCTCGACCGGGCTGAGCGCGGTCGGCCTGCTCGCCATGTGGGCTGGCCTGGCGGTCCGGATCTGGGCGATCGCGGTGCTCGGCAAGTCGTTCCGGACGACCGTGGAGGTGGACACCGATCAGCATGTGGTCGACAGCGGACCGTACCGGTGGGTGCGGCATCCGTCGTACACCGGGATCGTCCTGCTGCTAGCCGGCCTGGGTCTGGTGTACGGCAACTGGCCTGCGCTGGCGATCCTGCTGGTGCTGCCGGCGGGAGTGCTGATTCACCGGATCTTCGTCGAGGAAGCCGTCCTCACCGAGGTGATAGGACGGGCGTACGCGGACTACGCCGCCCACACGAAGCGCCTCGTGCCGGGACTGTGGTGAGGGGTTTAGTATCAAGCCGCAACCTATCCGCAAGGCGCGGGGTACGAGACGATCATGACGGGCTGGGACGAGCTGGACCGGTTCTTGCGGACCGATCCGCGCGACGTGGGCTGCGATCAGGTGATGCGCATCTTGCATGTCTACGTCGAGCTCGTCCTGGACGACGAGTCCGGGGCCGAGGCGGCCCGCCGCTACCCGGGTGTCGCCGCGCATCTGCTTAGCTGCGGCCCGTGCGCCGAGGACTATCAGGGACTGCTCCAGGCAGCCCGTGACCACCCGGCATGACCGGACCGTGAGGTAAGAACTTCCGCTTCAGCGACGCAAACAGCACGACGCCCCGGCGTTCCGCCGGCGTCATCCACGCAGACCAAGGAGAGCTGTTATGCCGCTGCTGAGCCCCGGAGACTCGTTCCCCGCACTGTCACTGACCCCGCCTGGCAAGCCGGCCCTGACCCTTCCGGACGCGCTCGGCGGCGAATTCGGAGTCATCCTGTTCTTCCGCGGGTCGTGGTGCCCGTACTGCAACGCGCAGCTGCGGGCGTTCCAGCGCGCCAGGGACGGTCTCGCCAGCACCGGGATCACGGTCGCGGCGCTCTCGGTGGACGACGAACCCGCCACTGCCGAGCTGATCGCCAAGCACGGCCTGACCTTCCCGGTCGGGCACAGCGCCGACGCTCGGGCCATCGCCGGGGTCACCGGCGCGTTCGTCAACCCCGACCCGGTCTACCTGCAGTCCACCGGCTTCGTCCTCGACCCGGCCGGCCGGGTCGTGGTCAGCGTGTACTCCAGCGGCGCCATCGGCCGGCTCGTACCCGAGGACGTCATCGGCCTGGTTCGCTATTTGCGCGAGCACGCGGTGGGCTGACGATGGTGTCATGAACCCAGAAGACGCCTT
>Ga0335073_10011420_pt1 | contig 12473 bp, 11 predicted proteins | sample Lox_Sample_22_FD_207093 | JGI IMG/M metagenome (GOLD analysis project Ga0335073, IMG submission 207093) | Soil microbial communities from Loxahatchee National Wildlife Refuge, Florida, United States - Lox_Sample_2.2 | ecosystem: Environmental > Terrestrial > Soil > Wetlands | place: USA...
CAGTCCGGGTCGGCGATGATGTTGATGGCCACCATCAGCCCGATGGACCGGGCCACCTCCAGGGCCTTGTTGTTGAGCTTGGGGGTCGTCCGCTTGCGGAACTGCTTGAGCCCTTCTTCGTCCAGCGCCTCGAGGCCGAGGAACATGTATTCCAGGCCGAGGCGCTTCCAGCGGCGGAACACCTCCTCGTTGCGCAGCAGCACGTCGCAGCGGGTCTCCAGGTAGTAGTCCTTGCGGATCCGCCGCCGCTCGAGCTGGCGGGCGATCTCGTCGCCCTCCTCGGCCTTGATGAACGCCACGTCGTCGACGATGAACACGCCCGGCTCCCGGATCCGGGTCATGTCCTCCACCGCGGCCTCCGGCGAGAGCCTGCGGTAGCTGCGGCCGTAGAAGGTCCAGGCGCTGCAGAACGAGCAGTCCCAGGGGCAGCCGCGGGTGAACTCGATGGATGCCGCCGGGTCCATGACGCCGATGAAGTACTTGCGGCGGCGGCCGCCGAGATCGCGGGCCGGCAGGTGGTCGTCCAGGCTGTGCACCATCGCGGGCGGGCGTCCGGGACCGTCCAGGGTGACCGCGCCGGGCACGTCGCCGACGGCCCGGTCCGGCAGGGCGGCGAGCAGCGCCGGCGCCCCGACCTCGCCCTCGCCCTTGAGCACGACGTCGATGGCGCCCTCGGCGTGGCCGAGGACCTGCTCGGCCACGAACGACACGCTGTGGCCGCCCGCGAACACCGTGCAGCCGGGCCGGATCAGCTTGATCCGCTTGGCCAGGTTCACCACCTCTGGCACGTTGGCCAGGTAGTTCAGGCTGAAGCCGACCGCGTGCGGCCGGAACTCGGCGACCGTGCGCTCGAGGTCCTCGTGGCCGTAGACCTGCAGGTCGATCAGCCGGACGTCATGGCCGTCGGCCCGCGCCGCCGCGGCCACGCGCTCGAGGCCGAGGGGCTCGAGCCGCAAGAAGATCTCCGAGTACATCAGCGCGCTTGGATGTACGAGCAGGACACGCATGAACCTGGACCCCCCGTGGTCGGCGGCAGCTCACTGCGCTGCGGTTGTTCGGGCACGCCGGCCCAGGAAGCGGACGAACTCGCCGCCCTCGCGCAGCCGCCGGGCGGCCATGTCCGGGCGGCGTACCAGCTCGGCCGACATCTCGGCCAGCTTCCCGGCGCGGAAGTAGAACCGTTTGTAGAAGGCGTCGACCGATTCGAGCATCTCGGTGCGCCCGAGATGCGGATAATCCAGGGCCGCCAGCTGCGTGCCCGCGTCGTTGACCAGCGTGGCGCCCTCGTCGTCCTCGGGCAGCCAGCCGTTCTCGACGGCCTGCCGGTACAGCTCGGTGCCCGGGTAGGGCGCCGCGAGCGAGACCTGGATCGTGTGCGGGTTGACCTCGCGGGCGAACCGGATCGTCTCCTCGATGGTCTCCTTGGTCTCCCCGGGCAGGCCCAGGATGAACGTGCCGTGCACGGTGATGCCCAGGTCGCGGCAGTCGACGGCGAACCGGCGGGCCCGCTCGACCCGCAGCCCCTTCTTGATGTTGATCAGGATCTGCTGGTTGCCGGACTCATACCCCACCAGCAGCAGCCGCAGTCCGTTGTCCCGCAGCACCGCCAGCGTCTCCCGCGGGACGTTGGCCTTGGCATTGCACGACCAGGTGATCCCGAGCTTGCCCAGCCCGCGGGCGATCGCCTCGGCCCGCGGCCGGTCGTCGGTGAACGTGTCGTCGTCGAAGAACAGCTCCTTCATCTGCGGGAACAGCTCGCGGGCCAGCTCCGCCTCGGCCAGCACGCTGGCCACGCTGCGGGTGCGGTACCGGTGCCCGCCGACGGTCTGCGGCCACAGGCAGAACGTGCACCGCGACCGGCAGCCCCGCCCGGTATACAGCGATACGTACGGATGCAGCAGATACCCGATGTAGTAGTCCTCGGGGCGCAGGTCCCGCTTGTAGACCGGGGTCACGAACGGCAGCCGGTCCATGTCCTCCAGGATCGCCCGGTCCGGGTTGTGCACGATCTGGCCGCCGCTGCCGCGGTAGCTCACCCCGTCCACGTCTTCAAGCCGGCGGCCGTCGGCCACCTCGGCGATCGTGAAGTCGAATTCCTCCCGTGCCACGAAGTCGATGGCCGGGGATGCCGTTATTGAACGCTCCGGCTCCACCGCGACCTTGGCGCCGACGAGGCCGACCATGGTCCCGGGGCTGGCCTCCTTGAGCGCCTCGGCCACCTTGACGTCGCCCGCGAAGGTCGGCGAGCTGGTGTGGATCACTGCGAGGTCGTGGCGGCTGGCCATCGCGGTGATGTCGGCCAGGGACAGCCCGGCGGGCGGCGCGTCCACCAGCTTGCTGCCCGCGACCAGGGCGGCCGGCTGCGCCAGCCAGGTCGGGTACCAGTAGGAGCGGATCTCCCGCCGGGCCTGGTACCGCGCGCCGGCGCCGCCGTCGAAGCCCTCGTACGAGGGAGGATTGAGAAAGAGCGTTCGCATCATCGGGACTGACTCCTCTCAAGGCATCCGCGTGCGGTAAGACGGCGGGTCCGAGCTGGGGCGCCGAGACCAGGCCGGCCGGCCGGGCCTGCGCAGGGACGTTGGGCTGCAGGTCCACGCCGATGCGCCGCAGCGCGGCCACGTAGGCCGGCTCCCAGCGGGGGGCCGGGCCGGGCGGGAGCGCCGGGCGGATGGCCTCGTCCCGCAGCGCCAGCGCGCTGGCGGTCACCCCGCCGGGCGTGGGCACGCACACGTGCGCGCCGCCCTGCTCGAGTTCGTGCAGCAGGTTGTCGCGCCCGTGACCGGGCATCACGTCGAGCAGCAGCAGCTCACGGCCGACCACGCGGGCCTCGCCGCAGGTCGTGGCGCCGGGCAGGGCCACGACCACGTCGCAAGCGGCCATCAGCTCGGGAACCCGGTCGGTGAAGCCGAACGCCGTGATCCGGGGCGACCCGGCGGCCAGCTCCCTCAGGCGCCGCTCGATGGCCCGGTCCCGGCCGGCCACGGCCAGCACGTGCACCCCGGCGCCGGCGAGCGCGGACACCCCGTCCACCAGCGGGCCGAAACCCCAGCCGCTGTCGATGACCAGCGCGCAGAAGCCCGCCGGCGGCACGCCCAGTGCCGCCCGGGCCTGCTCCTGGGACGGGGCGTCGTAGAACTCGGGGCGCACCGGAGGCGGCACGACCGAAACCCGTGCCCGTGGCAGGTACCGGCGAACGGATTCCGCCGCCGCCGGCGAGGTCACCAGGAACAGGTCGGTCCCCTCGCCGACCCACATCCGGTGCACGGAGACGTCCGTGCACAGCACCACGGTGCGCAGCGCCGGCATCTGCCGCTTGAGCCTGGCCGCGGCCGAGGCGCCGGTCGCGAACACGCTGAGCACGAGATCGGCGGGCCGGCGCTCCAGATCGGCCCGCAGCGACGGCACCAGCCGGGCGGTGGCCGCCCGGTCCATCAGCCGCGACAGGCGGCTTCCGGTGCGCAGGTGCGCGAAGTGCAGGCCGTCGTACAGGCCGGGCATCGTGACCAGGCGGCCGAACAGCCGCTCACCCGCCCCGCCGGCCACCGGGCCCATCAGCGACATGCTGTCCGCGGTGCGGGCCCGCCACCCCGACCGCCGCAGCAACCCGGCGCAGCTGCGGGCCATCATCTCGTGGCCGAGCCCGAACGACCCGGTCAGCAACACTGCGTCCTGCGTCACGTCATCTCCTGGGCCGGGCTCGGACTGCAGGGTGCGCGCATGACCCGGGCGCATGACCGCCCGGTGCCCGGCCGGCACCGGGCGAAACCCGGCGGCTGCCTACTGCAGCTCCGAAACCACCCAGTCGAGCATGACGGCCACGAGAAAGGCAGATCCCGCGAGGAGCAACGCCACGCGTGCCTCTTTTCCCATGTTTTCCCCTTTCGCGGCCGAACCGGCGTCTGCCGGGCGCTCGGCCTGTGCGGGCCGCTCGGCGTGTGGCCGCTCGGCGTGGACAGGCCGCTCGGCGCGCGCGGGCTGCCCGTGGGTGGCGGGCTCCTGCATTGGGTCAACCGGAGGACCGGTCTGCGACATAAGTCAAGGCTTTCCCGGTTGGCCGCCCGCTTACATCCTTAATCCGGGTAGTGCTGGCGCGTAGGGGACTCCGGGCTGCCCGGGCTGAGCCTTCTCAATGGCGTGAATGGTCCCTCGCTGTCGCTCTACCAGCAGCAAACTTCCGTTGATCATGACAAACCGGCTCGCGGTACATCCCAGCAGCGGATTTATGCGCTGATATGCCCGGTTCTGGATCGCCGGGCTTGGTGTTTCGGCGCGGAAGCGGGATTTCGGTCTGCCGTTCCTGAGCAATCAGCGGTCCGATACCCGGGATGCTGTCCGTAACTCGCCGGTGTGCGGGTCGGGGACCGCCGGGAACACAGGCTCGCAGGCGGTTCTGGCCGCAGGGATCGGCTGCGCGGGCGGGCTGACGTGCGGCTAGGCTTGGCCGTCCTGGCCGAGGATGTACCGCTCGACCGCCTTCGCGAAGCCCTCGTCCTGGTTGGAGGCGGTCACCCGGCGCGCCGCGCGCTGCACCTCGTGGGTGGCGTTGCCCATCGCGATGGACAGCCCGGAATGGGCGAACATGAGCACGTCGTTCGGCTGGTCGCCGATGGTGGCGATCTGCTCGGCCGGGATCTGGTAGGTCCGCGACAGGTATTTCGCGACGCTTCCCTTGTTCGCCTCGGGGTGGGTCACGTCGAGGTAGTAGGGCTGCGAGCGCGCGGCGGACACGTGATCGCCGAACTTGTCGCGCGCGGCGTCGGCCGCCGCGGCCACGGCGTCGAGGTCGTCGCTGACGCCGACGATCTTGACGACGCCGTCGGTCATGCCGTCGTAGCTCGCCGCCACCAGCGGATCGAACCGGACGGTCGACGTTTCCTTGGCCACATGCGGTCCGTCCGGGTCCTGCACGTACCAGTCGGCGCCCCGGTAAAGCCAGACGTCCAGCCCGGAAGAGGCCAGCAGCGAGATGACCGGCGCGACCACCCGGGCCGGGATGTCCTGCTCCGAGATGACCGTCATGTCGTCGCGGGTATAGATCCCGCCGTTGAAGCCCGCGATCGGCGTGGTCAGGTGCAGCGGCTCGATCAGCATGGACATGCCGCGGGGCGGCCGGCCGCTGGTGATCGCGAACAGCACGCCGGCCTCGCCCAGCTTGCGCACCGCCTCGATCGCGCGGGGCGTGAGAACCTTGTCGTTGGTGACCAGCGTGCCGTCGACGTCGGCGAGCATCAGGCGGATCGGCGGTGCGCTCACGCCCGTCACCCTATCGGCGTGCCCGCCGGGAGGCTCGCATGCGGCCCGCGGCGCGGCGCGCGGCGGGCAGTCGATTACATTCCGCCGGACCGGGAGACCATCTAGACGTGAGCGTGGACAGGGAACGAGAGAAGCGGGTGGCGGCCGAGGCGGCCGCCGGCCTGGTGCGCGACGGCATGAGGGTGGGCCTGGGCTCCGGCACCACCACCGAGGACCTGCTGCCGGCGCTGGCCCGCCGCAACCTATCGATCCGCTGCGTGGCCGCCGCGCCGCACATCGAGCGGGAGGCGCGAGAGCTCGGCCTGATCGTCGACCCGTTCGACTCGGTCGACCACCTCGACATCGCGATCGACGGGGCGGACGAGATCGCCGATGACGGCTGGCTGATCAAGGGCGGCGGGGCGGCGCACACCCGCGAGAAGATCGTGGCGGCGGCGGCCAGCCGGTTCGTGGTGATCGCGGACTCGACCAAGAGCGTTCCGGCGCTGGCCGCCCCCGTTCCGGTCGAGCTGCTGCGGTTCGGCCTTCAGGCCACGCTGCGCCACCTCGGATCGGTGACGATCCGCGACGTGCCGCCGAGCCCCGATGGCGGAATCATCGCGGACTATCACGGCGACATCGGCGACCCGGCGGCGCTCTCGGCCCGGCTGTCGGCGCTGCCCGGGCTGGTGGGGCACGGCTTGTTCCCGCCGCAGATGGTCACGCTGGTGCTGATCGGCCGCGGCGAGTCCGTGGAGGAGCGCAGGCCGCAGCACGCGTGAACCAGCGAGCAGGCCGGCGCGTGCTGATGTTTGACATGGGTCCCGCGGTACCGGCCGCCCGCACCGGCCCGTGCGGACCGTGCAACGGCAACCGGGGACCCCGGACCTCGGATAAGCCGAAGGAGACGGGGCGGTTGAGGCGGTCACGGCTCAGCGGGGCGGGCGCCACCGGCCACGTGCCGGTACCTCCCGCGCTCGTCAACCTCGTGCTCACCGGGTGCAAGCCCGGCTTCCCGGCACGCGGTTTCCGCACCGTCACCAGCCAGCCCGACGATATCTGGCTGGGCTGTCCCGCTGCCCCCGTTGCCTCGGCGGACACCGCCGGGCTGGCCGGCTTTGAGCAGATAGTGCTCGGCGACATGAGCCGCCGGCTCGCGGGCACCGGCGGCGCGCCGTTATCGCGGCGCGGCTGGAACCCGCGGGCCCGCGTGACGCCGAACCAGAGCCGGCCACCTGAACTCCGGCCGCCCGGCCACGCCGCCGCCGCTGGCCACGGGGTTCAGGCCGCCGGCGGGGTCGCCGCGGCGTCCGCGATCACGAGCGAGGCCCCGGCCTCGACCCGGCCCGCCGGGATCGACCGGTCGCCGGCGAGCAGCTTGGCCAGCGGCTCCCTCTTGTCGGCTCCGGTCACCAGCCACATGATCTGCCCGGCCCGGGCCAGGGCCGGGTAGGTGAGCGTCATCCGCCGGTGGCCCTGGTAGGCGCCGGTGACGGCCACCAGGCGGTCGGTCACCTCGAGCACCGGGTCGCCCGGGACCAGCGATGCGGTGTGCCCGTCCGGGCCCAGCCCGAGATGCACGAGGTCGAAGCGCTCCGGTAGCAGGGCGGCGTAGCTCGCCGCGGCCGCGTCGAGGTCGGGCGCGGTGACCGGCATGGCCACGACGGCGGCCTTGATGTCGCGGAGGGTGTCGTGCAGGTGGGTCAGGTTGCGGTCGGGGTCGCCGTCCGGGGCGGCGCGCTCGTCCACCTGGTAGAGCGTGAGCTGGCTCCACGGCATGTCCATGCGCGCCAGCTCGGCGAACATCGCCCAGGGCGTGTGCCCGCCGCTCACCGCGAAGCCGAAGTGCCCGTGGTCGGCCACCGCCGCCATGGCCTGCCGCTGCACGTATCCCGCCGCCGTCCGGGCGACCAGCTCCGGCCCGGCCAGGACCTCGAGGTCATGCTGCACGCCGCCCACCCTCTCATGAAGTCACGGGAGCCCGCCGCCTACGCGCGGGCGCCCAGCGCGGCGCTCTGCGCCGCCACCCGCGACATGAGGTCCTTCCAGTCCGCGTCGAACGACTTCGCGCCGTCGCTCTGGAGCTTGGCCGCGAGCGCCGCGAGGTCGACCCCGGCGTCGGCGAAGCGGGCCAGCATCGCGTCGCTGTCGCCGCCGTCCGCGGGCATCGGCGGGCCGACCTCGCCGTGGTCGTAGAAGTCCGTCAGCGTCTTGTCCGGCATCGTGTTGATCGTGAACGGGGCCGACAAGCCGTGCACGTACAACGTGTCAGGGGCGGCCGGATCCTTGGTGCTCGTGCTGGCCCACAGCAGCCGCTGCATGCGCGCGCCGGAGTTCTCCAGGCGCTGAGCGCGCTCGGAGTCCAGGATGTGGCGGTAGGCGCGGTAGGTGTCGAGGCCGACCGCGAGCGCGAGCTTGTCCTTCAGGTCCGCCGGGACCTGGCCGGCGACGGCCACGTCCCAGCGGGACATGAACACCGACGCGACCGAGCCGACGACCGGGTCGAGCCCCTGGCTCACCCGGCGCTCGACGCCGTCGAGGAACGCGCCGGCGGCCGCCAGGTACTGCTCGGCCGAGAACAGCAGCGTCACGTTGATCGGGACCCCGTTCGCGACGCACTCGGTGATAGCGGGCAGTCCCTCGCGCGTCCCGGGGATCTTGATGAAGAGGTTGGGTCGCGCCGCGCGGGCGTGCAGTTGCGTGGCGGCCTTGATGGTCGCCGCGGTGTCATAGGCCAGCAACGGCGAGACCTCCAGGGATACCCAGCCGTCCACCCCGTCGGTCCGCTCGTGTACCGGCAGGAACAGGTCGGCGGCCCGCTGGAGGTCCTCCACCGCCAGGTCGAAGAAGAGGTCCTCGCCGGAGCGGCCCTGTGCCGACTTGGCCCGGATGGCGTCGTCGTAGTCGCCGGACTCGATGGCCTTGTCGAAGATGGACGGGTTCGAGGTGAGCCCCGTGACGTCGTAGTCGCTGATGTAGCGCAGCAGTTGCCCGCTGTTCAGCAGCCCGCGCGTGATGTTGTCCAGCCAGAGGCTCTGGCCCTGGGCATGCAGGGCCTGGGTCGCCTTCACATCGTCTCCCTTCGGGCGCGGCCGGTCAGCCGTGGATCCTCCCCGCAGCCCGGGCCGTGTGGGCGTGCGCCCGCCCCGAGCAGACCGCCGCCCACGTTACCGGGCACACCCGGTGATCGCCGCGGCCGATGAGCGGCGCGAGCATGATCAGCCCGGCGGCCACGAGGACCCAGATCAGCAGCCCGGCCCACTGCCAGCCCAGCAGGCGCCACACGCGGCGCGCCGCGCGGCACGTCCGGCCCGAGGCTCGGCTCCACATCCGGATCCTTACCCCGTTGCCTTCCCGGCCGACCCGCCGGGGCGGCCGACGGTGCCGGCCGCGGGGAGACCACCTCCGGGCCGGGCGGATCTTCTCCCGCACCGGCATGTCCTCGCCCGACGTCAGCCGGCCGAACGTGGCCAGCAGCAGGGCGAGCTCGGGATCGGAGCCGGACAGCGCGCTCTCGATCGAGTCAAGCGTGTGCTGCTCGCGTGCGGACAGGCTCATCGCGCCTCCTCCGTCAGGTCCCGGCCAGCGGCCTCACAGGCCGTACTCCTGCAGGAGCGCGAGCCAGAACTCGCTCACGGTCGGGAACGCGGGCACCGCGTGCCACAGCCGGTCCAGGGGGACCTCGCCCGCCACCGCGACGGCGGCCGCGTGCAGGTGATCGACCACGCCCGGACCCACGATCGTGACCCCGAGCAGGACGTGACGGTCCTCGTCGACGACCGCCTTTGCCCGTCCGGCATAGCCGTCGGCCTGCCGCCGGCCAGCCGGCGCTCCACGACGGCGGTCGTCAGCCCGCCTCGCGCGGTCCGCTGGGCGGCGGTCTCGCCGACCGGCCCCGCACCGATGACCACCACGTCAAAGACATCATCCCCATCCGCCATGGCCCCCTCCGGTTCCGTGGTCGTCGCCGTACCTCCACATTCGCCCGGCCGATGACGGGGCCACACCGTCAAAGCGGCTAGTCCGGTGCGAACGCGGCATCGCTCACGGTTAGGGGGCGGGCGCGGCCGGGGCTAAGCCGGTTCCGTGCTCCTGCTGCTCCATCACGATCCGGGCCAGCTCAACCCGCGAGCCGATGCTGAGCTTGCGGAATATCTGCCGCAGGTGGAACGCGATCGTGTGGACGCTCACGTACATGCGGTCGGCGGCCTGCTGGTTGCTGAGTCCCTGCGCGACGAGCTCGGACGTCACGCGCTCGGTCTCGGTCAGGCTGTCCCATCCGGCGGAGGCCTTCTCCGCTGATCGCGCCCAGTGCCGGCGCCGTACACCGAGCCTGCGCAGCCGCCGCCGGACCCTGGCCAGGTCGATGGCCGCGCCGGTCAGCCCGTAGCCGTCGAGGGCCTGGCTCATGTGCTGCACGGCACGCTCGTGCTCCGCCCGCTCGGCCAGCAGGACGCCGAGGTCCTCGGCGGCCGACGCCCGGGCCCACGGATCGGGATGCCGGGCGGCCGCCTGAGCCAGGCGGGCCGGGTCCTCGCGGAGCAGGCCCTGGCTGTGCGCCGCCGCGGCGCATACCGCGGGGACGTCGGGATTGTCGCGGGCGATGTCGCGGGCCACGTCGGCGACGTTCTCGGCCAGCTCGTCGTCGCCCGCGGTCAGGGCGGTGCGCACCAGCCAGGGCGCCGTCGCGGGATCGCCGAGGAGCAGGCCGCAGCGGGCCGGGAGATCGGCGCAGGCGTACCGGATCCTGCCGAGCGCGGCGCCGGCGCCCTCGCGTCCCTCGGTCACCTGGGCCTCGGCGAAGCCGGTCTCCGAACGGGCGTAGGCCGCGGCGAACTGCGTGATCCCAGCCGGACGGCTCGCGATGTGCTGCGCCGCGGCCTCGAGGTCGCCTCGGCGCAGCGCGATCACCGCGAGAACGCTGTGGGCGACCGAGGTATAGCCGTGCGCGGCCAGCGTCCCGGTGCCGGCCAGCGCGGCCTCGGCCTCGTCCGCCGCGTCGCGCAGGCGGCCGTCGGCCAGGTGCATACGAGCGCGCAGGATGGCCGGCACCGCGGCCGACGGGATGCCGCGCAAACCCGCGATGTCGGCGGCCCGCAGCACGCTCGCCGCCTCGTCGAACCGGCGCAGGTCGACCAGGGCGGCGGCCAGGGCCAGGCGCGGCTGGAACTCGCGGGCGTCCGGCGAGGCCACGGTGCCGCGGCGGGCCGCCTCCCGGAGACAGTCCAGGCCCTCGGCGATCCGGCCCCGGTCCCAGCTGATCCCGGCGCGGACGACCAGCGCGGCCGCGGCAACCCGGTCGGCGTGCGCGCCGGTGTCGCCGAGCACGGCGTCGGCCACGCGGGAGGCGGTCTCGTGGTCGCGCAGGCCGGTGACCGCCTGCAGTTGCGCGATCATCGCCTGGTCTCGCAGGCTGCTCGGCAGCTGCGGCTGGGCCAGCACGGTCTCGGCCTCGGCGCTGGCGTGCCGCGGCTGGCCGCTGGTGCACCTTATCGAGGACAGCGCGCAGCGCAGCCGGGCCTCGAGGACGACCGGCAGCGGCTGGGGAAGCGTGTCGTGCACGATCCGGGCGGCCTGTTCCAGCCGCCCGGCCGCGGTCAGCGCCTCGGCCGCGGCCACCGAGCGGGGCAGCGCGCCGGGATCGCTGGGATCGGTCAGCTCCATGGCCCGCTGGGCCAGCCGGGCCGCGGTCTGCGGGCATGATTCCAGGATCTCGGCCGCCGCCATGTCGAGCCCGGTCAGCGACGCAGGATCGTTGGCGTGCGCGGCCTTCAGCAGGTGCCTGGCGGCCCGGGCCGCCGACCCGCCGCGGCGCAGCAGGATCTCCCCGAACTGCCGGTGCAGCGTCCGGCGCGCCGGACGCGGGATCATGCGGACCACCGCGCGCCAGACGAGCTTGCGCCGGAACCTGAACGTGTCCTCGGCGGCGGCCAGGATGCCGGCGTCGACCGCCTCCTCGACCGCGGGGAGCAGCGCGGCCGGGGTCACGCCCAGCATCTCGGCGGCCTCGTCCAGCCGGAAAGACCGCCCCAGCACGGCCCCGGTCTCCAGCAGGTGCCTGGTCGCCCGATTGAGACCGTTGAGGCCCTGGCGGGCGACCAGGTCGATCCGGCGCGGCAGCCGCGCGGAGATCAGCCGGGCGGAGCCGTCGCTGACCAGGACCTTCTTATCCTCACGGAGGCAGCGGATGAGCTCGGTGAGCAGCGACGGGTTGCCCGCCGCTCCGGAGGCCTGAGCCAGCAGGCGGCGATCGGCCGGTGCGCCGAACGCGTCAGCGAGCAGGCCTTGGACGGCGTCTGCGCCGAGCGGGGTTAGGTTGACCCGCACGGCGCCGTCGGCCTCGAGGGAATCGAACAGTAGCTCCGCGCCCTTTTCCTGCTGGCCGCTGGACCGGGCCAGGATCCAGGCGACCGGGTACCTGGCCAGTTCCCGCGGCATCATGCGCAACGCGAGCAGCGTCGGCGGGCTGGCCCATTGCAGGTCGTCGAGGCTGACCAGGACCGGGGCCGTCGCCGCACGCTGCTCCAGGCTCGCCTGCAGCTGCGCGATCTGCCAGTGCAGCGAATCCAGCACGTCTGCCTGCTGGCCGTCCTCCACGGTGATCCCGCTGAACGGCTGGTGCAGGGCGCCGAGCAGCGCGGCGAACGGCATCAGCTGCCCCATCTGGTCCGCCGAGCCGGCGGCCAGCGAGAAGCCCTGGCCGGCGGCCTCGCGTTCGGCCTCGCGCAGCAGCAGCGACTTGCCGATGCCCCACTCGCCGTCGACCAGGAGCACCCCGCCCAGCCCCCGCTGGGCGCGGCGCAGCAGGTCCCGGACCGCCTGCCACTCCGCTTCCCGCCCGCGCATGGTCTCGGCATCCGCCAGCCTGACCGGGTGTCCGATATTTCTCTGCAAGCTCGCTGCGGAGGGGTCAGGCATAATTTTTCCGCCATTATCCGGTCTGGGCGCAAGAGAAATTCCCCCCGCTAGACGATCAACCAGGGTGCAGCATAACTCCGGGCAGGCCGGCCGGATAAGAGGGCGTTGTTCGCAGTTCGGCAAAACCGCGGACACGTCCGGGCGGTAAAAATCGCCGGGATAAGATAATCGTGAATTCTAGTGGTTTACCCGATAATTAAGTTCTGATATGACTGGTCGGCCGCGGTGAGCGCGCTCCGGCGCGGCCCCCCGGGGCCGCCGCGGCCGTCCGCGGTTCCGGCGGCCGGCGCGTGGCCGCCCGGCCCGGAGCCGGGCCAGTGGCG
>Ga0335073_10011421_pt1 | contig 12472 bp, 7 predicted proteins | sample Lox_Sample_22_FD_207093 | JGI IMG/M metagenome (GOLD analysis project Ga0335073, IMG submission 207093) | Soil microbial communities from Loxahatchee National Wildlife Refuge, Florida, United States - Lox_Sample_2.2 | ecosystem: Environmental > Terrestrial > Soil > Wetlands | place: USA: Florida...
GTGTCGATGCCCCGCTCGGGCAGAGCCTGCAGGGCATCTTCAAGACCTTCGGGGTCACCCAGGCCCTGTTCGCCAAGATGCAGTACTCCTGCCCGGAGAAGTACGGGTCGGTGATCGCGCCCTGGTTCAACCAGATCAACACGTTCCTGTTCGGCGGCGTCACCCAGCACGGGGAGTTCGTCGGCAACGTCTGCGCCGACCTGAACGGCATGGGCGGCGGCGCGCGCGCGCATCGTGACGGCGAGCATTCCATGGCCCCGTTCTTCGCCGCGATGGCCGACATCGGCGAGCAGGAGATCATCGAGGACGACGTACCGTTCCTTCAGCTCATCTCCAAGAAGATCAAGCGCGACGGGCAGGGCTTCGGCAAGCACCGCGGCGGCATGGGCTACGAGATCGCGGTGGCCGCCCGGGGCACCCCGCTGTGGGGATTCGCCACAGTGTCGAGCGGCTCTAAATTCCCGGCGATCCCGGGCCTGTTCGGCGGGTACGGCTGCCCGGCCTACCCGCTGGCGAAGATCAAGGGCGTCAACGTCTTCGAGCAGATGCAAAGAGCGCCGCAGGAGTGGTCCTTCGACTTCGAGACGCTGATGAACGCCCAGCCCTTGCCCGGCGCCCGGTACTCCACGCATCACATGGGCATGGCGTTCGAGCTCGCCGACGAGGGCGAGGTGTACATGATCTGCCAGGGCTCCGGCGGCGGGTACGGCGACGTTCTCGAGCGTGACCCCGAGGCAGTCATGGCTGACGTCGAGGCCGGCTACCTGTCGGATGAGACGGCCCGGGAAATCTACTTCGTCGTCTACGATCCCGCCACGCTCGCCGTCGACGCTGGGGCAACGGAGGCCGCGCGGGCCGGCGAGCGCCAGGCCCGCCTCCGGCGGGGCAGGCCGTACCGGGAGTTCGTCGACGATTGGGTGAAGCCAGAGCCGCCGGCCCATCTGCCTTATTACGGCTCCTGGGGTGATGACACCAGCGTCATCCACGCCACCGCCTGGACCACGCACGGGCCTGTCCAAGTGGCCGCGCCGATGAGCCAGATCCCGCAGATCCTGCTGCCCGACCCGAACATGCTGACCCTTTCGCTCCAGCAGGCGCGGATCGCCGAACTCGAGGCCCGGCTGAGGGAGATGGAGGGCCAATGAGCGGCCTGCTGCCCAGCCTGGACGCACCGCCGTCCGGTAGAGGGCGCCCGATCTGGTTCGATGCCACGAATTACGGCCGGGCCAAGCTGCTGGCCGGCGGGGCGGTGCCGTGGGGCGCTCCGGCCGAGCTCACCGCCTTTTTCGCCAAGCTGCAGGGCATGTTCCGCTCCGACGCTGTCCTGGTCGACGTGGCCGACCTGTTCGCGCAGCGGGCCGTCGCCGACGCCAGCCTGCGGGCCGCGATGGCCGCGCGCACCCGGCCCGGCTACGCCCTGCGGACGCTGCTCGCCGACGAGCAAGCACGCACCGCCGCGGCCGAGGCGGTCGTGGCTCTAGCCGCCACCAATGCCGCGGTCCCGCTGATCCTGGCCGTGCCCACCCCCGGCCGCTGGCTCGACGCGGCCGCTGAGCAGGCGCTGCCGGATTCCGGGCCGGCCGGTGCGGACCGGACCGAGACCGCCGCGATGTACGTCGCTGACGTCCTGAGGACCTTCGCGGGCCTCGGGGTGGACGGGCTGCTCCTGGACGAGGGACGAGTGCCCGCCGCGCTGGTGCAGCCCGAGGCGTACCGTTCCGTGCTGAACATCGCCGACCATTACGAATGGCCGGTGCTCATCCAGACCGATGCCGCCGCAGCTTGGCCGCACGGTCCCGTCCCCGGTGTCTTCCTCTGGATCGGCACGGCCGGGCCGGGTGAACCATCCGGCCGCTGGGGCGCGGCTACAGGCCCGGGCTTCTGGGCTGGCGAAAGCCCGGTCGCCGAAGCTGACCTCGTGCTCGCCGTCGTCCCCGCCGAGGCCGACCCCGAAGCCGTGATGAAGCAGGTCCGAGCCTTGGGTTGACAAATCTCCGGCCCTTCAGACGCCCTTCGGTGAGGACTCGGCCATAACGCTCACCAGCAACATGGCCGACAGCCACCGGCGTCGCGCTCCACGACACGCGTCGCACGAGGTCAGCGGTGCTATGTCTCGTACTCGTAGAAACCTTGCCCGGACTTGCGGCCGAGCCGGCCGGCTGCGATCATCCGTCTGAGCAAGGGCGGCGGCGCATACTCCTCGCGCTTGAACTCCTCGTACATCGAGTTGCCGATGGAGCAGACGATGTCCAGGCCGACCATGTCGGCTACCGTCAGAGGACCCATGGGGTGACCGGCACCGAGGCGCATGCCTGCGTCGATGCCCTCCCTGCTGGCGAAACCTTCCTCGTACATTCGGATGGCTGCCATGACGTACCCGACAAGCAGGAAATTGACGATGAAGCCCGACCGGTCCTTGGCCCGGATGGGGTGCTTGCCCAGCCTTTCCGCGAACGCGAACGCGGTGTCTGCCGTCTCCGGGTCGGTATCCAGCGCGGCCACGATCTCGACCAGCTTCATCACCGGAACTGGCGAGAAGAAATGGACTCCAACCACCCGTCCAGGATGCTGCACCCTGGCCGCCAGCTCGGCGATCGGGAAGGACGAGGTGTTCGTGGCGATTACGTTGCCCGGGCTGACCAGCTCGTCGAGTTCCTTGATCAGCGAGGCCTTGAGATCAAGGATCTCCGGGACCGCCTCGATAACGATGTCCGCGCGCGCGACGTCTTTCAGGTCCGGGGTGAAGGTGATGCGGGCGAGCACCTCGTCGCGCTTAGCCTGCTCGATCTTGCCACGTTTGACCGCGCCAGCCAGCGACTTCTCCACCCGACTCCGGGCGGCATCGAGGTACTGCGGCAGATCGCGGACGACAACGAGCATGCCCGCGACCGCGGACACCTCGGCGATGCCCGCTCCCATGAGCCCGCCACCTACGACGGCGACCGAGTTGATTTCTCGTGGCATGACTGGGCACCTCCGCCGGATAGCTAGATCTGCTGGGCGTCAAGTCACCCCGAACGTACCGCTGAGTGCCTGGTGAGCCCATTCAGGGCGGTCGGGACGACGGCAGTGTCCGGTACCCGGGCAAGCTGCCCAAGAGAACGCGGGTAGGTGATGTGATCACCGTCGATGTATGCGGTTTCTGTTATTTTGTGCCTGCCGTACCATCCCGCGCTGGCTCGCGCCTACTCCTCGCTGAGTTCGCGCTCATCTCCGGGCCGAACCGGGCGGATCCGGGCCACATCGCCCGAGCTGAGCTCGACGGCCTGTGGCCGTTTCACGGCGGTCATGACCAGATCCTTCTGATGATGCCTGCCAACATCCGTGTTGGCGGCACTAACGGGACCGGCCGGAATGGACGGGCAGCCGCACTGGCGTAACCGGCGCCAGCCATGCCTCCGCTGGGCAGCCAGGACTGCGCTCTTCCTTGCTGATGACGCGCCGGCGTAGATTACAGGACAGGTAAGGGCGTTGACGGCCGGCTAGATATGTGGGGAGATCCTATGCCAATCACCCGAAACGGCCACTGCTCCGCCAAATGATGTGAACGCGGCCGTGCCCGGAGACCGGGCAGCTCCAGAGCTACCGGCCTACCACGTGCCGGTGCACGGGGCCAGCGCGGCCGTCACGCAGCGTGCCGAAGGCGTCTCCCGCGCGCTCGCGCCCGACGCCGACGAGCTGTCGGCGGATATCTACGAGCTCATCGTGCGGGATATCCCGCAACTACGCAGCGACAAGCGGGTGCTGATGCTGCTGGAGGCCAGCGTCGGCGAAAATATCGCCACCTTGCTGCATGTTCTCCAGCACTGCATCGACCTGGAAAAGGTACACGCGCCTTCGGCGGCCGAGGAATACGCGCGCCGCCTGGCGCAGCGCGGTGTGCCGGTCGTGGCGCTGCTGCGTGCCTATCGCATCGGCTCGGCCCGGTTTCAGGACCGATGCCTTCAGGAACTCGGACGGCACACCGATGGGGCATCGATCGTCAGCGAGACTGGCTTGCACATCGCCGAACTCATTGCTTCCTACATCGACCGGGTTTCAGAAGAGGTCGTATCCGCCTATGAAGCCGAGAAGGAGAACTGGCTGCGCAATCTCGGCGCGGCCCGGGCCGCCCGTGTCCGGGCGCTGCTGGGCAACGAGCCAGTCGACATAGATTCCTCCGAAACCATCCTCGGATACCGGCTCAGGCAGCGCCATGTCGGCGTGGTGTGCTGGGTTGACGATGCGGCGACTGCCGGTGGCACTCTCGGGCGGCTGGAACTCAGCGTGGGGGAGGTAGCACGCCGGGCCGGTTGCGAAGCGCGGCCGTTGTTCCTTCCCCAAGATGAGTCCAGTGCGTGGGCCTGGCTCCCGCTCGGGGCTAGAGGCAGCTTCGATGCCGCGTCCCTTTCAGGCACCGTCGAGGCCGCCGGGACGCGGTTCGCCTTCGGTACTGCCGCCTCCGGTGCCCGCGGTTTCCGGCGCACCCATCAGCAGGCCCTGGGCGCGTACGGCGTGGCCCTGGCCGCAGGCGCGTCCGCACAGGTCTTGACCAGCTTTGGCGATATCGCGCCGCTGGCGCTGATGTCGGGCTCGATCGACCTGGTTCGGGCCTGGGTCATCGAGACGCTCGGCTCGCTCGCCGCCGACGACGAACACAACTTCCGGCTGCGCGACACCCTCCGCGTCTTCTTGCAAGAGAACGGGAGCTTCAAGGCGACCGCCGAGAGGCTCACGCTACACAAGAACACCGTCCAGTACCGGGTGCGCAAGGCCGAGGAGAGCCTCGGCCGTCCCATCGGCGACAACCGCCTGGATGTTGAGCTGGCCTTGCTCGCCAGCCAATGGCTGGGCCCGACAGTCCTGCGCCAAACTGGTGAATCCCCGCCATAACGGGTCGCAGTGGTCGTTTTCTGCCGGTGGTGCGGGGCGCGGCGGACATATCACACGGACGACCGGCCCCGGCGGCTGGCCGCCCTTCGGCCCGTACGTCTGTGATCCGCGGGCACCCGGAGCGGCCAGGCCGAGCGCAGGGCCCTATCCTCTCTCGCTCCCGGCGCCGTATCCGGACATTGTCACCGACTGCCAGCGGCGCCTGCCTTGCGGTACGCCGTTCGCAGCATTTGGCCGCCAGATCATGGATCCGTAGATTGCCAAAGAACCAAATTTCGATAAATCATGACAACTATGGCCATGGGACTGTGGATGCGCGAGGCGGCGGCCGCCCCTGCCTGTGCAGCCGAGTGCCTGTGTTTGAGCGCCCTTCACATCCCGGCACGGATTCCGGGCATTTGGCCGTCCGGATGGGCTGCTTCATAGTGCCCGGCCAGATGGAGGTGATGTCTCCGAATCGGAGACTGTCGAGTCGGTGGCGCAGCAACCGGTGATTTCGGAGACTTGGCGGCAGCGGACCTGGCAGCCCCTCGGGGTGGGCGTCGGGCATCTCCTGTCACAGCGGTAGTTGAGGACGGGTGTACTGGCCGCGGCCGTCTCGGGTACAAGGCAATGAGCGGCAGTCGGCCGCCCATCGTCTGCTCAGGGGGACCACGCCATGGCAACGAAAACCAAGGACATCCGCGAGGCAGTCAAAGCTGAGCTCGACTTCGACCCGCTCGTCGACGCATCGGATATCACTATCAAGAACATGAACGGGGACGTGGCGCTCAACGGCACGGTGCCCAGCTACCCGCAGTACCGGGAGGCAGCCGCGGCGGCGCAGCGCGTCCACGGCGTGACCAGCGTGCACAATCACCTGATGGTCATGCTCCCGCCCCGCGACTACCGAGACGACCCCATGCTCACCACGGCGGCGAACAACGCCCTCGCGCTCAACATCACCGTGCCGGAGGGCGTCGAAGCGACGGCCAGCGACGGCAACCTCTGGCTGACCGGCACTGTTCGCCACGGTGCCCAGCGCAAAGCAGCCGAGATGACCGTGGCCTCGCTGACCGGCGTCCGCAACGTCACCGACGACATTGAGATCCGCACCGAAGAGGAGGAAGCAGCCGACGTCACCGACCTGGTTCAGGAAGCGCTGGACCGCTACGGGCTGTTTGCTGACGACAGCGAAGTTACGGTGGACGCCAGCGACGGCACGATAACACTCGCCGGCCATGTCCGCAGCTGGCTGGAGCACGACGCGGTGATCGACGCCGCGTGGATGGGTATCGGCGTCTCGGACGTCCGCGACGACGTCCGCGTCACCGGCTGATCGCCGCAGGCCGGCCGGCGCCCCAGGGCGGGCCGCCGATCCCCGGCGGGACCGGCCCGGCGTTGCAGCGGGCCGGCTGGGGGGGCCGGCGTTGCAGCGGGCCGGCTGGGGGACCGGCGTTGCAGCGGGCCGGCTGGGGGCCGGGCGCAGCGCGTGCCCAGGATGCATGAACGCGACATGAATCCCCGGCCAGCCCCGCTGCTGCGGGCGTTGGCCCGAACGGCCCGCGGCTGCAGCCGGTTCAGCCCCGTTGCGTCGATGGTCCAGGGGAAACCACGCCGCAGACACGACCCTGGTCCCGCCGCTGCCGCCGGGCCAGCCGGGCCGAGCGGACCGGCGGGCCGTTGTTCCCGCTGATTGCCGTGGTGGCCGCCCTAGGCTCCTCGCTGGCATACGCGGTAACGGCGGTCACCGAGCAGCTCAGCACCCACCGCGTCGAGCGCCGCCGCGCGCTGTCGCCGCAACTGCTGCTGGACCTGATCAAGCAGCCGCTGTGGCTGGCCGGAATCGCCGCCAACGCGGCCAGCTTTATCCTGCAGGTCGTCGCGCTGCGATTCGGGCCGCTCGCGCTGGTCGAGCCGATCCTGGTGTGCGACCTGATATTCGCCAGCCTGATCACTGCGGCCCTGAAAAAGCACGCGGACCTGGTCACGGGCGCGGGAGTCCTCGCCTGCGCCGGCGGGGTCGCCGGGTTCCTCGCCATCGCCCGGCCGTCGCCCGGGCGGCAGGCTATCGGCCTCATCGAAGCCCTCACGCTGCTGGCCGGGTTCGCGGCGGTGCTGGCCGGCTGCCTGGCCCTTTCCCGGTTCAACCGCACGGTACGGCCGCTCGCGCTCGCCCTGGCCTGCGGCGCCGCCTACGCCGTCACCGACTTCTCGATCAAGCTCGCGACCGCGCAACTCAGCGGCGGCCTAGCCGACCTGTTCACCCACTGGCCGATCTACGCCGTCGCCATCATCGGCCCGATCGGCTTCGTGCTCAACCAGAACGCCTTCCAGGCCGGCACCCTGCTCGCGCCGGTCCTCGCCATCATCACCATCACCGACACCATCGGCGACGTCGGCCTGGCCTGGCTCTTCCTCAACGAAAAACTCGCCAGCGGCCCAGCGCAGATCGCCGGACAGGCAGGGTCGCTCCTGGTGATGACCGTAGGCATCGTCGTCCTCGCTCACCGATCCCCCCAGGCCGCCCGGCAGCAAGACCAGGCCGCCGGGCCCGCCGATCGCGCGGCCAACGGGCCGAGTTCATCAGCGAGCTGATCGTCGCAATCCAGAGTTGTTCCGCTCCGCCGTGTCCGTCAACCGGAACGCCCGCTGCTGCCTTCCGCCATTCGGCAGAATCCGGTTTGGCATCGCAGCGCGGGCACTCTCACCGAGCACGTTCCACTGCCCGACGGGGTGATCATCTCGGCATCAGACCATCGAGCACGCTGCTGCCCCTCGATGACAGCGCTCCGGGTGCTCCGGGTGCCCTCCCGCCAACGAACCGTCAACGGATGATCAAAAGGCCCGACCGCCGTGTCCGGCGATCAGGCCTCCGACCTGCACTAACTTGGTAGCGGGGGCGGTGCCCAGCCTCAGGACATGCGAATGGGGTCTCTCACGACATAGGAATACCCGGGTGATCACGGTCAGCGGCGCCGGCGGGCTTGTCGTGTTCGCCGGCGGGTGACTATGCCGGAGTGTGCTGCCCAGGCCGTCCGGCAGGCCCAGGGCCGGTCGGGAGGCCGGGACGGCCAGGCTGGCCTGGCGTGATCGGCGCCGTTTGACTGCGGCGTGTCTCAGGACATCGGAATGGGCTGGCCGGCGGAGTCTGCAGATGTCGAAGGCGCGCTTAGTTATCACCGCTGTCATCACCGAGGGCCGGTCCCAGGGCGAGGCGGCCCGGGCCTACGGGGTGTCCCAGGGCTGGGTGTCGCGGCTGGTGGCCCGGTACCGGGCCGAGGGCGAGGCCGCGTTCGAGCCCCGGTCCCGGCGGCCGAAGACCTCACCGAACGCGATCAGCGACCACGCGGCCGATCTGATCGTCGAGCTGCGCAAGGACCTGGCCGGGCAAGGCCTGGACGCCGGGCCGGAGACCATCTGCTGGCACCTGCGACACCACCACCAGCTCGCGGTGTCCCCGGCGACGGTGAGCCGGTACCTGACCCGGGCCGGGCTCGTGGTCCCTGAGCCGCGCAAACGGCCCAGGTCGTCCTACATCCGGTTCGCCGCCGAACTGCCCAACCAGTGCTGGCAATCCGACTTCACCCGCTACCCCCTCGCCGGCGGCGCCGGCACCGAGATCTTGACCTGGCTCGATGACCACTCCCGGTACGCCCTCAGCGTGACCGCGCACCACCGGGTCACCGGGCCCATCGTGCTGGCCGCCTTCCGCGCCGCCATCGCCGCCCACGGCGCCCCGGCCTCGACCCTGACCGACAACGGGATGGTGTTCACCACCCGCTTCTCCGGCGGCCGCGGCGGCCGCAACGGCCTGGAGAACGAGTTACGCCGCCGCGGGATCACCCAGAAGAACGGCAAACCGAACCACCCCCAGACCCAGGGCAAAGTCGAGCGGTTCCAGCAAACCCTGAAGAAGTGGCTGGCCGCCCAGCACCCCCAGCCCGCTGACCTGGCCCAGCTCCAAGCCCAGCTCGACGCCTTCGCCAGCTGCTACAACACCCGCCGCCCGCACCGCTCCCTGCCCCGCCGGGCCACCCCCGCCACCATCTACGCCGCCCGGCCCAAAGCCGTCCCCGGCGACCGCGCCGCCGACACCCACGACCGCGTCCGCACCGACACCGTCGGCAAAACCGGCACCGTCACCTTGCGCCACGGCGGCCGCCTCTACCACATCGGCGTCGGCCGGACCCACGCCCGAACCCACATCATCCTGCTCGTCCAAGACCTCGACGTCCGCATCATCAACGCCGCCACCGGCGAACTCCTCCGCCAGCTCACCCTCGACCCCAGCCGCAACTACCAGCCCACCGGCCGGCCACCCGGACCACCCCGCCAACCGAAAAACCCCGGACCCTAATGTAGGTCCGGGGTCATTCCTATGTCCCGAGAGATCACATGGTAGCGGGGGCAGGATTTGAACCTGCGACCTCTGGGTTATGAGCGCAGCGTTGCACCGTACAATCCAGACCGACAGCACGACCAACCCCAAGATGCCCTCCGGCATAGATTGCGGCATCTTGCACGTGAGCAGGCGCAGCGTCATCTCACATGACGCCGAGACGGCGCAGGATCTTTCCGTAGAGTGCATCAACTGCATCCGGGCATTCGGTCACGGATGCCACGTGCCTCCCCTGACGAGGTTTGCTGTTACCCACGATCCTGCCAGCGTCTGCCAGCTGTCCCGGGGCGACCGTGGCCAGGAATGCCTCGAAGCCCTCAGCAGACGCATCCCAGGTCTCAGCGAGCGTGAAAATACCGCTCTCCTCGCCGAGATCCCTTAGTTCCCCGAAGCTTGCCGGTTCTCCCGCAGCGGCCTGGTCCACAGCCTTGGACAAGTCGCTGTCATCGATGCCTGCGCCGAGCACCTGCTCGAAGATCTGCCGTCGGCCCGTACCGAACCGGTACACCAAGCCATCGCAGACGATCGCCCACGGCACCCCGAAGGCGTGCAGGAAGGCGGTGAATGTCCCGAAGCTGGAGTCGCCGTCCACTGAGAAGATCACCACGTTGAGCGCATCGGGCGTGCCGAGGCGCTCCGCAGTCATGCTCTTGCTGAACCACTCCGGAAGCGCCCCGAGCTCCGTGCCGCCTTCGACCAGCACGATGCCCCGCGCGAACAGGAGTGCGCGGGCGTCCGCGGACTCACCCAGTGCTTTACGCAGCGGCGCGCTGTCCGACCCGTCCGCGCCAAGGCGACGCTGATGCGTCACCCCGTGAGTCGCGTCGAACCGGACGATCCCCATCAGATCGCGGGGCTGGTCCACGGACACGAGGTACGGGGAATGGGTTGTCAGGATGAACTGGCCCGGGGCTCGGCGCATCTCGGTGAGAAGCCTGCGCTGCAGGGTCGGATGCAGGTTCCGCGCTGGCTCGTCGAGGACCGCGACGAGCCCGTCAGACTCCGGGAGCGTGGCGCTAAGCAGCAGCGCTTCCCAGATCCCAGCGCCGGCGAAGTCGATGGCCAGGTCATGACCGTGGTGGTCCACCACGGCTGATATCCGAAGGATTGCCGCCGGTTCCTCGCCCTGCGCCAGTGACGTGCTGGCAAGCGCGATGTCGAACGTGCGACCCGTCAGTCTCCTGAACAGGTCTTGTATCGCCGCGTACTGAGCCCGGCCGGCTTCGTCGCCGTTCTTCAGCCAGAACAGGCGCACCGGAATACTGCTACCGTCCAATGCCGACGAACCGGAGGCAACATCCTCGACCGAGTACTCCACGCGCGGCGGCTCACGCAGATCGCCCAGCAGTACGAGACCACGACCGAGGATTGCGCGAAGCACGTCCGCTAGCGAGAAGCTGCTTCGCTGCGTCTGGTCCAAGGCAATGCCAGCCAGCGCGGCGAATTCCCGGGTCAGCCCTGCCCACTGCGGACCGGCGTCCAAGGTCAACGCCCTGGCCTCCCCCCGCGGTGGCAGCAACTCGGCCAGCGTGAACGGCTGCCGCGGCACGCGCCGTTCGTCTAGGTCCAGCTTCTGTGCTAGGCCATAGGCGGGAACATCTAGCCGCCCGACGTCGGCCACGCGCATAAGCGCGCCCCGAGATGGCATGCCGTCCAGCACCCACCGGAACCGCTCTCCGCCGACCTCGAACTCGTAACCCACCATCCATGGCCCGGTCGCCACATCGACGAAATCGACAACGATCGTCCCGTCGGCGAGAGCCTCAAGCGCCGCTTCGCTGACATGCTGGCGGATCCAGGCGATGCTGGCATTCGCGTCGGCGTTAGTGGGCGTGTCGCGCAAGATGGCCGAGGCGATCGCGGCACGGACGAAGCTCACGAGCAGCTCGCGCTCCCACGGTTCGGTGAGCGAGACACCGAGCCGGACGCTGGAGATATCCGCCGGAGCCGCACCGATCCGGCGGGATGCCGCGAAGCGCACTAACGCCCAGTACGCATCCTGAGAAAACGTCGCTGCACGATCGATCGCCACCAGGACGATCTGCAGAAGCCGAAGCAGGTTCGTCTTCCCCCCGCCATTCGGCCCGACCACGACAAGGGTCTGCGGCAGGTCGCTGAGTCGCAATCGGTCAAACGACAGCAACTCACGCGCCTCGATATCGGTCAGACGCATCGACTTCGATTCTGCCTTCCTCCTGCGCCCGCGCCTTGCCCCGCCGGAGATCCTCGTCGCGCTCGGCGAGCGTGACGAGGATGTGGTTGCGCCCGCAGAGATGGCGTGTACGGCCGAGAGGGATGGCGACTGGCAACCTCTCGCGGCCTGTTCGACAAGCGACTCGTCCGCGCCCGTCCAGCATGCTATTGCAAACCAGGCCGCGCGCCGTGCAAGCGATCCACATTCGGAACGACGATGGAAAGATCTTTACGTCGCCTCAAGCAACCACCACGCGGGCCGGTCCGCGCGAACCACCCGTCAATCCGCGGCATCAGGCAAGCAACGTGTCGAATCGACCAGCGGTCGAGCAACCACGCTGGCGTGGACGGCCTCCATGTGCATGCCTTCGCGGACGGTATGTACGGGTTCCCAGCCGTGCCCCGCAGTAGCTCAGCAGCCCGACCGACACGCCATGGGCTCTATCCAGCGACCCGCGAGCCAACTGCATGTTCGGCCCAGACGACCCAACTCGATGTTCACGCCGACTCACGGGCCACCTCCACAAGTGTGCCGATCGCGGTCATCGGATGCCATCTGCCACCGCTCAGGGGCGGCTGGACACGATGACAAATCGATGACAAATGATCAAGGCCCGACCACCGTGAACGGCGATCAGGCCCTTGACCTGCTACTTCACTCGTAGCCCCGACCGGATTTGAACCGGCGCTACCGCCTTGAGAGGGCGGCGTCCTGGGCCACTAGACGACGGGGCCAGGCACCACGAGAACCTTCATCCGGTCTCGTGAGCAGAAGACCGACCGAGGATCTAACCCCAGCCGGGCACCAAGGCTAGCGTACCTCGCGGAGCCGCGCCAAACGGCCCAGCCCGTGGTGGATCAGGCCGGCCAGGATCGCCGCGCCCGGGTCACTTCCGCCCCGCCCGGGTCACTTCCGCCCCGCCCGCAGCACGAATATCCGCTCGCCCCTTGACTGCGGCCAGGAGGCGTCCACGGCGCGCGTCGCGCGAAGTTTAGTTGCATGTTTCCCGGCAGCCGGGTAGTTAA
>Ga0335073_10011422_pt1 | contig 12472 bp, 13 predicted proteins | sample Lox_Sample_22_FD_207093 | JGI IMG/M metagenome (GOLD analysis project Ga0335073, IMG submission 207093) | Soil microbial communities from Loxahatchee National Wildlife Refuge, Florida, United States - Lox_Sample_2.2 | ecosystem: Environmental > Terrestrial > Soil > Wetlands | place: USA...
GATGCTTACCTGCGTACCTATGCTGACGCGGTCGTCGCCTTCGGTCATCCGGTGATCTTGTCGTTCGGCCATGAGATGAACGGCAGCTGGTACTCCTGGGGCTACGGCCACACCGCGCCCGCGACGTTCGTGGCCGCCTGGCGGCACGTGGTGCGGGTCTTCCGCGCCGCGGGAGCAGCCAACGTCACCTGGCTGTGGACGGTCAACTCCATCCAGGGGGCGTCGGGTTCGCTGCACCAGTGGTGGCCGGGCGCGGCATGGGTGAACTGGGCCGGTATCGCCGGCTACTTCTACCTGGCTACGGATTCCTTCGGGTCGGTGTTCAGGTTGACCATCGCCGACATCCGCACGATCAGCAGCGCGCCGCTGCTGATCGCCGAGACCGCCGTGGGCACCACCCCGGACCGGGAGAGCCAGATCGACACGCTGTTCGAGGGCGCCCGCGCGGAGCGTCTGGCCGGGGTGGTCTGGTTCGACGCGGCGCAGCACGCCGGCCTGTACCACCAGGACTGGCGCCTGGAAGACGACCCGGACGCCCTCGCGGCGTTCACCGCGGCGGTCGCGACGTACCTGGGCAGGTGAGCCCGCGCCATATCGGGAAGGTTGGCGGTCCAGTCGGGACTTTGGGCACATACCTGTGGGCTGGCGCGGGATCCAAGCTGGAAATGACCTTTCCGATGCGGGAGGGGCTTTCATGCTTGAGGCACTGGTCATCGCCGGGATCGTCGCCGCGCCGCTCGGTTCCGCCGCGCTCTTCTTGCCGGCCAGGCACCATCAGCGGCCGACGGGCGCCTGGGCCGCGATGTGGCGGGTCGTCCTGGCCGTCGCCGGCTCCGCGGTGCTCGCCGCCGCGGCCGCCGGCGTGCTATACCTGCTGAAGGCGACCGAAGGCAACCTCATCCTCGGCGGGGCGGCCGTGGCGCTGGCCGGCCTGTTCTGGCTCCCGGTCACCAGGAACTGGTCGCCGCGGGCGCACCTGTGCTGGGCATCGTGCACCTACCTGTTCGCGGTCTACCTGGTGTACGCGCTGGAGTGGACCTTCGCCAGCCACCTCGGCCCGGCCAGCACGGCCGGCGGCGTGCTGCTGTGGTGCCTGGAGGTGGTCGCCGCGCTGATGTCGTGCGCATACCTGTGGGAACTGTGCGACGCGCTCGGCACCGCGCACTGGCACCGCAGGCGTGCCCCGCTCGACCCGCGCCGACGCGTGCCCACCGCGGCGCTGCGGGCGGTGGGACCGGCCGCCGATAACCCTCCGCCTCTGGTCAGCGTGCACGTCCCGGCGCACAACGAACCGCCGGGCATGGTCATCGACACGCTCCGCGCGCTGCTGAGGCTCGACTACCCCCGAGTGCAGATCGTCCTCATCGACGACAACACCGACGACGAGTGGCTGTGGCGCCCGGTCGAGTCCTGGTGCCGGCGGCACGGCGTCACGTTCAAGCACCTGGAGAACTGGCCCGGCTACAAATCCGGCGCTCTGAACTACGCACTGCATCATCTCACCGACCCGGACGCCGAGATCATCGGCGTCGTCGACTCCGACTACCAGGTCGAGCCGGACTGGCTGCGCGACTGCGTGCCGCTGTTCGCCGACCCGTGGATCGGGTTCGCGCAGGCGCCGCAGGACTACCGCGACTGGCGCCAGGCCCGCTATTACCGGCGGCTCTACTACTCCTACAAGTACTTCTTCGCCGTCTCCCAGCCCTCGAGGAACGAACGCGACGGCGCGATCTTCGCCGGCACCATGGGCCTGATCAGGAGGGTCGCTCTCGACGAGCTCGGCGGCTGGGACGAGTGGTGCATCACCGAGGACGCGGAGATCTCGCTGCGGCTGCTCCGCGCGGGCTGGTCCGGCATGCATGTCGATGAGTCCGGCGGCCGCGGGATCATGCCGCTGACATTCGAAGCGCTCAAGGGGCAGCGGTACCGGTGGTGCTTCGGCGGCATCCAGCTGCTGCGCATGCACTGGAAGTCCCTGCTGCCCGGCCGGGAGACAACAAAGAACCACCTGTCGGCCGGCCAGCGCTGGTCGTACCTGTCCGGCGCGCTGCAGTGGTACGGCGACCTGCTCGGACTGCTGTTCTTTGTCTTCCTGCTGGCCGGCGCGGCCAACCTGGCCACCGGCGGCGGGCAGCTCTTCCGCAAGCTGACGGTCTTCCTGGTCGCCGCCGTGCCCGTGCTCGTCCTGCTCGGCCTGGTCCGCGCGATCGCGCTGCTGCGCCGCAGCACCGGCGCGACCTGGCGCGACGCGATCGGCGCGTTCTTCATCTGGCAGTCCACCTCGCTCGTGGTCGCCCGTGCCTCGTTGCTTGCCCTGTTCGCGAAGAAGGCCGCGTTCCTGCGCACCCCGAAGACCAGCGAGCGGACCAGCTGGCGGCGCGCGCTGCGGGCCAACTGGGCAGAGACCATCCTGGCGCTCCTCGGCGCGGCCGGGATCGCCGGCGCGCTCACCAAGACAAGCACGCTGAGCGGCCCGCTGCTGGCCGGCCTGCTGTTCGTGCCCACGCTCGGCATGGCCGCCGCGCCGTTCAACAGCTGGGCCGCCCGCCACGCCGCGCTCCCCGCCTGGCTGCGCGAGCGCCGCCGCACCGAATACCGGCGCGAGCGCCGTGCTTTCGCCACCGGCATGGCGGCGGGCGGCGTGATCGCCGTCGCCGCCGTGGCTGGACTCGCGATCGCGCTGATGCTCACCGGCCGCCTCAGCACCGGGCCCAGCCTCGTCGGACCGCTCCAGTCCCCGCCCGCGACAACATCCACCCCGGCACCCTCCACCACCCCGGCATCGACACCGGCGACCACCCCGACCGCCACTCCAACTCCGTCACTGACCCCGACCGCCACGACCGCGACACCAACAGCCTCTCCGGCATCGGCGACCCCGACCATCCCGAGTACCTCGACCACCACGCCCTCCGTGACCGTCTCGCCCACGATCACCTCTCCGAGTACACTGCCGTCCTCGTCAGCCCCGGCCACCTCTCACCCATGAGGCACAGCAGCGGGCCGCATCACTTTCCCTTAGTGGGTTGGCCTCACGCTGACACGAATTGCCCGGGCTTTAGCCCTATACGGCGGCTGAGTGTCCCAGGTCGCCGCACTCGGCCAGCAGGCCGGTCAGCCGGTGGCCACCGCCCGGCTCGATCCTCCGCGCCTGGGCAATGATCGCCGAGAGCACGCTCCGCGACCGTGTCGTCGGACGGGGCGGCGGGGCCCTGCTAGCAGCTGGCAAAGATGTCGGCTGTGCCGTCGCCAGCAGCACGGGCAGGCACTGCGGCGTGGAGTGGAGGCTGGCGGCGGCGCGCGCACGATCCGGGGAAGCGCGCGATGCGATCATTCAAAATGAGCGGCGCTCGCGGCATGCCAGTCAGCAGCTGGAAGCACGTTGCTGCTCGCGATGCTTGCCGGTGGGAGCCTGCTGGCAGGACTGGCCGCCGGCCCGCTGCGAGCGCGGCCGCCGGGCCGCCGGGCCCGGCGCCTGGTGTCACGATGAGTGCCGCCGCACGGTCAGCGTCGACGGTGTACCTGGCCTACACCGCCACCAACCGGCCGTGTACGTGCGGAACGCGGCCCAGCCCGGGCGAGCCGCGATCGCCCTGGGTGGCCACCGGATCGGCGGCCCCGCGGCGGTCGTGGTCCCGGGCGGCGTGCTGTCCCCGGGTGCGGCGCTGGCGGTGTTCGGCCGCGGCACGAATAACGCGCTGTGGTGGCGGCACCAGACAGCGTCCGGGTGGAGCAACTGGCAGCCCCTGGGCGGCATCCTCACCTCCGCGCCCGGCGCGGCGGCCGATATGACCGATCAGTTCGGCCGGCTCAACGTGTTTGCCCGCGGAACCAACGGCATGATCTGGTACAGGGTCTTCAGAGCGGGCACGTGGGGCCTTGGACCTCGCTGGGCGGCGCAGTCATGGCCGGGACCGGGCCCGGTGCGGGTAACGGCCTGTTCGCTAACCCTGACCGGCACGTCTCGGTGTTCGGCCGGGTCGGCACGGAATACGAGTACACCGATTTCGGCGGCCTGACCACCGCTACCCCGGGAATCACCGGCGCCGGGCCAGGGCCCGGTCGAGGTCTTCGCGCGTGGCCTGAACAATGCGCTCTGGTACCGGACAAGCATGCTGCCGATCGCGCCCACCGGCCCCTGGACGTCGCTCCGCGGCCTCGGCACCGACAACAACATCTGGATGAGGATGGGCACCTGGCCGTCGTTCGGCGGCTGGACACGGCTGTAACAGCCAAAACGCACGACGGGCCCGGGTCACTGTCCCCCGGGTCCCCGTCGCATGGCCGATCCCCCTGCGGACTCCCCTGAGCCTTGGTTGGCGCCTCCGGCGTCACCGGAGGAGGTTCGTCGTCTGCGGGCACAGTCGGCTGCCACCCGCGCGACGGCGGCGAGCAGTCGCTGTACGTCCTCGTCGGTTGTGTTGATGCCGGCACTGGGCCGGACGGCTCCGGGGACCGCCCGGCGATCCCCTCGCCGTGCCTCGTCGCGGTGCTGGCAGAGGTCTTCCCTGGTCAGGCCAAGGAGCTGGATCAGGTAGAGGTCCGCGCCCAACCGGCTGAGCATCGAGGAGCCGAGCCGCTGAGTCTCTGCCTGGCCCGGTGTCAGAGCAGACCCCAGCCGAGTCCAGCATCTGCGGCGACATAGCAAGTGCTGCCGGTGCCAGCTGCGCGTGGCCTCACACAGAAGGTAAGCGTCGTCCCAACGCGCTTAGGAGGCTCCGCCACGGCCACCGCATGCTCCGGCAAGGCGCCTGCCGACCTCATCATTGACAGCGTTCCGCAGGCCAATCGCGTCACCGGCCCCCGATGGCATCTGGGCCAGCCGGTAATAATCGCCAGCGTCCACGCTTTCATCGAGTTCATCCCAGGAACACACGTCGCGGGGAACCTGCCCGGTGTCCTGATCCTGCTTGATCATGGCCATGATGGCGTCGGCGTAGCGCCGCACGTCTTCGGTGTCAGTCATGACCTGCCTCCCTTGCCCGCCTCGGCCAGCAGAACTCATATGCATTTCGCGCGCCTCCCACCAGAGAGCCAGCCCGGCTGGCGGCAGACCTTGCCAACCCGGCGGAGGAGCAAGAATCGCTCGCCGCGCCGGACACCCTCAAAGCCGTCCAACCGGCCAGACGACCTACTCCGGTATGGTGCCTGAGCATGGCCCACTGTTTCGCCGCGCGGACGGCCGATGGCAGGGCAGTTCGGCCCCGCGCCGACGGGACTTCGGTCACCGGTTCCTGCCGCGGCCGCGGTGCCGTAGCGCAGTACCCCTTCTGATCTGTGGGCGCACAAGCTGCCATGCTAGTTAAGGACGATGGTCCCGCCTGCAGCGGGCCTTCGGCCGTGGGGAGTCGCCCGGCTGGGACGCGATGGTTGCCGGGCGGCCTACACTTCCCTGTGGATCGTGCTCGGGCGCGCTTACCCCCGGGCAGTCGTGGCTGCCGGGATCAGACACGTGCCTGGATCGGTGGTGAGCCGTGGAACGACTGGCCGAGGCGATGCCGAAGACCGGCGGCGCAGCTGATCGCCTGCGCCGCTGCGCCGGGTCGGCGGGTGCCGGTGGCATGGCCAGCGATCTGATGCAGGCGCTGGCCACCGCGGAATGCCATGACACCGTCGGCGGATCGGCTGGGGTACAAGCCCCCGGCCCCGGGTGGGTGCGCGAGGCGTGCGGGCAGGACGCGCTCGCGCTGGCGCGGGTCACCAGCGGGGCGTCGGCATGAACGCGGTGAAGCCCGCGAGCGTGCTGGTCCATGGCCGGGCCGTGAACTGCGTCGAGGCGGGCAGCGGCCCCGTGCTGCTGCTGATCCATGGGATGGCGGGCAACATCGGGAACTGGCGGGAGGTGATCGAGCCGCTGGCGCGGCACCACACCGTCATCGCGCCTGATCTTGCGGGCCACGGCGCCTCGGCGCCCGGTGCCGGCGATTACTCCCTCGGGGCGCACGCCGCCGGCCTACGCGACCTGCTCGTCGTGCTCGGCCACGAACGCGCGACGCTGGTGGGGCATTCGCTCGGCGGCGGGATCGCCATGCAATTCGCCTACCAGTTCCCCGAGATCACCGAGCGCCTGGTGCTGGTCTCCAGCGGCGGCCTAGGTCCGGAGGTCAGCCCGGTCCTGCGCGCCGCGGCGCTGCCGGGCGCGGATCTGTTCATCGCCGCCACCGCCGCGGCGGGACGCTCCGCGGGAGCCGTGCTCGCCCGCGGCCTGGCCGCTGCCGGGCTGCGGCCTACTACGGACATCGCCGAGGTCGCTCGCGGCTACGCCTCGCTCGCTGACCCCGGCCGCCGGGCCGCCTTCCTGGCCACGCTGCGCTCGGTCATCGGCGTAGGCGGTCAGCGCGTCTACGCCGGCGACCGGCTCTACCTCGCCGAGGGCATGCCCGTCCTCATCATGTGGGGCGCGCGGGACCCGATCATCCCCGTCCGCCACGGCGAGCATGCCCACCAGGTCATCCCCGGCAGCCGCCTGGAGATCTTCGACCGGGTCGGCCACCTGCCCCAGCTCGAGGCGCCGGGACGCTTCGTCGCGGTGCTCGAGCGATTCCTTGAGCAGACCGAGCCGGCGCAGTTCGACGCCAGGCAATGGCGTGCCCGGTTCCGGTCCGCCGCCGACGGGGCCTAGATGACGCCGATGCGCGGCCACCGGCTGAGCGGTGGGCGGTGGGCCGAGGCCGCTCTGCCATCGCGCGGCCAGCCACCGCCAACTCGGCGTGACCCGACTGACTGGCGGGCACCGCTACCCTCGGTCTGGCTGCGCAGCGACCTGCTGGCCGGGGTGACGGTGGCCGCCTACTTTGTCCCGCAAGTCATGGCGGTAACCGTCGGCTACCTGGCCGGGGTCGCGCTGATCATGATCGTCGGGCAGCTGGGCGCGGTGACCGGCGTGCCTGTCGCCGGGCGGGCGTTCCCGGCGCAGGCGGCCTCGTTCGCCGAGCGGACCGGCTGTTCCTCACCCTGCCCACCGCGGTCGAGGCCAGCGGTGGGCCGCTGAGCAGGGACAGCGCCCAGGCGAGGAACCTGGCACATCTCGCCTGTTGCTGCCACGGGGTGCCGTTATCAGGCGCGGGCCGAGCGCTGACGGACCTGCTACCAGACCGCTGCTGCCCAGCGGGTCCTGGAGTTCGGCCGTTGGCCCGCCGGTAGCAGGCACCCGGTCGGTTTCCCGGGACCTTCGACTCTGCCCGCGGGCTGGCACACGGGGGATATGGATATAGAGAGAGACCCGAGAGCTCGCTGGTGCCGAGGCGTCCGGCCCCCACTCTCCCGCAGCGTGGTAGCCCGCCTCAGAGCGCTGGCATCCGCAGCGTCCTGGCTCACTGATCCCCGGCGGGGGCGGCCGCCGCCTCGTGTGCCACGTAGCGCTCGGTCCTTACCGGAAACCGCAGTGATCCGACTTGTGGAGGGCGTCATGATCAGGAGACATTCGCCAAGGCGTTCGCGGCCCCGGGGCGGTTCCAGCCGGGCACGAACCTGGGCGGGTGGCTGTACCGGATCATGTTCAATACGTTCGTCGATGGATACCGCAAGAGGCGGCGGGAGCCGCTGCTGGCTGCAGACCTGGCCAGCCGGGAGACAGACCCGCGCTGGTCACCGGGCTCGGCCGATGGCGCGTCGGCCGAGGAGCACGCGCTGGGAAACCTCCTCCAGGCCGAGATCGTGGCGGCGATCCGGGCGCTGCCGACCAGGCACCGGCTCATGGTTTACCTGGCCGACCTGAAGGGTCTGGGTTACCGGCAGATCGCCGACCTGACCGGCATCCCAGTCGGGACCGTGAAATCGTCCCTGCACCGGGGACGCGGCCAGCTCCGGGCGACGCTCACCGCACTATCCGGTTCGGAGCGATGACGTGGGCGGGAGGCTGACAGTTACACGGCGGGACGTTCGGCACTACCGACCGCAGGGCGATGCCCGCATCAGTGACACCGAACGTGCCGACGTGGCCGACGCGCCGTCTGGCCGGGATATGGAGCCCGCCGGTCGGAGGCACCCAGGTGCCGCAGCGTCCCGTCGGGGCGGATGCCGGTCCGCGGCATGCTCGTACTTCCTGTATCGGAGCCGGCAGCATCAGCTTCCGCCGGCGTCAGGTTCGGGGTGCGCCTGGCTTATTTCCGAGCTTCCGGGGCCTCAGGCCACGGCGGTCCACCTCCCGCTAGGGCGAAGGTCCCGCCTGTCCGCAAGCGTTCTCCACCGAGACGGAAATCTGGCCGTCGGCGTCCAGCCGGTAGATGACCTCGTCGATGACGGCCACCAGCAGGTCCTCATTCAGGCGCGCCGTCAGGTGCCGCCGGGCCCCGGCCCGCGGTGCCCGGCCCGCCACGACCGCGAAGCTGCCCACCAGGCCGCGCACCGCCTCGGCCAGGCATTCCTCCCGGGCCGGCGCCCACGCCTCGATCCGCAGATCGGCGGTGTGCGGGACGGTGCGGTGCCCGGCCCGTGATGCCAGCCGTTCCCTGATCCGGGCCAGCTCGTCCTCGTCCTCGGCGCGCCCGGAGATCTCATCCGGCTGCCCGGTGAGCCGCTCGCCGCTTAGCGCCGCGGCATCCGACGTCAGCGCCCGTTCGGCTTGCCCGCTCAGCCGGTCCGCGGCGTGCTGCAGCTCGCTGACCCTCCGTTGGGCGCGTTCGCGGCCGGCCGCGACCTGCGCCGCACCGCGGTGCACCTCGGTCAGGAGATCCTGCAGCTCGACGTAGGAGTAATCGGCCAGCTCACGCGGACCGGAGACGCGGTCAAGCACCGCGTTCGTCTTGGCCGCATACCGCTCGGCGATCCGGTGCGCGATACCCATCCGGATCCCCTCCCTTCGCCGCCCCAGCTTCGGCCGTGGCAGGCCGTGACACCATGGGCTCTGGTCCCGGCCGAGGGCGCCTTCAGGCACCTCCTCCCGGGCGGCGGGTCAGCAGTGGCGCCCTGCGGAGGCTGGCCGACCGTCGGCTGGGCAGCGCTGGCGGCAGCCACGCCGGTCCTGGCCTTCCCCAACGGCGCCGCCCCGAGATCATCGACTGCGGACGCACCGGATACCCGTGCCGGGACGAGGAAGACATGACCGCCGCCGCTCTTATAGGCGAGATCGGCCGCCGGCAGTGCCAGGCCGCCGCCGAGCAGCGGTTCTCCCTCGCCCGGATCGCCGCCGACTACGAGCGGCTGTAACGGGTGATCCTGGAAACTCCCGGCCGGGTGTGGTCACCGGAGACGTTGGTCACCCTGCGGGCTACGCGGTGAACGTCACAGCGTCACGAAGCGGTAGCCGCGTGCGCGGAAGAACTGGATGATCGCCGGCAAGGCGCTGACCGTGGCGGGATTCCCGATCGGCTCGTTGTGCATGAGCACGATGGGGTGAGGCAGCGCGCCGCCCTCCTGTTCGGCGAGCCGGGTGATGCGGTCGACCCAGTAGGAGGAACCCGAGCCCTCTGCCATCCAGTCCTGGGTGTCGACCGACCACAGCCACACCCCCATCCGGCGCTGCTGGGCGAGCCTGAGCGTGGTGGAGTCGTAGTCGCCGTACGGGGGCCGGAACGCGCACGGCACGGTGCCGGTGATGAAGCGCTGCTGGGCGCTGGCCTCGTCCAGTTCGGCCGCTTGCTGTACAGCGGTCAAGTCGTCCAGGTCCGGGTGGTTCCAGGTGTGGTTGCCCATCGCGTAGCCGCCGTTGACCTCGGCCCGGACCAGTGAAGGGCGGGCCGCCATGTTCACGCCGATGTTGAAGAACGTCGCGGGTACCCGGTAGCGCGCCAGGATCGCGAGGATGGCCGCGGTGCTCTTGCCCGGTCCGTCGTCGAAGGTCAGCGCCACGGTCTTGGTGCCGCCCGGGGCATCGGAGCGGGCACCGTAAGGCGAGGCCGGGCAGCCGGCCGCTCCGGCTGGAGGCGTCACACCGGCCGTGGGCGCTACGGAGGCCGGAACCGTCGCAGCGGGCGGAGACGTCACGCTCTGACAGGCGGCCAGGACTACCGCGCAGGCGGCCGCCGAGCCGACTCGGAAGAGCGCCCGCATGGTCTGCCCCGGACATGTCAGCTGTGGCCGGTCCCGGCACCGGCCAGCCGGGCGAAATGCCGGATGAACCAGTCCCGGGCCAGGTCCGCCACCTGCTCCAGGGCGCCCGGCTCCGCGAACAGGTGGGTGGCGCCGGGAATGAGCTCAAGACGGTTCTCGCACGTCAGCTGCGCCTGTGCCTGCCGGTTGAGGTCGAGGACCGGCTCGTCGGCGCCGCCCACGATGAGCAGGGTCGGCGCCCGGACCTGGGCCAGCCGCCGGCCCGCCAGGTCCGGGCGGCCGCCGCGGGACACGATGGCGGCGACCGGCAGCGGGGGATCGCCGGCGGCGGCCCACAAGGCCGCGGCGGCGCCGGTACTCGCGCCGAAGTAGCCGAGCGGGACCGCGGCGGTGGCAGGCTCGCTGCCCAGCCAGCCGGTGATCCCGGCCAGTCGGGCCGCGAGCAGGGCAATGTTGAACACGTACGCGCGGCTGAGCTCCTCGTCCGCGGTGAGCAGGTCGGCCAGCAGCGTGCCCAGCCCGGCGCGGTTCAGGACGTCGGCCACGAACCGGTTGCGGGGGCTGTGCCGGCTGCTGCCGCTGCCGTGGGCGAAGACCACCAGCCCCGCGGCCCGGTCCGGGACGACCAGTGACCCCGGCAGCCGGGCACCGGCGATGTTCAGCACGACCTCGATCGGGTCCGGGTCCGGACTGCCGGGCCCCGCTAGCCACGCCGCCGCCTTTCCTAGCAGGATGGTGACTTCCTCGTCGGTCACCTGGGAGAAGTCGCCGTATGATTCACCGATCGCGAAGAACCGCGCCGGGGTGTGCGGGCACACCACCTCGTCGGCGTCACGGCGCAGCGCCGCGGTTCCCTCCGCCGAGCCCACCGGTGCCGCGAGTATCACCCGGCTTGCGCCCCGCGCCCTAGCCACCAGGCAGGCGGCTCGGGCCGTCGACCCGGTGGCGATCCCGTCGTCGACGATGATCACCGTGCGGCCCGCCAGCGGCACCGGCGGACGGTCGCCGCGCAGCTGGCTCACCCGGCGGTCCAGCAGGACACGCTCGCGGGCCTCCACCTCCGCGATCTGCGCCCCGGTCAGCCTGGCCTGGCGCACCACGTGGTCGTCGATGATCCGGACGCCACCCTCGCCGATCGCCCCGAAACCGTATTCCGGCTGGAACGGGACGCCGAGCTTACGCACCACGATCACGTCCAGCGGGGCGTGCAGTTCCTCGGCCACCTCGAAGGCGACCGGTACGCCGCCGCGCGGCAGGCCGAGCACGGCGACATCGGCACCGCTCAGGTGCCGCAGCCGCCGCGCCAGGTGCCGCCCGGCATCGGCGCGGTCAACGAACAGCATCTCCGCCACCTCCACCAGTCCCCATCGCCATGGCAGCCGACGTGCGGAGGGCAGCGCTAGGGCCGATAGTCACGAGAACCGGGTGCCTTGGGACCTCGCGTCAGCGATGTCGGGACGAACGTCTCTGGCCGGCGGTACCGGCGGTCGCAAGCCGGGTCACATGGAACCCATGAACCTCACGAGCAGGAACCAGCCACCGGCAGCGTGACCTGGTCCAGCCGGCTGGGCCGCCGGGGACCACCCCGGCGATGGTGTTCGGCCACGTGGCCCGGCACCAGATCAAGCGCAGCGGAGGACAGGGGGGCCTGGCGCGGCGGTCACGGCATCCTGGGAGCAGGCGTCAGGTCCGGCCAGGGCCGGCCGGCGGGTGGGTGGGTGGGGTTTTTGTCCCGGCAGAACGGGAAATCCGTCCCTGTCCAGAAAGCGCCGGCCGGGGATGCTCCGGTCATGAAGCCGAGATTTCCGCGTAGGAGCGCACCGGAAACCGGGCGCCCGCCGCCAGGCACGAGCGAACTGGCCGGGCCCGCCTGCCGGGAGGACCAGGCATGCTGCTGCCCGGCCCAGCCCGTGGTGCGTCCCTGCCGGTGATCCGGTGTCCTATGCGTTCTGAGCGGCTGATGTTTAGCTGCGGGCGGGTGCGGTAGCTGTGGTCCGTGATCACGGCTGGGCAGCAGCGGCAGACGGCTTCTGTGGTGGTGGCGGGCCGCTCACGTGACCGGCCTGGTACGGGTGGGGATGTTCTGTCGTCGTGGGCGGAGGAGCTCAGCGGCCGGGCCGGGAAGCGTGCGCGCGGGATGTTGCGGTTCGCGTTTTACGGCCGTGTGTCGACGGAGGACTGGCAGGATCCGGTGACGTCGCGGGCGCGGCAGCTGCAGCAGGCGTTGATGCTGGCCGCCGGGGTCGGGGTGATCACGGCGGAGTTCTTCGATACGGGGGAGTCCCGCAAGCTGCCGTGGGCTAGATCGTTAACCGGTTATTCGTGGCTGGTGAGGAAGGTGCGCGGCGACACGCGGCGAGTGGTTCGTGACCTGTAAGTGAAGAGTGTCCAGGATCGGCGTGTCTACACACGTCCGGACCCTGGAGCCCACCGTGATCGCCGACCTGGACACCCTCCTGACCGCACTGTACGTGGAACTGAC
>Ga0335073_10011423_pt1 | contig 12472 bp, 12 predicted proteins | sample Lox_Sample_22_FD_207093 | JGI IMG/M metagenome (GOLD analysis project Ga0335073, IMG submission 207093) | Soil microbial communities from Loxahatchee National Wildlife Refuge, Florida, United States - Lox_Sample_2.2 | ecosystem: Environmental > Terrestrial > Soil > Wetlands | place: USA...
GCATCCGACGGTCAGCGCCACGAGGCCCATCACCTGGCCGAATACCGCCCGTGTCTGATCCCGCGAGGTCGCTTCGGCGCCAAAGGCGCGTGCGGCATACGGCTCGTTCATCGTCATCTCCTATCTGTCGAGGGCCCGATCGCTGATAGACGGAGCTGAGGCGAGTGTAACCGCACCTAGCCGACCGGGTTGGAAGTCATCAATCGTCCGATCCGTGCGGCCGCGGGCAAGCCCGCCAGCGCGACTGCCGCGAGCGCCAGGAACGCGGCGACCGGCTCGTGCACAAGGACCTGCACGAGCAGCGCGACGACTAGGCCGCCCAGGTTGCCCGCGAGCCACACGATCGCGCCCGCGGTGCCCGCCGCGGCGCCCGCGATCCGCTCGACCTCGGTTAGCACGATCGGCAGCGCGGGCAGCAGCGCGGCTCCCATCACGGCGAGCACGAGCGCGCGCCCCGCGAGCCACGGCACTGCCGCGAGCGCGACGCACCCCAGGCACGCGATCGTCACTGCCCCGAGCATGAAGCGCTGCTCGGCATGGCGCCGGGCCACTGCCCCCGGTATCGCCACGCAGCCGATCGTCCCCGCGAGGACCATCCCCACGAGCAGGCCGCCCGCCGTTGCTTCCGAGACGCCTGAGGGGTGAAGCAGAGTCTGCAGCCAAGTCGCGAGCGCGACGAAGATTCCGAAGCCCACGAACACCAGCGCACACAGCACGCGCATCGTCGGCAGCGCCCACAGCGACCGCGCCGCGCTGCCTTCGATCGCCACGTGCTCGCTGTCGGAGTGACCTCGCCTGAGCATCGCTACCGCGAGCGCGAGCCCCGTCAACGCCCCGATCACGGCCTCTAGCACAAGCAGGCGCTCTAGATGTCCGTGGGCGCCGACGGTGGGCCCCAGCACGAGGGCCAGCAGCATGCCGACGAAGCCCGCGGCCGAGCCGACCGCGATGCCCGCTCCGCGCTGCTCGGCCGGCAGGTAGTGGCCCGCGAGCTTGCTCACCGCGCTGAGCACGACCGGCTGCGCGATCGCCACGAGCGTCTGCCCGGCTAGCGCCCAGCCGAAGCTTTCGCCGCCGAGGCGAACGAGGCCGCCCAGCGCGACGAGCCCGCCGCTCGCCGCGAGCGCGGGTCGAAACCAGCGGTCGAGCAGGTTCCCCGCCGGCAGCGCGAGCACGACGTAGAGCAGCGGGAAGATCTCCGCGAGCCAGCCCACCGCTCCCTCAGAGACGCCGTAGCGCTTCGCGGTCTCAGTGGTGATCGCCGCGTAGGTCAGCCACAGGACCTGCGTGGAGGCGCAAACGCTCGCGTATGCGAGCACTACGCCCCAGCTACTCGAGTTTCTGCCGCCCCTGTGCGCCAAGTTCGGCGAGCCTACCTGGCCTGCTGTTGCGTGCCGATTTGGACCAGACGACGGTCCGTCCGTCCCATGCCGCAGCATGCCGGGCCGTTTGACGCGGAACGCCTCGACATCGCTGCGCGCCTGGCAACGCCACGCCCTGGACCGCCTGACGGACTGGCGGGACGGGCCCTTTTTGATCTCGGCGGCACCTGGCGCCGGCAAGACGCGCCCCGCGCTCGAGCTGGCGGCCGATCTGCTGGCGCGACGCGTCAGCAAGCGGGTCGTCGTCCTCTGCCCAACGACGCCGCTCACGCGCCAGTGGGCCGCCGCGGCGGCTGCGCTAGGCGTGCAGTTGCAACCCGACGCCGAGGGTGCCGTACCGCCGCGTGACTTCCACGGCGTCTCGGTCACGTACGCGAGGGTCGCGAGCGACCCGGCCGCGTGGGCTGCGAAGGTCCGGCCCGACACGCTCGTGATCGTCGATGAGGCCCATCACCTCGGCGAAGACCTCGCCTGGGGCGTTGGCTTTCGCCAGGCGTTCGCTCCGGCTGAGCGCTGGCTGCTGCTCTCGGGCACGCCGTTTCGCTCCGATGCCACGCCGATTCCGGGCGTTCGCTACGACGCCGAGGGCCTCGTCGTGCCGGACGTCGCCTACACCTACGCGGAGGCCGTCGCCGAGGGGATCTGTCGCCCGGTCGCGTTTGTCACGTTTGACGGCAGCCTCTCCTGGCGCAGCGGCGATGATGTGATCGAGTCCTCGTTCGAGACCGTTCTGACAGGTCGCGAGGGGAGCCGCCGCTACCGCACGGCGATCTCGACCGAGCTGCCCGACGGGCTCCCGCGGATCCTCAAAGAGGCCGACGCCAAGCTGCGCGAGCTGCGCGCGGGTGGGCATCGCGACGCAGGAGCTCTTGCCGTCGCGGCGGACGCGTCGCACGCGCGCCAGATCGCGAAGCTGCTGCACGAGGAGACTGGCCGAGCTCCGATCGTCGTGCTGCACACCGAGGCGCGCGCCGCGCGCAAGCTCGCCGACTTTCGCAGTTCACGCGACCCCTGGATCGTCGCGGTGAACATGGTCTCCGAGGGCGTGGACATCCCGCGCCTGCGCGTCGGCGTCTACGCGAGCGCCGCGAAGACGCCCTTGATCTTTCGCCAGATCGTCGGGCGCTTCGTACGCACGATCCCGGGAAGGGCGCCCGAGCCAAGCTGGGTCTACCTGCCCGCCGATCAGACGCTGCGCGGACACGCGGCCGAGGTCGAAAGCGAGTTGCGCCATGCGTTGCGACGCGAGGAGCCCGGCGAGGGGCTGGACGAGCCGGTCGAGCGGAGCGCGAGCGAGCCGTCGCCCACCGCCGACTTCGTGCCGTTGAGTGCGGAGTTCGCCGCGCAGATGACGCTGTTCGGGGCGCCTCAGCCGGCGGCTGGCACCGCGGCGCCGGCCGCTGCTGTTCTCTCGGTGGCACAGCTCCCCGCGCCCGAGCCCGAGCCGACTCCGCCCGCGGCCTTCGAGCGCCGCGCTGATCTACGCCAGGAGCGCAGCCGGCTCGTTGGCGAACTGGCGCGGCGGGAAAAGCGCAGCCATCGCGAGATCAACGCGTGGCTGAACGGGGTCGTCGGCATCCAGCGCGTGGGCGACGCGACGGTCGAGCAGTTGGAGCGCTCGGTGAACGCGCTCGTGAAGCAGCTGACCCGCGCGCGTCCGGCTCGCGCGAGCGCGCGTTAGCCCGGGCTGGCGAGGCTTTCCAGAGCGTTTGTTTCGTGGGCTTCAAGCGCACCCTTCGCAAGTGTGCCGAGCTTGGGGGGTGAGACCTTGGCCTTGCTCAGCTTGGCGCCGATCGCACTGATCGCGCTCGCTGATTGTGAACTCGAGAGGACGCCGCTCACGCCCGCGCCGCGGAGGATCGATGCGACCCGAGCGCCGCTGGCTCCTCTGCTCTTGAGCGCGCGGAGCAGCTGGCCGTGGAGGCCGCGGAAGTGGAGGTACTGATTTTGCGCCGCTGCGTAGTCGCGAGCCCGGATCGCGGCGCTGTCGCGGTTCATTGTGACGAGTAGAGCTTCCGTGATGGCACTCGCCCTCGAGCTGTTCGTGAGCATTGCCAGCTCGGCTTCGCGAAGGCTCGTGCACGCAGATCGTTCGGCGCTCGACGCCTTATCGCAGGAGCTCAAGGCCGGCCGCTTGACGGCGCGGGGCTCAGCGAGTCGGCGGAAGCGACGATCGGGCGGGTCTTCGATGATCCGGTAGTCGTTGATGACCCTCGCGGTCGCGTCGTTGCTTTCCAGGAGGGCGGCGTCCTGACCGAGTTCGTCCAACACGTTGGACAACGCTAGCCCGTAGTTCAGGCCGATCAGCGTTGCCAGGCCGTGTGCCTTCCAGGCCTCTTCCAGCGCCGGCACGAGGTCTTCGCGCGCCTGTTCCTTCAACTGCTTGCGGCGAGCTTCGCTGATTTTTCGCTGGGGGGTCGAGCCTTTTTTGCTCGGGCCTCCGCCGTTCGGGGCGGGGTTCGTTTTGACGTTGTTCCCCGAAGCGGGGCTGGTTGCGCCGACCGTGAGAGTCATGCTCTCCTTCACGTGGGTTTCATCTGGCAGGCACGTGCAGTGGCTGGTGCCGTCGAAGGAGAACGTCCGCGTCCGCGACGCGGGCCTGCCCGGCGTGAATTCCAGGGCGTCGAAGAGGGCTTCGTATTCCTTCAGCTGCGCGGGCGAGAAGGTTTCCTGTTTGAGCAGCATCTCGTTCGTCTGCGGAAGTTCTTCGGTCTGCAGCGAGCTGCAGCGCCCCGTCAGGGCTTCGAGAACCGGGACGATCGCCGGGGCGCCACTGGCGATGTACTTCCACCCGGGGTTGGGGAAGTCGCTGGTCTCATTCAGCGACCAGCCGCCCGCGACGGGGTTCTTGGCCGTCGCCAGCGAGAGCGTCGCAGTGGAGTCGTAGCAGTTGTTGTTCCCTTCGGTCGAGGAGGAGCCGCTCACCGAGGAGAAGTCGAGGGCCAGGGCTCCGTCGGCGCCGGCGGAGCTCGATGTAGCGGTCCACGTGAGCGTGCGCAGCTGGTGAGCCGGCTTGCCTTTCGTCGGGAAGACCTCCACGGACATCTTTCCCGAGTAGGTGATCTGCACCGGAGGTAGACGAGTTACTGAGGCCGTGGCCCCGTCCACCAGGGTGGCGCCCGCGAGAGCCAGGAACGTGATCGCGAACGTTCCGAGCCGACTTGCCACGCTGCCGCGCGGGCGAATACGTAGCCGGTTAGTCGGCGTGCTCCCCCGAAGCACCATCCGGGCAAGCTATCAGCGCGCAGGACCACATGTGGCGGGGGCAGCGATCGAGGTAGCCCGCCCTCGCTCTCGTGGAGGAACGGTACCGCAGAGCGCGAACAGCGAGAGATGGCCACCGAGCTGCCCGACGGCCTGAGCTTTGAGCGAAACCGCGATTATCAGGGCCGCATCCGCCGCCACTCGCCCTGGCTACGCAGGTTCCTGCTTTTTTGCGTGACCGCGATCCCCGTGCTCGCGCTACTTGGCTTTTTTGGCCAACAGCCCTCCACGACGTCGGCCAGCTCGCCCGCGGCGAGCCTGAGCGTCACCGCGCCGACTCGCCTTCGCGGCGGGCTCATGTTCCAAGCGCTCGTGAAGGTCGTGCCTCGCCAGGAAATCCACCATCTGCAGCTCGTTTTCGACAAGGGCTGGTGGGACTCAATGGGCGTGAACTCGATCAAGCCAGAACCGGAAAGCGAAACCTCCCGCAACGGCAAAGTCGTTCTTGAATTCGGCAGCTGGCCCGCCGGCAAAGAACTCGTCTGCTGGCTGAACTTCCAGGTCAACGCGACCAATGTCGGCAATCGCAGCGAGAACGTCTCGCTACAGGATTCGGGCGAAACGCTTGCCTCCGTGCACCGCTCGCTGACGATCTTCCCATGAGCAACCTGCCCACCCAGCGACCACCCCACTAAGGCATGGACCTCGTCATCCGCGCAGCCGTCGTCTTCGGCTTCGTGTTCCTGCTCACGCGGATCACGGGCCGGCGTGAGCTCAGCCAGCTCGAGCCCTTCGACGTGATCCTGCTCGTCGTCGTCGGTGACCTCGTCCAGCAGGGCGTTACCCAGAGCGACTACTCGGTGACCGGTGCGCTAATCGTGATCTCAACGATCGGCGTGCTCTCGGTGTTCGTCAGCTGGATCTCCTACCGCTTCAAGCCCGTGCGGCGCGCGACCGAGGGCGAGCCCGTCGTGCTCGTTCACGACGGGCGGCCGATCGAGCGCAACATGCGCCGTGAGCGGATCACTGTGGAAGACATCGAGGAGGAGGCACGCCAGAAGCAGATCGTCTCGATCGCCGATCTGCGCTGGGCGATCCTCGAGAACGACGGGCGCATCAGCTGTATCTCGCGCTGAACCTCGTCCGCTACTGACAACGCGCCGTCAAGTCGTCGAGGCGGCGTCGACGGCGCTGCGCTCGTCCGTGGCGGCGTGCTCGTCGGCGCCCAGCTCTTGCTCGATCTGCTCGAGCGAGCGGCCCTTCGTCTCGGGCACTCGCGCGAGGAAGAAAACAAGCGCCAGCACCCCGAAGCCGGCGTACAGCCAGAACGTGCCCTCGCGGCTGATCGCCCCGACGAGCGTGAGGAAGAACGAGGAGACAAGGAAGTTGGCGCTCCAGTTGCCGACGGTCGAGACGCTCATCGCCGGGCTCCTGACCGCGAGCGGGAAAATCTCGGAGATCATCAGCCAGAAGACAGGGCCGAGGCCGATGGCGAACGAGGCGATGTAGACGATCAGGCACACGAGCGCCACCCACGAAGCGCTGTCCTGCAGGCCATTCGACGCGAAGAATACGCCGAGCATCGCCAGCGAGAGAACGCAGCCGGAGGTGCCGACGATCAGCAGCGCGCGACGACCGACGCGATCGAGCAGCAGGACCGCGACGATCGTGAAGACCAAGTTCGTGATTCCAACCGAAAGCGCCTGTGTGATCGCGGAGTTCGTCGACAGGCCGGTGAATTTCAGGATCGTCGGGGCGTAGTAGATGACGGTGTTCACGCCGATGAACTGCTGCGCGATTGCCAGCACGAGCCCGAGCAGCACCAGGGGACGCACATCCGGGCGCCACACTTCACGCACGCTTTTCTGCTCGGCGGCGGCCTGCTTGATCTCCTCGAGCTCTTCCTGTGCGTCGTCGTCGCTGTCGCGCACGCGGCGCAGCGTGGCGAGAGCCTCGTCCTCGCGGCCCCGCTCGACAAGCCAGCGCGGCGAGAAAGGCTGGAAGTACATGCCGATCGCGAGCGCGACTCCCGGCAGTGCACCGAGCCCGAGCATCCAGCGCCAGTTGTCGGCAGCATCCTTCAGCGCCCAGTTGACGATGTAGGCCGCCATGATCCCCGTGACGACCATCAGCTGGTTAAACGAGGTGACGCCGCCGCGGATGCGCTTGGGCGCCAGCTCCGAGATGTACATCGGCGAGACGAAGGAGGCAGTACCGACCGCGAGCCCCAGTACGAAGCGCGCCGCGATCAGCTCGGCGGGGGTTTGCGAGACGGCCGAGGCCAGCGCCCCGACGACGTACACGCAGCCGGAGATGATCTTCGTCCGTCGGCGTGAGATCGCATCGGCGGAGAAGCCCGAGACGATCGCGCCGACGACGGCGCCGATCAGCAGCGAGCCGACGTAGGCCTGTTCGTTGAATTCCCCGCCGCCGACGTCCTTGCCGATGAACGGCAGCGCGCCGGAGATGACGCCGGTGTCGTAGCCGAACAGAAAGCCGCCGAGCGCGGCGACGATCGCCAAGCGCAGCACGAAGCGGTTGCTGCCGCTGAATGCCTCCCTCAGGAAGTCCATCGCTGTGCTCCCGGCGCTCGCTTACACACGGAGCTCCACTACCCGCGCGCTCGTCGCCCGAAGCCCTGCGCCGTTTGCGCGTGCCGCCGGGGGGTAGCCGACCAGTATGGAAATCGGAGCCTTCTTTCTCTTGGTGATCGTGCTCGTCGTGGTTGCGGTGCTCGGCGGAGGCGTTTATCTGATCGCCGCGAAACATCGGCGCGAGGATCTGTCGCTAGAGGCCGAGGAGTCCGGACAGGACAAGCGGCCCGTCCACCACGAGGTCGAGAACGAGGAGCAGAACACCGACTTCGTAGGCACTCGCTGAGCTCGCGGAGACGCTGGTGGGCGTCGAGGTCCGCGACACGCTTGCCTCGATGCCCGACACGCTGCACGCCTACGACCACGTGCGCGGGATCTACTTCCCAATCGCGATCGGCGTGTTCGCGCTGGTGGTAGGAACGTTGCTCGTGCTCGTCGTGTTGGGGGCACGAAGGCGACGGGCCGACGCGGCGCGCTCTGAGGCTCCCCGCGTCGAGCTGGCCTACGCGATTGTGCTTGGTCTGGTCGTGGCGTTCCTACTCGTGGTGACGTTCCGCGCGGAGTCGCCGATCGACCGCGCGGTCGCGGACCCACGGCTTCGGATCGAAGTGACGGCGGCCCAGTGGAGCTGGCGCTTCTCCTATCCGAATGGCGCGACGGTCGACGCGGTGTCGACCTGGCACCCGCCGCGGGCGTACGTGCCGACGGGCGTGGAGGTCGAATTCTTCGGCAGCTCGCGCGACGTGATCCACGGCTTCTGGGTCCCGCAGCTTCACTTCCAGCGTCAGTTCCTGCCGGGCTTCACGACCCGCTTCGATCTGCGCTTTGACAAACCCGGCCGCTACGGCGGGGAGTGCTCGGTGTTCTGCGGCGAGCAGCACTCGGAGATGCACTTCGCGATCGAAGCCGTCTCGCCGGAACGCTTCGAACGGTGGCTGGACGCACACGCACCGAAGGTGTCGATGCAGGGCGCGAAGACGAGCGCGAGGAAAGCGAGCGTGACGCGGTGAGCACGGTCGCGATCCCGGCGGCCGCGGCACCGCTGCGGGCGCTGGCCTCGACGGATCACAAGCGGGTCGCGCTGGGCGCGGGCGCGGTGGCGTTCGCGTTCTTCATCGCGGGCGGCGTGCTGGCGCTGTTGATGCGCACGCAGCTGGCGGCGGACGGCGGCGTTGTCTCCCAGGCGAACTACAACCAGCTGTTCACGATGCACGGGTCGACGATGGTCTACCTGTTCGTCGTCCCGGTCGCGCTGGCGGTCGGCCTGTACTTCGTGCCGCTGCAGGTGGGCGCGGCTGAGATCGCGGGTCCCCGCGTGGCGCTCGCGGGCCTGTGGCTGCTCGTGCTGGGTGGGCTTTCGATGTGGTCGGGCTTCTTGACGAGCGGCGGCGCGGCGGCGGCGTCGTGGTGGGGGTTCGATCCCCTGTCGGACTCGCTGCACTCGCCGGGCAGCGGGATGGAACTGTGGATCTTCGGCGTGATGCTGGCGACGGCGGGCCAGATCCTGTGGGCGGGCTGCATCATCCTCACGGCGCTGCGTCGCCGCGCGCCGGGGATGACGCTGATGCGGATGCCGGTGTTCAGCTGGACGATGGTGGCGACGTGCTTGCTGGTGCTGTTCTCGTTCCCGGCGCTGATCCTGGCGCTGGCGCTGCTGTGGACCCAGCGCCACTTCGGCGGGGTGCTGACGGGTGGCCTCGGCGCGGTGGACTACCAGCAGCTGTTCTGGTTCTACGGGCACCCGGCGGTGTACGTGATGTTCTTCCCGTTCGTGGGGATGGTCGGCGAGGTGCTGGCGACGTTCTCGAGCAAGCGCTTCTTCGGCTACCGCGCGTTCATCTTCGCGCTGCTGGCGTTCGCAGGGCTGTCGATGACGGTCTGGGCCCATCACATGTTCACGATGGGGCAGGTCACGAACAAGTACTTCGCGCTGACCTCGACGATCCTGATCGTGCCGGCGGGGATCGAGTACTTCGACCTCGTCGCGACGGTGTGGCGGGGACGGCTGCGTTTTACGACGGCGTTCCTGTTCGCGCTGGCGTTCGTCGTGCAGTTCCTGATCGGAGGCCTCACGGGCGTGATCCTCGCCTCGCCGCCGCTGGACTACGGGCTGAACATGTCCTACTTCGTGGTGGCGCACTTCCACTACACGATCTTCGCCGGGAGCGCGTTTGGATTGTTCGCGGGGATCTACTACTGGTTCCCGAAGCTGACGGGGGCGATGCTGCGCGAGCGGCTGGGCAAGTTGCAGTTCGCGCTGATGATCATCGGGACGAACCTGACGTTCTTTCCGATGTTCGTGCTCGGCGCCAACGGGATGACCCGGCGGATCGCGACGTACCCGAAGTCGACGGGCTGGCAGGGGCTGAACGTGCTGGAGACGGCGGGATCGTTCGTGATCGCGCTGTCGGTGCTCGTGTTCCTCGCGAACGTCGTGGTCTCGCTGCGCTCGAGGATCCCCGCGGGCGAAGACCCGTGGGAGGCGCAGACGCTCGAGTGGGCGACAAGCTCGCCACCGCCCCGCTACAACTTCGACGCGCTCCCGCCGGTCCGCTCATACGCGCCGCTGCTGGATCTGCGCGAACAGCTCGCAAGCGACACCGCGGTAGGGAGTCCTCTTAATTCTTTTAATAAGGGCACGCCATGAGGCGTGCCTCGATCGTGCTGCTGGGTTGGGGTACCTGGCTCGGTGCGCTGACCGCGCTGCAAGCTCCGTTCCGAGTGATTAACGGTCCGCTTGGCGTCCACTGGATCGAGGCAGCGATGCTCGGCGGCGCGGCGCTGGCCTGCTTTGTGGCCGGGCTGGTCGTGTGGGCGATCGACGCGCGCGCGGGGGCGGGCGAGCGCTCGCGCTTGGTCGCGAACGACTCGCTGGCGACAGCGACGCTTGTGGCGGGCCTCACGCTCGCGCTGCTCGGCGCGGGCTTCGGCTTGTGGCTGATTCTGATCGGCGCGGGCGTAACGGCGCTGGGCTTGGGCGGGCTCGTGCGCGAGGGCCTTGCGCGGCGGCGGCGGCGTGGGGGTGTCGTATGAGCTCGGCGCAACCGACGCTCGCTCGGCTACTGGAGTCGTGGAGCTTTGACCCCGTGGTCGTGCTCGCGCTGCTCGCGGCGGGACTGCTGTACGGCGCCGGGGTCGCGACTCTGCGCGCTCGCGCACGTCCCTGGCCGCTCGCGCGCGCGGCGTCCTTCGCGGCGGGGCTGCTCGCGCTGGCGCTCGCGCTGCTGTCGGGGATCGACGCGCTGGCGGATGAGCTGCTGTCGGTGCATATGGTCCAGCACCTGCTGCTCGCGCTGCTGGCCCCGGCGCTGCTGCTGTATGGGGCGCCGGTGCGCCTGGCGCTCTCGGCGGGTTCGCCGGCGGTACGTGCCGCAATGGTCGGCGTCCTGAGGACGCGCGCGGTGCGTGCACTCGCGCATCCAGCCCTCGGCTGCGTGGCGTTCGCGAGCGTCGTGCTCGCCTGGCACCTGACGGGGCTGTTCGAACTGGCGCTGAAGCACCCAGGGGTGCACGTGCTGGAGCACGCGGCCTACTTCTGGGCGGGCGCCCTGCTGCTTGCGCCGCTGATCGCGGCGGACCCACTGCCTCACAGGCCGGGGGCAGTTGGCCGCTTCTGCTGGATGATGGCGGCGATGACCGCGATGGCGGTTCCGGGCGCGCTGCTCGCGTTCGCGCCGACGGTGCGCTACCCGTTCTACGTAGCCTCTGCCCACGCGCTCGGGCGCTCGGCGCTCGCGGACGAGCACGTCGCGGGCGCAATCATGTGGGTCGCGGGCGGCGTGACGATGTTCGCGCTGGCGCTTGCAGTCACCGCGAGCGCGATGCTGGCCGAAGAGCGCCGCCAGCTTCGTCGGGAGCTATATGCGGCGGCGCCTGCGGGCGCACGGTCGAGGGCAGTGGGCAGGTGAGGCGAGGGATGCTCGCGCTCGCGGCGGTCGTCTGTGGTGGCCTCGCGCTGTTTCAGTTCGCCGCGACGTCTGGAGGCACACCGACGGCGAGATCCGGCGGGAGCGCACCTCTCGGCCCGAGCGCGTCGTCCGCGGCAGGCCAGGCCCCGGCACTGCTCGAACGCGGGCGCTCACTGTTCGTGACCTCCTGCGCGGCGTGTCACGGCATAAATGCGCAGGGGATCCACGGGCGGGGCCCGAGCCTGCACGGCGTGGGCGCGTCGGCGGCGGACTTCTACCTGCAGACGGGACGGATGCCGCTGCCCTCACCTCGCGTGCAGCCCCAGCGCACGAAGCCCGCGTTCCCGCAGCCGCAGATCCGCGCGCTCGTCGCCTACGTGGCCTCGTTCGGGGGGGCTTCGATCCCGGTCGTGCGCCCGGCGCAGGGGTCGCTGCCCGAGGGCCAGAATCTGTTTGCGCTGAACTGCGCGGGCTGTCACACGATCCAGGGTCAGGGAGGGATCGTGACGGGCGCGATCGTGCCCTCGCTGGACCGCTCGACGCCGACGCAGGTCGCGGAGGCGATCCGGGTCGGCCCCTACGTGATGCCGCGCTTTGGTGAAGGCGAGCTGTCGAACGCCCAGATCGACTCGATCGCTCGCTACGTGCGGAGCACTCAGCACCCCGAAGACCGTGGCGGCTGGGGGATCGGGCGGATCGGGCCGATCCCCGAGGGGATGGTCGCCTGGCTGCTGGCGGCCGCATCGCTGCTGTTGATCGCGCGGCTGATCGGCGAGCGAACGTCCGATCGGAACGGCGATCGTGGCGTGTCCGGTTCTGAACGTTCGGGCGGCTCTGAACGTCCGAGTGGCTCTGGGGGTGCAGCTTGATCCGGCGCGCGTGGAAGGCAGTCGTCGCGCTCGTGCTGTGGCGCATGGGCGCGCTTCGTCGCAAGCCCTCTCCGCTCGAGGAGGATCCCTCCGAGCGCACGGTCGGCGCCCCGGCTTGGGCCGAATGGCTCGTGCTTGCGTTGCTCGCGACGACCCCGCTGCTGGCGGCGTGCGTGGTGGCGCTGGTCGTGCTCGAACCCGACACACAGCTGCTCGGGCTCGCGGGCGGGGCGCTGCTCGGGCTGCTCGCAGCGGCGTTGCTCGTAGCGGGGCGCTGGCTCGTGCCGCAGGAGACCGAGGTCGAGAAGCGTCCGGCGCTTCGCGATCCCGCGCAGGTCGAGGAGGTCGAGCGAGACCTCGGCGCGGGCGCGGAAGGGATCACTCGCCGACGGCTGCTCGTGGGTGCCGCGGGCGCCGCGGGCGCGGGGCTGACGGCGGCGGTCGCGATTCCGGTCGTGGCGCTCGGTCCGGGCCTTGAGGAGCAACTGCGGCGCACGCCTTGGCACTCGGGTCGC
>Ga0335073_10011425_pt1 | contig 12471 bp, 9 predicted proteins | sample Lox_Sample_22_FD_207093 | JGI IMG/M metagenome (GOLD analysis project Ga0335073, IMG submission 207093) | Soil microbial communities from Loxahatchee National Wildlife Refuge, Florida, United States - Lox_Sample_2.2 | ecosystem: Environmental > Terrestrial > Soil > Wetlands | place: USA: Florida...
CCCGGACAACATCTTCTCCTTCTTGAACCAGCAGTACCGCTGGTGCTCAGGCACGATGAGCTTGCTCCGCCATCGCAAGTTCTGGCGCACTCCGCTGCCGTGGCGCAGCAGGCTCTGCTACCTCGCGGGCCTGGCCGGCTACGCCTACACCGCCGCGTTCACCTTCGTGGCGCCGGCGCTGGCCATCAGCATGCTCCTGTTCGCGCCGGGCTTCTTTCAGCTGAAGAACATGCTGTACGTCACGCCGGTCCTGCTGTACGCCGGCCTCATCTACCCGATGTGGCACCGGTCGCCCTACCGGCTCGAGGCCTGGTCAGTCCGGGTGCTGTCCGGCTGGGCGCACGTCTTCGCGCTGTGGGACCTGGTGCGCGGCAGGCTGCGCGGCTGGCAGCCGTCCGGCACCGGCGCCAACCGCCAGGACGGCCGGCGGCGGCTGTGGACCGGCTTGATCAGCTGGAGCCTGAGCAGCTCTGCACTGTGGGCGGGCCTCGCGCTATGGCGGATGATGACCATGGACGCGTACGACTTTTTCCTGACCCTCGTGATCGGCGTGTTCCAGCTCGTCGTCGTCGGGCGCATCCTCATCCAGCCCAGTGACGAGGCGCGGCCATGACGGCGGCGAGTTCCGCCACCGGCAAGCTCGGAGCGCTGGTCCTGGTGTCTGTCGCGCTGGCCGCGTCGCTGGCCGCCTGCGCCCCGCGGGCTCCGCAGCAGGCGGCTGGCGGCCCTACCCAGGCCGGCGCCGCGGCGGCTCTGTCCGCCGCGCCGCAGCGGATCGCCCTCGCCCGCGCGCTCGCCGACCCAGCGGGTAAGTTTTTCGGCCTCGAGGTCAACGGCGCGCCAGACTCCCTCGGCCCGGTGCGTGACGTCGCGGCCGCCGTCGACCGCAGCCCGGATCTGCTCGGCCAGTACGTCGGATGGAACACGCCGTTCGACGCGGCGGCCGCCGCTAGGTCGGCGCGGTATGGCGCGCTCTATTACATGGCGTGGGAGCCGTTCGGCACCACGGTGCGGGCGATCGCGGACGGCGCGAGCGACGCCTACATCTCCGGGTTCGCGCGGGCCGTGCGCGACTTCGGCGACCCCGTGGCGCTCAGCTTCGGGCACGAGATGAACGGCGACTGGTATCCCTGGGGCACCACCGGGACCACCGCCGCGGAGTTCGTCGCCGCCTGGCGTCGTATCCACGACCTGTTCGCGAAGAACGGCGCCGACAACGTGATCTGGGTCTGGAACCCGAACGTCGTCAACCCGGTGCCTGGCGTCCGGCTGCGGCCATACTGGCCAGGCGGCGCCTATGTCGACTGGGTCGGCATCACCGGATACTTCGCCACCACAGGGCCGCACACGTTCGGCGGGCTGTACGGGCCGACAATCTCGCAGATCAGGCAGTTCACGGCCGAGCCGGTCCTCATCGCCGAGACCGCGGTGGAGACCGGCCCCGACGAGGCCGAGAGCGTGCGCAGCCTGATCGCCGGCGTCGAGGACCGCGGCGACGTGCTCGGCCTCATCTGGTTCAACTACGACAAAGACGGAGTGGACTGGACCCTCGACGGGCGTCCCCTCGTCCGGGCCGCGATGGCGAAGTCCCTGGCCGGAATGCGCCTCGTGAGCCTGTACCGATGACCGCCGCGTGGCAGGCACGGCCGACCCGGCCGGAGAAGGCGGTCCCGTGGCAGACACGGCCTACGCGGCTGGTGCGCCCGACGCGGCCGGAAAGAGCGGTGCCCGGCCAGCCTGGGGAGGACCAGACAGCCGCGGCGGAGACGGTCGTCTTCGCCTCGGTCAGGCCGATGCCACTGGCGGACACGCCGCCGTCCCCCGAGCCGGGCCCGCGGCCCGCCGCGAGCCCTGCTGACACCCCGGCGGGCAATCCGCGGCGCCGCCGGCTGAGCCGTGCCGTGCTGCTTGTCATCATGATCGTGCAGGCGGCGCTGACCCTGCGGATGCACAACACCGCGTTCGAGGACGAGGCGCTGTACCTGTACGCCGGTCATCTGGAGATCGCGCACTGGCTGCACGGCGCGGCGCTGCAGGGCGACTACGCGTCCTACTTTTCGGGCGCGCCCGTGCTCTACCCGGTGCTCGGCGCGCTCGCCGACAGCGTCGGCGGGCTGGCGGCGGCCCGGGCGCTCAGCCTGCTCGAGATGCTGATCACCACGGGCCTGCTCTACGGGATGACCAGGCGGATGTTCAACGAGCGGGCGGGCCTTTGTGCCGCGATCGTCTTCTCCGTGGCCGAGCCCACCTTGTTCCTCGGCAACCTGGCCACCTATGACGCGACCGCGCTCTGCCTGCTCGCGCTGGCCGCGTGGCTGGTGGTGCGGACCGCCGCGTTCGACTGGCCGGCGTACCTGCTCGCCGCGCCTTTCCTTGTGCTGGCGGTCGCCACCAAGTACGCCGTGCTGCTGTTCGTGCCGGGCGTCATCGTGCTCGCCGGCTTTGCCGCCGCCCCGAGACTCGGCCGGCGGGCGCTCGTCGTCTCGGTCGCGCTCGGCGGGAGCACCGTCGCGATGCTTGGCGCCGCCCTGTACCTGGCGGGCGGCAGCTACCTGACCGGCGTCAGGTCCACGACGCTGGACCGGTTCCCTGGCACGAGTCCCACGATGACCCTGCTCTGGGACAGCGCGCAGTGGATCGGCGTGCCGTTCGTGCTGGCCGTGATCGGGGCGCTCGCGTACGCGGCCCGGTCTTACACCGAGCCGGGCGAGCAGGTCGCGCCGGGCGGCAGCGAGCTGCGGCGGGCACTGTTCGGCCCGATCCTGGCAGGCTGCATCCTGCTCGCGCCGGCCGAGCAGATCCACATTCACACCGTCGTGTCGCTGCAGAAGCACGTGGGGTTCGGCCTGCTGCTCGCGGCGCCCATCGCCGGCGTCGGACTGGCGAGGGTCATCGGCGACCACTTCCGGCGGGCGCAGGTCGGCATCGCGATCTGGGGCGCCGCGCTCGTACTCGGCATGACCGCCGCAAGCAACATGTTCAATTCATGGCCGAACTCTGCCGGTTTCGTCGCCGACATGGCACATTACCTGCGGCCGGGCGCGCACTACCTGGTCGAGGCCGATGAGGTGCCGATCTACTACCTGCGAGATCACCCTGACGCCCAGCCGGACCAGTTCACCTCGACGTACGTCATCAGCTACCCGGACAAGCAGGGCGGCTACCTGACCGGCGACGCCGGGTACGTCGCCGCCATCAAGGCCGGCTACTTCCAGGTGGTCGCCTACAACTACCAGACCACGCCCGCCGTCGACGCGGTCCTCGCGCGCACCCTGGCCGCTGACCCGGGCTACCGCCTCGCCGACGTGATACCGAACGCCAACGACACGGTCACCCAGTACATCTGGGTCAAGAGCGCGTGACGCGCTGGCGGCGGTTCCGCGGACTACCAGATGGCCGATCCCGCGTGTAATGGGAATGTCCCGGTGGTGCGTTGAATGGGTGTGGGAGCCCGGCAACTGGATTTCGCGGAGTTCTACCGCAGCGCCGCCGATGAGTGCCTGAGGGCTGTCCTGGTCAGCGTTGGCGACCAGGACCTGGCACAGGAACTGGTGGACGAGGCGTTCGCCCGGGCCTGGGCGTCCTGGCGCGCCGTGAGCAGGCATCCCGCGCCCAAAGCCTGGGTGGTGCGCACCGCGCTGAACGCGGGCGTCACCCGGTGGCGACGCAATCGCAGGGAAGTACCCGTACCCGACCCGGCGCGGGTCGCGGACCGGCCCGCGCCCAGCGGAACACCGGCCAGCCTGGTCGACCCGCGGATCATGGCCGCGCTGATGCGGCTGCCCGCCCGGCAGCGGCAGGTGGTGGCGCTGCGGCTGATCCTGGACCTGGACACCGCCGGCACCGCGGACGTGCTCGGCATCGCGCCCGGCACCGTCATGGCCCACCTGGGCCGCGCGATGGCCGCGCTGCGGCAGGACCTTCAGATCGAACTACAGCAGGAGAACCGGTCATGAACGACAGCGAACTGACCACTATGGTGCGCGAGTCGGTCGCCGATGTTCACTCGGCTACCGCGGTCGCCCAGATCATCAGCCGCGGCCGCGCGGTACGCGCGCGGTGGCGGATTCCCGCCACCGCCGGGGCCATCGCCGTCGCCGCCGTAGCCGCCGGGGCCGCCCTGGCGGTGACCACGCTGCTGCCCTCCGGCCATCCGGGCTTGGTGCCCGCCGGCCATCAAGGGGTGCTGCCTTCCGGCCATCAGGGGCTGGCGTCTTCCGGCGATCCGGACAGCCATCCCGGCAGCGTCCGGCTCGCCGCCTGGACGGTGGCCAGGCAGGCCAACGGTGATATCGACGTCACCATCAGCCAGCTCAAGGACCCGGCCGGACTGCAGGCCACCCTGCGCGGCTACGGGCTGCCGGTCACCGTGACCTTCTCCGGGTCTCTAGGGCTGAGCGCGTCGTGCCAGCCATACGAGATGGGCACGCCGAACAGCCTGAGCGCCGTCGCGCGGATCCGGGGCGACTCCCTTGTCATCGACCCGTCAGCACTGCCCAGCGGCACCGGCGTGGCCATCTTCGACGAACCTGGCGGGGGCGTCCCGGTCCCGTCCGGAACGACGCCGACGCTCGGGAATCCGCCGTCGGCGCGGCCGTCCATTCCCCCGCTGCTGACCGCTCTCGATGGCCCGCTGGCTATCGGCATGGTCTACGCCAGCCCGCGATGCACCGGGTAACCGTGCCGTGCTTGCTCAGAGCGGATGGCCGGTGGCGTGCCAGACCGCGAGCGCGAGCGCGCCGGTGAGCAGCGGGAAGATGGCCCAGGTCTCGCAGATCTTGGCCGTGGTGATCTGCAGCGGGCCTGGCACCAGGTGGAACTCGTGCCCGCTGACCGGCCAGAAGACAGGGCAGCCGCCGTGGGTCAGCTCGTCGCCTGCGATGTGCGCCGCGCAGCCCAGGGCGGTCGCCAGCGCGAGCAGCGGGACGTGCCAGTGGCCCAGGGGGATGAGGATCAGGTCCCAGCGGGTGTAGCAGGTGATGACGGCGCCGCCGATGCCGAGCAGGTCGCCGTGGTGCCCGCCGATGTGCAGCGCCCGGAGCCCCGCCGAGTACAGCAGGGCGAGGTACAGCGCGGCGGGAACCAGGTGCCAGGAGAAGACGGCGTGGCCCGTCAGGTGCGGGGCGGACAGCTGGTAGGAGCCGGCGGCCAGCGCCCCGGCGCTGAAGGTCGCGATGCCGACGAGGCTGTGCGTGCCGTGCCGGTGCCCGCCCGAGATCCGGGCGACCACCCAGGCGAAGGCCTCCGTCAGGAAGCCGAACGACCGGGCCACCGTGCTGTCGGGGTGGTCGATGTCAGGCAGCACGCCCGCCCCGGCGGTGAGCAGCACGCCCGCGGCCAGGTGCGAGCCTGTCACGTGCAGCGCCGGGCCGAGCACGGCGAACGCGAGCGCGCCGCTCAGCGCGTGATCCCTCCCAAGCACGCAGCAACTCTGACACACGCCGGCGATGCAACCACGGAGGCGCGCGGGCGGGGGAGTCGCCACCGTTCGTTCGGAATAACGATGTTTTCCTTCATTCCCCACCTGGAGGGAGACGGCAGGTAACCGTCTCGTGAAACGGCGCTGACGGGCCTGCCCATTTCAGTACGGTAGCCCGTGGAAAGCCCTATTAATCCCCATAAGGAGACGGATTCCCATGGCCCCGACGCTGCACGACATGCTGCTCACCCCCGCCGTCCACCCGCAGGTGGTCGCCGACTGCCGGGCGCTGATCGACCAGGAGCTAGCCGCCAAGTCCGGGATCTCCGGGACCGCGGTGAAGGTCGCCTACAAGGCGGTGACCACGTTCGCGCCTGGCTACTACCAGGAGATGATCGAGTTGATGCTGCCGGACATGGCCGAGGCGCTGCAGCCGTACTGGGCGGACTTCTCGGCCTCTGGCGGCGCGGACTTCGGCGACTACCTTGCGAAGCGGCCCGAGGAGGTGTCACAGGCTCTGCTGTCGGTGACCGACAAGATGGCGGCCGAAGGCAAGCGGGCCGTGATCCTCAAGGCGTACGGCGCGGTACGCGGCGGCGCGGGCAAGCACATCGAGGCGGCGCTGCCGAACCTCGGCGCGATGATCCAGAAGTACGCCTGACCGCAAGCTGGCGCAAAGTCGACTACACCAAACATTTCCGCTAGCAATCCAAGGTTCGCGGACAGCGAAATTTCTCATGCCCGTTGTCCGGCCTGGGGACTCCTTGGCCGGGCAAAGGCGGCATGAGGAAATTAGGTCCTAGTGCGTGACATGCCCGAAGAGTCCCGGCATACTAATTCTGCTCGGTCGTGCCTTCCCGCTAGGTGATGCGCCGGTGGCTCTGCGTCTGGCAACCTCCCTGTTACCGGGATGTTTAATTAGTTAAGGAAATGTTAATCGTAAACCTTCGTGCCTGATTACGCGTCTGGTTAGTGAGGGTTACGCCTTTCTTTTCCCGCCTGTCATGAAGTGCGGGCACGGCTGTTGGGTGGGGGCAATCGTGTTGAGAAAATTCCGTGGCCGTGCGCTAATGGTTAAGCGCGGGCTCGTAAGCGATGCCGCATGGTGAGCTCGGGGGTCGCGGATTCCACTGAGCCCCGCACCGGGCCGAAGGAGGCTCGCCCCGATTCCGGTCAGCGTGGCAGATGGCGCTCGCCGCGCGCCCGGCGGCGATACGTCGCTGTCGCGGGCATTGCCCTGCTGGCGGTGTGCGTCCTGGCCATTCCCTGGGCGCGGCATATCGCGGCCGGTGCCGCCGACGGCGTGATACGTTCCTCGCCGCTGCGGCTTGCCGTTTACCTGGTCTGGCTTGTCCCCCTGGGCGAGCTGATGATGCTCCTGGCCGGGGAGGCGAAGTACCGGTTCGGGTTCCGTACCGCGCCGGCGAAATTCCGGCTGCTCATCATCCAGGTGACCACCACCGGCCGGGAGATGGACAGGGTCAACGAGATCATCGGCACTATTCACGGCTTCCGGCTCGGCATCCCCTACGAAATATGGGTCGTCACGGAGCCGGACCAGGGTGACGGTTACCCGCAGGCGGATTGGGTGCTTACCGTCCCCGAGTCGTTCACGTCACGGGCGCACAAGAAAGCGCGCGCGCTGTGCTACTCGGCGCAGATCCGTCAGTCGCTGGGCCTGGACACCGCCGACGTGAAGATCCTGTACAACGACGACGACGTGCAGCCCACGAAAAGCTATATAGAGAAAGCGTTCGCCGCCGATTACGACATCTGCGAGGGCATCACCGCCCCGCGCGCGTTCTACGGCGGCCTGCCGTTCGGGCATTTCCTGGCGTCGCACGTCGATGACATGCGGACCCGCGGCTGCCTGATCTACTGCTCGGTGTTCCAGGGCCTGATGGGAAAGCCGCTGCACGTCCACGGTGAGGGACTGACGGTCACCGGCGAGTGCGAGCGGATCGTCGGCTGGGACTGGCCCGTGGTCGCGTCGGAAGACCTGGTGTTCGGGCACAACGCGGCGCACATGGGTATGCGGTGGGGCTGGTTCCGCGAGTACGTCGAGCTGACCTCGCCGTGGTCGTTCCGTGAGTTCCTCGTCCAGCGCAAACGCTGGTACTGGGGCAACGTGCACGCCGTCACGCACAGGGACGCCCTGCCGCTCGCCAGGGCGATACCGGTGGCGGCGAACGGGATATTCGGCACCGCGACCGTGCTCCTGTCGGCTACCGGGCTGGCCCTGCGGTATACCGGGCACCTGCCTCCCAACTCACCCATCTTCGAGGTGTCCAAGCTGTCGATCGCGACGTGGCTGGTGATCTTCGCCATGTGCGGGTGGATCGACGCGTCGTCGCGCATTCACCTGCACAGCGACGACTCCCGGATCCTCAGCGCGGTCGGCGCGGTCATCATGTCCCCGGTGTCCTCGCTCATGACCGTGTTCGTGATGCTGGTTGCCCTGTACCAGGGCAACCCGCGCACGTTCGAGGTCATCAGGAAGACGAGGACCTAGGGATGCGCGTCGCCGTCGGGCTGGCGGTCGCGGCCGCTGTGCTAGCACTCACGGGGTGCTCGCTGCAGCCGGAAGGCATCCCGTCATCGCCTGTCACGCAGTCATCGCCAGTGACGCAGTCATCGCCTGTGACGCAGTCATCGCCGGCCCAGTCGCAAGCTCCGCCCGAGGCGGCGGGCCCCGCCTACGAGCTCGGGGTTGACCTGGACTTCTACTGGTATGCCCATGAGGACGTGACCAAGCTCGTCACCGCCGACGCGGCCTACGCGCGCGGCCTCGGCGCCAACTCGGTCCTGATCGCGTTCCCCGTCTACACCGACGGGCGCATCGCTGCGGCCGGCGCCGCCACGCCGCCGCTTGCCGCGGTGCGCGAGGCAGTCGCGGCGGCACGGGCGCAAGGGCTGTCGGTCGGCTTGCGCCCGCTGCTTGACGAGGCGAACCTCAAGCATTACCGGACAGGTTTCCGCCCCGCCGATGTCACCAGGTGGCTGGCTTCCTACCGGGCGCTGATCGTGCCGTACGCGCGGGTCGCGCAGCAGGCCGGCGCGACCCGCTTCTACACCGGCGCGGAGCTGTCCGAGTTCGCGCACGCCGCTGGCTGGCAGCAGGTGAACCAGGCGGTGCGGGCCGTCTTCAGCGGGCAGCTCTTCTTTTCCGCGAACTGGGCCGCCGACTCCGATACCCCGCAGCTGGCGGGCAGCGGCGGTCCGGGGGTAACGGTCGCGGTGGATGCTTACCAGCCGCTGCCCGTCCCCGTCGCGGGATTCACCGCCGCCTGGGCGGCGAAGGCCGCCGTGCTGCCGCGCGGCACGGTCGTGTCCGAAGTCAACATCGCCGCCCGGTCGGGCGCCCAGCGGGCGCCCTATGTCTGGGCGCCGTCGAACGCGCCGCTCGACCCGGGCCTGCAGGCCGCCTGGTTCACCGCGGCCTGCGATGCCGTCGCAGCCGACCACCTCGGCGGAATCTACTTCTGGGCGGTCAACGTGGGCCAGACGCTCACCGTGCCGCCGGCGCCGCGGACCGCGAACCAGTTCACGGACTCACCCGGCGCCCGCGCCATCAAGGCCTGTTTCGCGACCCTGGGAGGTGGACGGTGACCGCCGGCACGATCGCGCTGCCACAGACTCTGCGCTCGCGGCTGCCGCAGGCGCGCACGCCCGCTTTCCAGAAAGCGCTCGCCGTGGCGCCGCTGGCGGCGATCCTCGTCATGCAAGTAATCCTGACAGTGCGGCTGATGCCTTATCTCGGCAGCGACCACGACGACGAGGCCATCTACATTTACGGCGGCCATCAGCTGATCTACGAGCTGCTGCACGGCGGCGGGTCCCCCTACTACGAGACCTGGTACTCGGGGGCACCCGTGCTCTACCCCATACTGGCCGCCGTCGTGGATCACGTCGGCGGGCTGACGGCCGCGCGCGGAATAAGCATGGTCTTCATGCTGTGCGCCACGGTGCTCCTCTTCCTCACCGCGCGGCGCTTGTTCGGGTACTGGGCCGGCATGATCGCGGCGGCGCTGTTCGCAGGGCTCGGGGTGACGCAGAACCTCGGCGCGCTGGCCACGATCGACGCCATGTCCCTGCTGCTACTGGCGGCCGCCGCCTATTGCGCGGCCCGGTCGACGGGCAGGACGCGCTGGCTGCTGCTTGTTCCCGTGTTCCTGCTGGCGGCCAACGCCACCAAGTACGTGACCATAGTCTTCGATCCCGTGGTCATCGGGATCGCGGCCCTCCAGCTGACTCAGGACGGGTGGCCGCGGGTCTGGCGGCGCGTTCTCTCGCTGGCCTCGGTCACCGTCGTCACGACGATCATCGTCGTCTTCCTCGCGGGCGGTGCCTACGTCAAGGGGATCTTGTTCACCACGCTGGCACGCAAGGGGGGAACCCAGGTCATTTTCGGGGCGCGGTTCGCCTCGACCTCCCGGATCATCACGCTGACCTGGGAGTGGACGGGCGCGGTCCTCGCGCTCGGCATTGTCGCGCTGCTCGTCCTGTGCCTGCGCCGGTCGCAGATACGCAGGCACGGGCTGCTGCTCATCTTGCTGACCGCGGCCGGACTGATCGTGACGCTCGGCAACATCCGCTTGCATACCGATCAGTCGATGGACAAGCACGACGACTTCGGCGCCTGGTTCGCGTGCATCGCTGCTGGTTACGCCCTTGCCTACACGGCCGACGCCGTCCGCCGCTGGCGGGTGAAGATCCCCGCCCTGGCCATCGCGGCCACCGTGGCCGGATTCTGCTGCTACTACTATTCGCAGCCGTCGAGCTTCGACACATATTTCCGCTCCATACCGATGGCGACGTACGACGCGGACTCGTACAACTTCCTCACCCCCTACCTGAAGCCGGGCAACGCCGAATACCTGCTGGCGAGCAAAGACGACTTCGTGATGGTCTACGACAACCATCTGGGGCTGCACTGGTGGCAATTCTTCGACGACACGTACGTCAAGTACCCGGTCCCCGGCCGCGGCGGCGACGCGCATGACCAGGCGCAGGGGCTGGCGTGCGGGGCCACGGGCCTGCCGCCCGCGACCGACCCGCGATGCATGTACCTCGAAGGCCCGCCGGGGGACCGGGCCGCGATCCGCGCCCACTGGTTCGCTCTGGTGTCCCTGGCCCAGAATCACGGACTGGGCAGCGACCAGGTCATCCTCGCCGCAGTCAGGTCCACTCCCGGATACGTCCAGATTTCCGACCAGGACGGCGGCCCGACATTCATCTACGCGCCCGATTACCCGGCGTGGGAACGCACGCACGCGCCCGCTGCGCCGCCGCGGCGTAAGGCCGCAAGCCCTTCAAGCCCTTCAAACCCTCCAGGCCCCCCAGGGCGTCCAGGTCCCACGCTCTCCAGGCCCACGGCTACCAGCCGCCCCTATAAACCCCGATAAAAGTGGTTTCTCATGACAAGTCAGCAGCTACTTAATAGTCTTTTGCACGCTTCGTCACCATGTTTCATTTACCTGGCGCGACCCGGGCGCCGGACAGGCCCTGTCTCGGAAGTTTCAATTGGGGAGGTCCGATGAAGAACCGTGTGACCCGGTTCCGCGCTCAGCTTCCGCGCAGGTGGCGAGAGCACAGGTCGCTGCGGCTCGCCGCCGGCGCGGTGACGCTGGTGCTGCCGATCGTGGTGGTGGCGAGCACCTCGGCGAGCGCCGGGGTCAACCTGGTGGTCAACCCCGGGCTGTCGCAGAACGGGCCGGGCAATTTCCCGCTGTGCTGGGGAAAGTCCGGTGACGGCAAGAACACGTACTCCTACCGCGTGACCGGCGCTGGTTACGGGAGCAGCACCGCCGTCGACATGACGATCTCGAAGTTCGTGACCGGCGCCCGGTCGGTGCAGACGCTCGAGAACCAGTCGTGCTCGCCGGCGGTGACGCCCGGGCACCAGTACGACCTGGGTGTCTGGTACATGTCGAACACCCCGAACGCGGTGATCGCCGTGTACCGGCACGACGTGAAGCTCGGCTGGCAGTTCTGGATGGACCTGAAGAGCCTGCCGGTGAGCGGCCATTACGCGCACGCGTCCGTGCGGACTCCGGTGGTGCCGCCGGACACCGACCAGCTCTCCGTCGCCGTCACGCTGTACGGCAAGGGCACCGTGGTCACCGACGACTACTCGATGACCGACGCGACCGTGCAGGCAAGCGCCGCGACGTGCACCGGCGGGGCGGCGTGCGACAAGGGCGCCTGGCAGGTGCTGCCGTTCCCGTCGCCGGTGCGGGCCATCCACGCGGTCCTCATGTACACCGGCAACGTGCTGCTCGTGGCAGGCTCAGGCAACGACCCGACCGACTTCGCCGCGGGCACCTTCGAGTCCGCGGTGTACAACCCGAACAAGGGCACGTTCCAGGTGATCCCGACGCCTGATGACTTCTTCTGCGCCGGGCACGTGCAACTGCCCAACGGGAAGGTGCTGATCCTGGGCGGCAACCTGGCCTACCCCAATGCCAAGCACGGGTACGAAGGGCTGAAGACGTCCTACATCTTCAACCCGGTCACGAACAGGTACCAGCGGGTCAACAACCTCAACCAGGGCCACTGGTACCCGTCGGCGACCGAGCTCTCCAACGGCGACGTGATCTCGTTCGGCGGGCTGAACCAGGCCAGCAGCGGCGCGACGACGGCCGAGTACTTCGTCTACAACCCGAACAGCGCCAGCGACGGCCAGTGGCTGCCGCTGTCCAAGATCAACGAGAACTGGGATTACTGGGGCCTGTACCCCGCCATGATCCTCATGCAGAACGGCGAGCTTTTCTACACGGGCAGCCACGTGTTCGGCAACAACATCCCGTCCAAGTCCGACATCTACAACATCTCGCAGTTCACCAACCCCGACGCCCCGGCCGGCAGCGACCCGGTCACCGCGATCGGCGGCCTGCAGGACAAGCCGGGCGTCAAGGGCAAGGACAACGTGGACCAGTCGATGTCCGTGCTGCTGCCGCCTGCCCAGTCGCAGAAGGTCATGCTGTTGGGCGGCGGGAACATCAACTGGGAGCTCCCGGCCACCCGGGACACCGACCTGATCGACCTGAACA
>Ga0335073_10011426_pt1 | contig 12471 bp, 9 predicted proteins | sample Lox_Sample_22_FD_207093 | JGI IMG/M metagenome (GOLD analysis project Ga0335073, IMG submission 207093) | Soil microbial communities from Loxahatchee National Wildlife Refuge, Florida, United States - Lox_Sample_2.2 | ecosystem: Environmental > Terrestrial > Soil > Wetlands | place: USA: Florida...
GCCGCCACCGGCGGCCTGGAGAAGACAACGCTGAACGTCGCCGTCGTTCCGGCGGTCGACTCCGCGGGATTCTTCGTCGCCCTGCACGAGGGATTGTTCAAGGACCAGGGGCTGACCATCAACTACACCCCCGCCACCAGCAGCGACACGGTGATCGACCAGCAGGTCGCGGGCAAATTCGACATCACCGGGGGGAACTACGTTTCCTACATCCAGCATTATGTGCAAGACCATCAGCAGCTGGAGATTATCGCCGAAGGCTCGGTCATGCAGGAGGGCAGTCAGGCCGTCTACACGCTGCCTTCGTCGAAGATCAAGAATCTGTCCGACCTGAAAGGCAAAGTGCTCGGGATCAACGCCCCGCGCAACATCAACTATCTGCTCGCCGCCTCCGTGCTCACAGAAAACGGAGTCAACCTGAACGCGGTGCAATTCCCCGCACAGCCGATCCCGTTCCCGGAAATGGGCGCGGAACTAGCCGCGGGGAAAGTCGCCGCGGCCGCCATGCCCGAGCCGTTCGCCACCGCGGCCGAGCAGCAGTACGGCGCGGTCAAGCTCGCCGACCTGAACCAGGGCGCCACGGAGAACTTCCCCATTCAGGGGTACGTCACCACCAAGTCCTGGGCCAGGGCCAACCCCAACACGCTCAAGGCGTTCGTGGCCGCGCTCGAGCAGGGCCAGGAGATCGCCGACACCAGCCGGCCCGCCGTCGAGCAGGCGATGGAATCGCTCAACGGCGCGATGAACGGCCAGATACCGCCGCTCGTCGCGGCGGTCATGGCGCTGAACAACTACCCGATCGGCATCGACCAGATCCGGCTGCAGCGCGTCGCCGACGTCATGCAGCAATTCGGGCTGCTCTCGACCCGGTTCAACATTGGCCAAATGCTAGCCCCCTAACAGATGCCCCGGCGCCGGCGCCGCGCGGTACATTAACCGGCAAGCGGCGCGTCGCGGGCGAATGGGGCGGGGACATGGCTGGTGACGATAATGCGCTCGATCTAGTCGGGGCGGACGAGGCACTGGGTATACCCGGGGCGGGCGGGACCGAGCCCGCCCCGGACCTGGTTTCCGGCCAAGCCGAGCCGACCGAAACGGACACCGAACAGAAGCTGTTCGAAGACGCCGTCACCAGGGCCGTCGAGGCACCAGAAATCGCTCGGGTAACCGGCGATTACGTCTCCCCCGATGACGTGCGCGACAGCATCGAGGGACGGCGGGCGGAGATATGGGCGGCGGTCGCGACGCCGCGCGCCCAGTTCCGTGACGCCGAACAGGCGCTGCTAACGGCCGAGGAATCAGTCAGGAAAGCGGTACTCGAGCAGGATGGCGAGGCTAACTGGCAGCGCCAGCGAGCCGAGTGGAAAGAACGCCTGAAGGTCGCGGACGAATACGCGAAGAGCAAGGCCAGAGCGACGCAGCGGGCACAGGAAGCCCGGTCGACGAGCCGGGCGGAAGCGATGCTCAAGGACACGCAGTCTTTCATCGACCAGGAGCAAGCGAGGCTGTTCACGTCTGACGATGGCGGCCTGCTGGGGATGCCGGTGACGGACGCTCCCGAACCGGAGCGCTCCGGCCTCATGCGTGAATGGCGGCGCCAACGGCGCCTGCGGCGCCAGATGGGAACTGACCCGCTCGAGTCGCTGATGTATGAACGCGAGCAAGCGGAGTCCAAGCTGCAGCTGGTACAGCGCTCCTACGAAGTCTTCGAAACCGCGGAGAAACGCTGGCTGGAGGTCCTCGAACCGGAGATCCGCAAGGCGATCAGGCAGGACGCTTCCTGCAGGCTGGCGCGGCAGGCACGGGACGCGGCGAGAGAGCAGCTTGGCGATGAGCTTTTCCGCAGCGGCACGCTGCCCATGGCCAGGGCGTTCGTGAACAAGCGGGCCGCCAAGCTGCACCGGACCAGCATGAAAGTGCCGGAACAGTCGGGCCTGTACGACACGTACACGCAATCGCTCCCGGTTGTCACCGAGGCGATGACCAAGGTCGGTGACTGGCTTAGCCGCATGAAAGGAGCCAGCATCGGCATCGCCGGCCCGCGGGGAGCGGGCAAGACTACGCTCATTGAGCTCTTCTGCTCTCCCGAGGGCTGGGACGACAAGGCGGCGGAACCCCCCGACAAGTTCGTCAGGCTCCGGGTCTCCGCGCCGGTCGAGTACGTGCCGCTCGAATTCATCCTCTATCTGCTCGGCGAGCTGTGCCGGACAATCTTGCGCCTGGACTCCCCCGGCGACCTGCCAGCGGCCGCCAGCCTGCCCCCGGCGCAGCAGCAACACGAAGGCGATCGCCGGGCTCGGTGGTACGACAAGCCGCTGACCAGGCAGTGGGTGCTTTCTGCGGGGCTATGCCTGGTCGCGCTGCTCGCAGTCCCGGTGCTCGCGGAGATAGAGCTGCTCGGGTCCGCGAGGTTCGTCCGCGACGCGATCACCGTGACGGCGGTTGCCATGGTGGTCCTGGTCGCCTTCTTCTCGTGCGCCCAGCGCCCCCTTCCGCTGCTCACGCCCAGAATGAACCTCCTGCTCGCGACGCTGTGGACCCTCCTGGGATGCGCCGTCGCGTTGCGGTTTCTCCGGCAGCCGCCCCTGACCGCCGACCTCGCACTCGTGTACTACCCGGTGGTCCTCGCGCTGCTGGGAGGCGTGGTCCTTTACGGTTGGGCGGGGCGGGACGTCGTTCTCGTACCGTCGCCGCTGCTCGCGGCCTGCGGCGCCGTCGCCGCGGTGTACGCGGGCCAGCGGCTGCCGACGCGGCCTTCGCTGCTGATCGGCGGCTGCATCGCGATCGCGGCGGCCGCGGCGCTCTCCTTCGCTGTCCTGGACGACGTGCGCTGGCCGCCACCGCTAGCGCGATACCGGGTGCCGGCGGGAGACCCAGTGCCGTCGTTCGCCGACCCGGTGCTCAGAGGGTCGCGTGACATCCTCGCGCTCGGCGCCCTGGCCGCCTTCGGCCTTTCCTGGGATCCGGGGAACGTCAACTACGCGTTCTGCGTGGCGGTCGGCCTGGCGGTGCTCGGCGGGGTCGCGGCCGCACGAGTCATTAGCCTGCCCGCGCCCCCAGGTGCGTCACCGGCAAGCCCGGCCGGGGCTGGGGGTGAGCCTCCAGAGGATGACGATGAGCGATCCCCGGCGCTACAGGAACTCACGCGGACGGCCGCGCACCTGCTCGGCTTCGTGGAGTACGCGCAGACACTGAGCCTGGACCGGTCGCTGACCTGGTCCGCGGGGCTCGGCGGCCAGCTTCCGCTCAGCGTCGCGAAGGCGAGCACCTCAGGGTCGTCCTGGGCACGGCAGCCATGGAGCGTCCCGGCGGCGGTTGAGCAGTTCAGGGACCTCGCCCGGCGGGTCGCCGCACAGCACGCCGGCCTGATCGTCGGCATCGACGAACTCGACAAGCTCGAGTACGACAAGTCGGCCGCGTTCCTCAACGACATCAAGGCGATTTTCGGCGTCCCCCGCGCCTACTTCCTCGTCTCGGTCTCGGAAAACGCCGCCGCTGGGTTCGAACGGCGCGGCGTGCCCTTCCGGGACGTCTTCGACTCGTCGTTCGACGAGATCATCACGGTGGGCTACCTTGACTGGCCGGCATCGCGCGAGCTGCTGAACCAGCGGGTCGTGGGCATGCACGCCCCGTTCGCGGCGCTGTGCCACGTGTTCTCTGGCGGCCTGGCGCGGGACCTGATCCGCACCGCGCGGGCGGTACTCTCCCATCCCGACTCCGCGGGGAACGTCTCGCTGTCCGACGTGGTGAAGACCCTCTGTCACGACGAGATGCTCGGCAAGACGCACGGCATCTGCCGGGAGCTCGCGAACATGAGCGACGACAGCTACGCCCAGGCCCTGCTCGCGCACGTCCAGGCGTCCGACGAGTCGTTCGAGACGGCTGACGACTACCTGAAGTGGAGCGAGTACGTGGGCGGCTGGATCCGCAAACTGGCAGAGCCCAGCGCCGTCGACGCCGGGAAAGCTGTCCGCTTCGCGCGGGAGCTTGCCGCGTTCGGCTACTTCACCGCGACCGTCTGCGAGTTCTTCGGCGAGCAGCTCAGCCGGACCCGGTTCGAGAAAGCGACGCGGGCGAGCATCGAGCGCCTGGCGAAGGCGCGGCAGGCGATGGCGGTCAGCCCGGTCGTGGCCGAACGGTACATCGTCGAATTCCGCGGGGAATTCCCTGACTGGAAGCACCCCCACCCCGTATCCGGAGTCACGCCGGAGTGACGTCGCCAGCCGGCGATACCACGGGCGCGGTGGCGGGGGCCCGGTACCTGGCGAAGGCGGGCAGCGCCGCGCCGATCACCACCGCGCCGACGATCGTCAGCAGGCCGCCGCTCAGCGCGCTGATCTCCGGCGTCGTCAGCGACCCCAGCACGCCCGATTCGAGCGACCCGAGCTGCCCGCCGCCCGCGCCCACTACGTAGTCCGCCGCGGTCACCCGGCCGCGGAACTCATCGGGCGTGACCGTCTGCACGATCAGCCCGCGCAGCACGACCGTGCCCGTGTCCGCCGCCCCGGCGACCCCCAGCGACAGCAGCGTCAGCCACAGCCAGGGCGCGACCGCGAACACCGCGAAGCCCGCTCCCCAGATCGTCACGGTCACGAGCATGGCCAGCCCCTGGCGGGATACGTGGCCCACCGGCCCTGACAGCACCGCGGCGATGAGCCCGCCGACGCCGATCGACGCCGTGAACAGGCCGAGCGTGCGCGGGTCACCGCCGAACCGTTCGGCGTTGATCGCCGGGAACAGCGCGGTCGGCAGCCCGAAGAACGTCGCGTTCACATCCGCGATGAACGCCCCGGCCACCACCGGGGTCCGCCCGATGAACGAGAAGCCGGCGATGACGGCGGAGAGCCGGGTCCGTTCGGAAGAATTGGTTTTATCAGCCCGAACCCGAGGCAGCCGCCAGGTCCCGTACAGCGCCGCCGTGAAGCTGACCGTGTCGATGAGGTAGCAGCCGCCGAGCCCCAGATGCGGCGTGGCCACGATGATGCCCGCCAGGGCCGGGCCGGCGATCAGCGTGATCTGCCCGGTCAGCCGCTGCAGCGCCAGCCCGGCGGCGAGCTGGTCGCCGGACAGCAGCGCCGGGATCAGCGCTCGCCGGGCGGGCTCGTTGATCCCGCCGATCGCCGACTGGGCGGCGAGCAGCAGGAACAGCGGCCACACCTGGCTCAGGTGCAGGTAGGCCTGTGCCGCGATCGCCGCGGCCACCACCATGTTGCCGGCGGTGGAGGCCAGCACCAGCATGCGCCGGTCGGCCGTGTCGATCAGCGCCCCGCCGAGCAGCCCGACGACGAGCAGCGGCACCATCACCGCCAGCCCGATGAGGCCCACCGCGGCCGTCGAGTGCGTGGTGTCGTACACCTGGAGCACGGCGGCGAACCTGGTCAGCGCGCTGCCGGTCAGCGACAGCGTGCTGCCCGCCCACAGTCTCCGGAACGGCGGGGACTCTCGCAGCGGCGACAGATCGGCGAGCAATTTCACTCAGGCGATAATAGAGATGTGCTGGAAGAGGTCCGCGACGAGGCGAAGGTCCGCGACGGTTCCTCTTCTCCTCCTTCCCGAACGTCCCCGTTTCGCCGCTATCTCCTCACGCTCCTCGCGGTAGGGGCGGCCGTCGTCATCGTCGTGCTCTCCCGGCACACGCTGGCGCGATCGATGCACGTGCTCGCCGCCGCCAACCCGGCGTGGCTGCTGCTCGCGCTGGCGGCCGAGGCGGTGTCGCTGACCGCGTTCGGGCTGAGCCGGACGCTGCTGATGCGCGCCAACGGGCACCGGATCAGGCTGCGCACGGTGATGGCGATCACGTACGCGGCCCACGCCCTGGGTCTTTCCGTGCCGTTCGCCGGGGCCGAACTCGACGTCGTCTACTCCTTCACCCGGTTCCGCCGGGCCGGCCTGGACGCGGCGACGACGAGCTGGGCGATGGCGGTTTCGTGGATCTGCTCCACGTCCGGGCTGGCGCTGCTGTTGCTGGCCGGGGCGATCGTCGGCAGCAAAGGCGCCTCGGTCGCCGGTTTCGCGGGCGCGGCGGTGTACCTGCTGCCCGCCGCCGGGGTGCTGCTGGCGCTGCGGTTCCCCCGGGTACGCGCCTTCCTGCGGTGGCTGCTGGGGTGGCTGGCGGGGCTGAGCAAACGGTGGTTCGGCAAGCCGTCGGACGGCGGCGCGGGGGTGGACGGGTTCCTCGACGAGGTGTCGAGCACGCGGCTGTCGCTGCCTGGCTACGCGCGGGTGTTCGGGTGCGCGCTGGCTAACTGGGTGTTCGACTGCGCGGCGCTGGCGCTGTGTATCCGCGCGATGGGTCAGCCGGTGCCGTGGGACGACCTGCTGCTGGTCTACGGGGCGGGGCAGACGGTCGCGTCGTCGGGCCTGACGCCGGGCGGGTTCGCGCTCGTCGAGCTCACGATGACCGCGGCGCTGACCGCGTCCGGGCTGCACTCCTCCTCGGCGCTGGCGGCCGTGCTCGCGTACCGCGTGGTCAGCTTCTGGCTGGTGCTGCTCGGCGGCTGGGTGACGCTGGGCGTCCTGGCCCATCCGCTGCGCTCGCGGCGAGAGTCCCGGGCCGGTCGTCGCGGGGAGTCCGGTTCGTGATCGACGCGCGGCACCGGAACACCGCACTGCTCGTCGCCGGCTGCTACTTCATGGAGATGCTCGACGGCACGATCGTGACGACGGCGTCGCCGCAGATCGGCCGGTCGCTGCACGCGCCGGCGACGGACATCGGGCTGGTCGTCACCGCCTACCTACTGACACTGGCGGTGCTGATCCCGCTGTCCGGCTGGCTCGCGCGGCGGTTCGGTAACCGGGTGATCTTCCTGACCGCGATCGCGGTGTTCACGCTTGCCTCGATCGGCTGCGCGTCGAGCACCAGCCTGGGCGAACTCGTCGGGATGCGGGTGCTGCAGGGCGCGGGTGGCGCGATGATGGTGCCGGTCGGCCGGACGATGGTGATTTCGCGGGCCGCGAAGGAGGACCTGCTCCGGGTCACGTCCTACGTCGTGTGGCCGGGCCTGCTCGCGCCGGTGATCGCGCCGCTGGCCGGCGGGCTGATCACCACGTACGCGTCCTGGCACTGGCTGTTCCTGATCAACGTGCCGCTCGGTACTGTCGCCTTCTTCGTGGCGTGGCGGGTGGTCACGAACGTCCCCCTCGGCTCCGCGGGCGCGGCCGGGTCCGGCGCTGCCGCGGCCGGTCCGCCGCCGCTCGACTGGGCCGGGGTGGTGCTGACCTGCGCTGGTCTCGGCGGGCTGACGTACGGCGCGCACCTGCTGTCGGTGCCCGCGCCGCCGGTGGCGCTGACCGCGGCGTTCCTGCTCGGTTCGCTCGCGTTGCTTTTTTGCGCGGTCCGGCATCTTCGCCGGACCGCGTTTCCGCTGCTCAACCTGCGGACGCTGAACGTGCCGACGTTCCGGATGGCGCAGTCCGGGGTCATCGCGTACTGGTTCGTCTGCGGCGCGACGCCATTCTTGATGCCGCTGCTGTTCCAGACCCAGTTCGGCTGGTCGCCGGTGAAGTCGGGCGCGGTAACCGCGTTCGTGTTCGCCGGCAACGTGGGGATCAAGCCGGCGACCACACCGCTGATCAACCGGTTCGGGTTCCGGTCGGTGCTGGTGGCCGCGACGCTCGGCACCGCGGTGACCGTCGCGGCGCTCGGGTTCAGTTCGGCTGGCACTCCGATCGCGATCATCGCGCTGCTGGCCCTGATCAGCGGCGCCACGCGGTCGACCGGGCTCACCGTGTACAACACGGTCGGCCTCGCCGACATGCCACCGGAGCTGATGCGGGACGCGAACACGCTGGCCGCCACCACCACGCAGCTCAGTATGGGCCTGGCGATCGCGATCGCCACGGTGGCGCTGCGGATCGGCGGTGTCGTCGGGGCGGGCCGGACGGCGTACACTGTGGCGTTCTGCCTGCTGGCGCTCTTCGCGGTCGGCTCGATGGCCGGGGCGCTGCACATGGACCGCACCGCCGGCGACGCCGCCCGCCGGTCGCGGGCTACCCCGTCCCCGGCCGCGGCGCGAGCCCGCGACTAGCGCGACGGCTCAAGGTTTGCCCTTCACCTTCCGTGCGCATGCACCTGTCGTTGATCCCGCTCGCCACACCAGTCACTGCCGCGCACTTTGTACCCGCCGTGGCAACTTTCCGGGGCATTTCTGGCCCGATTCTGGTCAGCTGGGGTACAAAGTGCCGCTCAAGGTACAAGGTGCCGGGGCGTTAGACCGGGTCAGGCAGGTTTCTGCCAGACCGAGACGTGCTTGGTGCTGTCGCTGGTGAATGGGTCGCGGGTGAAGTCGGCCCAGCGTTCGCGCAGCGTCATCCCGGCGAGGCGGGCCATCAGGTCGAGTTCCGCGGGCCACACGTAGCGGAACGGCATCGACACGTTCTCCCACCGCCCGTCGCTTTCCCAGAAGTGGTGCGACACCAGGCCCTGGTTCACGAGGTCGTACTCGTCGAACCCGAGCCTGCCGGGCTCGACGGTGAACGGCACGACGGTCTGGCCAGGCGGCAGCCGCCGCAGGTCGGGCACCCCGACCTCGATCACGAAACACCCGCCCGGCGCCAGGTGCGCGGCCGCGGTGCGAAAGCACTCCACCTGGTCGTCCTGCGTGGTCACGTTCCCGATCGTGTTGTAGACGAGGTAGGCGAGCTGGAACGTCCGCCCGGCCCGGGCGGTGGCGAAATCGCCGATCGTGGCGGTGACGCGGTCGGCGCCCGGCGTGGCGCGCCGCCGGGCGACCAACGCCACGGACAGGGCGACGCCGTGCACGACGACGCCGCGCTGGCTGAGCGGCAGCGCGATCCGGCCGGTCCCGATGCCGAGCTCGAAGGCGCTGGGCTCCGTGTCGCGATCCTCACTGGCCAGCGCGGCGAGGAAGTCGACCGCGGGGCCGACCACCTCGGGGGCGAACATGCCCGTGCCGTCCTCGTCGTACCTGTCGGCGACGCTCGGGCCGAAGTAGTCGTGACGCACTACGGCACTGTCGCAGGCGGAGGGCGCGTCCCGCCACTCGTTTTCCCCGGCAACCCGGACGCGCTACGGCGGCCAGGGCCGTGAAGAACCTCATAGCTGCCTCCGGCTCCGCCGCGCGTAGATGATCCATCCGACCACCACCGCCACGATGATGACCACCAGCACCAGCACGGCGATCCGCACGGCACCGTGCCCGCCGTGGCCGCCGCTCGCGAGTGCGTGCACGGCCACCCCGCGCGCCGCAAAGTCGTACATCCGTCCTCCGCCTCATTGCCGTCAGTTCCGGCGCCTATGCTGGCCGCGGCGGCGGCGGATGTCGTCAGGCTGGCGGACGCACTTTCGCGTACATCGCTAGCTGTAGCGACGGCGCGGCCGTCAGGCTTTGACCAGGCCCGACTGGTAGGCGATCACGACCAGCTGGGCGCGGTCGCGGGCGCCGAGCTTGGCGAGGATGCGGCTCACGTGGGTTTTCGCTGTCGGCACGCTCACCACGAGCTCCCCGGCGATCTCGGTGTTGGACAGGCCGGCCGCGATCAGCGCGAGCACCTCGCGTTCCCGGATGGTCAGCGCCTCGAGAGCGTCCGGCGCGGCGCGCAGCGGATCGGGCTGGCGTACGAAGTGCCCGATGAGCCGCCGGGTGACGTTGGGGGCGAGCAGCGCCTCACCCGCCGCGACGACCCGGATCGCCGCGAGCAGTTCCTCGGGCGGCCGGTCCTTGAGCATGAACCCGCTGGCACCCGCGCGCAGCGCGGCGAACACGTAGTCGTCAAGGTCGAACGTGGTGAGGATCAGGACCCGCGGCAGCGCCCCGTCGGCGGCGATCAGCCGGGTCGCGGCGATCCCGTCCATGACCGGCATCCGGATGTCCATCAGCACGACGTCGGGCGTGGTCTTCCTGGCGATCGCGACCGCCTCCGCGCCGTCGGCGGCCTCGCCGAGCACGCTGAGGTCCGGTTCTGAGTCGATCAGCAGCCGGAACCCGGCTCGGACGATGGCCTGGTCGTCGGCTACGACGACGCCGATCGTCACGCGACCCGCCCGGTTGCGAGCGTCTGGACGGGCAGGAACGCGGCGACCTGGAAGCCTTCGTCTGGGAGCGGCCCGGCGTCCAGCGTGCCGCCGAAGATCGCGGCCCGTTCGCGCATGCCAGCGATCCCGTGTCCCGCTGCGGCCGCCGCGCTGGAGGCGCCGGCCGCGCTCGCCGGGCCGCCCGGCGGACCGGTGTCTGTCACCCGGATCCGCACCCCGCTGGGCACAACGCTGACGCGCACGGTCGCCGTCGCTCCCGGCGCGTGCCTAACGACGTTGGTCAGCGCCTCCTGGACGATCCGGTACGCAGTCATCCCGGCGGCCGCCGGGACCGCCGCCACGTCGCCGGTCAGGTCCGCCCGGACCGGCGTCCCCGCCTTCCGCACGCGCGCCACCAGGCCGTCCAGGTCCGCGAGACTCGGCACCGGTGCCAGGGCAGGTGGCGGCTCGCCCGGCGCGGCGGCTTCGCCGGTCCCTGCGGGCTCGTCGCTGCGAAGCAGGCACACGACGCGCCGCAGTTCATCCAGCGCACCGCGGCTGGCCTCCTCCACGGTGCGCAACGCCCGCAGCGCCTCGGCGGGCTGGGTCGCGCCGACCCGCCGGCCGACGCCGGCGTGCACGGTGACGACGCTGAGACTGTGCGCCAGCACGTCATGCAGTTCCCTGGCGATGCGCAGCCGCTCCTCCTGGAGGGCGTGACGGCCGCGATCGGCCTCGTCGCGCTGCCGCCGCTCCGCCTGTTCGGCGACGCCCGCCCGGTACCGGCGGCGTTCCCGGACGCCGGCGCCCACGAACCACATCGCCGCCGCGGCGAGCATGCTGTGGATCATGACGTTCTCGGCATGCTGGGTGACCGACGCGGTGAGCAGGCCGGCCAGGATCGCGGCCTCGACCGCCACCAGGGCGACCACCGCGGGAACCCGCGGCAGCCGCACGGCGACCATGTAGCTGGCCATGCCGAGCATCAGGTCAGAGGTCAGCGGCGCGCGTCCCAAGGCCGTGAGGTAGGCGACGGCCACCGTCACGACCGCGAGCACCGGCACCGGCCAGAGCCGCCGGACCGCGACCGGGAGCGTGGCGGCCACGGTGGCGGCCGCCACGTCCGGCGTCGGCAGGGCGAAGCGGGGACCATGCAGGACCCGTAGGCCGAACGTCATTACGACCATGGTGACCACAGCCGCCGCCACGTCTATCGCCAGCCATTGCCGGGGGGTGATCCGGTAGGTCAGCGGCGGCTGTGGCACTTCGATCAGGCGATCGCTGCCAGGCATGAACACAGCGTAATTCCGGTGCTTAGCCGGCCGCGTCAGTCCGGGGACGGATCGCGTCTACACCTGGAGATGTAGGCGCGATCGTGAGCCGCCCGTCCCGCATCAGCGCGGTCCGCTGGGCGCGGGCCGCGACCGCGCTGTCGTGCGTGACCACGACCATCGTGAGCCGCCGCTCCCGCCATACGCGTTCCAGCAGGCCGACGATGTCATCCCTGGTGTCTTCATCGAGGTTGCCGGTCGGCTCGTCGGCGAGCAGCACGGCGGGCTCCTTGACCATGGCCCGGGCGATCGCCACCCGCTGCTGCTGGCCGCCCGACAGCTCTCCGGGCAAGTGGCGCAGCCGGTCGGCGAGACCGACGGCGTCCAGCGCCTCGGCGGCGCGCCGCCGCCGCTCGGTGTCGCCGACGCGAAGCGGCACCAGCGCCGTCTCCACGTTCTCCGCCGCGCTCAGCGTGGGGATGAGGTTGAAGGCCTGGAACACGAACCCGATGGACCGGGCTCGCACCCGGGTCACGGCGGCCTCGGACATCCGCCCCAGGTCCCGGCCGTCGAACTCGACCGTTCCCCGGGTAGGACGGTCAAGCCCACCCATGACCTGCAGCAGCGTGGACTTGCCGTGCCCGGTCGGCCCGCGCACCGCCAGCCACTCGCCGTCGGCGAGCGTCAGGTCCACGTCGCGCAGCGCGAGCACCGCCCCGTGGTTGTACTCCTTGGTGACATCGGATAGCCGGTACATGGCCTCACTCCACCTTCGCCAGGGCGGCCGCCGGGCGCAGCCGCGCCGCCCGCCAGCCGCCGAACATGCCAGCGAGCAGCCCGCCGGCTATCGCGAGCAGCACCGCGAGGCCGATCGCGTCGAGCGTCACTGGCGCGGTCAGCGTCACGTACACCGTGTGCGTGGCGGCGCTGTCGACTTGCTGCGCCAGCTTCGCCGCCACCCCGGACCCGTTAACGGACGCGGGACTCGCCCCCGTGATCGCGGACAGCTTGGTCGCGATCTTGTCGATGATCGTGGCACCGAGGTACCCGAGGCCGACGCCCGCCACGCCGCCGATCACGCCGATGGCCAGCGACTCGCCCATCACCTGGCCGACGATCCGGCTGCCGCGCCAGCCAAGCGCCTTGAGCGTGCCGAACTCCCTGACCCGCCGCGTGACCGCCGCCATCGTCAGCAGGATGGCCAGCCCGAACGCGGCGGCGAGGACC
>Ga0335073_10011427_pt1 | contig 12471 bp, 11 predicted proteins | sample Lox_Sample_22_FD_207093 | JGI IMG/M metagenome (GOLD analysis project Ga0335073, IMG submission 207093) | Soil microbial communities from Loxahatchee National Wildlife Refuge, Florida, United States - Lox_Sample_2.2 | ecosystem: Environmental > Terrestrial > Soil > Wetlands | place: USA...
GATGCCCCAAACCGGGCATTTGCAGCAGCTCTGATGTGCCACCCCGCTGACCAGAACGGGCCTTGCGGCTCATTCAATTGATGTCGCCCCAAATTGCTATTTCGAGGACGCGATCTTCTTCCGGTGGTAAATGGTAAGCAGCAGGATAATGAGCGTCACGAAGATTTCGAGGTATAGGAGATTCCGGAGTTATTGGCAGCGTGGTTGTTGTATCCGTCGATTTGCCGAATGTGACCAATCGCATCGCCCTCCAGCCAGACGAGATTGGCAAGAATAACTGAAGCATTCCGTGTTGGCCCCTGGCACGCCGATTGTAGCCCGCAATTCCTGCCGAGACGTGCCTCGGCCCTGAATGCCAAGAAAAATGGCGACTCGCGAGAGCCGCCATACAAGATGCAGGAATGCGCTTGGATTACTTTTTCAGCGTGCGGATGTAAGCCACCACTTCTTTAATCTGGGAAGCGCTCAGCTTGTCTTTGAAAGCCGGCATTTTGCCTTTTCCATTGTTGATCTCGGAGGTGAGGTCGGCGTCGGACATGCTCTGTACGTCGGAGCTGCCGAGTTCTTTCAAGCCCATCGCCTTCGCCATGCCAGCGCTGGGTACTCCACCGGGGCCATGGCAGCCTTGGCATTTTGATTTGTAAAGGTCCGCGCCGGACTGCGCCGCGGCGGGAGTAGGGAGTGCGAGTGCGAGTAACAAGCTGAACAACGCGATGCGAACCAACCACTTCATTGTCATCAAGTTCTCTCTCCTTCGGCCAGCGCCTTCCGGGCGCAGAATTCTGCCAAGACGCTGGAAATTACGGCGAAGTAAATGTACTCCTTCGAACATTCGTTCGCCAGAGAATTGTCGGCCGACGGAGCCGGTCAGGCTTTCGCAACCATCCCCCCAAGAGGCTAGTCCATAAGTGCCAGCGAGCGGCAGTTGACTGGGAGCGAAAAAACCCCTTGGGCGGGTGATATGCCGCTAGAACGCCGCGCGGGCATCACGTACCGTTACTCAACATCGACCCTAAATCCCGCCGCTGCTTTCCGTTACGTGCTACTACGGGTGATCGTCGGGAATGGCAGCTCCGGTGCTTCTCTATCGCTGTAGCTCAGCTAGAGAGGCCCCTGTGGAACCGACGCTCGCTGTAATCGGCCTTAACTTTCGCACCTCGCCGGTCGCCGTTCGCGAACGTTTCTGGATCAGTCCGGCGCGGCGCTCGGAAGCCCTGCTGCAACTGGTCCGCTCGGAAGGGATCGAGGAAGTCATTGTTGTGGCCACCTGCAACCGGACCGAGTTCATCCTGTGGGCCAGCGACGTTCCAACCGCGGCCAACTCCGTACTTCGCTTCCTCACCCAGGAATACCAGCTCAAGCTCTGCGAGTGGTCGCATTTTTACCGGTTGATGGACGACGTCGCACTCACCCACATCTTCCGCGTCACCTCCAGTCTGGACTCGATGGTGCTGGGCGAGCCGGAAATTACCGGCCAGGTTAAAGAAGCGTGGGCCCAGGCGCAGCAGGCCGGCACTACAGGACGATTCCTGGATGCGGTCATGCAAAAGGCGCTCACCGTCTCCAAACGCGTGCGCACCGAGACCGCGATTGGATCGTCGGCCGTATCGGTGCCTTACGCCTCCGTCGAGTTGTCGCGGGAAGTGTTAGGCGATCTTGCCGGACGGGAGCTTCTGCTGATTGGCGCAGGAAGAATGAGTGAACGGGCCGCGCACTACCTGATGAAGGCGGGAGCGAGCCAGGTCAAGGTGATGAACCGCACCGCAGCGCGAGGCGAAGAACTGGCCACGCAACTGGGCGCCACGCCGGTCTCCTGGGACGACCGGATGCAACACTTAAAGACGGCCGACATCGTCGTCAGCTCCACTTCCTGTCCCCATGTGATCCTCACCCGGCAAGAGGCGAAAGAGATTGCGCGTGCCCGTAAGAACAAGCCGGTCGTGGTGATCGACGTGGCCGTGCCGCGGGACATCGATCCGGCGGCGCGCGAGATCGAAGGCATTCATCTGTTCGACATGGACGACCTGGAAAGCGTGGTGAAACGCAATGCCGTGGGGCGCCAGGCGGCGGCCGAGAGCGCGGAAAAGATCGTACAAGCCGAGGTGCAGGGATTCCGCCGGAAGCTGATGGCGGAGCGAGTTGTACCCACCATCGTAGCGCTTCGTCAGCGCCTGGATGACCTTTGCCGCCAAGAACTCGAGGTTCTGCGCAAAGAGTTCGGGCCGTTCACCGAAGATCAGGACCAGGCGTTGAGCACGCTCACCACCCACATAACGCAGCGCATCGCCGGCTCGCTGGCGCGCGAATTGAAGGAACTCCCTGAGCGGGCGGAACAGGATGTGCTGACCGCGGCAGTCGGCAGGCTGTTTCACCTGGAGCAGGCGGTGGGGGCGGGAAACAACTAGCCACGGGCTATGAGCAGTGACAACAAGCAAGACATAAGTGGCGAGTCGTAGCTTTTCCGCTCGAAGCTCGTAGCTTGCAGCTAACCAAGGAGTACCCAATGTCCAAGTCTGCGCAAACCAACCTCGGCTTCACTACCGTCCAGGCGTACACCCTGGCGGTCATCACACTGGCTATCGGAATCGCGGTCGGCTATTTCGCTCGCGGCTCCGCTCCCGTATCGTCCGCGAGCGCGCAAGCTGCGTCGCCCGCCGGCATGGACAACGCCTCTATGGGCACGGCCCAGCTTCCGGGAATCGGTTCGCCGCAACAGCAAGAGGCAGTTCCGCCTGAGGCGCTGGCCAGGGCCGCCGCACCATTTCTCGATCAACTCAAGCAAAGCCCTAACGACTTCGATACGCTGACGAAGCTCGGAAACCTCTATTACGACAGCCACGCTTATCCGCAGGCGATCCAGTATTACGAAAAGGCGCTGGCGGTGCAGCCCAATAACGCCGATGTACGCACCGACCTCGGCACTGCCTACTGGTACACCGGCGACCCGGACAAAGCCATCGCCAACTTCGAAAAGGCCCTGGCGGTGCGGCCCAACCATCCGGGGACGCTCTTCAATCTCGGCATCGTGAAATGGCAAGGCAAGAATGATCCAAAGGGGGCGGTGACAGCGTGGGAGAAACTGCTCGCGACCAATCCCGACTATCCGCAAAAAGAGCAGGTACAGACGTTAATTGAGCGCGCAAAGATGCACGGAACCAGCGCTACCAAAGGCTAGTTGCGTACGTAGCCGTCGCTCAACCCGGGACGAAGCTGGCGCAGAGCTTGTCCCGGGCTTTTTTGCGTGGCCCCGGGTTCAGTTTTGAATTTGCGGCAAGGCGCCCTCAATCACGCTCCCTGGCCTACCTCAACAGCAAGCGCAGAGATGCCCGCGCCAGGCGGTCCGGCCCTCTTTGATCAGCAACCACACAGCAACCAGCGCGGCAATTGAATCAATCCACGGCAGGTGGAAGGCCGCGTTGATGGACAGACCGATCAGGGTGACGAAGGCCAGGTAGGCACAGGTGGCGGATTGCACTGCGTCGGCAGCCATTGCCGGATTATTACTGCGGCGGGCTTCGCGGCGCTTCAGGGCTGCCAGGACGGGCATCGTCACCAAGGCAACCACGGTGATGGCGATACCGATGCGGCTTGTGCCGGGACGGAGACCAAGCGCCAAAGACACGGCCGCAGTCATCGCGACTAGCGCAGCCAGCACAAACAGCAACACGGCGGCGATCCGGCTGGCCCTTCGTTCCGAGAGCGAAACGCCGGGGACAAATTGCAAGAGAACCACACCTGCAGACAACAGCTCAACAAGGCTGTCCGCGCCAAACGCGAGCAGAGCGGGGCTATGCGCCGCCGCGGCGGCGTAGATCGAGACGCCGCATTCAGCGAGCATCCAAGTCAGCGTGACCACCTGAAGCCACACGATGGTTCTTGACCGCGACGGCGGAGAGGAAACCGGGTGTCGTACACCAAATTGCACAAGGTCGGACACGGTCAATTGGACACCATCGAAGCCGGGAGGCGACTTCCCCAAGTATAAGGTCAACCTAATTCTGCTGCGCACTCCACTTCTCGCCATCCCCATCCGGAGCTCTCCCCTATAATTCTGAAACGAGCAGGAGACGAAGCGAATGGCTGAGGTAGTTGTCGGCGCTGAGGAGGTGACTCGTTCGACCAACGCAAGGGCTTGGCACACACCGCTTACGGGCCGCCCGCTCGTGCTCAGCTTCGTTCTGGTCATCGCGACCGTTGCGCTTTACTATCCCGTCCACGGTCATCCGTTTATCAACTATGACGACCGGGATTATGTCTACGAAAACCCGCGGGTGCAAGCTGGCCTGACCCCGTCCACGGTGAAGTGGGCCTTCACCACCTACAGCGCGAACAATTGGCACCCGCTAACCTGGCTCAGCCACGCACTGGATTGCCAGTTGTTCGGCCTGAATCCGGCCGGCCATCACGACGTCAACGTCCTCTTCCATGCCCTTAACGCGGTGCTCCTGTTTTGGGTGCTGCTGCGCGCGACCGGCTACGCCGGGCGCAGTTTCATGGTGGCTGCGCTATTCGCCTTACATCCCATCAACGTCGAATCTGTGGCCTGGATCGCCGAACGCAAGAACCTCCTCAGCATGGTGTTCTTCCTGCTGGCGCTGGGCGCATACCGATGGTACGCTATGCGGCCGCGGCTGGGGCGTTATGGCGTGGTTGCGGCGCTGTTCGCTCTGGGACTGATGGCCAAGCCTCAGATCATTACGCTGCCGTTCGTGCTTCTGCTGTGGGATTACTGGCCACTGGAGCGGATCTTCCGCGATGCCGGAACTTCGGACAGTTCATTGCGTCCCGGCACCGCTCTGCCGCAACCGAAGAGCCTGACCTGGCTGCTAGGCGAGAAGCTGCCGCTATTGGCGATCGCGGGAACCAGCGCGGTGATCACGTTGAAGGCCCAACACAATGCTAGGGATGCGATTTCGCGCTTCGACCGGATTGGCAACGCCGTTCTCTCTTACGGTTTGTATATCAAGAAGGCAGTCTGGCCGACAAAACTGGCGTTGTTTTACCCACATGCAAGCGATTCGCTGAATTGGCGGGCCGTACTGGTCTCAGCCGTGCTGCTTCTGGCCATCACTGTATTGGTTCTTTTTGCGAGGCGACGCCGTTATTTGCCCGTGGGCTGGTTCTGGTTCCTGGGAACTCTAGTACCCATGATCGGCATTATCCAGGTCGGCTCCCAGGCCATGGCTGACCGGTATGCCTATCTGCCATTCCTCGGGCTTTTTCTCATGATCTGCTGGGGAGCGGCGGAATGGGCGCAACCCAGAGCGCTGGCGGCGAGATTGCTGCCTGCCCTTAGCATTGCCGTTTTGCTGGTGCTGGCCCTGACCGCTCGCCGGCAAATCGGATATTGGCGAAGCGATGAGACCCTCTGGGCCCATACTCTGCAGGTCACGACCCGTAACTGGATGGCCGAAAGCGAACTTGGCTCAGCGCTGGCCATGTCGGGACAAGTAGAAGAGGGAATCCGTCACTTCGACAACGCTCTCGCCATCAACCCCGACGAGTCCAACAGCAACATGGGAGTCGCGATCTATGAGCTCGCGCAAGGTAATTTCCGCGAGGCCGTGCTGTATTATGAGCGAGCGTTGAAGGACAAGAACTCACGGGCCAGCTTTCGGCTGCACGGCTATATCGGTTTGGCCAAGGCCTATCGCGCCTTGGGAGAAATCGACAAGTCGCAGCAATGTCTGGATGAGGCCAGAAAACTGCAATAGCGCCGTGTCGCGCAGCCTGGGGCAAATCCAGCCGGCCGGATTGACATCTGTGAATAGGGTTCCCTCAGTCTTCTGTGCCGTTTCCGTACAAATGCGGGCTTTCGTTTTCGCGCTTCTTCTTTTCGCTGTCACCCTCGCGGTCTACCGCCAGGTCCGTCACTTCGACTTCATCGAGGATTACGACGACGGCGCTTACGTCACGCAGAATTTTCACATCAAGTACGGTTTGGACTGGGAGACAGTCAAGTGGGCCTTCACCAGCTATTACGCGGGCAACTGGGACCCGCTGACCTGGCTCTCCCACGCGCTTGATTGCCGGCTCTATTACCTCGACAGCGGGCGCCATCACCAGACCAATGTCACAATCCACGCCCTGAGCGCGGTGGTGCTGTTCTGGCTTCTGTGGCGGGCAACCGGCTTCATGGGCCGAAGTCTTGCGGTCGCGGCCTTGTTCGCGCTGCATCCCATGAACGTCGAGTCGGTGGCGTGGATAGCCGAGCGCAAGAACGTGTTGAGCATGTTCTTTTTCCTGCTCGCGCTGGGCGCCTATCGCTGGTACGCTCGCCGGCCCGGCAGCGGGCGCTATTTGCCAATGATGCTGCTGTATGCCTGCGCTCTGATGTCGAAGGCGCAGATCATTACCTTCCCCTTCGTCTTATTGCTTTGGGATTATTGGCCTCTGCGAAGGATGTTCCCCGAAGGGCGCGAGTCGTATCCCGGAACGCGGAATACGGAAGCGATTCCGCCGCGGAGTTTGCGCTGGCTTGTCGTGGAGAAGGTGCCGCTGTTTGTAATTTCCGCCATCGCAGCCGTCCTGACCCTAAAAGCGAACCAGGCCGGCGGCACCATGAGCGGCCCGAGAAACTCCTATCCGTTCTTCTTGCGGCTACAGAATGCGATCGTCTCCTACCCTCGCTACATCGGGAAGCTGTTCTGGCCTTCGCATCTGGCAGTCGTCTATCCCTATCCCAAGGTGTTCTTCGGAGCGCTGCCCGTGATAGCGGCGCTGATTTTCACTGTTGGCGTAAGCGTTCTCGCTTTAATAGCGCGGCATCGCGCGCGCTATTTTCTGGTCGGCTGGCTGTGGTTTCTGGGAACGCTGGTACCGATGATCGGAATCGTACAAGTCGGCAGCCACCCCATGGCCGATCGCTTCACTTACCTGCCGTTTATCGGGTTGTTCATCTTAATCTCGTGGGGCGTCGCAGACTCGTTTGCTGCGCCCATTTCTTCGGGAGACGCAACTCAGCCTGCTATGCGTCCCTGGGCGCTGGCGGGCCTGTCTCTTCTGACCATTCTTGTCCTGGCTGTGTTGACGTTCGTTACCTATCGGCAGATAGGATACTGGAAAGACAGCTTTACGTTGTGGTCGCACGCCGTGCAGGTCACGAAGGACAACGACGACGCGGAAGACAAGCTGGGCTCGGTGCTGGAGTTGCAGGGACGTGAGCGAATTGCCGCCGCGCACTTTCGCGTCGCCGCGGCCATCAATCCCAACGACCCGCTCATCAACGTTCACCTGGGATTCGTGGAGCAGAAGGAGGGCAATCTTCGCGAGGCCATCGAGCACTACCAGAAGGCACTGCAGTTTACGCAAGATGATGTCCCCAACACGGCCGCGCTGCGCTTTGACGCGCTGAACAACATGGGCCTTGCCTATCGTAAGCTCGGCGATCTCACGCGCGCCCAGGAATGTTTCGCAGCAGCCATCGAGCTGAAACGCGAGTACGGGGAAAAGTAGTTCCGTCCACAGAATCGCGCAGTGCGCGCCGGCGCTGATGGAGTGCGGTCTAGCCCTTAACGCCGGTAATCGCCGGGCCCTTCTGCTGCTGTTTGGCCGCGCTGATCATGTGCTCGATCAGCTCTTTGTTCTGCGGGTCGGGATCGAGCTTCAGCGCCTTCTCCCATGCGGCGACTGCGCCGTTCACATCATTCTTGCCCTTCCACTTGATGATGCCGATGTTGATCAGCGTTCCGGTGTGTCTGGGGTCGTAGCTGAGCGACTTATCGAGCTGCGCCAGCGCGCCGTCAACGTCGCCGAGGTAATACATGCAGGAGGCCATATCGGTGCGCGCCCCGACATTCTTCGGGTTAATGGCGAGCGATTTCTGGTAGTAGTCGATTGCGGTCTTGAACTGATGGGTCGCACGATACATGACGCCGAGCTGGTTGAGCAGGTCGGCATTGTTGGGATCGGTCTTCAGCTTTGCGAGCAGTGGCGCGGCCTGCTTGTCCGCCATCTGCTTCATCTCGTCCAGAGAAGGCATGCGTTGCTGCGCCATGCCGGCGTGCGGATCCTGTATCGGTTGGGTCGTTGCCGCAGGCGCGGCGGTTGCTGATGGCGCAGCCGAGCCGCGCAGAAGGTATCCGATTGCCAGGCCGATGACCAGACAGATTGCAGCCAGGGCGTAGGTTTGCGCCGGCTTCCAGGTCGTACTTTTGTCGTGAAGTTCGTTGCCTTCTGCCATGTCGAACCACTCCTCGGTTCCGGGAGCGCGTCAAGAGCACGCCCCGCGCAGGGAACCAGAGTTGTGAAGGCACTCTGGATGCCAAAGATCCGGCAGCCGAAAGGCTTGCCTCTCAATGACTTAAGCGCAGGTATTTACTGGGCGAAGGTTGCGGGAGGGGTTTTTGTTCGCACGGCGAGTGTGATTTGGCGCGAACTTGGGCCCGAAACCGCCGCTCAGTTCGGATCGCTGCCGCCGTTCATCATGCAGCAGTTTGCCTGGTCGCAGCCGGCGCCCGGCGACGCCGAACCACCGCCTTTGCTGACGGCAAACGTCGAAAGCTGTTTCTCCAGCTTCTCGGTGTGGCACTTTGGACATTCCGGCGTTTGCGCGCCGAAGAGGATGGCCTCGAACTTGTGTCCACATGACTGGCAACGATATTCGAAGATCGGCATGAATGACTCCGCGTCCGAATTGCTTTTGCCCCGGGGTTGCGGGGGGGTGAAGCCTGAAGTTACTAGCCTCAAATTATTATAGATGCAGGAGCCGCATTCCATTCCTCCCGAACCTCAAACTTCGCCGAGAGGGTCCCCGCCATCGTCTGCCGCGGCCGAGACTTCCTGCGGGCAGGATTTCTTGGGCGAGCCGTTCCGGCCGCGCCGATTCCTGACCGGCGGACATGCGCAGACCATTGCAGGCAATTTTCTGCCACGCCGCAATCTGCTGCCGACGCCCGAGGAGCGGCTGTTCCGCGTCGAGCCGGAAGTTCGGGTGCTGTGCCAGTGCCATTGGCAAAGCGAACGGAAAACTGCGATGACGCTGGTGATCGTACACGGGCTGGAAGGCTCCAGCGAATCGCAATACGTGATCGGGACCGGCAGCAAGGCCTGGATCGCGGGTATGAATGTCGTGCGCATGAACATGCGCAACTGCGGCGATACCGAACATCTGGGGCCGACGCTGTACAACTCCAGCATGTCGGGCGACGTGGGCGCCGTCGCGCGCGCTCTCATCGAAGAGGAGGGCCTGCAGAAGCTCGGGTTCGTGGGATATTCGATGGGCGGGAACTTAGTGCTGAAAATGCTCGGCGAATGGGGCGAGCACGCACCGCCGGAGGTGAAGGCCGGAGTTGGCGTCTCGCCGGCGATGGACCTGGCGCCCTCGGCCGATGCGTTGCACGATCGCATCAACCGAATCTACGAGCGGAAATTTCTTCGCGGGCTGCGGCGGCGGATTTTGCGTAAGGCAGCCCTCTATCCCGAGCGCTACCACGTTGCGCGGCGCGATCTGCGCCTGATGCGCAGCTTGCGCGACTTTGACGATCGCATCACCGCGCCGTATTCAGGTTTTCGCGATGCTCAGGACTATTACAAGCGCGCTGCCTCCGCGAACGTGCTGGAGCGCATCGCTGTCCCTACGCTCGTTCTGCACGCCAAGGACGATCCTTTCATTCGTGTGCTGCCGGATACCCGGCAGAAGCTGCTGAGGAATCCGAAGATTACTTTTATTGAAACGGCGCATGGCGGACATTGCGCGTTTCTTGCCAACGCCAACGGCTACGATGGCCGCTGGGCCGAGCGTCAGGCGATTGCCTTCATCGAGAAAACCGGTCGCGAGAGCGGTTAAACGCCGGTCTTGTGCTGATGCCCCTATTCCGGCTTGGCCGTCTCCGTGACCGCCGCCGCGGTGGTCGGCGGCACTGCCTTGCGGATGTCGGACCGCGGTTCTATCGGCCGTGACATCGTGACCGCGCGCTCGTCGAACTTGCCGAAGATCATCTTGCCCGCGGTGGTTTGCAATACCGACGTCACCGATATATCGACGGTCTTGCCTATCATTTTGCGTGCATTGTCCACCACCACCATGGTCCCGTCGTCGAGATAGGCGACGCCCTGGTTGTACTCCTTGCCCTCCTTCAGGATGAACACTCGCATAATCTCGCCGGGTAGCACGATGGGCTTAAGCGAATTGGCCAGTTCATTGATGTTCAGCACGTCGACGCCCTGCAGTTGCGCCACCTTGTTCAGGTTGAAGTCGTTGGTGACGATTTTGCCTTCGTACAGCTTGGCCAACTCGATCAGCTTCAAATCAACTTCGCGCACCGCCGGAAAGTCATCCTCGACTATCTGCACGGTGAGGCTCGCGATCTTCTGAATGCGCTGCAGGATGTCGAGGCCGCGGCGTCCGCGATTGCGTTTCATCGAGTCGGCGGAGTCGGCCACCAGTTGCAGCTCGCGCAGCACGAACTGAGGGATGACGATCACGCCGTCCAGGAATCCGGTTTCCGCAATATCGGCAATGCGGCCATCGATGATGACGCTGGTATCGAGAATTTTGTAACTGCGCTTGGCTTGCTTCTCGCCACCGAAGATGCCGCCCAGCGCGGCCAGGTTCAGCAGGTCACCCTTGCCCGCGCCGACGGTCAGGCCGACGTAGGCCATCAGTAGCATGACGAAGAGCTGGAGAAAGCTTTGAGTTGCGCCCGCAGCGACGCTGTTGCGGATGACCAGGCTGAAGAGATAAGCGCCGATGATGCCGAGGATGCTGCCGATGACCGCCCCGATCAGCCGCTTCAGGCTGACCTGGCGCAAGCGGATTTCGAAGAGAATGACCGCCAGCCCGAGGACCACGCCCAGGCCCGCCGCCGGTATTCGCCCCAGTCCCAGGGGCTGTAGTTCATAACACGAAGCGGCAATGACAACAACAAAAACGACACGTATAAGAACCAGATCCACGCCACACCTCCCACGGCCAGCCCTGGGGGTCTGCGGTCGGATTAATGTGCGCCGGGGGTATAAGTTCCAGGATTATGCCGGCGACTCAGTCCTGTCACCTAGACTCGACAAGCGGCCTCGACTCGCTACCGTATGAATCTTCCGGGGAATATGAAAAAAGAGGAGCGGTCCCCGCTTCGCCCCGCCGGGCGGAAAAAACACAATATAAAAACAGATGCAGTATATATCAGGATCTTAGCGGAATCGGAGCCATACTGTTGCCGCCTGTCGCTGATTCCCATTTGGGGCGACTGACAGCCCGTCCGAGCCCGCCATTCACACAGATGCGAAATTCGCCGGCGGCGTACACCTTCTCAGGCGAAGGCGGCAGAAAGTCCCGCCAGCGTCAACACCCAGATCACCCACCAGCCGAAGACAACCGTCATGCACGTACCGCGCTTGATCCGGGTCAAGCAGGAGAAGCCGATTCCCGCCAGCACCAGCGTCCAGATCAGGAATACGTCGGCTTGTACCGCAATCGAGTACAGGAAATGCGAGGAGGGATCGACCAGCGGGCTGAGATTGCTGGCCACCGGGTTCTCGAAGGTGAAGGCCCCGCCCGCCCCGATGGCGAGCGCGAGGATCGCCAGCAGCGTTTTGATGACGCTGGGCAGCGAGGCGTACATGGTTACGGCGATGCACTGGTTGAAGGTCAGCTCGGCTCCCATGCCGAAGTTGAAGGTTGCCAGTAGTACGGCCGCAATGATGATGAGGAACACCAGAACAATGACCGGCGAGCCGTACGACGCGAGTGCGGTGAATTTAGTCACCATCTGCATCTGCTTGTCGCGGTCCTCCGGCGACAGTTGATCGAGCTTGGCCGCCGCCTTGGGTCGCAGCGCCAGGCCGTTTTCGGCGATTCTCTCGAAGCCGACCCTGCGGTCAGCCACGAAGACCAGCGCCTCAGATGCGATGATCAGCAGCAGTAACGGTGCCAGCCAGTTGGCGCTGCGTCGTAGGTCGATGAAGGTCTTGCTGGGAGCGAAGAAGGTGCCGATGACGCGCTCAACTTGCGATAGCGGTTTCGGCTGCGGCTCGGGAACGGTAACCGTGGAGGGGCTCATAAGCGTCTCGCAATCCAACACCTGGACGAGCCCGCCCCGTTGCCGCGAGCACATCGTTCAGGGTTAACGCGGGTGTGCCGCGAGATTGTAACACCGGTGGGCGGCGCGCCGGCGCTATGGGGCGGATAATCAACGCAGATGGATGTCGACGGTCGGGTGGCAGGCTGTCGGCGTGCTTGCAACTGTCGAAGGTTTATCCAGCATGGCCATTTGCTGTGCAGGCAGGCTGCCTCCGGCCATCGCGAATGTCGCGTGCTAAGCTGTAGCCATGTCTCTTTACCTCGTCACCGGCGCGGCGGGATTCATCGGCTCGGCCCTGGTCCGCGCGTTGCTGGAACGCGGCGAGCAGGTGCGCGGGATCGACAACTTCGAGACCGGCCGGCGAGACAACCTGCAGGATGTAATTGCGCATGTCGATTTTCGTGAGGCGGACATTCTCGACCTCGATGCCGTTCACGCGGCCTGCCGGGGC
>Ga0335073_10011428_pt1 | contig 12471 bp, 10 predicted proteins | sample Lox_Sample_22_FD_207093 | JGI IMG/M metagenome (GOLD analysis project Ga0335073, IMG submission 207093) | Soil microbial communities from Loxahatchee National Wildlife Refuge, Florida, United States - Lox_Sample_2.2 | ecosystem: Environmental > Terrestrial > Soil > Wetlands | place: USA...
CGTTCCCGAACAGGTTGCGATTGTCGGCGCTGAAAATTACCTGCTCGCGCCCGAGGCTATTCATACACCCGTCTCAAGCGTGGACACAAACCTGGAGATGCTCGGTTATACTGGCGCGGCGCTTCTCGAGGATTTAATGAACGGTAAATCGCCGTCTAAACCAATCCGCGTGCCGGCCGTGGGCATTGTCACGCGCAAGAGCAGTGACCTGCTGGCCGTCAAGCACAAGGGCGTGGCCAACAGCCTCCGTTTTATTTGGGAGCATGCCAGCCAGCCAATCAGCGTCAAAGACCTTGTAGGTGTTGCGGCAATGTCGCGCCGGGGATTGCACAAGGCGTTTCTCGAAAACGTCGGCCGCACGCCCGGCCAGGAACTTCAGCGCGTCCGTATCGAGCGCGCCAAACGGCTGCTGGCCGATTCCAATCACAAACTCGAAGTCCTGGCCAACATGTGCGGCTACCAAAGCGCCAATAGCTTTTGCGTCGCCTTCAAACAAGCTACTGGAAAGTCGCCCAAGCAATTTCGCGACTCATTGCCGAAATGAACGTTGAAACGTTGAAACGGGAGTCCTGCTCATCGTAGCAGCCGACGTAAGGAGGCTCTAACTAACGGCAGGTGGCGCTGCCACTCGCGGTTTAACCATTCGATCGGGTTCGCCGTCAAGTTTCTCCAACCACCATCGGAACCGAATCCGCTTCAACACTCCAACACCTCAGCGCTTCAACGATCCTCCACTTCCGCATTTTTCGTGATAAACGGTTCTCCCTCCTCTGTCGTCACAATTGAGTTTTTAAACCGAATTTCCTTCGCATTTTCAATTTTCATTCCCGTGACCGCTGAAATATTCACGTTTTCAAAGACTACATTTGATATTGCGCTTTCCGGCAAGCCGACGATGATCCCCGCGCCGCGCTGGCAGCTCGCTGTGACATTCTTAATGTAAATATCGCGCACAATCGGAGTCCTTCGGGTCATGGCCTGCGCCGTGTCGGATTCAGGCGCGGCCCTTTCGACGGGATCCTTTGCTGAATTGGCCATGTAGTAGAAGGTAAAAGTCACCGCGGGGTCCACGTTGGTCATGCGAATGTCTTCATAAACAACGTTTTCCACCAGCCCCCCTTTGCCGCGCTGCGATTTAATTCGCAATCCATTTTCCGTTCCGTCGAAGACGCAATTTGTCACGACCACATTCCGGACCCCTCCCACGGTTTCACTCCCGATAGATACACCGTGCCCATGCAAAAACAGGCAATCCGAAATCGTGATGTCTTCGCTGGCAAACTCGCGGTCGGCCACTTTGTGCCCGGCCTTGATCGCAACGTTATCGTCGCCGGTATCGATGCGGCATCGGGTAATCAAGACCTCGCGCGAATCGGTGGGGTCAATCGCGTCCGTATTGGCCGCATGCTCAGGCGCCAGAATTGTAACGTTCGATACCAGGACGCCCTCGCATTCGTCCGGCACGAAATGATATTTTGGCGAGTTTTGCAGGGTGATGTTTTCTATTACCACATTTTCGCACTGCCGCAACACCACCAGGTCCGGCCTCGGCAGAGTATAGCCAGGCACGCGTTGCCGCGCTTTTTCCGCTTCACCCCACCAGGCGTACCCGCTGCCGTCAATTGTGCCGCCGCCGGTGACTGTGATGTCCTTCAAATTCCTGCCGCCGATGAATGGAATAAACTCTCCACTGCTCCTTGCTTTTAGCCAATCCCCGGGCGTTTTCATAAAATCATTCTGATTTGTCACCGCCAGCAATGTCGCGCCCGGTTCCAGGTTGAAAGTTGCCGGCCCGCGCAGCACAATGGGCTGGCTAAGATAAATTCCGGCGGGAAATTCCACAGTCCCTCCACCCGCATTGCCGCAATCATCCAGCGCCTTTTGTATCGCCACGGTATCCAGCGTCACACCGTCTGGTTTCGCTCCATAATCCAGCACATTAAAAATACGTGCCGGCGCATTGAGCACCAGCAGCAGGATAACAAGGACAAGCAATGATTTCATGAGTCGTAACAGTCTAAGTTCGTTGCGACTCGTTCCGAAAATCATTTTTCAGCAATTCGAAGTGAAAAAAGGGAACCCTGGCAAGGGTATAGGCCGATTCGCAAAACCGGCGGCGCCCTTTGGCCGCAAAACCCAGCCATAAATGGCTGGGCCATTATCAAGGTGGTGCTTCTTACACTGGTTCAGTTTCATTGACACGAGCGTATTCGACGCTTCCGTAGCGCCGTCCAAAGAATACGTCATTGACGCTCTGCAATTTTTTCACACGCTTTCTCTCTGAGAATAGCCCAGCCATTTATGGCTGGGTTTGTCATCGAACGAATGAAAAAAGTCCCGTAAGGGACGACAGAAAATGCACTCTCTCAATTCCTGCCTGATGCATTGCGTGTTTTCAACCAAAGAACGACGGCCCTGGCTGACACCCGAAATCCGCGATCGGCTTTGGCCGTATTTTGGCGGCATTGCGCGGCGAAATGATATGAGAGCGATTGCCGTCGGAGGCGTTGCCGATCACGTCCATTTGCTTTTGAGTCTGCCGGCGACTCTGTCCATTTCCAAAGCCGTACAATTGTTGAAAGGCAATTCATCGAAGTGGTTGGGTGATACGTTCCCTGACTTGCGGGCGCAGGGTTTTGCATGGCAGCAGGGATTCGGGAGCTTCAGCATTGGGGTATCCGGCACAGACGATACGGTCCATTACATTCAGACCCAGGACAAGCATCATACAAAGAAGAGTTTTCGAGAAGAACTTGAGATTTTCTTAAAAAAACATGGGTGCAAGTACAACCCGGAATTATTGGATTGATTTATGAACCAGTTCGCAAGCTAGCGGCGCCGGAAATGGTACATTTTCTGTCGTCCCTGGCGGGACTTATGCTCCCTTTGGTCGCAAAACCCAGCCATAAATGGCTGGGCTATTTTCAAATTGGCACGTGCCATTTACCACGCATGGGATTTTCAATGCGGCATGCTTCCAGCGGCGCCGAAAATAGTACGTTCTCTATCGTCCCTGACGGGACTTATGCTCCCTTCGGTCGCAAAAACCCAGCCATAAATGGCTGGGCTATTATCAAGGTGTGCCAATCGTTGGAATTTAAATTTTCAAAAAACACTGTCCAAATTCTTGACGCAATTTTTTTCGAACTTAATTGTTACAAACGTTGCGCGTCTATATCCCTTCCTCCACAATCTCCGCGGGTAACATGAGACCGTTCGCTGTTATTGTCACCGCGATTCTCGCCGGCGCAAGGCTGTACGCGCGGACGAATATCAGCGTTGCCGCTGACGGTTCAGGCCAGTTCAATAGCCTTCAGGCCGCCATCATGTCGGTTCCCTCTGGAACGGCGGCCAGTCCCGTCATCATTCACGTCAAACCCGGAACCTATCACGAACTGATCTATGTTCAGCGGGAGAAATCCTTCTTCCATCTCATTGGCGATGACGCGACGAATACGATCATCACCTTCAATCTCTACGCGGGCATGACGAATTTGGATGGCAAGCCGCTCGGCACGTTCAAAACGCCCACCGCGACCATTGACGCTGACCATTTCACCGCTGAGAACATCACGTTCGAAAACTCCGCCGGTCCCGTGGGGCAGGCCCTTGCCATTCGTGTGGACGGCGATCACGCTGCCTTCCAGCACTGCCGTTTCCTGGGCTGGCAGGACACCATCCTTTTGAATCGCGGCCATCAATATTTTTCGGACTGCTACATTGCCGGCCATGTGGACTTTATTTTTGGCGCCGCCACAGCGTGGTTTGAAAACTGCCGGATTTATTGCCTGCGTTCAGGCTACATCACGGCCGCGTCCACGCCGGTGGATCAACCTTATGGTTTCGTTTTTTCGCATTGCCGCATCAGCGGCGCGCCCGGCGCAAAAACTTTCCTGGGCCGTCCATGGCGCATTCATGCGAGTGTGATGTGGCTGAACTGCGAAATGTCGGATGTCGTTCGGCCTGAAGGGTGGTTCGATTGGAAAAAACCGGAGAGTCATGCTACGGTGCGTTACGGTGAGTTTAACAGCACTGGCCCGGGTGCGAATGCATCCGCCCGTGCTCCGTGGTCGAGACAGTTGACGGCTGCGGAATCGAAAGCCATCACCGTTGAACAGGTGCTCGGTGATGGTGGAGTGTGAATAACGTCTGAATAAAAATAATAACTTTTACTGGCGAACAACTGGGCCGGTAGGAAACTAAGAAAAATTCTTTTTATGGTTATGGGTAAAGAAAAAGTCCTCTGCTTCCAACGCTCATTATTTGAACAGCTCGGTGCCTTCCAGGGCATGAGCCTCGAAATCGAGAAATACATGGCCGCTCTCACCAACCGGTCCAACGTCGTTTACGTGGACCGTGACAAGGCCGAGCGCGACCGTCGCTATAAACAGATCATCCCGTACGCCCTCATCCTCTGTGGCGACAAAATCCTGCGTTATCGGCGCGGCAAGAGAGGCGTCGAGTCGCGCCTGCACGGCCTTTATTCCGTGGGTGTCGGCGGCCACATATTGGAGCAGGACAATTGGCTCTTTTCGCGTGGCCTGGGTTACCGCGACGCAATGCGCCGCAGACTCATGCAGGAGCTGGATATTGATGTGAACCGGGAAGTGGCCGTGGCCCTCATCAACGACGACAGCACGGACGTTGGCCGTGTTCATTTTGGCGTTGTCCATATCGTGCGTGTGCCGGATGAATCTCTGGCGCATTGGCGGTGCGGCGTCGTTCGTCCTGAATTTGTCTCCTTTACTGAAGCCGTCAACGACGCCTTTTCTTACGAGTCGTGGTCTCATTTTTGCCTGTTAAACTTGGACGAATTGGTTTCGAAAGCCGACAGCATGGTACCCGGACGAAATGCCTGGGCGAAGCCGCATCCCGATGAGGCCAGAGACATGGTGCTCCAGATTCTGGAACGCAAGGCGGCTTTTGGATTTTAGAAATATTGGCAGGGACGCCCCGCTGGGGAAGTGAATGCAAGTGGGGCTGCCACCTTTCGGGAACCTTATGGGCAGGGACTGGCCAGGAATGGCCGGTGGACACCCTGCCCTGCCTTTTTTTAATTCAAAAACAAACATCGAACACCGAACATTCGATGAAATTGAGGGCGGCGCATTCGATGTTTGATTTACTCTGTAGAAGGCTTCGTTGTTTTCTCTTTTCAGACCCGATAACGCCAACCTATTTCTTCTCCTCATCGCATGAATGGGAACAATGAGCCGGGTGGGACACAAGCGCGGCTGTGTGCGGGGCGGAGGGGCACCAGGCGCAGCGCTCCCCAAAGTTTCGACGCGCTGCGGCTGGTCTTCGACACAGCCGCGCCCCGGAGCATTGGCAAAAAAACGCGAAGGTTTTGGCCTTCGCGTTTTTTGTTTGTTTGAAATTTCGATTAATGCCGTCCCGCGAAATTCACCGGGGCGTTCTGCGGCATTTCGTGGGCGCAGGGCTGATTGATCGGCGCGTCGGGTGTGCGATCGTTTTGTGTCACGACCTTGTTGGCAAGCATCCACGCTTCGACTTCTTCCCCGCTGATGTCCGCCAGCATGTGGCCGTTGATTTCCACGCACGGGCTAAGCATCTGTCCGCTCTTCTCGATCATCTCCTGCCGTTGCAACGGGTCGTTGATGATGTCGCGGTCTTCGTACGGCAAATCGTATTTGCGCAGCACGGCACGGACGCCCTGGCTCCAGCCGCAGGTTGGTTTCAAATAAGCGATAATTTTCGGTTTGTTCATAGTTTTGTAAAAATTGTTCTCTCGATAGCAACAGAATGCCATAAGGGGCCGTTAGGCGCAAATGTTTTGATATGGTCGCAACTGCCAAAACACCGTGGCTTTAGCCCGATATGCGCCGGGAGATCTATCGCGAAAACCGTTTTGTTTTAACGGTTTTCATCGGAAGCCGTTGAAACGGCTGAAATTGCGCGGCCATACATATGGGCCAACGGCCCAACTCATACCAGCCTGGGGCAACGCCCCAGGTCGCCTGAGCGGGGTAATAAGCGCCAACGGCGCGTCCCATACGCTGGCGACAACATCCCCTCAATCCCAAACATAGGCCTCTTGATATTCCAGACCGTATTTCTTCAGAAACATTCGGAGTTCGTCCTGAAACGTTCGTTCTCGGTGGTGCTCAGGTTGTTTGTCGATGTAAGCGCACAGCGAATCCAAATCTGTTGGGCCAACGGAAAAGCAACCGTAGCCGCGTTGCCACGAAAAACCCGCGAGATCAGGCGATTCGGTTTTGAGCCATTTTGACGACGAGGTCTTTAGATTCTCTACGAGACGAGCAATGGTCAGTGTGCGTGACAATCGGATAGCAAGATGCACGTGGTCCCCAACTCCGCCAACACGGTAACATTCACAACCGGCGTTTCGTGCAACTGTGGCAAGGTAAGCATGCAGCTTGGGGCGGAATTCGGGATTCAGGAACGGATGCCGGTCCTTCGTGCTGAAGATGACGTGCAATAAGACAAGGCTCAAGGATTCTGGCATGGCCAAATTATGGGCCAACGGCCCAACTCATACCAGCCTGGGGCAACGCCCCAGATCGTCCGAGCGGAGGAATAAGCGCCAACGGCGCGTTCCATAACTAGCCTCGGCAACGCCCGAAGTTAATGAGTCGGGCTTTCAGCCCTTAGCAGCCTGTTGAAAAACTATGGACATTGCTGCTGAGAGAATTTTTGGCCTGTGGCGCGGAGCGAGAGCGGCCATGTCCTTCATGGACCTGGACGCGACGAGCGACAAAGCCACAGGACAAAAAGGCCTCAGCCCGAAGGGTTTCGCCAATAATGGCCCGGCGACTTCGTTGCTCCTCAGTCACAGGTCCATGGCGGACATGCTCCTTCATCGCGCCTCGTCGGCGGGCCATTCCTGGCGAAACAGCAATATCCATAGTTTTTCAACAGGCTGTTAGGGATGTTTGGGACCGCGATCCCCTGGGGCGCTGCCCCAGGCTGGGCCTTTGGCCCTCAAGTTGGTGCTACGCGGATAAGAATACTTGACGTCCAACGCCCCGCGGGACACGTTTGAAGCTTGCTTGAAAACGAGGAACAAACGATGAGGAACAAGCAATGAAACCATACGTAATCTGCCACATGTGTACGACCATCGACGGGAAGATTCTGGGGCATCGATGGGGTAAACTTCCCGGCTATAAACATCAGAGCGACCTGTTTGAAACCACTGCGGCCAGTTTTGGCATTGGCGCGTGGCTGGTCGGCACGACGACCATGGACGAATTTGACGGGCCAAAAACGAAGTTGCTCAGGTCAAAGACAACCATTCCACACCGCGACCACATTGTGAGCCCGAAGGCCACGCGATTGGCCATAGGCGCGGATGCCAAAGGCGTTCTCCGTTTCAAGGACAATGAAGTCGGCGGAGACCACGTTGTGCTGCTCGTCACCGAACGCGTCAGCAACGATTACCTCGCGCACCTGCGATCGGCGGGCGTTTCCTGGTTGTTTTGTGGCCGCACGGAAGTGAATTTGCGTACTGCATTGGAGAAACTCGGGGCCGCGTTCAAGCTGCGGAAGCTTATGTTGCAGGGCGGCGGAAAGTTCAACGGCGCGATGTTGCAAGCGGGATTGGTGGACGAAATCAGCCATATCACCGTCCCGGTCGCCGACGGTGGCATGGGAATTTCGACCATGTTCGACATTCCCGGCGACGCTCCGCCCCGGTCCGCGGCAATGCTCCGGCTTGTCTCGCACAAAACGTTGCCAGGTGGGGCAGTGTGGTGTCGGTATAAGGTAATCAAAGCGTTGAAACGTTGAAATGTTGAAGCGTTGAAGCGGTCGGACAAATGGAGCCAGAAGATTTAGACACAGCGGGTCAAACCGGCTATCCCGTATCCCATCCGTCCTAAAATCCACAAATCCATCTATTCGCGCCATAACTCCTGAGAGGCGGCGGATAATCCAGTGTCCGGTCTCGTTCACACTGCCAAAAACAAAAACCCTCCAAAACCCCAATAAATCCGCACATTTCGCCCTGAAATCAAATCTCGTTGCGCATGTCAAACACTACACAAACAAAATGTGTCGCTCATACCTGCCGTAGCAGCGCCGCGTGAGCGCGCTCTGACGGAACGCTCCAATCCACAACCCACAAATCCATAAATCCAGTGTCCGGTTTCGTTCACACTGCCAAAACAAAAACCTCTCAAAAACCCCAATAAATCCCCACATTTCTCCCCAAATACAAATCTCGTTCACACTTCCAAAACCCACACAAATAAAATGTGCATGAGGTAATTGTTCTTGCTGTAACTGATGACAAATCTCATGTTTGCGGCATGAACTTTCCTAAATTCTGGGCCAAGGGAACCTCCGGAGACTTCATTTGCTGGCGCTGGTCATTTCAGAGTTTGGCCGAGGCGCAATCTTTGGCGGAGCAGGCGGCCAGACAATTGGCGGAGCGGTTTCGCCAGGGACCATGGCCCCCAAAAGCCGGAGGCGACTACTATCCGAACCGGCCCGCGCGGGAACAGATATTGCGGGAGATAGGCGATGGGAACAATTTAACCGCTGTCGTCACCCGGAATTCTTACGGCGCTCAAGTGTTGAACACCGCCCGCGTGATGTTCGTGGATATTGACCTGCCAGAACCGCCGAAGCCGAGAGTCGGTCTATTCCAGTCATTGTTCGGCAAATCGAAGCCTGCTCCTCCGCCGGATCCTAAACCTGAAAATGACGCGCTGATGCGCGTCGAATTGTGGACAGCAAACAATTTTGGTTGGGGCTGGCGTGTTTATCGCACGCGTTCAGGCCTGCGCCTGCTGGCCACGCAAGGCACGATGGAAGCGGACTCGCCAACGACCGACGAAATCTTCGAGGCCCTGGGCGCGGACCCTCTGTACCGCAAATTGTGCAAAAACCAGAAATGTTTTCGCGCACGGTTAACGCCCAAGCCCTGGCGCTGCGAAGACGATCCCGGCAAGCCCCCGCGCTGGCCATGGACCGAAAAGGAAGAAAAGAGATTTCATAAATGGGAGGCGGAATATGCAGAAGCATCCGCAAATCGCGCGACGTGCGCATTCGTACGCCAAATCGGAAGCGCCACAGTGCATCCGGAAGTCCAATCCATTATCCAGCTTCACGACGAAGCCACACGAGTTGGGTCGGATTTGCCGCTGGCTTAGAGGTCAATTAAACCTCGATGACCAGTTCCGGATTAAAGCTTTTACAGACTCCATCAGGATAGCCCCGTTGATTGGTTAAGACGCGAGTTGAGCCGATGACATAATCCACATTATAACGCGTGTGGTGAATAACTTCTGAGCAACTTCCGACAACTTCCAGTTGCCTCCGCGAAAATTTGTGGCAGCTTGATTGTGCGCGGCGATTGAGCCTGGGTCCAAATTCCGGCTTTGAGATTTTTGTGCCGGGGCGTCAGGACATTACCCCATGAGGGTCGCTCTACCGAGCAATTAATCCCGTTCAACGGGAGCGCCAATCTCGTTTAGGCCTCCGCCGCGCGCTTCTTTTTCTTCATTCAGTCAACCATGCGAAATATCGCCTGGTCATTCAAAGTCCGGCGCCCTTCCGCGAGCGCGTAGTGCGTGTTACTTCAAGAATGCGCGTCGGGCGCATCTTACTTTTTGTGAATGCCTGGACTGGATTCCGAATCCCGAAAGAATTCCTCAAAAATATTTCGCGCATTTAACCCCGGAACCGGGAAGGTCGTTCGTCGTACCAAACAATCGGCGAACAATTCTCCCTCTCCCAGCGGGAGAGGGCTGGGGTGAGGGAGAGTCTTTCAAACGAGAATGCTCTATTGGGGACGGAGCGTCTTTCGGTCGGGAACGTTCCCTGGGTTCGTCGAAAGGGTGGAATCAAACCCACGAAAACGAACAGTCCGTTTGCGATTATAATCTCACAAAAAGCGAGATGCGCCCAGGCTCGTCCATCGTTGGGCCATACTTGACGCACCACGTACCACGCAACACGCCGGCCCTTCTACACCGACTCGAGAATGACAGAATTCGTCAAACTCCCAATCTTCTCAATTTCAATGGTCACGCTATCGCCGGGCTTTAGCCATCGCGCAGGAGTGCGGGCCATGCCGACGCCATGAGGAGTGCCGGTGAGAATGACGGTGCCAGGCAGCAATGTGGTTGAGCCGCTGAGAAATTCAATTAGCGTGGGGACGTCAAAGATCATGTCGCTGGTGTTCCAGTCCTGCAACGTTTCACCGTTGATGATCGTCTGGATGCGCAGCCCGTTGGGATTGGGGATTTCATCGCGGGTGACAAGACACGGGCCAAGCGGTCCAAACGTGTCAAAAGATTTTCCGCGGCACCATTGGCCGCCGCTACGGATTTTCTGCCAGTCGCGGGCGCTGACATCGTTCGCGCAGGTGTAGCCCAAAACATATTCAAGGGCGTTGGCGCGTGTGGCGTTCTTGCACGCTCGTCCGATGACGACGGCCAATTCGCATTCATAATCCACTTCATCGCTGCGCAGATGGCGCGGAATGGCGATGGGTTCGCCCGGATGCTGCAATGCTCCCGGATTTTTCATGAACAGCACCGGAAATTCGGGAATCGGGGCTTTGGTTTCGGCGGCGTGATGCTTGTAATTCAGACCGATGCACATCATCGCGGCAGGCGTAACCGGCGCGAGCAGTTTTTTGATTTGGGCGCGATCGGTCGTCAGCTTCGGGTTCGAGAAAATGTCCCCCTCCAGGCGCAGCGTCTCGCCGGACGGTTGCTGGGCGCCGTAACAGATTTTTTCAGTTGGATCGAGATAGCGTACAATTTTCATTGGGCATTATTCTAACGTATTGTCATTCCAAATCGAATTTTTTACTCAACGTCGCCTGACAATTTCCGCCGACCCAGACTGTGAATTCCCCCGGCTCGACCGCCCATTCCTGCGTCGCGCCCCAAACGGCGAGGTCGTTCTTTTTGATGTGCAGCGTCACGCTCCTGGTTTCGCCCGCTTTTAAGTGAACCCGTGAAAACGCTTTCAACGCCCGTTCCGGCGTTGCCACACTCGCAGTTGTTTCGCGCACGTAGGCCTGGGCGACCTCATCCCCATCGCGATTGCCCGTGTTGGTCAAGTCGAACCTTACGAGCACGTCGTCATCGCTACCGGGTGGAGGGACGGTGACGTCCAGGTTGTCATATACAAATGTCGTGTAGCTTAGGCCGAAACCAAAGACAAATTGCGGCGAGTCGTCGCCGTCCACGTACTTGTTCCTCTTGGATGGATAATGGTTATAAAAAACCGGCAATTGGCCAACGTTTTTGGGAAAGGATATGCTTAGTCGCCCTGCCGGATTATTATCGCCGAATAATGTTTCGGCGATGGCCCGCCCGCCGAACTCGCCCGGGTACCATGCTTCAAGGATCGCCGGCACATGTTTCGCCGCCCAGGGGATTGTCAAGGGCCGGCCATTTTCCAGAACAAGCACGACGGGCACGCCCGTTGCCGCCACGGCTTCCAATAATTGCTCCTGGTTGCCTGGCAGATCGAGGCTGGAACGGTCATGGCCTTCGCCGGAAAGTTTTGAATTTTCTCCGAGCCCTAATATCACAACCTCCGAGTTGGTTGCCAGCGCAACGGCGTCACCGATATTTTGGCCGTCGGTGAATTGAACTTGTGTTTCCGCCGACACAATTTTTTTGACCTGCTCGAAGATACCGTATTCGGGCTTATCCAGGCTGGGCTGATGCCCGGTGTAATCACCCGCCAGCACGACATTCGCATTGGGGCCGATCACCGTGACGCGCTTCAGATTTTTGTCGAGAGGCAGCAGATGGCCCTGGTTTTTCAAGAGACACATAGATTGCCGGGCAACTTCAAGCGAAAGATCCAGGTGCGCCTGCGAGCGGCAAACGGAACCCTCGAGATTGGTGTCTATGAAGGGATGGTCAAAAAGGCCGAGCAAAAATTTGGCGCGCAAAATGCGGCTTACAGCGTCGTCCAGGTTCTTTTCTGGTACGCGCCCGTGTTTCACCCCCTGAACGATTGCGTTGTCAAATCTATCGGGAGGAAGATCATAAAACTGCATGTCCACGCCCGAATTAACGGCCAGGCACGCGGCGTCGGCGGGCGTGGCGGCGACGTGATGATCCGTGTAGAGGCGGCGGATGGCGCCGTCATCCGCCAGCGTAAAACCTTGAAAACCCCATTCATTGCACAGCACTTTTTTCAGCAGCCACGGATTGGCTGTGCAGGGCACGCCATCAATATCGTGATAGGCGACCATGACACCCATGGCATGGCCTTCGCGAATGGCCGGCTCAAAGCTCTTGAGCATGTACATGCGCATTTCACGTTCACCGGCGTGGACTGGCGAGGTGTTGAGTCCACTCTCGGAGGAGCCGTGACCGGCAAAATGTTTTGGCTCGGCAATGCAGGTGTGGTCCGTCGCCAGTGAATCGCCCTGGACTCCTTCCACATAGGCCAGTCCCAGTTGCCCGGACAAAAACGGATCTTCCCCAAAATCCTCTTCCACCCTGCCCCAGC
>Ga0335073_10011429_pt1 | contig 12470 bp, 12 predicted proteins | sample Lox_Sample_22_FD_207093 | JGI IMG/M metagenome (GOLD analysis project Ga0335073, IMG submission 207093) | Soil microbial communities from Loxahatchee National Wildlife Refuge, Florida, United States - Lox_Sample_2.2 | ecosystem: Environmental > Terrestrial > Soil > Wetlands | place: USA...
CAGCATCTTATACCAGTATTATCGCAATGCACTAGATGACTACGATACTTGCGGTAACACTACCGCAGCATCCTGTCACGGAACCCAGAATTGCACTCAAGAAGCCAATATTTGCGGATGCTGTGCTTATCCTGCCGCTCTCTCACCTTACTACAATTTCTGTCCTACCACCGATCCAAATGACATCTCGTTTTTTGACCAACTTGGTTACCAGGGTGTTGATTCAAGTGAATGTGCCAGCCTGCTGTCCTCAAGCAACATCTGCACACAGGAACCCTACAACTACACCATTCGCGACGGACTAAATGGGGCACCTGAATCACTGTACCTCGGAACTAATTTACCTCCGAATGGAACACAACCACTCTCAGATAACCCAGGACAATTGTCAAGCTTTATTGCTGAGCCCAAAGAAAGGGGTACTTTGATATGGAGTCTCATCCCCGGCACTCCAGTACTTGCCGTTGCTGCCGTTACCACTATTGAAGGCCCTGCAAACCTCAGCATCACTGCTACTCCCACCGGAATTACGGTGAACGCTCCAGGGTCAACTACCGCCTCAGGCACCAGTGCTAGTCCTTCTGCGAAATCGGATGCTGGAAGCATAAAGTGCAATGCCGCCGTGCTTGTGTTTCTAGGTGTTGCAGGATTCTGTGTGTTGCTCTCATAGCGATTCGATAAGGAAGTTACAACTTGGGCCCTGTGGAGGCGTGAGAGTTCATGAGAGAATAGATTGGGTTTCATATATTACCACAACCGATGATAAGTATAACAACTAATGTTGGTCAGGAGATGTTTCCATTTGTTCCGGTTTCTGAACGCTTCCATAGGCTGTTTCCCGCCCGATACATGAATAAGGCTAAATAATGGTGTGAGATAACATGCCTACGTATATCACACTTATGTATTACCGTTTCCTGCATTATCATATCTCGGCTGTTTCATTTCCGGCTCAATACCCCACAGCCCTACCTCTTGGTAACGTCGCCCTTTGCCTTTAACATCTCAACAATTTCCGTACGGCGTATGACCGCGAGACTTGGCCATATTTAACGCTGTATCACCCCATAGGCTCTGCCTGCCGACATCAGCCTTTGCATCCAACAACATCTTGACAATCTCTGCATGACCGTCCCTTGCTGCATCAATCAACGCGGTACTGCCAAGCCAGTTCTGCACGTCAACATCAGCGTTTGCATTCAACAAGATCTTGACAATTTCGGAATGACCCCCATGAGCCGCAATCATCAATGCCCGCTGGCCTTCTTCCTCAACATTCACATTTGCGTTCTTCTCAATCAACAACTTGACTATTTCCGCATTCCCCTGTTGTGCAGCGTAGTGTAGCGCTGTGTCACCACGGTTTGTCATTGAATTGACATCCGCCCCACTCTCCACCAGTATTCCAAAAACTTGCACATTTCCCGCCAGATGCGCTGCATTCTTACTTTTATCCGTTCGATCGTCAATTCGTGCGCCGGCTCTCAGCAATTTCCCACTAATTTCTTCACATGGCGACGCTGCCGCGCAATGCAATGGAGTCCAGCCGGATAAGACCGAACGAGACGAGACAGAGGCTCCCGACGCTATCAGCTTTTGTGTGATTAATTGTAATCCACAAACGGCGGCAATGCATAACGTAGGATTGTCACCTCCTGGCGCCCTCATAGCCCTGATCTTGTGGCCCCAATCGTTCTCCAACAGCCAGGAGCGCCAGAAGAGAGCCCGGTTGTCTTCATTTTTGAGAAAGTTCTTCACGCACTCCTGGAACGTGGGGATGTCTCACACTGTCGTGGATGTGTATCGAAGTAGAACACAACATAGCTGAAGAGCGGACCACAGCCGTCAAGTTCTGGCTCATCACAGAGTTTCCCCATAGACTCTGTCCTTCCTTGTTCATTGACGTAGAGTCCTTCCGTATCTTCATCACACTCTCTCTTCGCATCAATTTCTGCCTCGTCATCGGTTTCCAAGTAATCGTCTCCTTCAGTGTCACCGTCATCGTTCATTTCGTCAAACCGACTCCTATTCCCGCGCCCGCGTGATACTAGATTGATATATTTAAGACATGCCGATGCAATCATCTCGTGCGCATCCGGGAACAAATCCGCCTGCTTGCGTTCAAAAAAGTCTTGTGTAGTATAATGAACCAGCTTTATCGTTTTACTTTCTCGGTCGAGAGTGAGCAGAGATGATCAAGATCGGCAAGTTCGTCTTCACCAAGCTCTGTAGCTTCAAGGTCAATCGCAACGGCGTATTGAAGTTGCTGCCCTGTCAACCGTTGACGTGTATACGCTATCCATAGCAAGGTTGTTTTAGCCAATTTCCTGGCATCTTCATCGTTTTGACTCGCTATTCTGTTCATAACGTCGTCGTAGACACTAGACAGCATCCAAACCGTCAGGTAAAGTTTTGAGGGCAGCAAGAATCGCGTTCCGATTATGTTTCCTCGCAAGTGCACTCATATGTAGCTGGGCCATGAGAAACCTAATATATTAGTGGCAATCAACATTCGGTAATGCTTACATTCCTTCCACTTTCTTTGTAATAGTCGTTACGATACTTCCCCTCAGTTTCGCGTCCTGACCAATGTAAACGTTTCAGGTTCTGTTCTATCTCAATACAGCCATCCACGAATTTCCGGATATCCTCGTCACTGGCTCGAATCTCCATGCGTTTTGCTCCCGGGAAACTTTCAAGAAGAATACTCTCAACATGTTCCCGTCCAGTGACCAATATTCTTAAATTACTGCCCAATTTCCTGATTTCTGAGAGTATTTTCACTCTGCAATAATTGGTCTTTGTATATTCATCGAGGGCATCCAGTACAATAAACAAAGTCGTGAGCGTTTGCGCTTCAGCTTGTAGCAATTCAGTGACCTCTGTGAGGGTTGGTCGAGTCCCTTGTTTGTTGGGGGATTAGATAATCCCAGGTGGAATGATTAGGGAATGGAGCGTCGCCTCTCATAAGTGTGAAGTGGAAGAATGAAATGAAGTATAATAATACAAATGAATTCTGGGGGGTCCGCAGACGCCGCTCGGCTCCGCGGTGTCGTCCCTGTGCTCTCTTCAGGCCGAATGAAGAGTTGTTGTAGGCGTCGTGTGAAACATGGGGTCGACAGCAACGATGATGCCAGGGATGAGATCCACGGAGTTGAGTGCGTCAGTACGGACGTTAGCCAAGAACTCGAGACCGTAAGTTTAGCATTTTCCACTGTCGATCAGGTTTTGAAACCTCGTTAATATAGACGTCGACTGCGTCGCTTTTCCATCGACCCAGTTGTTGAATATCGGATTTTGATAATCCTTCTCTGCTAGCTGAGACTGCTGCACCTTTGCGTAAAGAATGACCGGAGTACTTGGTTGGGTCAATACCGATTTTGACAAGTGCTGTTTTGACTCTATCGACGAAATAAGAGCGTGAGAAGGGGCCGGCGGTGCAATTGAAGAGGGGAGAATCGCCGTGGGCTGGGAATCGTTCGAAGAGATGGTGGAGTGCTGCGACTGGACAGATTTCTGTGCCTGTAGATGGGAGGTGAATCTCCGCCCCTTGGCCGAAAGGATCTGTTTTTGACGATGGGAGGAAGATCGTAACCGAACCTTGTTGGACGTTGAATGTGACGTGCTTGCGGGATAGACAAAATCGAAGAGATGAAATAGGATGCCATTGATTCCAGGTGAACTCGCCTGCACGCAAGAATCCAGCAAAACCGACACAGAGTGCTGCGTAGAGGTTGACTGTATCGTAGTTGAGGTAGTTGCTTCGTATGTGAGAGACAAGTTTGATAAGGATGTCTTTTGTGAGTGGTAGACGTTCTCTGCGGGTTGAGTTTTGTTTGTAGATTCGTTTCCCACCTTTAAGTATTCGTTTGATGATGGGATCGTTGAGCTCGGAGTAGGAATGCTCAAGGTGGTAATTCTTGATTGCTCCAAGATATGTTTGTGCCGTTTTGACTTTGACAGTTCTGAGTATATGGGCAAGCCAGTGGGTGATTGATCGGAGGGTGGCAGGGAAAGGTTGGCGGTAGCCGTGGGATTTTGCGAAAGAGAGATAATTGTCGATGGCATCGTCATATCCTTTGCGAGTAGATTCTGCGATGCTGTTTTTAAGGAGGAAAGAAGCTTCTGGCGTAAGGTTGTAATGGGAGTTGGTGGCTCTGTGCGACGAATATGATGGTCGTGCTGATGTCCTAAGTTAGCCAACCTCTTGAAGTCATGGCGAGAAAGAGCATCTGCGATTGAGTTAGAGGCCGTGGGTATCCAGACAGCAGAGATGGCGATGTTGTATAGAGCTGCGATGAGAAGTAGCGTCTGCAACGGTGTGATTGTTGGCCCACGAATTGAGCGTTTATTAATTGCTTCCACTACTGCTTCGTTATCGCAGTGGACAAGAAGTTCTCCGTTCTCCCAATTGGAATGCCACAGTAAAAAGGCGTACAGTACCGCATACATCTCCTTCCAGTTGATATGCTTTCTTCTATGATGACGAGGTACGTGTGCAGAGAATAGATGAGAAAGGTAGATGCCGCCAATACCTTTGGATCCCGAGGCATCGGTCCATATTTCGTGGAAGGGGTGTTTGATCTGAATAACGGAGATGCATGACCAATGTCGTAAGAATAGCAGCCACCAAAGAGAGTCGCATTTAGCATGCCATGAGATGCGAGCGTATCGATAAGGGTTGACCGTCGTATTAGCCGAACCAGCTTTGGAGAGTGCATTGAATAAATGACGAAGGAAGGGTCGACCGATAGGGATGACCTCGCAACAGTGACTGAGGAAACCAAGTAAGGTTTCAAGAGACTTTGCTGATATGGTTTTGTGTGTTATGACGGTGAAAAGGAGTTTTATTGCCCGTTCTCGTTTGTTGTGAGAGAGTGTCGCTGTCATAGAGACAGTGTCGATTTCGAACCCCAGATGGTTGACTCGAGTGCCCATTTCGTCCTTTTTTGGTTCTGTGGGGAAATCGAAGTCATGACAGATCTCGTCAAATAGTTGGGACTTGTCCGTTAAGTCACTGTTTGGAGGAAAGACTCCGAGAAAATCGTCTACGTAGTGCAAGAGAGACCATCCGAATGAGTGTTGTAGGACCCAGTGAATGGCTTCGGCGAACAGATTGTAGATGCGAGGAGATGTGTGGAGCCCAAATGGAAGATGAGTATCGACGTAGTATTTACCGCGCCAGGAGAATAGGAAGAGGTGCCAGTCGAGTGGGCTGATTGCAACTCGGCGAAATACTGCTTTGAGATCTTTCTTCAAAAGTTGGGAATTAGCACCAGATTGAGCTATTATGCGTAAGGCGTGTTGAAAGGACTCGTACTGCAAAGTGCCAAATTGTTTTGGGATACCGTCATTGACAGACCGGCCTTCTGGGTGTGACAAGTCGAAGATCATTCTCCAACCAGTTTGGATACCATCTCGCTTCTTTGGAACCAGTCCTAGTGGGGAGCAAAAGTACTTGAGAGGAAGAGGACCCTGAAGTTCATGGATTCGACCTGCCGCCATTTCCTCATGGATATACTTGTCGATGATGTCCATATGATTATGGATAGAAGGGTGATTAGGTCGTTGTAAGCCTGTTGCTTGACCTGTAAAGCCCACGCGTGCGCCATATATCTTTATACCAACTAAAGTGTCGACTAGTGACTGGTCGGGGTACTGGTGTAAGTAATACCGTATCTTGTCAGTGGATGAGGCGCTGGCGACATTGGTAAAGGAGTAGGGTGTTGGTGTGACAAGTTCAAACAGTTGCTCTGTGTTAGGACGAGCTTGATTGGGAACACTTGTCGAAGAAGTAGCATCTGCCTGAGCATTCTTTGATGCCTCTGTCGGAACAGGAAGTGAAGAGTGGGTTGTCAAAGTGACGAGAGCATCTGCAATGTGAGCATTTGATGCCTCTGCCGGAGCAGGAGATGAACAGTGTGTGGAGAGAATGAGTATATTAGCATCTACATGAGTATTGTATGATGCCTCTGCCGGAGCAGGGAATGGTAGGTTTATAGAAGTGGTAGTATTAGCGTCTGCCTGAGCATTGAATAACGCCTCTGCCTGAGCAGGTAATCGTGGACGAAAAGGCTTGACCAGAGGATTGAAAGAGAATGATCGTTTCGGAAAGAATGGATCAGCGAAAGGGTTGAATTTGAAAGTGAAAGATGTGACTGTTCCGAAAGGAAGAGTTGAAGATGGTGTTGGTGAAGCAACACCAGAGTCCCTTGAATGAAGTCATTCGGAGGTAGTGGCAGGTTTTGATGGGTTGGAACACTTGGTACTGGGGTGAGGTTTTCCACACAATAGGCAGACATGGAGTCGTCCACAAGGCTTTTCCGTCGAACACTTTTCTCTGTTGTATCTGATGCAGATTTGTAAGTGGAGGGGAGTCGTGGACTTTTGTTGTGGTCGACTTGATTGACTGTCCTTCTGGTTATTCAAGGAGTTTGAGTAGTTCGAGCGAATGCGATTTTTTGCGTAGTTTGTGCTTGAGGTTCCCAACAATGTCGTAGATGTGTTCCCCTGAGTGGTGGCGTGAGTGAAGTGCATTCTCAATAGATGATTGTCGAATTGGTACCATGCTTCGGGTGGAGCATTTTGGTAGGTACGAAAAAAGTTAGCGGCATATTTGAGAACATTGGGCCACGGAGCGTGGAGGGCATGGTAGTTGAGTTGTTCGATAAAGGCGTAAAATACGGGTCCATATTCCTTGTCGAACGTTGAGCGGATGGAAGCATACGTCATGAAGGCGGATGTGAATGTCTGGAGGTTTAGAAATGCAGAAAGGAGTTTGAGAGTTTTGTGGAGCACTTTCGGATTTCCAGTTTCAATGTCGAGATTGATTCCTTTGATAGAATCATCGATATATTGTTGACGAGCATCCTCATCTCTCAAGAGTTTGGGGAGTTCCTTGAAGTTGAACATTCCGGAAGCGATCGCCGTCAATTGAGCTGTCTCTACCCACGGCCAATAATGGAGGAGGGTGTTGGGGGTAATGGACGTACCTGTGAATGGATTTGGAAGAGTGAATTGAACAAAAGGATTGGGATTGCCAGAGGCAAGAAGAGGTGGAGGAGGTTTGAGGAACTTTCCGATTGTGGTGGGGGGTTGGAAGGCAACAGGGTCATCGTAGCGAATCGAACTCGAGCGTGAATGATTCTCGGAACGAGAGCTTGCTCGTGAATGATTGCCACTAGAGCGAAAGGAAAGCCGATGAGTGGGGAGTTGATGGTTTTCTGTGCGAGAACTTGCACGAGAAGACGGGCGAGACGGAGGTTGAACAGAAGTGACTCGGGATTGTTGGAGTTGACTGACTTGCTCAGTTAGGGAGGAAATTTGTTTGAGAAGAGTATCCAAAAGGGCAGGGTTTTCTTGTTGTCGCTTGCGAGGTTTTTTGGTAGGGGAATAGCTATCGTCTGAATCTGGTTGTTTGGATTTGGTGCGTTTGCGTAGAGACGGATTTGGTGTCGTTTGCGCATTTGCCATTTCCTTTTGAGCATTGGACTTGCTGATGCGACTAGATGCTCGAGGAGTAACAGGTCTGTTGGGTTCCACTGAAGGTTGTGATGATACGACGATTTCCTCATTGACTTGGCTGGTGTCGTCATCCTCGTCATCCTCATCATCTTCATCCTCATCCTCATCATCTTCATTCTCATTGTAATCAGCCACTTTCCTTCTATCATCCGGTTTGGAAAGGCTGGATTGGGAGGAACAATGGAAAGGTGTTGACGGAATAGTTACCGAGATGGATGGTTGGCGTGTGTGCGAGGTGGGGTTGTTTTGGTTGATTTTTTTGCTGTACGTCTTCGTAGTTGGTGGAGTGTGTTGGAGGACCATTATTGAATTATGAATTATGAATTATAAGTAGAATAGGTGCCAATAATCGATTAATGATGAATTATCGATGGATGCAATGCTGAAGAACACGAATGCTGGATGAAACGCGAAAAAATGATGAACGAGTCGGAAGGTGAAAATTTTGATGGTGAAGATCGCCGATCGGCATCCTCCCTATTCCCACTGGGATTATCTAATCCCACAAAGAGACGATCAATTTCTTCTTCACCATCAAAATTTTCACCTTCGGTCTCGTTCGTCGCTTTTTTGCACCCACCTCCTTCCCCTTCTTTAACCTCCTGCCCTTTTGTGCCGACTCGACTTGGATTATATCTGTCTCATGGTAGTAATGGAATATATGAATAGATGAAACAGATTTCGTAGTTAAAAGATGGGATGAGATGACTTATGAGAATCATGTACACTTTATTATCATGTGTTGCTAGGATGACTATGGATAGATAGGCCTGAAGAGAGCACAGGGACGACACCGCGGAGCCGAGCGGGGTCTGCGGATCGCCCAATTCAGTTTTGTTGTTCTACATTATACTCCTTCTTTCTTTTCCTTTGCTTCGGACTCATGAGAGCGACGACAGCATTCCATGTGTCGTTGATAAACCTCCAGGATTTGAGCCGGGATACTGGTTTTCCTGGACACCAACTGTTTTAAAAAGCTTCCGAGAATCTCCAAAGCAGGTTGCGGGTCCTTATAGTTGAAATATATGAAGACAACAACATCCTCCGTATTTACGAACTTGTGCTCCAAATGATTGACAATAAGAGACCTATCGGGTTAAACGATCGAAGGAAGAGGCTAACGTGAGCAAGGTCTTCCCGGCCCCAGCTGCCACCGTCAGCTCATTTCTATCGCGAACGGAAGCTTATGTCCCCCAGGTAGCCACAAAACGTTGTTCTCTCCTTCAATTCAGTCTTGGAAATCGGCGTGCTTCAGCATCCATTCTCCGGTCCCCTCTTGATGTCGCTCAAAAGTGTCATTTTGTGTTGCCCAAACACTCAATGAGGAGATTTTATTCGCTATTTCCCGGCTCTCTTGGTCTCGAATTCGAACCTCTTGATCTCGCAATTAGTACTCCCTTAAACCGACAGCAGACTTACAATTCTGTCCCTCCTGCAACTCGATCAACTTCCTGTTGATTTCTTGCATATCATCTTTTATAGCACTAGTCAGTCCTCTAGTTAATCAGAATAGAACAAGTCATTAAGTCGTACATATGATCGTTTTGTAAAGCGAGAGCAAAAAGTGACTTCTGGCGTTCGATTGAGGCGAGAATGGCGAGAACTTCGTCCTTCTGAAAATACCATGATAACGCTTTGCCAGCTTTCCTTATACCAGTTGGATTCAGTTTCAAAGCTAAGCGCTGCAAAGCGGATTTGAATTGGTCTATAGGCCCGTTTGGTATAGCGAGAGACCTTATCGTGTGGCTCCATTCCTTCGCTTTTGCGTTCTCCTTCAGCTGAAACAGAAGATAATGGCTCCCTTCGAGTTCAGCAAGAAGCTTTCTTCGATGCTACCCCGAGTCCCTTACATCTTGGAGGTAACTGATGACAGTTCCCGCAAAGGTTACCAATGTACCGATGCCCGTCGTCAGGCACGTGTGGATGAGTGTAGTGGGGGAGATGATCCCATGACACTATTTTACACCAGCCGGCAGAATTTCTCCCTCAGCGCCTCATCAAACCAACTCACCACCAAACTTGCGAGAAAATCCCACCCACCGCGACTCCCCTCTTGGAATACCGCGACCGCGCTCCTTTGTTTGATGGAGTAGGATTTGAAATGAGATGGACTTGCAGTAGGATTTTGAAGACGAGATGGGCTTAGAATAGGATTCAGGATATAAGATGGGATCGAAATAGGATTCAGGATATGAGATGAGCTTGGATTAGGATTTGGGAGGGAAGGTGCTTGGAGGATTTACAGTGACGAAGCAGGGTTTACGCGGAATAGGGCAGGATATTCAGTGTAGGAAGGATTGTACATCAGGATATTTCTTTGTTCGCTTAGAATTGTACCGCGGAGATCATTGCACTCAGTGCTGGCTTACCGCAATAGGGCTCCATCCCTTTCGGAAGTGCACAGAGAAGCCTACGCGGCTGCTGGATCCCCAAACCAATGTATCTCATGAACCATACCCCTTGTTTCTCTTGATATTCGACTGTCACTACTAGCGGGGTCCATATTCCCAACAAAGGTCAAATTGCGAATGTTGGCGAAGAGGTCGGAAATTGTTGGCGGTTGAAATTTTAATAAGAATAAGGTTCTTGTCTTCCTTACACAAGTCACCCCTTTAAACTTTCGTCCAAGGACAAAGCGTGGAAACGTAGTAGGCCGTTGGGGGAAAGAATACTTGAGAGGAACTTAAGAGAGTTGCTGTAGAACCTTGAGCTGCTGGACTATTAGAGAACCTGGCCATAACTGCATGAGATAAGAACATCTTGACCGCCGTCGAAGCCTAGAGATACAAGTGCGAACAACCTACCTAAATAACTATGTACTATCCATATCCCCAATGACTACTAATCAGTGAACGGCAAAACGAATATTCGAGCCCCCCGGAGGCACGATTCGGATTCGACGAATCCAAATATTTGGCCAAATATTTGGTCAAATCTTTGAATATTTGAGAAAAATCAGCAGATTCGTCGTCGAATATTCGAATATTCGGATTCGCCCGAGTCAAAATTCCGTTCACTGCTACTAATTCACCAAATCTCTACTTATAAACACTTTAACCGTAATTCCAGAGTTGTTGTCCCTCCTATTCAATCCTCAGAATATCCGTCTTTGGCACAAGTTGCAACGTCCGTAGTTAGTAACTTTCCTGACAACTCTAAATCCTCAACTATTTCTATTGAATCAAGGCTTTCGGATTGGAGCCAAATCACGGTAATGACCAGAACTTCGAGTGTGTTCACGACTTCAGATATTATAGATGAACTTGAGAGCACCAAACGTAGGTATTTGTAACATTGTCCCAGATACTCCTGCTGATCCTCGTGACTGAAATCTGGGCAGTCTATAGTGGACGTTGTCAATGCGTTTGCCCGAGATCTTGTGTTTATCATCAAGGCGCCGAAGCCTATAGTGTTTTCCGAAATCCAATCAGTGGAACACGTTGAAAGACGATGAGGGAACCAAAGATACCGGCTTATGTAGTTGCTTTCCATCTCGGTAAACTGTATGTTCGACGGTGTCCATGGGGGTTTCTTGGCAGAGACCGTGAATTGGCCAGGTGCTGCGGGAAGACCTCGTTCGCTCGAACCGTTCGTCAATTGCGCATGTGGGCCAAGAATCTTTTCTTCAACGCCGCACGACCAGCCTCTTTCTTTGCAGAGATCGCAGGGAAGTTCCAGAGCTTCGTAGACGCACTAACATCAGTTTGACTTATTCCCTGAGATTCCCACTTTCTGTCGTCTTCTTCTGCAGTTGACGCATCTTTTGTAGCCTGCCCTTCCGAAGGGATTTTGGATGATTGTTCTTAGGTGTTTGTCGATTCGAGTACTAATGTCAGAACCATGAATTACATATAGTAGGATACCGCTTCTTTTTGACAACTTGGACCATCTCGTCGTCTAGATCTGCATTTTCGGACGACCTTTTTGACTTTTCAACGTTTGCAGCGAGAAGAGTGGCTGTACACTCTCCAGTGGTTTGTGAAGTTTGCGTTTGAACATTTCCCAAGAGGTTGTGAAAGTCTGGATTCTCTATCGCACTTTCGCAGTGGTGGTGGTTCTGTAACATTACGCCGTTGGAGGTTGGTATTTCAGCGCCTCCCAGATGGTTGTCCAAGTCGGAACCCCTCTCTTGAGAATGGTGGTCGCGGAACATTGGGAAGATGTTGAGGATTGAGTGTGCGCAGGTCGCTGACTTTATAGAACCACAGGTTCCCGCGATACTGTCGCAACACAGCCTCGCTCACGGCGGTATCTTTGCTAAATTGGATCGAGTAGGTACTGGGCCAGATTTAACCTTCGACTCAAAATTTCCAACACGTGAGCATTTATGAATTTAGCTTTTTGCACCACCTCTCAGCCTTCCCAGCCCAGACCGAAGTCTGTCTGGCTAGTCAAAGCGAGGCGAGGTGTAGCGATTCATCGCAACAGCACCGCCTCCCGACTTCCTCAACCACCAAACTCGTCATTCACAAAAACAGACGACATGGAGCCTGTGACAGGAATAGGACTCAGGAATAGGACTCATTAATGCGTCCTCAGCGCAACTGTGCCAACTTGCTTTCGACGTCCTTACAAACCTGTATCGCTATTATCGCAATTTGAAAGAAGCGCCAACCCATTCCGCAGAACTTCGCCAAGAACTCGACGTTCTTGTCGTCAGGCACGTGTGGATGAGTGTAGTGGGGGAGATGATCACATGACACTATTTATTTTACACCAGCTGGCAGAATTTCTCCCTCAGCGCCTCATCAAACCAACTCACCACCAAACTCGCGAGAAAATCCCACCCACCGCGACCCCTTTGATTACCGCGACCGCGCGCCTTTGATGAAATAGGATTGATGGCATGATGGGCTTGGAATAGGATTTAGGATTTGGAAATGGGAAAGGCGTGGAATAGGATTTAGGGATGAAGAGCTTGGAACAGATTTAGGAAACGAGATGGG
>Ga0335073_10011430_pt1 | contig 12470 bp, 8 predicted proteins | sample Lox_Sample_22_FD_207093 | JGI IMG/M metagenome (GOLD analysis project Ga0335073, IMG submission 207093) | Soil microbial communities from Loxahatchee National Wildlife Refuge, Florida, United States - Lox_Sample_2.2 | ecosystem: Environmental > Terrestrial > Soil > Wetlands | place: USA: Florida...
AAGGATCGTAAGGGGCATAGATACCTTCGCCCGGCTCGCCGCTGACGGGTGAAATGTCGGCAATGGTGTCCGGTTCAATCTTGATACGGGCGGTGCTGGAATAGGATTCCGGCAGGATAAACGTTACTACGGTGGCGATGGTGAACGTGATCAGGAAGACGGTGATAATAATGGCTTTGCGAATGCGCAAAATGCGCAAATAGTCCAAAAAATGCAGTTTGGCATCCTGCATCGAATCGGGTTTTGATGGGTCCATAGTTCAAAAAAATAGGAGCCAGAGTAAAGACCCTTGCTCCTGTTCAAACGTTCAAAGCCGGCTCACGCAATGTCTTCTGCTTAATAAGTGCCTGTGACACCCAGATAAACGCGGTTACGATCATACCCTGGCACGGCCGCCCCGGCTGAGGTGACATCGTCGAAATTGTAACCAATTTCCGCCGAGACATGCGGGGTAATGGTGTAAGCCAGGTTAAGTCCAACGCTGTACCAGGTTTGCGACTGGCCATCCACTGAGCCACCATTGAAAGTGGAGTATTGAATCTGGCCCGTAAGGTTGCCGGTCAATCTTGGGGTAATCTGGTGGTTTAAGGCGGCATAAACCACTGAGCTTTCCTCGTCCAAAGTGGCTTTGTTGCCGCTGATCGCAATGATGGACGTCGCATTCCGTGTCTGGGTAAACCCTAATTGCAGATAACTACCCGGCAGATAGGTGTACGTGCCTGATAGTTTTGCGTAGGGAGAAAGTGTGTCGGTTGCGGGAACACCCGCAGGAGGATTGTAAAAATCCACGTATTGGATGCCCGCCTGTCCCGCAAGGGTTAAATTATCCAGCGGGTTGTATTGCACGCCAACATATCCATATTGCGACCGGTCATCACGGTTGTCGCTGTTGTACACCTGAAACGGAAAAATCGTGGCTACGCCGATCTGCTCATTACCGGTATAATTAACCTGTTCGTATTGGTATCCGACAAAGGCCAGTAATGTCGGTTGCAGCCGCCAGTTCACATCCAGCGAGATGTCATGCTGGAGGCGATTCAACAATCCGGCAAGACTTGGGTTCAATGCATTACCCCCGCTGTTTTGGTAGTCGTAAAAATTGTTTTGGTAGCTGAGTTCCGTGCCGAGGAGCCGCGTCCATTGCGTGTCCAGTGTAACGGCTCCGGTATTGTGTACGTTGTTGCCCTCCGTCCGATATAATGTGCCACCATTGATCAACTCCGGTTCCTGACCGACCGCCAGGGTGTCCTGCACCTTTGCCTGCCAGCGTTCAGTGAACGCGTGATCCATCCACAAATCCAGTTGATGCGTTTGATCAATCGGTCTCCCGTCAATTTGTTCGCGATCCTGGTAATAATACAAACCGTAGGTGTATTTCAGCCCCAATTCCGTCTGCTGCAACGGTACGTTCAAACTGAGGGAGGGACTGATTTCGAAACCGAAACTGTCGCGCCTGGCAGGCGTCCCCGATGGGGCGGTGTTGTAGTTGTCATCATAGAATCCGCGCAGGGTGCCCGACACACTCCATAGCTTGGCGGTTTCCATCGCATTTAAATCCGGCGCGTAAGCAGCTTGAAGACCGGTCGTTCCCGCCAGTGCCAGACCTGCACAGACAAAAAATTTTCTCATAGGCCTATGTTTTAAACCGCTACACTGCTTGACACCTTTTTGATGTTCAAGGATACAAACAACTAACGACAATTCCACGGACAAATCCACGCCAGTTTTAACTACTGCACAAATATCAACAAAACCGTAATCCTGTCAAACATCATTTTTTGCTTTTTCTGCAACAATTCAGGCGTCTAAGATAGGTTCCCTTTTTGCCCGGAGTTGCGCTTGTCGTCTAACGCAATTCCCGGATGCAAAAAGGCCCGCGCTGTCATTATCGCGCTTAGCCATTTTGGCGTTTCAACTTTAGTTTTCCAAATAGGGCTTTGAGGGGAGATGTGTTTATCACATCTTGCCGCTCCAACCAGCCTTTGGCCGCAATTCCAATGCCAAATCGAAGGAAACCGCTATGTTCGTTCCGGTGGGCGTCTGGATTGATGACACATTTAACACCCCTGCTTTTGGCATAAGGCCAAAGCCGCCAGTCCAAGTCGAGCCGATGGGGATTGCAATTCAACTCAATCCATGTCCCGGTCTCAGCGCAGGCATCAATCACAGCCTGGATGTTCACGGGGTACGGCTCACGCTCAAGCAACAGCCGGCCGGTGGGATGGGCAATTATTTGCACAAAAGGATCTTGCGTCGCGCGAATCAGCCGTTTTGTGTTTTCGGCTTCGCTGTTGGATGGCACATGCAGACTCGCCACCACCACTTCCAGCTCAGCCAACAACTCATCATCGAAATCCAGCCGGTCCCGTAAAATGTCCACCTCGCAACCGGTGAGCAGCCGGAATTCACTGCCGCGTCCGGCGAGTTGATCGTTGATTTTTCTGATTTCTTTTGCTTGTTGCCGGACACGTTTCGCATCAAGGCCATTGGCCTGGAAAGATGATTTTGAATGGTCGGTGATCGCCCAATATTCCAGCCCCAGTCCTTCCATGTACCCGGCAATTTCCTCCAGGCGATTGTGTCCGTCGCTCCAGATCGAATGATTGTGCAATGCGCCTTTCAGGTCCGTCCACTCGACGGACCTGGGCAAGTCATTCTTCTCCGCGGCGGCAAATTCGCCGTGATCTTCGCGCAATTCGGGTGGGATAAACGGCAGATCCAGCCTGGCGAAAATTTCCGCTTCGTCCCGGCAGGGCACGAGCAATCTGGGATCGCGGGTTTCCGTTTTGGATTTGAACAGGCCGTATTCATTCAAGCGCAGGCCGCGCTGAATTGCGCGCTGGCGCATCACAATATTGTGTTCCTTGCTGCCGGTGAAATAGGCGAGGGCAAAAGGAAATTCCCGGTCGCTGACCACCCGCAGGTCGCATTGTATGCCGCCTCGCACAATGACACTCGCCTTTGTCTCGCCTTTGGCGGTGATTTTAATGACCTCCGGCTGCGCCACGAAAAATTCAATCACGTCCGGCGGGTTTTTCGACGAGGCGAGCAAATCAATATCGCCGATGACCTCCTTGAACCGTCGCAGGCTGCCGGCCGCGTGGCACCGGATGACCTCCGGATGCCCGCGCAGAACTTCCAGCAACGGTTCGGTCGCCAACCAGGCGTCGCTCAACAGGTGTTTGGAGGCGTAGGTGCGGCGTCGCTCAATGCCTTCCATCAAATTTGTCTGGGTCTTCTCGCCGAAGCCGTCGAGTTGTGCCACTTTGCCCGTCCGGCACGCCGCTTCCAATTTCTCCACCGAATCCACGCCGAGCTTTTTGTTGAGCGCCTGGATTTTTTTAGGTCCCAGCCCCGGAATGTCCAGCATCTCAATCAGCCCGGGCGGGATCGAGGCTTTCAACTCGTCGTAGTAGGCGAGCTTGCCGGTTTCCACCAGTTCGGTGATTTTTTGTTCCAGCGCCTCGCCGATGCCCTTGATTTCGCCCAGCCGTTTTTCGGCCACCAAGTGTGCCAGCGGCTCACTCAGGCTTTCAATGGCGCGCGCGGCGTTCTGGTAAGCCCGCGTCTTGAACGGATTTTCCCCTTTTAATTCCAGCAAGGTCCCGATTTCGAGCAGAGTTTCCGCAACCCGTTCTTTGTCCATGCCCTGAGTATAATTGCGGTTGAAAGGATTCAAAAGCGAAAGTGACACCCGGGTCTGCGGGGAACGATTATGCGATTCGACCCTTTCCGGAGGCGCTATAACCAGTCTCCCGGGCCAGCCTTTTTGCATCCGGCAACCCCGTTAAACGGCAAACGGGGTTCCGGGCAAAAAGTAACCTAAAATGGCCCGCCGCTTGCTGTATTCCAAGAAAGGTAGAGGATTTGGAAGCGTTGGAAAGCAGAATAATGAGATTTGCGAGCACACATCTGAATTTTTCCGAGCAATATTTGCAGGCGACTTTATTTGTTTCACTGCTGAGCGTATGGCTGCTGGTAGGGCTGTTCTTTTATTTAAACCGGTACACTAAGCGCGAGTATTTTACAGTCTGGACCACCGCATGGCTGTTTTACGCGCTCTGGTTGACCCTGGGGTTGACGATGCATGACGTGGTGTCCAACAAGATCATCTTCATACTTCGGCAATGTTGCGTGGCGATTTCGGCGGTGTTTCTTCTGTGGGGCAGCGCCCGTTTTCTGAGCCTGCCCATCCGGCAGACCTCATTCGGTTTGTTCATGTTGTTCCTCCTGGCCTGGACCTTTATCAGCGGGCAGATGCTTTCGAGCAGCCTGCAAATCGAATTGCCCGTGTTCATTTTAATCGGTCTGAGCAGCGTGTTTGCCGGAGTTTGCTTTTATCGGGTTAGAAAGAAAATGCCGTTTGTCGGGGCGGGAATGTTGTCCATGGGTTTCCTGCTCTGGGGACTTTACCTTGGCAGCTATCCCTTCTCCACGGAGTATCAGGAACTTTACAACGCGGGCTTTCTCATTGCCGCCGTGTTACAACTGTTTATCGCCGTCAGCATGGTGGTGCTGGTGATGGAGGAAGTTCGTTACAACGCCGAGCAGATGCGCGCGGAAATTGCCGAGGTTCGGTCGGAGAAAGAGGCGTTACAGGTCAAAATCCTTACCACGGAGGAACAATGCCGCAACCTGTATGACCAGGTGCGCCTGACCGAAGGGGTGCAAAAGGCATACGATGAACTGCGCCGCACGCAGCAGGTGGTCGTGCAACAGGAACGCCTACGCGCCCTGGGGCAGATGGCCAGCGGCGTGGCCCATGACGTCAACAACGCCCTCTCGCCCATTGTCGCCTATTCCGAATTGCTGCTCGCCACCCAGGTGAGTTTGCCCGATACGGCCCGCCAGTATTTGCAAATCATCCACCGCGCGGGTGAGGACGTTGCGCATATTGTTGCGCGCATGCGGGAGTTCTACCGTCGGCGCTCCGATACGGAGGACCTGGCCAGAGTGAACATCAATCAAATTATTGAGGAGGTGATCGAACTGACCCGCCCTCGCTGGCGCGACCTGTCTCAGCGGCAGGCGGTCTCCATACTCGTTGAGCGCGAACTGGATCCTCAGTTGCCGCAACTGCTTTGTGAGCCGGGTGATTTGCGGGAGGCTTTGACCAACCTGATTTTCAACGCGATCGACGCGCTTCCTCAAGGCGGCACCATCACCCTGGGCACAAAATGCATCAACCGCCCGGCGGCGTTGAAAAACCTGCCTTCCGAGAAGCAGATTCAGATTGAGGTGCGGGACGATGGCGTCGGCATGGATGAAAAAACCCGCCAACATTGCCTGGAACCTTTCTTCTCCACCAAAGCCAAGCGGGGAGGGACCGGCCTGGGTTTGGCGATGGTTTATGGAATGATGCGTCGCCACGATGGCGCCATTGAAATTGAAAGTGCGCCCGGCCAGGGGACTTGTATCCGGCTGAACTTCCCCGTGCGGGAAGAAACTCCACACGCAACCAACGCTACGCCCCCCCCGGTACGCAACGGTCAAAGCCGTTCGCTGCGCATCCTTTGTATTGATGACGAGTCGCAGATACAGGAATTGCTGAAACATTGTCTTACCACCCTGGACCATCAGGTCACGACCGCCTCCGGAGGAAAACAGGGGCTGGAACTGTTTCGGGCAGCAATACTTCAGAAACAGCCTTACCAGATGGTGATCACGGATTTGGGCATGCCGGATATTGACGGTCACCAGGTGGCCAGAACCATCAAAACGGAATCTCCCGCTACGCCCATCGTTATGATGACCGGCTGGGGAACGATAATGAAAGAGGACGGAGAAACCGCTCCGGAAGTGGATGCCGTGGTTGGCAAGCCGCCGCGCATCCAGGAGTTGAACAATTTGATCCTTCAACTCACCGTATAAAGTCAGACCGACGCACCCGCCTTTCTCGTCGGTGTCAGGGCAGTCTCGCGGTAGCGGTTTGATTCATTTCCCAGCGCGTTTTCTTTTTCTGTGCCGTTTTTTCAGATTTCTATAAACTCAGACGCATGCCGCGAATGACGCATTGCCCGGTGGCGCTGACCATTGCCGGTTCGGATTGCGGCGGCGGAGCAGGTATCCAGGCCGATTTGAAAACGTTTGCCGCGTTTGGCGTTCATGGTGCCAGCGCAATCACCTGCCTGACCGCGCAAAACCCCCGGCGCGTTCTTGCCGTGGAATCTGCTGCGGCGAAAACGTTGCGACGGCAAATCGAGGCGGTCTTCCAGGAATTGCCTCCGGCAGCGGTGAAAACCGGCATGTTGCTCTCGGCGGAGAATGTCCGTGTCGTCGCCCATGGTCTCAAGAGCCAAACGCGTCCGCCATTGGTGGTTGATCCCGTGATGGTCGCAACCAGCGGCGCCCGGTTGCTCGCCCCGGCGGCGGTCAAGGTTTTGCAGGAACGGTTGTTGCCGATCGCATCGTTGGTCACACCCAATTTGCGCGAAACCGAAGTGTTGACTCGAGGGAAAATCACATCCGTTGAAAAGATGCGCGCCGCGGCCCGCGAAATTCACACGCGGTTTGGCTGCGCGGTGCTGGTCAAAGGCGGCCATTTGCGCGGAATGCGGGAAGCGGTGGATGTTTTCTACGACGGCCGTACGGAACTGCTTCTGACCGCGCCGTTCATCCCGGGCGTTCGCACGCACGGCACCGGCTGCACGTACTCAGCGGCCATCACGGCGGCGCTGGCGCTGGGCCACGATTTGCCCCGAGCCGTCGGGTTGGCCAAAAATTACATCACTCGAGCCATCGCTGGCGGTTATCGCGTCGGGAAACATTTTGCGCTGAATCCATTGTTTCGTTGAGGCATCGTCCACAGCCACTTCCGCGGCCGGCCGGGCCTCCTAAGGCCGACGCGCGCGGGAATCGTTGAATCGGTTCCAGGGTTTTGTCCGCCTGGAACAGTTCAGTGTCGTTCGGGCCGGGTGAGACAAGATTGACGCTGCTGCCGCACGGTTCCGGTTCTGCCGCCAGCAAGTGTGAGAGCTGTTCACCACTTTCCGGATTACGGCGGTTGCAGACGGAAAAACTGGCTGGTGTTGGTCGTGCTCACCAGTATGAAGTTTTGGCCGTTCGTCACCGTCGGCGCCGGGTTGTTCGTGTTCCAAACGATGGGTGGAGTCAAACTGGTTGCCGAGGCAAGCACAAAACCATCCGGATAAATCGGCCAGGTCAGCGCCAGATTGGTGCCGGATGCCACCACGCTCAGGGATGTTGAGGAAAACTCCCACGCCAGCGCGTAAGTCTCCGCAGCGCTGACGATGTTTACCCGGGGCGTTCCTCCGGCCTTCCAGACTTGCAGGTCATACCGGCCCGGCGCCAATTGCGGCACGAAAATGTGTTCGACGTTGTCCACCAGGCTGGTGCTGCCGGTGACCAGATTGCTGTTGGCGGCGTTGTACAAAAACAGGTCGAGATTGTTGATGTTGGTCTGATTTTGCTGGCGGTTCCAGACCAGCGTTGCGGTGGCGGCAAAAGTGGCGTTGCCGAAACCGTTGGTGACGTTGAAATAATAATGGTTGATTTCGTCGGAACTGGTGCCGCTGGTGTTGGTGTTGAAATCCCAGCCGCTCAACGCGCCAATCGTGCCGGTGGCGCCATTGGGCGGGTGTGCGCTGCCGGAAGGGACACTGGTGGCGGCGATATAACCGTGTTCACCGCCGGCCAGTTGCTCGTAAGAATTGAAAACATCCAATATGCCGGCGCCATAACGCGGGTCGAGCGGCGATGGCGGATTGTTCGTCCAATCGGCCGACTTGACTGCGCCGTTGAGCAACAAGGCCTTGACCGTGCGCAGGTCGGCGGCAGCATTGGTGCCGCTGCCACCGTCGCCGCGTCGGCCCGTTTGCATCAGCACCGCCGCCGCACCGGCTACCTGGGGGGTGGAAAAACTCGTTGCGCTGGCCGGCGCAGTGATGTCCGGCTTGGCCCGGCCGTTGTCCTCGGTTGGGCCAACGCTCGAGTTCAGATAACCGTACGCGCCAACGGACAGGCCATTGTAGCAGGTCGAGGGCGGAGCCACCGAGCCGCTGCCGGGCCCGCCGTTGCCGGCGCCGGAAACGAAAAGCGTGTCATATTTTGCCGCATAATTATCAAATTGCGAATCAAGCTGCTGTTGCTGGGAAACAGTCACCTGACCGGGGACGTAACCAAAAATAAAACTTTGGTTGACCACCGGGTCGTTGATGTTCGACGGTGACGGCGCGGCGATGATGTTGTCGTAAAAGCCATTCGCGTCATAATTGTCCACATGCACAACGTTGGTGGCTACGCCGCCCGGAAACCCGTAGAAATTGGAGGCCACGGTGTCTGCATGACCCGATTCCACGCCGAGACTGTTGGGAAAAAAATTGGCGGTGCCGTTGGTGCCAATGTACGTGAATAGATTGACTTGTTGCTGGACGGTGCTATACGCGGGGTTGACCTCAAAGTCCGGCGGGTCATTGGTCGTCCACGCTTCAGGTTGCGCCACGCGAATGCCCGTGCCGTCCGCGTTGGTGACTACACTTCGCAGCAACGCCACACCAATGGCATTAATTTCCTGCGCCGGCACGGTCAACCCCATCGAACCCCCTCCCAGAAGAATCGCCAGAAACTGCAACCACCTCAAACAACGGGTTATTTTCATCGAGATTTCACGCCAATTAGAGCAAATTTTATGCTCAAAAGTCGAGCTTTTTCTTTCCTTTTTGCCGGTTGGAGATGCACCTGGATGCCCCGGAACGCCGGTTTCCGACGCGGCCTGGTCATTGAAATTTCTCAGAGACGCGCCGGAGCGGAGATGGGCGCTCCGAATCCCCGTTGAATTCGGCCGGCACTGGCAGGATGCACCTGCCGGTTGGAAGCCGGCCTTTGCTTCCTTTTTAAAGCCGAAACAGTACACTGCAAAATCATGTCCGATTCGCTCCTCATCAATGAGATTTACCTCAGCCTGCAAGGTGAGAGCACCTACGCCGGTTTGCCGTGCATCTTCATCCGCCTCACCGCCTGCAACCTGCGTTGCTCTTACTGCGACACCGCCTATGCCTTCACCGAAGGCAGAAAAATGTCGCTGACCGAAATTCTGGCGGAAATCACCCGATTGGCCGAACCCTTTTCCAACTCTCAACGCTCAACATTCAATCCCCGGCTTCCCCTGGTCGAATTGACCGGCGGCGAACCGTTGCTCCAAGAAAATTGTTTGCCGCTCATGAAATCACTTTGCGACGCCGGCTTCACGGTGCTGCTGGAAACCAGCGGCGCCCGGGATGTTTCACGGGTGGATCCGCGCGTCCATCGCATCATGGATTTGAAATGCCCGGGCAGCGGCGAAGCGGAACGAAACCGGTGGGACAATCTCAAACACCTGAAAGCCGGCGACGAAATCAAATTCGTCATCGGCACGCAGCAGGATTACGATTGGATGAAACGACAAATTTCAGGGCGCAAACTCGCCTCAATTTGCCCCTTGCTGATTTCCTGGGTGCATCCGTTGTCGCCCGGACAACGGGACCCATCGTTGAAAAAGATTCCGGCGGGACAGGCGCCCATTTCCCGGCGCGAGCTGGCGGAAAAAATCATTGCCGATGGATTGCCGGTCCGGTTTCAGGCCCAACTGCACAAGATCATCTGGCCGCCGGAACAACGCGGCGTTTAGAAATTTACGATTTCCGATTTCCGATTTACGATTGCCTCGAGAATTTGACCGGGCGCGTAAATCGTAAATCTAAAATCGTAAATTCGTGACCAAAGCGAAAACAATTCTGCGACTGTTGCAAGAATTCGAGTCGCATAACGTTGTTTTCACGGAGTCGGACGGTTCCTGGCCAATCGTTTGGGATCGTGCCCGGGACGTGTATGTCTGGGATGCCAATGGGAAAAAGTATCTGGATTTGACCGCCGCGTTTGGCGTGGCCGCCGCCGGCCATGCCAACCCACAAGTGGTGAAAGCCGCGCAGCGGCAACTGGCACGGCTGCCCCATGCCATGGGTGACGTCCATCCCCACGCGCGCAAAGCCGAGCTCGCGCGCGAATTAAGCCGGATTACGTTTGAACGGTGGGCAAAACTTCGAAGGGACGAGTCACACGAGTTCCCGAAATCAACAGCGCAGACACAATCAGGGACTCGCGTAACTTATCCCTCCGGAAAAGTCATTTTTTCCAATTCCGGTTTCGAGGCTGTCGAATCCGCGCTCAAAACCGCCATGCTGGCCACCGGGAAACATGGCGTCATTGCCTTCTCCGGGGCGTATCACGGACTCGGCTATGGCGCGCTCAATGTCACGCACCGCGATTTTTTCCGGGGGCCGTTCCATGATCAGCTTTGCGAGTTTGGCCATTTCGTGCCGTTTCCATTGGCTCCGGATGGGCGAGTTGCACGAGTCCCAATTTCTTCACCTCAACGCACAGAGTGGGGCTCGTGTAACTCGTCCCTCCGAAGGACTGAAGAGCAAATCCGCCGGATATTCCGCCACGAGAAAATCGGCGCCCTTCTGGTCGAACCCGTCCAGGCGCGCGGCGGCATCAACATCCCGCCGCCGGCATTTTTGCCGATGCTCCGCGAGCTTTGTGACGAGCATGACGCGCTGTTGATTCTGGACGAAATCTACACGGGATTTGGTCGCACCGGAAAGTGGTTTGCCTGTGAACACAGCGGCGTGGTGCCTGACCTCATCTGCCTGGGCAAGGCATTGACCGGCGGTTTTCCGCTGTCGGCCTGCGTCGGGCGGGCAGACCTGATGGATGTTGCCTGGCCGGAATCGCGTGGTGAGGCGATTCATACCAGCACGTTTCTCGGGAATCCAATCGGCTGCGCCATGGCGCTGGCGCAAATATCGGAGATTAAAAAATTGAATTTGCCGGGACGTGCGACGGAACTTGGAGAATTTCTTCTGGCCGAACTCAATTCAATTAAACATTTAAAATTAAAAATTCAAAATTCGGTGCGCGGCCTTGGGCTGCTCGTTGGCATCGAATTGCAACATCACGATGGCTCACCGGCGTCGGCCGAAACTTTTGGCGTTATCAAGAAAATGTTGGCGCGTGGATTTATTTTATTGCCTGAAGGCGAACACGCCAACGTCATCAGCTTTACGCCGCCGCTGACCATTACGAAGGCGCAACTGATGAAAACGGTGGCCACGCTCGCCGAGGTCTTGAACACAAACAAACGCTGATTTTTTGACATGGATTGCACGGATTTTCACGGGGCCGATTTTAATCTGTGTTAATCCGTGAAATCCGTGTCTAATTTTCCGGATGAAACTTTCCGACATGCGGGAACTGCTGGCAACGCGCGGGATTCGATTGACCAGGTCCCTCGGCCAGAATTTTCTGCACGACGGCAACCAGCTGCGGCGGATGGTCGAGGCGGCGGGATTGTCAGAGACCGATAAAGTTTTGGAAGTCGGTCCCGGACTGGGGCCGCTGACCGAATTGCTCCTGGAAAAGGCCGGAGAAGTTGTCGCGATCGAAAAAGACGCCCGGCTGGTGGAATTTTTGGGTGAACGATTTCTGCCCGGTTCGGAGGGACGAGTTACACGAGTCCCCAATCTTGAAACACGTCAGGGACCCGCAAAGCTCGTCCCTCCGAAGTTTAAACTGTTTCGCGCCGATGCGCTGGAATTTCTCAAGTGCGAGCAACGGGATTGGAGTGACTGGAAACTGGTCGCCAATCTGCCGTATTCCGTCGCCTCACCGATTCTGGTGGAATTGGCTTGCGGTCGGCGCGCGCCAAAGAAAATCGTGGCCACGCTGCAGCTCGAAGTCGCGCAACGGCTCACGGCCACGGCGGGGGACAAGGATTACGGCGTCCTGACGTTGCTGGTGCAACTCGATTTTGAACCGCTCGGCTCGTTCAAAATCCCGAAGGGCTGCTTCTTTCCAGAACCGGACGTGGATTCAGCCTGTGTGGTTTCAGATCGCCGCGCCGCGCCGCTTTTGCCGGAAGATCAGCGCGAGGCTTTTGTGAAAGTTGTCAAGCGCGCCTTCTCGCAGCGGCGGAAGATGATGCTCAAACTACTGCGCGAAGATTGGCCAGTTGAAAAATTGGAACAGGCATTTGCCGAATTGAAAATCCCGGTCCAGGAACGCGCGGAAAAACTGAGCCTGGAACGGTTTGTTGCGCTGACGGGAAAGCTGTTGTCGTGGCCGCACTTGTGAAAGTGCGGGGATTTCGCCGATTTACATCGGCAGCCGCCAAATTATGAACCAAGAAATCTTTGATGTCGTCAACGAGCGCGACGAGGTGATTGATGCCAGGCCGCGCAGCGAGGTGCACCGGCTCGGCTTGTTGCACCGCGCCATTCATGTGCTCGTGTTCAATGCGCGCGGCGAGACTTTTCTCCAGAAACGTTCGATGACCAAGGACCGTGAGCCGGGCAAATGGGATTCGTCGTCCTCCGGTCATGTGGATTCGGGTGAGGATTACGACGCCTGTGCGGTGCGGGAGTTGCGCGAGGAAATCGGATTGATTGTCCCAAAGACGCCGGAGCGCTTGTTCA
>Ga0335073_10011431_pt1 | contig 12470 bp, 8 predicted proteins | sample Lox_Sample_22_FD_207093 | JGI IMG/M metagenome (GOLD analysis project Ga0335073, IMG submission 207093) | Soil microbial communities from Loxahatchee National Wildlife Refuge, Florida, United States - Lox_Sample_2.2 | ecosystem: Environmental > Terrestrial > Soil > Wetlands | place: USA: Florida...
ATCAACCAGAATCGCCATCACGTGCCCATTGATGATGTGCGTCAGCGTGTTCCCGTCCGCGATGATTTCAACCTGGTTCCATTCCCCGGGCTTGATGAACGACTTGAGTTCATCCGAATTTCCCAGCGTCGCCAGCAACGTGGGCCTCTTGCCGGGCTCGGTCGCGACCGCCTGGCCGCGCCATGCGACGATACCGCGCGGCGAGCTCTGCTCATAGAGCTGCCCGGTGTACTTATTGGCAAAGTCAAAATCGGCCTGATAGCCGGATAAGTTCCACTTGGCGCGCTTCTGGGCCAGTTCCTGCTCCTGCTGAATCCGTGCCTTCACCTCAGGCGGGAGATTTGCCGGAATCGGCCGCGTCCCGGGCGGGACGCTGAAGCTGCGGTACTGTACGCCTCCATTTGCACCGTTGCCTTCGAGCTTCATTTCAAGCTTGAGTTCGAAGTTAGCCGGTTCCCCTCCGCGCCAGATGATATTCGTCGTGCCGGAGGGGTGCTCGGGGCTTGACTCGCCCACGATAGCTCCATCCTCGACATGCCAGACGCTGGTGTCGCCGTCCCACCCATTCAACGTCTTGCCATCGAAGATCTGCGTCCAGCCCGCGTGATCGTCGAAGTTGATCGGGTCCGGCTGAGCAAAATGAAATGCCTGCGGACGATGAGCCGGGGGAGCCGGCTGTTGAGCGAATGTTTTCGCAACGAAGCCCGCCGCGAAGACTACTGCGGCGCACGAGACAACGGCACAGACCGCTGTGACTCGCGTACGGGCCCGCGTGGCCGATCCGATATTCATATCTCCTCCTGACGGTCTGCTTCTCCGCGATCAAGCGGCAGCTATTGTCTCCCACTGCCTTGACTTAGCCGACTTCAGAACAGCCTCTGTAACGCGGTCCGTCGACAGGCCATCGCGGAAGGTCGGCAATGCGGCGCGCCCTGCTTCCAAAGCGAGCAAGAAATCTGCAGCCTGATGGATGAAAGTGTGTTCGTATCCGATCTGCAACCCCGGAACCCACCAGTTCTTCATGTAAGGATGGTCGCCGTCGGTAATGTGAACGCTCTTCCAACCGCGCAGCTGGCCCTCATCGCGATGATCGAAGTAATTCAGACGGTGCAGATCGTGCAGATCCCACGATGCCGAAGCCTTCTCGCCGTTGATTTCCACCGTAAACAACGCCTTGTGCCCGCGCGCGTAGCGCGTAGCCTCGAAGACCGCCAGCGACCTGTTGGCAAACCGGCACAGAAACGCGCTGGCATCGTCGATTTTCACCGGCTCGACATGCCCGGTCAGGCTATGCCTGCGCTCTTTGACAAACGTCTCGGTGATTGCTGTAACTTCGACAATCGGCCCATTCAACCACTGCGCCATGTCGATGTTATGCGCAAGTAAGTCTCCCGTTACTCCGCTGCCGGCAACGGAGCTGTCCAGCCGCCACAGTCCTTCGCCACCTTGCGGAAGATCCTCTGAGATGGTCCAGTCCTGGAGAAACTGTGAGCGATAGTGAAAAATTCGCCCGAAGCGGCCTTCATCGAGAAGCCTCTTGAGCAGCGTCATGGCCGGGACGCGCCGGTAGTTGTACCAGACCATGTTGGGCACACCCCCTGCTTCCACCGCATCGACCATCGATTTCGCTTCGGCGACGTTCCGCCCCAGTGGCTTCTCGCACAGCACCATCTTCCCTGCCTTCGCAGCGGCAATTGCGATCTCGGCGTGTGTATCGTTGGGGCTGGCAATGTCAATGAGGTCGATGTCGTTGCGTTCGATCAGCGCTTTCCAATCGCTTTCGATCGATTCGTAGCCCCAGTTCTCCGCGAATCCTTTTGCACGATCGGCATTGCGCGCGCAAACTGCCTTCAGCACCGGACGATATGTCAGCGGGAAAAAGCGCGGCGCCTGCAGGAATGCATTCGAGTGCGTGCGCCCCATGAAGCCGTAGCCAACGATTCCGATATTCAGTTCTTTCTTGACTGCCACAGTTCAAGTCTCCGCGTCAATTCCATCCATGAGCATCGCGCACGTGGATCATGGTGCTGAGAATGTCTTTCCAGGTTTCGGGGGCCAGCATCATTTCATTCGGGAACATGCAGCCATCCCAGCAGATGTGCTCAAAGGCGCGAGTCGGCTCACCGTTTTCGTCACGCATCCAGAGGCCGGCGACTTCGACAATATTCATCCTGCCGTCGGGGTCGTTGGGCGGGCAATGGCGACCGGTCTTATCGTGCGAGCCGGAGCCTTTTACCGTTCCGTCATTTTGCGCTACATGAAAGTCAATCGTCCATGGGCGTAGCGCGTTAGCCACCGTGCGCAGTGCCTCTTTCAAAACGCCCTGGTCGGCCCAGTCGAAGTCCGCAGGGAGGAGCCGGCTCTCCGGCGAGTTATAGCCCATCGTATAGAGCATGGTGTGCGCCATGTCTGCCTGAAATCCCAATGTTTTAGGGCGATCGACCTGTTCGAGCAGCTCAACCATGTGTTTCCAGCCGTGCATTCCGCCCCAGCAGATCTCGCCCTCCGCGGCCAGACGCTCGCCATAATCATCGGCAATCGTGCAGGCTTCGCGGAAGGTATCGGCGATGCGGCGCGTATTGGCCGCCGGGTTTTTCGCCCACTCTGCCGAGCCAGCTGCAGAGTCGATGCGAATCACGCCATATCTTCTGATCCCAAAGTCGCGAAGCTTCTCGCCGATGACGCAGGCCTTGCGAACCTGAGTAAGGAACCGGCTGCGATCCTCTTCGGAGCCCATCGCCGAGCCGCCGCCCGTCGGGGTCCACACCGGAGCGACCAGCGAACCGGCGAGCAAGTTATGCTTGGCCAGCTTGTCGGCGAGCACTTTCAGGTCTTGCTCGGATGAATCAATATTCGTATGCGGCAAAGACAGGAACAGGTCTACTCCATCGAAGCGCGCACTGCCCACCCGTGCTGCTGCAGTCAGATTCAGCATCGTGTCGAGGTCAATCGCGGGCTCGGCGTCTCCGCCCTTGCCCACGATTCCCGGCCACATCGCGTTGTGAATTGCGGGGGACTTATGCATGTGATCCCTCCACTCATCGGTCTCGCCGCAATGCTTCCGCATCGGGGTTACCGGGCCCAAAGTGTTTCAGCATTACGAGCGGATCTGTCGCGCTTGGGTTCTCGATCCGGATCCCTTCTCTCGCCGCCTCCGCCGTCACAAAAAGTTCATCCTCGGTTAGTTCACCGAAGCGAATCATCGACGGCGTCGAAACCGCATTTTTGCCCAGGTGTCCCCACCCCTGGGTAAGGATCACGCCATAAGCTGCCGCGTCTTGAATCGTCGCTGAACGTCCGGGCAGGACGGTCAGCTCCTTCGCGGAATAGTGAGCATTCCCGTAAGTGATCCACTTCTCGCGATAACCGGCCTCTTCCATCTCTTCGATCGGGCGCACAGGAACCGGATGCCGCTTGTTGGTCTTGGCAAACTCCGGATTCACATTTGCTTCCCAGTCGAGCATGCTGATCAGGTAGTCGAGATCGTGATGGTACTCGGGCAATACGTCCTTTGTGAGCAGGCTCCAATCGACGATTCGGCCCTCGACTTCCGACTGGAACATCGCAAAAACGTCGCTGTTCACCTGTGGTTCGTAGGTAACCAGCGAGCCCGGCGCGTGCAAAATGCCGGGATCGACCTGCCAGCCGCTGCCGGGTTCCAGCCGGTATGCCCGAGAGTGAAACAGGATGCCATTATCGCCACGATTCCAGCGTTCCAAGCAGCGATGGATATCGTCCTTGGTCGTGCCGGGTTCGAGACCCATGTAAGTGTGTGGAAAGTTATTGCTGATCTGGTTGTATTGCGGAGGGAAATAATAAGCTTCCGGCTTTCCCTTGAACCCAACTAACTTGGCAAACTCGTCGCTCTGGTGCATGTGATGCGGGATGGGGCCCATGTTATCGAAGAATTTGCACAGCAGGTTCCATCCGCCTTCGCGTTCCATCACTTCCTTGCCCAGCAGGGCATCGCCGGCGCTTTCAACCGCATCTTTCAGCCGAAACCTGGTGCCCTTGGCGGAATGAACATAGCTCAACCCTTCGTCGGCGGTGGTCGCCGGGCCGTTCGAAGCTTTGGTTGTTGAAGAAAACCAACGCTCGTTGATACCTCCGCGGTGTGCGCCAAAGGAATAGAGATCGTCGGGATGAAGTTTCAGCCTGCGCCCGGGAATCATAAATGAACGCGGTACCCAGCAGGGTTCGAGCCGCAATATGCCGCCGCCGGCATTTACCGCTTCCTGTACATCTGCACGACTTAACATTGCCATCTCTCCAAGTTACTTCCCGATCCGGCGCCATTACAGCGCTTCCAGCATTCAATGCTCCATTCCGATTCCGAAGGAATAGAGCACGTTGTCATGATCTGTGAAGAAAGCATGGCCGTCGCCGACTGCAACACCGGACAGTCCGGTGTAAGTCGGAATCTCGTTCTTACTCGAATACAACTCGGCGCCGGTCGCAGCGTTGAGCATCGATAGAGTAGCGTGAGTTGAAGCGTCGCCGCCGGCAAGCGCGATGAGAACGCCGTTTGCAATGCGCGGCGGTGCGGGATTTACCATGTCCGACGAGATCCAGACAGGCTTGAGCGCGAACTGGCCGCCATTCTCTTCGAGCCTGAAGCCGACAATGCCTCCGTGTGGAGTTGATCCACTGCGCTGCACACCAGCATCGTTCAGAGTTATAGCCGCAGAGATCGACGCAAAAACCCAGGTGTTTCCTTCCTTGTCCTGGTACTCTGCGAATCCATCCCATCCATGTTTCTCGCCCGGACCGGTGAGCGCCGGAGTCTCGAAGAGCGCCGTATGGTGGTCAGAGCCGCCCGGTGTGTCTGCGTCGAGAAGTGCGATGCTACCATCCTTTCCCGGCGCGACCACCAGCTCCTTAGTTTTATAACTAAACGCGATGGGAGAAGCGCTCCGGTAACTCCCCATTCCACCGGAAGGCGTATACCAGTTGGTTGTCTTCATATCTTTGGCGATGGAAACCACGCTGCCAGGATGCTCGCCGGAGCCCTGGCCAGTGACAAACAGCGCGTCGCCGTCCGAGGTCATCGCCGGCCCGCTCAGCGCCAGCGGATGAGCCAGGTTGCCAAACTTGGCGACTGCGTAGTCCGGAGAAGCCAGATCTATCGACCAAAGCGCATCGGGAACTCCCGCGCAGCCGCGGCCAGTCGAGGTGTAGATCACGTGATTCGAGTAATTCAGACCGAAAGCATCGGCGTTGGCGGCGGGGAGAAATTTTACCGGCGGTGCGAAGTCGGCCCCGGTGGTGATGACCTGTTCGTGCAGCATTCCGTCGGGGGCGAGCACATAAATGCCCTTGAGGCCGAAGTATCCTCCGCCCGGCGCCACGCCCAGGCGGCGCTCATTTGGCTTCGCAGGAGGCGGTTGCGGCGGTGGCGGCGTGCCCGCCGGCCGCCGCCGGCGAGCGTTGAAGTTGATGACCTGCGGCGGTTCCATCAGGATGCCGAGTCGCGTGGCTGTGCACGCTGAAGTTCCCGCTCCCGCATCTTGGAATTCTTTTCTCCACAAGAGCACGCCGAGCTCCGAATCGACCGCGTAGATTGCGTCGCCGGAGGCCCAGTACACCATGTCTTTGAAGCCTTGGGCATTGATCAGGCGGCTGGCAAGAAGCGGCTCGCTGAAGGAAGGCGCGCCTTTGGATGGCTTTCCCAGCTGAATCTTCCAAAGAAACTTCACTTTGGCAGGAACGCTGTCCGGCGAAAGGTTAGACTCCGATTTCTGCCAGCCGCTTTGGCCCGCGTCGGCTCCTGTCGTACTCCAGTCGCCCCGGTCGCCTTGAGCGACAGCTAAATTCGCGGTAAGAATGGCGACACAGCACACTCCAAAAGTTCGAATTAACCCCTTGATCATCTCGCTGCGCGCTCCATTCCAATTCACAGGACAGACCCTCATCAATTCCTCAACTCGCATACTAAGTGGCATGCCGTACTTGGAACCACCGAGGTTTCCCGTTGACCTAGGCAGATTCAAAGTATCTTACTTGAGGCCGAAGCAATACACGGTGCCGTCAAAGGTGCCGAAGATTACCTTGTTTCCGGCAACCGAAAGGCCGGCCTGGTGCAGAAACGACTTCACCAGGTCACCGCTCGAATAGAGCTCTTTGCCGGAACGTGCGTCGAGGGCAAATAGTTTGGCGGGAACCGACTTGGCAATGCGCTCCTGCGCGCTATAGAGACCGCCCACATCGTCATTCGCCTGTCCCGTGAATTCTCCACCCGCCAGAACAAAGACAACACCATTCTGGATGACAGGCGGCTCGGCGGTAATCATATCGCGTGAAAGCCACGCCGGCTCAAGTTCGGGCTTGCCGCCTTTATCCTTCACTTTGAGCGCGAGGATTCCGCCATGGGGAGTAGGCCCATAGGTGATGGGGATCTTCACATCGGCATCTCCACCCGTAGGTCCGAGAACCCAGCGTGTGCCCTCTTTGTCTTCCCAGCTTGCCAGGCTGCCCCACGTTCCTTCCGTCTGGAAATTTACGTTCTTATTCGAGTAAAGTTCGGAGCGGAATGCGGGAGTCTCGTGATCGGCGCCTCCGATCGACTTGCTGTCCATCAGAAAATAGCGACCCTCCTTGCCCGACCCGACCAGGAAGTCGCGACCCTCGAATGGAAAGACGACCGGCGTGACATTCATGTCGAGGTCGCGTCGCGTGAGCCACTCATGATTACTGGGAGAGTAATAATCTTTGAGAGTGAGTTGGTCGTTCGCGAAGGTAAACGCCTCGACGCTTGTCGAAAGCTTTCCTGCGGCTGCGTCGTATTGGCCGTCGCCCGACTCGAAGTAGATGGTCCCGTCGGAACCGACTGCGGCGCCTGCCACGCCCCACAACCCTGCCTGCGGTGGAGACGACTGGACCAATTTCTTGTTCTGAAGATCGACCGCATAGAGCAGGTTCGGAACGCCGCCGCAGCCCTGGCCTGTGACCGTATAAATCACATGGTTGACCAGGTTCAGACCGTAGGGCTTTCCATAGGGCAATGAAAGAACCTGGATGGCGGGATCGGTATCGTTGCCGCTGGAAAGATCGAGTGTGTGCAGATAGCCGTCGCTGGCCAACACATACAGGCGACGGTCCGAATCGTCTTTGGGCGAAACGACCGGCGTCGCGCTCAGCGCATTGGTACAGATAAAACCGCGTCCCTCGCCAGGCTCCTGCGGCTTCTCCGACTCCCACTTAAGCTTCTTCTGCCAGACGATGGTTCCGTTTTCCGTATCGATGGCGTAGACATCGTTGGCTGCGGCGGCGAGGATCGCCAGCGTCTTCACTCCGTCAGCGGTCTTCACGCCGGTCACAATCAGCGGCTCGCGAAACGACAGCATGCCCATTGGCTTGGCGCCGACGTTGACCTTCCAAAGCAATTGAAGTTCGCCCGCGTTCCGCGGAGTGATCTTCGACTCGCCGCGCTGCCACGCGTCGCGCGCAGCGTCGTAGCTGCTGGTGAGCCACTCCGCGTCGGACTGCGCTCGGCCGCGCTGCGCCATCAGAGCTGTGCACGCCGCGAGGCAAATCAGCGCCGACCGGCCCGCCTTCCCCGGCTTGCTTGAACGTCGGTTCAAAGTCATCTTGTGGATACCCTTTTGGTTAAGAGTCCGTGCAACTTCACACGTACACTGAGGTGCTAAGCCATGGTGGCTTGCTTCAATCGACGCCTCAGGTGCTCGGCAAGACGCATAGACCGACGCGCCTGATTCGATTCAAAAAGCCTCTTGATTCCTACGAAGAGTGCTGCGAGAACGCACCGATCGACCCGGGCGGCGGCAGAATGCGCACAGCGAACGAGGAAGTGCCCCGGCTCCGGATTTCGTATGGAACAAAATTTACCATTGCGAACGGAATACTAGACGCGGCCTGCAACGTCTGTCAACGGAGATGCGTCTTCACCTTAGGCCCTGATCGACGCATGGCGGTGGACAAGTACCGCTCAATCGGGTAGAAGTGTCTGGAAATCAGACCATCGTAGGGGCAGTTCCGATTGTGATCGTGTCAGGGGGCGTCGAAACCACTGTGGGCCGTCGAGTCGAATTGCCGATCCGCCATCCCATTCTCGCCGTCTGCGGCGTAGAAAAATGGTTTGACGGCGTGCGCGCTTTGCACGGCGTTTCGCTGGAGCTTCGCGCCGGCGAGGTGCACGCCATTGTGGGCGAAAACGGCGCTGGAAAGTCGACGCTAACCAAGATCATAACCGGCGCGATTCAGGCGGATGCAGGAAGCATCGAGGTATACGGGCAGCTGATCGGGCGCAACGATCTCAATATTTCGCGATCGATGGGCGTCGCCGCCATTTACCAGCAGCCTGCGCTGTTTCCACACCTTACGGTCGCGGAAAACATCGCACTCCCGCTGGAGATAGGTGCCAGGTGCCACACAATCAACTGGAGAGCCCGCGTCCGGCGCGCCGCGTCTCTCGTTGAGGGCCTCGGAGCAGCGATCGACCCGCGCCGCCTAGCCGGCACGTTGAGCATGGCCGACCAGCAGATCGTCGAGATCGCGAAAGCCGTCGGGGCGAACGCCAAAATCCTCCTCATGGACGAGCCCACCGCGGTGTTGACGGAACGCGAAGTGGAACGCGTCTTCGCGCTGATCCGGCGGCTGAAAGGCAACGGCGCGGGCATTCTGTATATCTCGCACCGCCTGGAAGAGATTCTCTCCATCGCCGACCGCATTACCGTTCTTCGCGACGGCCATCGGGTGGCCTGCCGCGATGCAGCGGAAGTCGGCCGCGCCGAGCTGATCGAAATGATGGTGGGGCGTCCGATCGCTTCGGTCTACCCCAAGCGCGCGGTTCCCATCCGCGATGTAGCGCTGGAAGTGCGCGGATTGACGAATGAACGCGAAGGCCTGCATGACATTTCCTTTTCGGTGCGCGCGGGCGAGATCTTCGGCTTGGCGGGGATGGTGGGGGCCGGGCGGACGGCGCTGGCGCGAACGCTCTTCGGCCTCGCACCGGCCGCATCGGATGTATTCGTGACAGGCATTCCGCATCGCATCCAATCGCCGGCCGACGCGATGCGCCTCGGCATCGGCTATCTGCCGGAAGATCGGCGCCAGCATGGCGTCATTCTGGAGATGAGCGTGACGATGAACATCAGCCTCGCCAATCTCAAGTCGGTCTCGCGCCGAGGGCTTGTGATCGCGAGGCGTGAACGCGAGTTAGCCGCGGCGTACGTCGAGAAGCTGCGCATCAAGACGCCTTCGGTCGCGACCGCGACCGGCAAGCTCTCGGGTGGCAATCAGCAAAAGGTCGCTCTGGCGCGGTGGCTGGCGATCGGACCGCGCATTCTGATCCTCGACGAACCGACGCAAGGCGTCGATGTCGGATCGAAATCGGAGATCCACGAGCTGATTGTGAAGCTTGCCGAAGGCGGAATGGCGATTCTCCTCATTTCGTCGGAGCTGCCTGAGATCCTGGGCATGAGTGACCGCATCGGAGTGTTTCATGCGGGAACGCTGGCGGGCATCGTCTCCGGCGCCGAAGCCACGCAATCGCGGATCATGTCGCTGGCGCTGGGGCACGGATGAACGGCATGCGTTTCTTCAGAACCTGGAGCGGCGAGATCGGCGTGGGCGCGACGATCGCGCTTCTCTATGCCCTCCTGTTCTTCAGCGGCCGCGGGTACTTCAGTGCGGAAAACTTCTGTTCCTGGCAAACATTCCCGTGCTGATCATCTCGCTGGGTATGCTTCTCATCATTCTCACGGGGCGCATCGACATCTCAGTCGGCTCGCAGTTTGCTGTTTGCAGCGTGATCGCCGGCGTGGTGGCAAAGGCGGGAATGCCCTCTGCTCTCGCGGGACTCGTGGCGTGCGCGGCGGGAGCGCTGTTCGGCGCGATCGGCGGCGGGTTGACTGCATACCTCCGCATCCCGTCCATCGTGGTCACGTTAGCCATGATGATCGCGCTGCGCGATGGGCTCCGTTGGCTTACGCAGGGGGCTTGGATCGAGGATTTACCACCCGGATTCCACTGGCTAGGCCTGACTCAGTCGCACTTCGCGACAGGTATGGCGATCCTCGCCGCGGGCCTGGTTGCGGCCACCGCGGCAGGCCTGCGATATTTGCGCGCGGGCCGCGCGGTGCTGGCTACTGGCTCCAGCGAGTCCGCTTCGCGCATCGCCGGCATCCACACCGAGCGCGTGGTGTTTTCCGTTTTCACACTGACCGGCGCGCTCACGGGTTTGGCTGCCGCGCTCAACGCGGTCCGTTTCCATCAAATCCCAAGCAACGCGGGCCTGGGGCTGGAGATGAAGGTCATCGCGGCTGTAGTCGTTGGTGGGGCAGCCATAACCGGCGGCTCGGGCACCGTGCCCGGCACCGTGCTGGGAGTTATTCTTCTCGGCTCGGTTGGCACCGCGCTCACGTTCCTCGGCGTCAGCGCCTATTGGGAGCAGGCGATCCAGGGTGCGATCATCCTGTCGGCGGTAGCCCTCAACCTGGCGGGGCGCAACCGTGAATAGCCCCTCAATTCCGCGCCTTCCCGGCGAGGCCCGCTTCCGCGGCAAGATGGCATTGAGCAGCGAGAGATGGCTGCTGTTGGCGGTGCTTGCCGAAATCCTCCTGTTCTCGATTGCCGCGCCGGAGTTCTTCAGCTGGACAAATCTTTTCGAGATCCTGCGCTTCAGCGTCGAGCTCGGCCTGCTCTCGGTCGCGCTCACGCCGATCCTCATCACCGGCGGGATCGATTTGTCGGTGGGGTCAGCCGTCGGGCTCACAGCAGTGGCCATCGGCGCAGCCTGGCGCGACTTTCATTGGTCCATCGGCTCCGCGGTTGCGCTGGGTCTGCTGGTGGGATGCGCCTGCGGCGCGCTGAATGCTCTCTTCATCGGCGGACTGCGCTTGCCGCCGCTCATCGTAACGCTGGGCACCTACACTCTCTTTCGCGGAATCGCCGAAGGCATCACGCACGGAACGGAGAGTTATGCCGGTTTCCCGGCCCGGTACCTCTTTCTCGGCCAGGGGTATCTTGGGCGAATCGTGCCGGTGCAGCTGCCAATCTTTCTCGCCATCGCGATCGGCTACTGGGTACTGCTGCATCGATCGGTAATCGGGCGGGGTCTATACGCGATCGGCCTGAACGAAGCTGGCGCGCGCTACGCCGGCATTCTCGTGCGCCGGCACCTGGTCCTGCTTTACCTGCTCTCGGGAGTCGTCTCGGGGATTGCCGGAGTAATTCTCGTCGCCCATCTCGGGCTGGCGAAGTCCGACCTAGGCACGGGCTACGAGCTCGAAGCCATCACGGCGGTGGTGCTCGGAGGTACATCTGTCTTCGGTGGACGCGGCACGCTTTTCGGCTCGGTGCTCGGACTGTTCTTTCTATCGATTCTGCAAAACGGAATGCACCTGCTTGCGATGCCCTCGGAGTTCACTGGAGTGCTGACCGGTGCATTGCTGCTCGTGATCGTGAGCCTCGACCAGATTCAGGCCGGTGGCCGGCGTGGGCAGATGATCGGCGCGCGGATAGGCCGATTCTCCGGTTCACGCACAGCAATCGCCGCGGTCGTTATCTTGGTGTTTCTTGGCGCGGCGGGATATGCATTCGTAAGCCATTCGCGAAGAACGCCGGGTGCGAACCAGGCGTCGGCCTACGCATCGCAAGGCCGCCGTTATGTAATCGCCGTGATGCCCAAGGCCAAGGGCGACCCCTACTTCAAGAGCGTAGGCGATGGCGCCAAGGAGGCGGCGCGAGAGCTCGGCGTCGACCTGATCTGGGACGGCCCTACGAACCTCGACCCCTCCCAGCAGAACGAGATCGTTGAGAACTGGATCACAATGCGCGTGGACGCGATTGTGGCTGCGGTCGCCAACACGGGAAGCTTATCCACGGTCCTGCGAAAAGCGCGCCGGCAGGGCATTCCCGTGATCACGTGGGATTCGGACGCAGCCGCAGACGCGCGCGATTTTTTTCTGAACCAAGCCACCCCGGAAGGCATTGCGGAGACGCTGGTCGACGAAGCCGAGCGGCGGCTTCCCCGGGGCGGCCAGTTCGCCATCATCACGGGCCCGCTGAGCGCCGAGAATCAGAACGTCTGGATTCAGTGCATTCGCGATGAGCTCGCCCGGCGGCACTCGCGCCTCACTCTGGCCATTGTGAGGCCGAGCGACGACGACCGCGACAAAGCGTTCCTGGAGACGCAGACCATATTGAAGATGCTGCCGGACGTGAAGCTGGTCATGGCCATCTCCGCGCCAGCCGTGCCCGGCTCAGCGGAGGCGGTTGCACAATCCGGTCGCAGGGATGTAGATGTGATCGGCCTTTCGCTGCCCTCTGTCTGCCGACCATACATTCACGCAGGAACCGTCCAAAGCATCGTGCTGTGGAGCACGCGCGACATGGGCTACCTCACGGTCTACGCCGGCTTACTCGACGCACAGCACCGCATCGCGCCGGGGAGCACGTCGATCGAGGCCGGCCGGCTGGGCAAGCTTCAGGTGCGGGGGAGCGAGATCATT
>Ga0335073_10011432_pt1 | contig 12469 bp, 9 predicted proteins | sample Lox_Sample_22_FD_207093 | JGI IMG/M metagenome (GOLD analysis project Ga0335073, IMG submission 207093) | Soil microbial communities from Loxahatchee National Wildlife Refuge, Florida, United States - Lox_Sample_2.2 | ecosystem: Environmental > Terrestrial > Soil > Wetlands | place: USA: Florida...
CGTCTCGCTCGAGGTGGCGGCGGGGACCAATCTCGCCATCGTGGGACGCTCGGGCAGCGGCAAGTCGACGTTGGTGAGCCTGTTGCCGAAGTTCTACGAAGTCGCATCGGGCGCCATTCTGATCGACGGCCGCGATATCCGTGAGTATGACCTGCGCAGCCTGCGCGCGCAGATTGCCGTGGTCAGTCAGGATGTCACGCTATTCGACGACAGCATCCGCAACAACATCGCGTTTGGCCGCAAGGTGGCTGAAAGTGATCTCCTCCAGGCGGCCGAGGCGGCTCACGTACTGGAGTTCGTCTCGGCCCTGCCGGCCGGGCTCGACACCGTCGTCGGCGATCGCGGCGTGTTGCTGTCGGGAGGCCAGCGGCAGCGCATCTCCATCGCGCGCGCGCTGCTCAAGAACGCCCCGATTCTGATTCTCGACGAGGCGACCTCGGCGCTCGACACCGAGTCGGAGCGCCACATACAGGCTGCGCTGGCGCAGCTCGTGCGCAATCGCACGACCTTCGTGATCGCGCACCGCCTGTCAACCGTGGAGCAGGCGGACAGGATCGTGGTGCTGGACGCCGGCGAGGTGGTGGAAAGCGGCACCCACGCGGAGCTGCTCGCGCGCGACGGACGCTACGCGCAGCTCTACAGATTGCAATTCGCCGACTGAATAAACCCATGCACCAGCGGCTGCTCAAGCTCTGGTACGGGGAATCGCCGCCCGGCGGTTTGCTCTTGCAGCCCCTTTCCTGGCTCTATGGCGCGGCCGTCTCGGCACGGCGCAAGGCGTACGTGCGAGGCTGGGTAAAGTCGCACGATGTCGGCAGGCCTGTGGTCGTCGTCGGCAATCTGACGGTGGGCGGCACGGGCAAGACACCACTCACGATCTGGCTTGCCAACCACCTTCGGCAGCGCGGCTACGATGTCGGTCTCGTATCGCGGGGGTACGGACGCGAGCACGGCGGGTTGCGCATGGTCACTTCCGACTCCTCCTGGCAGGAGGTCGGGGATGAGCCGCTCATCCTCCATCGGCGCACGGGATGCATGACCATCGTCGCGAGCAACCGCGTTGCAGGGGCGAAGGCGCTGGCCGAGCACGGAGCGAAGGCCATTCTCGCGGACGATGGACTGCAACATCTGCGCATGAGGCGCGATTGCGAGATCGTCGTGGTGGATGGCGTCCGCGGCCTCGGCAATGGCCGTGTGCTGCCGGCGGGACCGCTGCGCGAGAGCGGATCCCGGGCCCGCGCCGCCGACGCCCTGGTGGTGAATGGCGGGGCAGAGGGCGACCCTGTTCGTGGTGTCCCGCCGAAGCTTGCCGCGGGAGCGCTGCGGATGCGGCTCCAGGCGGCCCCGGCACGGCAGGTGGCCGGCTCCGGGGAGGAGCAGCCGCTCGAGGCGTTTCGCGGCAGGCCGGTGCACGCCGTTGCGGGGATCGGCAACCCGCAGCGATTCTTCGCCCAGCTGCGCGCCCGCGGCCTCGAGCTCATCGAGCATCCCTTCCCCGACCACCATGCGCTTTCGGCCGCCGACCTCGACTTCGGTGACGGCCTGGCAGTGCTCATGACGGAGAAGGATGCCGTAAAATGCCGGCAGGCTGCGGGCTCGCGTCACTGGTATGTGCCGGTCGAGGCGGACTTCAGCGAAGCCGACTCGCACCGGCTGCTCGGGCTCGTGATGCGCGCGATCGACTCCTACGTTCCTGCCGGAGGTTAGATTTTCGATGGACTCCCGCCTGCTCGACATCCTGGCCTGCCCGGTCTGCAAGGGGTCGCTGGTCTATCGGCGCGAGTCGCAGGCGCTCGTCTGCCGCCTGGACCGGCTCGCCTACCCGATCCGCGACGACGTCCCGATCATGCTGGAGGAGGAGGCGCGGCAGCTCGGCGCCGACGACCCGCTCCTCGACCGCTGACGGGATCAGCCCCCAATCCCGCGTGACCTGCTCCTTCCATGTAGCCATACCCGCGCGTCAGAGCTCGACGCGCTTCCCGGGAAAGGCGCTGGCTCCGATTCATGGTAAGCCCATGCTGCAGTGGGTCTACGAGCGCGCCCGTGCCGCGGGTGCCCGTGACGTGTTGATAGCGACGGACGATGCGGCGATCGCTGCCGCCGCGAGTGCCTTTGGCGCCGTGGCGCGCATGACCTCCGCCGCCCATGCATCCGGGACCGATCGCCTCGCCGAGCTCGCCGCGATCGAGCGCTGGCCCGAGACCGACATCGTGGTCAACGTGCAGGGGGACGAGCCGCTCATGCCGCCGGCGATCATCCGGCAGGTTGCCACACTGTTGGAATCGGATCCGCAGGCCGCCATCGCGACGCTCGCGACGCCGGTCGAGTCGCTCGAGGAGTTCCTCGATCCCAACGCCGTGAAGGTGGTCGCAGACTCGAAGGGCAGGGCACTTTATTTCAGTCGCGCGCCGGTGCCGTGGAATCGCGACGGCGCGCCCGCCGGACTGCCGAGCCAGCGTGAATTTGCGGGGGCGCGCCGGCATATCGGCATCTACGCCTACCGGGTGGGCGCATTGCGGCGTCTCGCCTCGCTCGCGCCCACGGAGTTGGAGAAGACGGAGAAGCTCGAGCAGCTGCGCGCGCTCGATAACGGACTCGTGATCCGCATCGCAGACGCCGCGGAAAAACCGGGGCCTGATGTCAACACGGTGGCGGACCTGGAGCGCGTCGAGAGCCTGATGAGGGTATGATTCAGGCCCGATTCAGGCCGCTTATGGCAAATGCCCAGGCCAGGTTGTCAACCCGCGAATTGCCCCCACGTTCAGCAAAGGTAGCGGAATCGCGTAACGGAAAGACCATGCGTATCAGATTGTTGCAAGAATCCTCAACCCTTCGCGGCATCGCCGGAGTCGCCGCCCTGGCGGCCCTTGCCCTGGGCCTGGCGGGCTGCGAGACGGCCCCGCCGCCGCAGCCCCCGCCGCCACCGGTGGCCTACGCCGGCCCGCCGGTGAATACCACCGTTTACGCTTATCCACAGAACGGCCAGTCGCCGGATCAGCAGAGCCGCGATCGCTATGAGTGCAGCGTATGGGCGGTTCACCAGACTGGTTTCGATCCGACCGCGCCCACCGTGCCCGCGCAGTACCGCGTGGTCGCGAGCGGGCCGCCGCCGGGAACCGGCACTGCCGTCGGGGCCATCGCCGGCGCCGTGATCGGGGCCGCGATTTCGCCCCGCTGGGACAGGGGCGCGGGTGCGGTGTTCGGCGGCCTCACCGGCGCCATGATCGGCAGCGCCAGCGATGCTCAGCGCGCACGGAACAACCAGATCCAGATGAGCGAGGCGCAGCAGCAGCAATACGCCGCGATGGCGCAGAAGGCGTCGGACTACCGCCGCGCTCTCAGCGCATGCCTGGAAGGTCGGGGCTATAGCGTGAAATAGCCCGTTCGTCTCCCGACGCCCCCCGGGCGAGCCTCAGGTCCCCCCCAATCACCGGTGATCCGCACGGATCGCCGGAGTACGCCCTTACGATACAGCGGGTCTCGTTTCCTCGGCCGGCGCCAGTGCCATGGTCCGCGTACCATTACCCAGGCTGAGCCGCACCGCGTACGTGCCGATTGGGTTCAAGTAAAATCCTGTAGACGCCAATGCCACCCCAGAATACCTCCAGACTGTGGATCTTCATTGGCTGGCTCGTCTGCTTTTATTCGACATGGCTGTTGCTGGTCGCTTCAGGTCACCACTGGCACACGCTGCGGGACCATTGGGGCATTGCCGCCGCCATGGCCTTCGGCTCTTATGCCGCCGGCTCCACACCCTTGGGCGGCGGCACCGTCGGGTTCCCGGTGTTGGTACTCGTATTCCACCAGCCGGCGACGCTCGGCCGAGATTTCAGCTTCGCGATCCAGTCGATAGGCATGACCAGCGCCAGCATCTTCATCCTGTGCCGTCGCCAGCCGTTGGAATGGGTCATTCTGCGCTGGTCATTGCTCGGCGCGCTGATCGGGACGCCGCTGGGCGTTCTGCTGATCGCGCCCCGGGTGCCGGACATCGCGATCAAACTGACTTTTGCCGTGATCTGGGCAAGCTTTGGTGTATTGCACCTGTATCGTACGGACGATATCTGCCGCAACGAGGGTGAAACTCCCGCAGCCCATCGCTTCGACCGCAACGTCGGATTTGCTGTCGGTCTGCTGGCTGGGGCGACCGTGGCATCGGTGACCGGCGTCGGTATAGACATGATTCTCTATGCGATGATGGTGTTACTCATGCGCGCGGATCTCAAAGTCGCGATCCCCACGACCGTCATCCTCATGGCCTTTACATCACTGGTCGGCATTGCCACCAAGGGCTTATCCGGCGGAGTGCAGCCCGGAGTGTATGGAAATTGGCTGGCAGCTGCCCCGGTCGTCGCCCTCGGCGCACCCTTCGGTGCCTTCATTGTCAACCGGGTGGGCCGGAAGCCGACGCTGTACATCGTCGCCTTCCTGTGCATCGGTCAATTCTTCTGGACGCTGCAGCAATCATTTCCGGTCCTAGGTTCGCTCGGCGTCGCCGTGGCACTCCTCTCGGTGATTGTGTTCAACGTCGCATTTGAATTTCTCTGGCGCCTTGGAGACGTGCTCGGGCGCCGCTCCTTGCGCACGACCCGAACGCCCAGCCCCGTCGCCGAGTAGCAGCGGCCGGATCACCTGGCTCGAGCGTAGCCGGAGCAGGGAACGCGTTGGCTTCGGAACTTCTTGGGGATTTCCTGATCGCAGGTGGGTGGCGTGAACGATCACGGATATACTCGCTCGGCTCCGATGATCACTACCTCCAAGCCCCCTGTGGGTCGGCGAGAGCTGCCGCTCATCGCCTTTGCGCTCACCCTTGCCGTTCTCATTGGCGGCGGCGTGCTAGGTTATTACAACGTTCGTCGAATGGTCTCGAACGAGCGACTCGTAGCGCACACCGACAGCGCGATCGTGGATCTCGAGGTCGCATACTCGGGAGTCAGAGGTGCCGAAGCGGCGCAGCGAAGCTACCTGTTGACGGGTGATTCGGGCTACCTGCAGCCGTACCGGACGGCGGTCGCAGAGACGCACTACGAGCTCATGCGCCTGCAAGGCGAGTTCAAGGGCGTGCCGGCCCAACAGCAGCGGTTATCGGCGCTGAAGGAGACGATCGCGCGCAAGTTGGCCGACCTGGACCGCACCATCGCGATGAACCGGGCGGGTGATCACGCCGGGGCGCTGGCAATGGTTGCAGGCAACCGATGGAAGGGCCTCACGGACCGAGTGCGCGCGCAGGTGACGGCGATACAGACCGCGGAGTATGCGCTGTTGGATCGCCGGGCCATGCAGTCAGAGCGCAGCTACCGGAGGACGGTCTCCTCGCTGCTCGCAGCGGCAATGATCGGGGTGGCGCTGCTGGCCGTCGTATTCTATCTGAGTCGGCGCAACCTCCTGCTGCAGCGGCGTGCTACCACGCGCATTCGCTCCATCGTCGACAACGTCGTCGACGGGATCGTGACCACTGATGTGCACGGGACGATCGGCAGCGTGAATCCGGCGGCGGAGCGGCTCTTCGGGTACACGGCGGAAGAGCTCATCGGACAGAACGTCAACGTTCTCATGCCCGAGCGTTACAGGAGCGGGCATGATGACTATTTCACCGAATACCGCCGCACCGGCGAGGCAAAGATCATCGGTGTTGGACGCGAACTCGAGGGTCGGCGCAGAGACGGGACCACATTCGCGCTCGAGCTCGCCGTGAACGAGTTCGAGCTCGGCGCACAGCCGTATTTCACCGCCATTCTTCGCGACATTACCGAGCGCAAGCGGCTCGAGCAGCAGAACCGTGACATGATGAATGCGCTGAAAGAAAGCGATCGGCACAAGGACGAGTTTCTCGCCTTGCTCGCGCACGAGCTCCGTGGCCCCCTGGCGCCACTACGAAATTGCCTGGAGCTGCTGAAGCTCGGGGGAGGCGACCAGAGCCTGCGGGACAAGGTGCAGGGAACGATGGAGCGGCAGCTGGCGCAGATGGTCCGTCTGGTCAACGATCTGCTCGATCTGGGGCGCGTGTCGTGCGGCCAGATCGAAGTGCGCAGGGAGCCTGTTGAGCTTGGCGCAGTCATGCGGCATGCGGCCGACGCGTGCGCTCCGCTCGTGGCCGCCGCCGGTCACGTCTTGAGCATCGTTGTGCCGCCGGAGCCAGAGTCCATTTACGTCGACGCAGACCCGGCGCGGCTTGCGCAGGTGTTTGGCAACCTTTTGCAGAACGCTTGCAAATACACCGAGCGTGGTGGACGGATCGAGTTCTCGGCGAGCAGGCAGGAAGGGCAGGCGGTCGTACGCGTCAAGGACTCAGGGATCGGAATCCCACCCGGTAAGCTCGAGAGTATTTTTGGATTGTTCGTGCAGGTAAGCCGGACTTCCGAGCGCGCTCAAGGTGGACTCGGCATCGGATTGGCGCTCGTCAAGCGGCTCGTGGAATTACATGGGGGATCCATCCAGGCCCTGAGTGCCGGTCCCGGGGCGGGCAGCGAGTTCATCGTGCGACTTCCCCTCAGGCCGCATCTGCTGCGGTACGCCGATGTTCCGCCGGTCGCGACGGTGGCGGCTCCGTCCCGTGCTGGATATGCATGAAGATAACAGCTTGCGGATATGCCGGTTCTTCATTCGACCAGTCATCGCCCCGCTGGTCGTCCCCGTAGTCCCCGGGACGGCGCACCTGCCGCCGGATATTCCTGATTCACAGCCGACGACAAATGCTGGCTCCGTGACGGCCGCCGTCAATCCGGCCACCTCGCTCATGCGATACCGCCCTGTGCGATAATGCCTCGGCGACCGCAGTCACCAGACTATTGGCTGCTTTCGAGGAAAATCAGGTTGATCATCTGCTCCTTGGAGCTCTGTTGTTCACAAGCGTGATCGTTGCTGTACCGCCGCGAAGCATACAGGCGCCGAGGGTCTGAAGACGCATGGCGATTCTTCGTGTCCACCACCGCACGAGCTACCGCTATTCGCAGCCCGTGGAGTTCGGTGAACACCGGCTGATGTTCCGGCCGCGTGACAGCCACGATTTGCGGCTCATCGACACGACGCTCCTCATTGCCCCCCCTCCGAGCGCGCTACGTTGGGTTCACGATGTTTTCGGCAATTCCATCGCGCTTGCGACTTTCGACCGGACGGCGGATTCGCTCACGTTCGAATCCGAGTTTCGGGCGCAGCACTATCCGGTGGTCCCGAAGGAAATCGTGCTCGAGCCCTACGCCGCATGCTTGCCCTTCAGCTACTCCGCGGACGATGCGTTGGATCTGGGCCGAACGAAGGAGCGCGTCTATCCGGATCCGGAACACAGGATCGACCAGTGGGTAAGAAGCCTGCTGGACCGCATGCCAGGGGGACGAACGTTCGAAACGCTGGTGGCGATGAACTCGGCGATCAGGGAGCAGTTCCAGTATGTTGTGCGCGAGGAGGAAGGCGTGCAGTCGCCGCTCGTAACGCTCGAGCTTCGCCGTGGCAGCTGTCGGGACTTCGCGGTTTTCATGATGGAGGCGGCCCGTGGTCTTGGCCTGGGAGCGCGCTTCGTCTCGGGTTACCTCTACGATGAGAACCTCATCGGCGCGGCCAGCGGCATGGTTGGCACTGGCGCAACCCACGCATGGCTGCAGGTTTACCTGCCTGGCGCAGGTTGGGTGGAGTTCGATCCGACCAATGCCCTCGTCGGCGGGCGCAACCTCATTCGCGTGGCGGTGGCACGCGATGCGGCGCAGGCGGTGCCGGTGGTGGGCAGCTTCAAGGGCCCTGCGGGGTCTTTCCTGTCTCTGTCGGTGAACGTGACTGTCACTACCGAGTAATCGGCTCCACGGTCACGGACACCGAAAGCTCGTGCGTTGCACCGCCGAGGATCACCCCGTGGAGCGGCGAGACATCACCGAAATCGCGGCCCCAGGCGACGGCGACGTGATCCGTACCCACCCATGCATTGTTGGTGGGATCGAACTCGAGCCAGCCGAACGGCGGCGCGTAGACCGCCACCCAGGCGTGTGAAGCGCCGCCTCCGATCGCAAGCGGCGCGCCCGGGGCGGCGCCGTGCGTCGTCTCCGCACGCAGATATCCGCTGACGTAGCGCGCGGCGAGGCCCCGTGATCGCAAGCAGCCGATCATGAGATGGGCAAAGTCCTGGCAGACGCCACGGCGCCTCCTCAGCACCTCCAGCAACGGCGTGCCGACGGTGGTTTCACCCTTCGCGTACTTCATTTCCCGATACAGCTTCACCATCAGCGCATCGGCGCACTCGAGGATCGGGCGGCCCGCGGGAAAGCATTCGGCCGCGTAGTCGGTCAACTCCTGCTTCACTCGCACGTGAGGCGACTCATGGCGAAATCGGCACGCCTCGAGATTCTCGCGCGTCGGCCACGCGCCGTGATACGCGAGATCGGCGCACAGCTGCTCCCACGGCATGCTGTGCGCGGCGAATAGCCTCGGCCGCGGGTGCACGTCGACCTCCATCTGTGTCACGACCTCGAGCCTGCGGTGCGGATGATCAAGCTCGATCCGCGTCAGGGCATTACCGAAGGCATCGATCTCGTCGCGGCGCCGGAACGTCGCGGGTTTCACACTGATCGTATGCTCCAGGCATTGCTGGAACGGCGCTGGACGCGGCACTAGATGCAGCATGTGATGGGCATGCAGCACGTCGCTGGCGTACGCGTAGACGGTTTCGTGATGGATGCGATAGCGCATGCGCCCGCTCACGTCCACACCGACTGGGAGTCGCCGGTGTGCGAGAAATGACGCATGGAGAGGCGGTCGGAAAGCTGCGCGCTGGCACGCTGCAGCGCCGCCAGTCGCTCCGCCAGCGCTTGTCGCGCCGCCCGGGCCTCATCGCCCTCACCCTCGAGCGTCAACAGCTCACGGTCGGTAAACACGGGGATGGTCGCTTCCAGTCCGGCATCGCGGCTGATCTTCAAGGACTCCGCGAGCTCCTCGAGATCGCGCCCAATGGAATCGCACTGAAACGCGAGCGACGCCGGGTGATGGACGTCACTCACCAACAGATCGATGGCGGAACCCAATCGTGGAGCGACGAAATAACGTGATCGATAGATGCTGGTGCTGTGGCAGACGTCGAGAAGCCATTCGACCTGACCCTGATGCGTCGCCGAAGCCGCGACCAGATGCTGTGCCAGCAATCCCGCCGCGAACTGCAGTCGTTCGACCCGTCGTCCGATCCGCAGCAGCCGCCAGCCCTCATCATGCGTCATGTCGTCGGCGGCATAACCGGAGAGCGCGGCCAGTGACAATGCGAGGCCCTCGAGCGCTTCGCGCGGCTCTTGGCGTGATGCGGCAGCCTCCTGCACCTGCCGCTGCAGCCCGACTACTGCGCGCCAGTAGCGTGCCGAGAAACGACTGCGCACCTGGGAGGCGCACCCGGCTATTCGCTTGACGTCCGCTGCGATGCCGTATGGATCGCGATCGTCATCCGGACTTCCGGGCTGCGAGCTCTTCCGGATGACACCGAGCGCGTGGCAGATGCGCACCGCGTGTATCCACACGCTCCTGTCGACCCGCACGCGCACGGTGCTGCGCAGCAGCCGCGCATTGTCGGCACAGCGCACCGTGTAACGTCCGAGCCAGAAGAGATTCTCTGCCAGCCGCGAGGGTACCTCGTCGGGACGTGTGGCCACGTGCAAGCGGTGCGTTCCCGTCGCGGCGCGCTCATCATCCTCACCGCCCGACAAGACCCAGATGTCCTTGCTGCCGCCACCACGCTGCGTCGATACGACGTCGACCGCGCTCCCCGAGGCGACGCGCGCGAGCCCGCCGGGCAGCACGCGAAATCCAGGCCGGGTTGCGACGGCGTAGACGCGGATGGTGAATGCCCTGGCCGCAAAATTCGGCGTGCCGGTCGACCGCAATACAGGCGCCTGCGACAGTGCGACATGTTCTTGCGCCACGTACGCGTAGGGACGGGCCTGCAGGCGCCGTATGAGCGCTGCGCGCTCTTCTCCTGCAATGTCGCTGCCGAACACCGGCTCGAAACGCTGATTGGGATAGGTGGGCTTCACGACGAGGCGATCGAGATTCGCGAGCACGTAATCGAGCGCCGGCTTCTCGCCGCACCACCAGGTGGCGACGGCGGGTAGCTCCAGCGACTCACCCAAAAGGCGCTCGGCGACGCCTGGCAGAAACCCCAGCCATGCCGCTGACTCAAGCACGCCCGTGCCCAAGGCATTGGTGATCACTACATTGTGGGCCCGAACCGCGCTGATGAGCCCGGGCACGCCCAAAGCGGAGGCACCGCGCAGCTCCACCGGATCGCAATAGTCATCGTCGAGCCGCCGCAGGATCGTGTGCACCCGCTTGAGTCCCCCGAGCGTCTTGAGATACACGATCTCATTGCGCACCGTGAGGTCATGTCCTTCCACGAGGGGCAGGCCCAGCTGGCGCGCCATATAGGCGTGCTCGAAATAGGTCTCGTTGAGAGGACCCGGCGTGAGAATGACGACCAGCGGATTGGCGCCGTCGTCAAACAGGTTGCGCAGGCGTTCGCGCATTTCGCCGAAGAAATCGCGCACGCGCCGCACGCCCAGATCGCGGATTGCCGTCGGCAGGACTTGCTCGACGATGTCGCGATTCTCCAGCGCGTACCCGGCTCCCGAAGGCGCCTGAGTACGGTCCGCGAGCAGCCACCAGCGGCCATCGGGCGCACGCGCCAGGTCGGCGGCATAGAAATGCAACCGGCTCCCCCCCTTGGGCACGAGGCCGTGACACGGCCACAGGAAATTCGGGCTTCCAAACGGCAGCTCGGGGGGCACCAATCCTTCGGCAAGGAGGTGTTGCGGCCCGTAAAGATCCGCGAGCAATGCTTCGAGCACGCGCGCGCGCTGGGCCACACCTTTCTCGATCTGGCGCCACTCCTCCTGCGAGAGTACCAAGGGCAATGGGTCGAGTGCCCACGGGCGGTCGGCGCCCTGTGGATCGGAGTAGACGTTGTAGGCGACGCCGTTCTCGACGATCAACCGCCGCGTGAGCTCCAGCGCGCGACGCGCGGCATCGTGCGACTTGTCGACACTGAGACGTTCAACGAGCGCTCGCCAGTGAGCACGCACCGCACCCTGTCCATCGAGAAGCTCGTCGTAGCGGTGGGGATCAGGTAAGTAGCCCGCAAGCCACGTCTCGGTCCCGGCACCGGGCGACACGACACGCTGGTTGCTCATCGCGTCACCCTTCATGTGCGGCGCAGATCGAGAGTGCAGGGAAAATCCGGACTGATCTGTGCCGGCAGCAGTGAGCACTCGCCGGGCGTGTGTCCCGCGCGCGTGAAGCGCGCCAGCCGGCGGCTTTCGGACTCGAAGGCATTCACCGGGAACGCCGTATAGTTCCGGCCGCCCGGATGCATGACGTGGTACTGGCAGCCGCCGAGCGAGCGACTCATCCAGGTATCGAACAGATCAAAGGTGAGGGGTGAGTGTACGCCGATGGTAGGGTGCAGCGCGGATGCAGGCTGCCAAGCCCGGTAGCGCACGCCGCCGACGAACTCTCCCGGCGTGCCCGTGGCTTGCAGCGGAATGGGCCTGCGGTTGCAAGCCAATACATACCGATCCGGCGCAAGTCCCGTTACCTTGACTTGCACGCGCTCGAGCGAGGAGTCGACATAGCGCGTGGTAGCGCCGAGAGCACCCTCTTCGCCCATGACGTGCCAAGGCTCGAGCGCCTGACGCAGCTCCATCTCGGCGCCGCGCGCAGCGAAGTCTCCGTACTTCGGGAAGCGGAATTCCACATGTGGAGCGAACCATTCGGTCCGCAGTGGAAAGCCTGCGGCATTTTGCTCCGCGATGACGTCGGCAAAGTCCTGCACAATGAAGTGCGGCAGCATGAAGCGATCGTGCAACTCCGTGCCCCAGCGCACCAGACGCGCGGGGGAGTACGGCGTACGCCAGAAGCGCGCCACGAGGGAGCGTAACAGGAGCTGCTGCGTGAGGCTCATCCGCTCGTGGGGCGGCATTTCAAAGGCACGCAACTCGAGCAACCCCATTCGCCCCGTCGGGCCGTCGGGCGAATACAGCTTGTCGATGCAGAATTCAGCGCGATGCGTATTTCCGGTCACGTCGATCAGCAGATTGCGGAACAGCCGATCGACCAGCCAGGGCGGGCACTCGGCGCCGGGTGGCGGCAACTGGCGAAAGGCGATCTCGAGCTCACTCAGTGAGTCATTTCGCGCTTCGTCCACGCGTGGCGCCTGCGATGTCGGGCCGATGAACAGGCCGGAGAACAAATACGACAGTGAGGGGTGATTGTGCCAATACGCCAGAAGGCTTCGCAACAGGTCGGGACGGCGCAGGATCGGAGAATCCGCCGTGGTCGCACCGCCCAAGACAAAGTGATTGCCGCCACCCGTGCCCGTGTGGCGCCCGTCGAGCATGAATTTCTCGGAGGTGAGGCGCGACAGACGCGCGGCACCGTAAAGATGAGTGGTTCGCTCCACGAGCTCGTCCCAACGCGAGGCCGGATGAATGTTGACTTCGATGACACCCGGATC
>Ga0335073_10011434_pt1 | contig 12468 bp, 7 predicted proteins | sample Lox_Sample_22_FD_207093 | JGI IMG/M metagenome (GOLD analysis project Ga0335073, IMG submission 207093) | Soil microbial communities from Loxahatchee National Wildlife Refuge, Florida, United States - Lox_Sample_2.2 | ecosystem: Environmental > Terrestrial > Soil > Wetlands | place: USA: Florida...
GTCGTGTTGTTCAGGACCATAAAATAAGGGGACATACCGGCCGATTTCAAGCTTGCAAAAAACGCGGCATTCTCGCCAACCCATGTTGTGCCGGTGGTGGTGAATCCCCAATTTCTACCAAAGTACACGTCAGAGAAGGTTGTCGGGCTATATTCGTGCGTCCAGTGTCCGATGTAGTTGTGACCCGGGACGTGCACGAAACTATTCCCGATTGTCCCCGACGGCGCTGTCTTGAAGAGATCGAACTGGCTGTAGCGGAAATTGACCTGGTTGTTGTTGCCGAAGTTCTGGTCGACGCGAAGTGTCCCAGAATTCTGGGTGGCATCGCTGTTCAGGGGGGCGAAGAAATTCTGCCCGTTCACCACTGTCGTGCTGCCCGTTGGGATCAACGGCAGGTAAAGCTTCGAGATCGCGTTGAACCGGCTGGCCGGGATGCAGTTGACGTGGCCGCCGCACAAGGCAGTGTTACCCGGCCCCTCGTTGTACTCCTGCGTGAAGGTTTGGCGGGTGTAGTTGCCACCCACGAGAGTCGTTGTCGCGGGGTCATAGATGGGAATCATGTTCCCGTTGCTATCAAGAACGTTGCTGAAATCGCCCGCATCCATCGCGGCCGTCGGCGCGAGCGCACCGGTCTCCGATTTGGAAGCGTAGCGGTAGCCCTCCCATGCGACGTAGAAGAATGTGCGGTTCTTGCCGTTATACAGCTTCGGAATCGAGAGAGGACCGCCGCCGGAAGCACCATATTGATTCTGCCGCAGGGGAGCGCGAACGTTTTCAAAGTAGCCTCGCGTGTCCATCACCTGGTTGCGCAGGTACTCCCAGAGCGCGCCATGATACTGGTTGGTTCCGGACTTGGTGACCACGCTCACCTGGGCGCCGGCCGCGCCGCCATACTCGGCCAGATCATTGTGACCCTGGCTCTTGAACTCCTGAATGGCATCTACGATGGGAGCGTAGTTGTAGGTCCCTGACAGTGTATTCAGGTCATTCGCTCCATCGAGTATGAAGATGTTGCTGCGATTGCGAGCACCGTTCACTGCCGGAAAGCTGAACTGCCCGATCGACGCGCCATTCCACCCGCCGCCTCCGCCGCTGTTCTGGTCAGTATTGAGATTCACCGCACCCGGCGTAATCAGCAATAACTCCGTAAAGTTGCGGCCGTTCAGGGGAAGGTCGTTCATTTCTTTTGGCGAGACAACCGTACCCAATTCTGAGGTTGCAGTCTCCAGCGCAGGCGCGGCCGCGTTCACGGTAACTGTGCTTGAAGTCGCGCCGACCTTAAGTTGAAAGTCGAAGGTCGCCGTTTGGCCAACCTCGAGGGTCACCGCCGATTGGGATACCGCTGCAAAGCCGCTTGCAGAAACCTGCATGCTGTAAAGGCCAGGCACGACGCTCGGAAAATCGTAAATCCCATCCGTGTTAGTGGTTGTTTTCCTAACAACCCCGGTATTGACGTTTGTAAGCTCAACCTGCGCGTTCGCAATCGCAGCACCGCTTGGATCCTTGACCACGCCGTTGACGTTTGCGCTTGCCTGTTGGGCCATGGCGGCCTGGGACATCCAGCCTGCAACGGCCAAAAACATCGCAAGCAGCCAGGCATACCACTCCCTATTCCGGAAACTCTTGGCTAGTGCTCTCATCTTGCCTCCTTGAAATACGCTCACGTAGCGCCCAGATAACGTTTACCCGTCTGCCCTTCTCTATGTGGCTTTTGGCATATTTGCGTTAACGTTTACTTTATCGGAGAGCAATGCTAGCCGCAGGTCGCGCAACTGTCAAGGATTTTTTGTCTGGAGAAGTTTGTGGGCGGGCGAGTTGTTCGCCGATCCTGCTGGGCCCACTCAAGTTATGCCGCCTCCATCGCCGTGAAAAATCAGGCGGCGGAAGACACTGGTGTCACCGGGGGCTATGGTATCAACCGTGGAAATCTGGTTTGTCTGAGATCGCGGTCCGTTGGCTTGACGCACGCACGACAACTCGAGGAATAACCAGTTCGGTTTTCGGCTTAACCTTAATTTTTTTGCCCGCAAGCGCAAGCGCAAGGTCGCCTGCGCACTTTCCAATGCTGTCGCTTCCCTGATCCACAGAAGACAGCGGCACTCGCAGGAAATCGGAATAGGAGATATTGCCGCAGCCAATGACAGCGATATCCTGCGGTATGTGCAGTCCGGCATCCAAGATTGCGCGCATCGCTCCCAAAGCCGACGGATCATTGAAGCAAAAGATTCCATCAGGACGGGGCTTCACTGAAAGCAGCCTTTTGGCCGCTTCGTAGCCGCCCTTCTCGCCTCGGTGGTCTCCGGAAGTGCCTAGAGAAACGATGTGCCCTGGCAGGGGCATGAGACCGTACGCGCTCAACGCCTGTTTGTAACCGTCGAGTCGACCGACGGCAGTACTAACTTCAGGACCGCGGATGTGCGCGATGCGGCGACACCCTTGCTCGATGAGGTGCGACGTAGCCAAGGCACCCACCGCTTCATCGTCCACCCCGACGAAATTGGCATCCAGCCCTCGGAACCGTCGGTCGATGAGGATGTAGGGTGTCTTGTGCTCTTCGATCAGACGAAAGCAATCCACTGAACTCTGCGCTGAAGCCACGATGATGACGTCGACTCGTCTCGCCAACAGTTGCTTGATCTCACGTACTTCCAGGTCGGGGTCTTCGTCCGACGACGATATCAGGAGGCTATATCCCTGTTTTCGAGCTACTACGGAGATGGACTTGGCGACTTCGGCAAAGAATGGATGCAACAAGTCCGGAACAACGAGCCCAAGAGTCCATGTCTTTCCCGAAACGAGCGCGCGAGCAGCAAGATTGGGCTGGTAGTTCAGCTCACGCATCCGCTTCAAAACACGTTTGCGAGTCTCGGCTCCGATGTCTGGGTGATCTCGCAAGACCTTGGAGACAGTCACGACGGAAAGGCCGAGTTCGTTAGCGATGTCTTTCAGCCGGATTGCCATAGTCCGAGTGTAATCTATGCTCGCTTCGCAATTGCTGCAACAAAAGGTTGAGTCTCGGAACCACTCTCAGGCCGACCGGCAGGTCCGCGCCCCGTACCCGGCAAGGGAATGGATGGATACAAGGATCCATCAAATGCTTATCTTGACAACATAGAGCCGTGCATATAGGCTTTTATCGTTTCAGTTATCGATTACGCTCTTGATATCAAGTGAGGAAAATGCAACGCCCAACCGCGGCACCCAGCCAGGAAGTTGAAACCGTCGATCCTTCGCTTATTCCTTCAAGGACATTGGCATCCGGCGCCAAAATGCCCGCAATCGGCCTTGGGACCTTCGGTTCAGACCATGTCTCGCATGACGCTGTGGCTGAGGCTGTGCAATATGCCGCCACCATCGGCTACCGGCACTTCGACTGCGCATCGGTGTATGGCAATGAGGAACGGATTGGTCGCGTCTTCCGGCAGCTCATTCGCAGCGGACTGCGCCGCGAGGAACTCTGGATTACTTCGAAGCTCTGGAACGACAAGCACGGCGAAGACGATGTGATCCCCTCCTGCGAGAAATCGCTCGCTGATCTTCAGCTCGATTACCTCGACCTGTACCTGGTTCACTGGCCATTTCCCAATCATCACCCCCCCGGCTGCGACGTCAGCTCACGCAATCCGTACGCAGTCCCTTATATCCATGAGAACTACGTGCGCACCTGGCGCAAGATGGAAGAGCTGGTCGACCGCGGGCTGGTGCGGCACATCGGCACCTCGAACATGACCATCCCCAAGATGGAACTGCTGCTGCGCGACGCGCGCATCAAGCCAGCAGTGAATGAAATGGAGCTACATCCGCATTTTCAGCAGCCGGAGTTCTTCCGCTATCTGATGGAAAGAGGCATTCAGCCGGTCGGATACTCGCCGCTTGGGTCGCCTGCTCGTCCCGAGCGCGACCGCACGCCGGAAGACACGTCGCCCACCGAAGATCCGGTGATTTGCCAGATCGCAAAGAAGTTGAATGTGCACCCAGCGGTGGTCTGCATCAAATGGGCCATTCAGCGTGGACAGATTCCCATTCCGTTTTCAACCAACCCAAGAAATCTGCTGAGCAATCTGCGCGCCGCAGTCACCGAGCCGCTGCTTGCTGAGGATATGAAGGCGATCGGCAATCTCGATCGCCATTGCCGGTTAATAAAAGGCCAGGTCTTCCTCTGGAAAGACAATCAATCGTGGGAAGACCTTTGGGACGTGAACGGGGTGATCACGCCTGCATAGATCAGCCCTGGTTGATGCTGAACGCGGGCCCTTGAGTCCTTTGGATTGAAAGCCACCAGTGGAAGCGGAGAGTTAAACGGGATGAGCAGAACCATGAAAGCGGCTTTTCTTCCGGGAAACAGCACGGTCGAAATAAGAGAAGTGCCGGTGCCGGAACCAGGCCACGGTGAAGTTCTCCTTGCCGTCAAAGCTTCGACGATTTGCGGCTCGGATATTCGTGCCATCTATCACGAGCACCTGGGCAAAGGCCCTGAAGGTTACCAGGGCGTGATAGCCGGGCACGAGCCCGCGGGGCAAATCGTCGCGGCCGGCCCGGGTTGCCGGCACTTTAGCGTAGGCGATCGGGTAATCGTCTATCACATCTCGGGCTGCGGCGTGTGCAACGATTGCCGCCGCGGATACATGATCTCGTGCACCAACCCGGAGTATCGCCGCGCTTACGGTTGGCAGCGCGACGGCGGCATGGCCGAATATCTGCTCGCCGAAGAAAAAGACCTGATCGCTCTGCCCGACTCGCTCACTTATCTTGATGGAGCGCAGGTAGCATGCGGCTTCGGCACGGTGTATGAAGCGCTTAGCAAGGTGGGAATCGACGGTAACCACGCCGTGCTGATCACAGGTCTGGGCCCGGTAGGGCTCGCGGCGGGAGCCTTGTGCCGCAAGCTCGGCGCCGAAAAGATCATTGGCATCGATATCTCTGCCGAACGCCGCGATATTGTTCGCAACCTGGGTCTTTGTGACACAGTTCTCGCCGCGGGACCGGAAAACGTGCGCGAAGTTCGCGAACTTACCGGCGGTCACGGCGTGGAACGTGCGATCGATTGTTCCGGCAATGCCGAAGCCCGCGCTGCGGCGATTCGCGCCACCCGCAAATGGGGAAGAATGGTCATGGTGGGCGAGGGTGGCACCGTTTCCTTCAATCCCTCTCCCGATATCATTCACGATCAGAAGACCATCTACGGATCCTGGGTTACATCTACCTGGCTCATGGAGGAACTGGTGGAGCGGCTGGTTCGCTGGAACCTGCATCCGCAAGACATCGTCACCCACCGCTTCTCGCTCGACCAGGCAAGCGAAGCCTACCGGTTGATGGCGTCGGGGCACTGCGGGAAAGTTGCGGTTTGCCCCACCGTAGAGTAGCCAATGCATGGTGTTCGTCAGATGGCCCGTGGGGATTGAAGTAAGAGCGCAGAGAAACACCGGCAAGGGGTTCAGACGAAGAAAGTTGCCGAACCGAGGCAGCTGAATCGACATGTGACATAGTGCGAAGCGAAGGGGCGAACGAACGATGCAAAGAAGAGAGTTTTGCAAGCTGATTGCGGCTGCCGCGGCGGCCAGCGCCATTCCCGCCAAAGGACAATCCTCCGGCTTCAACAAGCTCAACCAGACCTATGAGCAGTTCTGCGCCACGCCGGAAAGAGAACGCATCTTCTATGCGCTGGTGGATGGCAAAATTGTGGAGCAGAAATTGAATGATGCTGATTGGTCGCCGACCGCGTGGGGCGAGCCACCCGAGTTGCCCGGTGGCTCATGGGACGGAGTCCCAATGCAGGCTCCGGTCGCGGGGCTCAACGGCGATGGTCCGTATCAGCCCACTTGGGATTCGCTGCTCGCCTACGAGGCTCCTGAATGGTATCGCGACGCGAAGTTCGGTATCTGGGCGCACTGGAGCCCGCAATGTGTGCCCGAATTCGGCGACTGGTATGCGCGCAATATGTACCAGGAGGGTTCTCCGGATTACCGCTACCAGAGCGAGCATTACGGCCATCCTTCGAAGTTTGGATACAAGGATCTGTGCGCGCAGTGGACGCTGCTTAACTGGGAACCCGAAGCGCTGATCGAACGCTACAAGAACGCCGGAGCGCGCCTGTTCATCGCGTTGGCCAATCACCACGACGGGTTTGACGCCTGGGGCTCGAAGCATCAGCCCTGGAACGCTGTGAATCACGGGCCGCATCGCGACGTGGTCGGCGAGTGGGCGGCAGCAGCCAGGCGGCAGGGGTTGAGATTTGGCGTGACCGTGCATCAGGCGCGCAACTGGTGGTGGTTCCAGACATCCCACGGCGCCGACAAAAACGGCCCCTTCGCGGACGCGCCGTATGACGGACGCATGACCAAGGCCGAAGGGAAGGACCAGTGGTGGAACGGTCTCGACCCGCAGATGCTGTACAGCGTCAAGCATCCCAAGGACGCGCTGCCGGATGCGTCGTATGTGAAACATTTTTATGACCGCACGCGTGATCTGATCGATCAGCACGATCCCGACTTGCTTTACTTCGACAATCCCCTGCTCCCGCTGGGCTGGGGCGGCATGAACGTAGGCGCATATTTCTATAACCACAATCTGAAGACGCACAGCGGCAAGATGGAAGCGGTGTTGAACATCAAGAACGTGCCTGACAAACTCGCCAAGGCGGTCGTGGCCGATTACGAGCGTGGACTAACCAGCGGCATCATGCCGTACGCATGGCAGTCGGAGACCTGCATCGGCGAGTGGCACTACCGGCGCAGTCTTTATGAAGGCCCCGGCGAATTTGGCGGTTACCTGCCACCGCGCGACGCAATTCACTGGCTCGTCGACACAGTGAGCAAGAACGGCACGTTCATTCTCAATGTCCCGGGCAAACCGGATGGGACCATCGACAGTAAAGAGGCTGCTGTCCTCGATGAGATTGCAGCATGGCTGAAGGTGAACGGCGAAGCCATCTTCGAGACGCGGCCGTGGACCATCTATGGCGAAGGGCCGAATACGGTCACGAGCGGGCCATTCCAGGGCGCGAGTATCAGTGCAATGGGAAGCAAAGATATCCGGTTCACCCGCAACAAGGCGAACAACGTGATCTACGCAATCTTCATGGGATGGCCTGGAGGACACGCGCAGATCGCGTCGCTCGGATCGTCGAGCAAGACCAATCCGGGCAAGATCCAGAACGTCACCGTGCTTGGCTCCGACGCACAGGTCAAGTGGACGCAGGAGGCTGACGCATTGCATCTGCAACTGCCCTTTGGATTGCCCGTTGCGAATAGCTATGGCGCGGCAGTCAGGATCGCGCTGAGCTGAATATAGCGGATATTTAAGTTGTCACTGGAAACTGAACACAATGGATCGCGTTTGTGGCGCCGCATGCGAACCTCGATAGTGTCCGGTTCTTTTGGGAGTGTGCCGCGGTCTATTGATTTCTCACTCAATAGACAGCGCGTCGCACAGCTCCCTCAGATGGCGGGCTTCAATGGGCGAAACATGGCCCAGTCTGTTGCCATCTATGATGGTTTCGACAGTTGCTTCCAGCACCTCCAGGCGCCCAAACGCGTCGAGCAGACTTGTTCCCACAACCACAGCGCCGCCATTTTGAAGAATAGCGACAGGGGTTCGGAGCGAGATGTGGTCCGCGAGCTGATCACCCCTGGCATCTTGAGCGTCAAACGGCAGTCTCTGCACGCTGCGCAACAGAACGAAGCTCTCGGGGATGATACTGGAGTCGCAGGCAGCATCGGTAATGCTCAACGCCATCGTATTAACCGGCGACGAGCTTACGACAGCACCAATTTCCGAATGCCGATCAAAGATCGCAAGGTGGTGCGGGATCATGGGGTTCGGCAACTTGCCTCTTTCCCGAGAGCCGTCTGCAATAAAAACGAGATCTGCTGGTGCGCAATGGCTTCTATCGAAATGATGCGGTGTGGTTAGAAATGACGTTTTGCTGAGCCGCATGGAAAGTGCGCCTGAGTTCGCCGTCAGAAGCTTCTGTTCATATCCACGGTGGATGAACTCTACGAGCAGAACCCGGGCTTCGCGCTCCGCATCGGACCATTCGGAATAATCGAACTCCTGAAAAGCAGCCTGGGGCGGATTCAGAGAGCAGTGCTGGATACTGCTCAGCAATTGAAGCTTGCCAAGTCCATTTGCCCGCAGGATGGCCATCGCGGTGAACTCAAACATCTCCAGGCGCTCGAAGGCCTCGCGCATCGTACGTCCACCGACGACAACTGCATGGTTTTCTAAGATTACGCAGGTATGTCCTTCTGCGAATACTCGTCCTATTTCCCGGCCAAGCGCCTCACTGCCCGGCAGCGCGTAGTTGGCAAATCCTCCGGGGCCGCAAAGTTCATAGGCTTCACGACATATGCGGGTGTCTGGAACTTTTCCGACAATGCTAAAGGCCTGCAAGCCTCGCGAGTGAGTGTGAACAATAGCATTTAGATCGGATCGGGCGGAATAAATGGCGAGGTGAAACGGAAGTTCCGAAGACGGCGCGTGGAGCCCCTCGTGCGAACCATCCCGACGCACACACACCATGCTTTCGCGCGTCAATCGTCCTTTGTCAATTCCGGATGGCGTGACCCAGATGTTTCCATCTTCGTCGCGGATTGAAAGATTCCCTCCCGATGTCGTTGTCATCCGCGAGCGATAGATTCTGTCCATCGTCTGCATTAACTCATCGGATGGACTTATCGGTTGAGCCCTTGAATGCATTTAACTCCGGTTTCTGATATTCGATGCAAGCTGGCAACAGATGCCCTCACGACACACTCCTTATTGTGTCGATCAGTGCTCCATCCCAATTCCAAATGCGTAGAGAACGTGATTGTGATCAGTGAAGTATGCGTGACTGCTTCCAAACGATACTCCGGAGAAGTGAGTGTAAGTTGGAATCTCGTCCCTGCTCGAATACAGTTCTTTCCCGCTGCTGGCATCCAGGACATACAAAACCGCGTGATGGTTGGCGTCGCCTCCTGAGAGTGCGATGACTACATCGCTGGTAATGACGGGCGGAGCAGGATTCAGGAGATCGCGTGATACCCACACGGGCGTCAGCTTCGGTGCATCAGCATCGCCTTCGACCTTGAAGGCTACATAGGCGCCATGGGCCGTTTCCCCATGGGCTGCGGCGGAGCCACCGGCGCCAGTCACTGCAGCTGATATCGAGGCAATTACCCAAGTGTCACCTTGCTTGCCTTGCCAGGCGGCGAAACTGTCCCAGGTGTGCTTTGCGCCTGCCCTGCTCAGTGGAGAGCTTTCGGCAAGAGCTGTATGATGGTCGGCTCCTCCCAGGGAGGCGGCATCCAAGAGTGTGACGCGGCCGTCCGCACCCGGCGCAGCGATCAGTTCCTTTCCTTTATAGGGAAACACCACAGGACCGACGTGCTGCAAACCCGCATAACCTCCCTTCGGCGTATACCAATCCTTTACATTGAGCCCATTCTTTATGTCGAGGGCGACAATGCTATTGGGATGCAGATCTTGGCGCGCTGAGCCCGGTCCCGTCACGAGATAGCCCGTACCATCTTCCGCCAGAGGCACACCGGTGAGATTGAGTGGATCCAGCTGGTCTGCGGTGTAGTGAGCTACGGGATATCCGCCCTCTGTCATCTGCAGGGCCCAGACTCCATTTTCAACCCCGCCGCAATGCTGCCCGGTAACCGCGACGACGGTATTTCCCAGGATGTTGAGACCGTAGGCATTGGCACCATTGCCACTCAGGAATTTCACCGGCGGCGCAAAGTCATCTCCTGTAGAAAGAACCTGCTCGTGAAGGTAGCCATCGCTGGTAAGGGCATAGATGCCCTGCAGGCCAAAAAATCCGCTGCCTGCCTTCATGCCAAGTTTTCGATCGCCGGGCCGCACAGGAGGAGGCGGTGGCGGCGGCGGAGTTCCAGGTCTACGCTGCGCGTTGAAGTTGATCGTCGGGGGCGGCTCCATTACGATTTGAACCCCAGCAAGCCCGCATGGGCCAGGGGTAGGAGCGTTGGAGAGATCGAAATGCTTTTGCCACTCTATCTTTCCCAGCTCATCGTCAACGGCATACAGTGTGTTCGAATCCCCCCAATATACGAGGTCTTTAAAGCCACGACTGTTGATGAGTCTTTGTTTCAGAAGTGGCTCGCTGAATGATTCGTCCCTCCCGGAAGTGTTCCCGAGCTGCAGCTTCCAAAGGAACTTGAACTCCTGTGCCGCATTGCCGCTGTTCAGCTTCAGCTCGGGTTGCTGCACGCCTCTCTGGCCGGCATCATTGCCTGGCATGCTCCAGTTACCGGCATTCCTCGACCCTTGCCCAAACGCAATCGCGGGGACCAACACACCCAAGGCAACGCCGAATAGCGCTTTTTTACTCGAAGCTCTCCTCTTCACTAGTTCCCCCCGTTGTTTAGCGGCGCAACTCGATGCGCGGATGCGAGACCGACCTGAAGCCGGAGTTGTCCTGTCACTTGTCTGTTCACCGCGATTTCAAGCCGTAGCAGTAGACAGTACCATCGAAGGTGCCGAAGATGACTTGATTTCCAGCAGTTGATAGTCCTGCCTGATGGAGAAACGAAGTAATCTGGTCGCCACTTGAGTAGAGTTCCTTCCCGGTCTCAGCATCGAGCGCATACAGCTTGGCGGGCTTGGACTTCTCGATCCTTTGTTCGGAGCTATACAGGCCGCCTTCCGCATCGTTTGCCTGTCCAGTAAACTCGCCGCCCGCTAAGACGAATACAACGCCATTCACAATCACGGGTGGCTCCGCCGTTAGCATGTCTCGCGATAACCACACCGGCTCGATATACGGAGAACCATTGCGTTCGACGAGCTTCATTGCAATGATGCCGCCGTTCGGCGTGGGTCCGTAATTGGTTGGAAATTTGACGGCCGTGGGACCGCCGATTGGCGCCAGAATCCAGCGCGTGCCGTCCTTATCCTGCCAGCTCGCCAGGCTTCCCCATGTTCCTTCTGTCTGGAAGTTCACATTGGCGTTGGAGAACAGGGGTGTACGGTAGAGTGGCGTCTCATGGTTCGCTCCTCCCATATCCTTGCTGCTGACCAGATAGTATTTGCCTTCTTTTCCGGAACCAACCATCACATCCTGGCCGTGCCACGGAAAGATCACCGGCGTGGCATTGACATCCAGATCTCTCGCCGTCAGCCACTCATAATTGCTGGGCGTGTAATAGTCCTTCAAGGTCAGCTTATCGTCTGAAAACACATAACCCTGGAATGTGGTCGCCAACAAACCTTTCGCGGGGTCGTAGGGGCCGTCTCCCGACGTGAAGAAGATCTCTCCCTGCGAATCGATGGCTGGGCCTGCAACTCCCCAAATACCTCCTTGCCCCGGATCGGAGTGGCTTACCTTTCCATTTGCCAGGTCGACCGCGTACAACTCATTCGCATCGCCGCCGCAGCGTTGTCCAGTCACCGTGAAGATGACGTTGTTGTAGAGGTTCAAACCGTATGGCTTGGGGTAGGGATTATCGAAGACCTGGATGGGACTTCTGTTTTCCTCGCCTGTTCCGGCATTGAGACTATGAAGGTATCCATCACTGCCAATCACATACAAGGTGCTGCTGCCAGACTCCGGAGCAGTTGCGACGGGATTGGCCGTCAATGCATTCGTACAAATGAATCCACGCCCCTCTCCGGGTTCCTGAGACTGACTGGATGACCACTTCAAAGTTGTCTGCCAAAGCGTGCTTCCTGAGTCCGCATCGAGTGCATAGACCTCGTTGCTTGCGCCGACCATGATGACTACGGTTTTGTTCCCGCTGGAGGTCTTCACGTCAGGAAGTATGAGAGGCTCCCGAAAGGATTGCATGCCCATGGTCTTAACGTGGAGCTTGGTCTTCCAAAGCAGCTGAAGGCCGCCCACGGACTGGGGTGAGAAATCAGAAGGGCCGCGCTGCCATGCATCCCGGGCTGGGTCTTCACTGCTCGTCGTCCATGCCGCCTTGGCAGTAGACTGGCCGTGCGCTCTCCCGGTTGCGCAGATGAAACCTGCACAAACGAACAATGCTGAGACACTCAGTATGCTTCGCATCAATTTCGGTCTCCAGTACCGTGACATTTCAGATGCCAGCCTCCTCGTCGGTTTCGATCCACGATCCTGAAGATGCCGGTGCAAAGTTGCCAAATCGGTCGATCGGATCTTCTTGCGGGCGTCCGCTAGTTTTCCGACAGGAGACCCCGCGGTATGGATAAGCACTCCGCAGGGCCGTAGTCGGATCGAATCGCTACCACATGAATTTCAGCGCGAACTGGAGATCACGGTTGTCCGCCGCGGTTTGCGTGATCGTACCCGCGGTGGCCGAGGCCTCCGATGAATTCGGATTGGCTAGAATCTTCCGGTTCATGATATTGAATGCCTCGGCACGGAACTGCCCTGTGACCCTTTCGAAAGCCTTGAAATTCTTGATTACTGAGATATCGTTCTGGACCGCTCCCGGCCCGAGAAGCGTGTTCCGTCTCGAATTTCCCTGCTCGGCGAGATTCACG
>Ga0335073_10011435_pt1 | contig 12466 bp, 10 predicted proteins | sample Lox_Sample_22_FD_207093 | JGI IMG/M metagenome (GOLD analysis project Ga0335073, IMG submission 207093) | Soil microbial communities from Loxahatchee National Wildlife Refuge, Florida, United States - Lox_Sample_2.2 | ecosystem: Environmental > Terrestrial > Soil > Wetlands | place: USA...
CAGTGAAGTTCTCACCGTTGCCAATTCGGTTCTCTACGCGCCTCGCTATCCGGTAACCAACATCCTGCAGGCTATCGCGGTGTTGGGAGCCAACGCACTGCAAGGCATGTGCATTACGGTAGGCGTGCGCGCCTATCTGGGAAAATCCATGCGCCTGCCCGCCATGCAGTGCCTCTGGAGCCACAACCTGGTCTGCGCGCTGGTAGCCCGGCGCCTGGCCTCCCGCGGATTGATCGACAAAGACCAGGCCTACACCGCCGCCATTCTTCACGACATCGGACGCTTCGCCCTCGCTGTAATTCAGCCGAAAGACTATGCCGAACTGCTCGCCACGCATCACGGCTCTGCCGACAGCATCCTCGAATGCGAGCGGGAACTGTTCAGCTGGGACCACTGCGAGACCGGCCGCCGTCTCATCGCCGATTGGAAGCTGCCCACTGAATTTGACGCAGTAGTTCTCGAGCACCACGCGCCGCGCCTTCTCGACGGGTCCTGGAGCCTCTCCGAGTTGGTGAAGATGAGCTGCCGCATGGCCGATGCCGCCGGCTTCCCCGCCTTCCCCGGCTGCGAAATGATCCCCTACACGGATCTGCTCGATCGCCTGCCTGCAGAGGAACGCGAGGCGTTCTATCCCGACCGCGAAACGCTCGCGCAGGAAGTCACGGCCGGCATCCAGGCCATCGAATCGGTTTGACCCGGCTATGCAGGGCTCAATGCACCGTGACCGTCACCTTCATCGTCGAGCGGCCATACTGATTCGTCGTATTCAGCGTGTAGGTCGTCGTCGCCGTTGGCTTCACCACCACACTTCCGCCGCGCACACCGCCCAGCAGATCGATAAAGTCATAGGAGTCGTTCGTGGTGTTCCACGTAAGCGTCACCGCGGTGCCAGCGGAGACCGAGGCAGGCGAAGCCGTAAAGCTCGCGATCGCCGGAGGATTGCCCGTGGGCGCGCTGTTCGCATCCCAGCCCGGCCAGGCCGGCGTCATCTGCACCACTTCGAAGTTCGATGATTGAATCGCATCCAGCTTTACCAGATCGTTGTCGTCCCAGCGCGGGTCTGCCACGCCCTGAAAGTAGAAGTACCCGCCGTTGTCCGCCAGGATCATCCCATACTTCTTCATCGCCGTCAGAATCACCTGGTTCGCCGGCGAGAAGCCGGAGATGTCGAAGCTCGCCTTGAGCCGGATGCGCATTCCCATCACGTTGCTCACGCCATAGACCGTGCCCGCCGCGTGGCTCGCCGGCTGCACAAAGTAGCCGCCATTTGCGTCGTTCTTGGTCTGCTGCATCGTAAAGCGGATCGCATGATTGATCGCACCCGAAGCCACTTCGTCATACCGCACCAGCCCCGGAAAGATCGCCAGTCCCGCTGCATCGGCTGAGGTCCATCCCCATGGCCGCTGCTCGAAGTTCTGCATGTCCCAGATCGTCTCCGAAGACGCATTCCACTGGCCGTTACAACGATGCGTGTTGAAAGTCTCATACAGAAAGCATGTGTTGCGATCCAGCACCAGCACATGCGAATCGCCGACATACGTATCTGGCCAGCCGCTGCAGTCCGCCGGCGAGCCCTCGATCGGCGCGGTAATCGGGAACGGCGCCATCGCCACGTCGCTCTCGCTCGCGTAGTCGATCACATTGATCGGCACCAGCGGCGTCACGCTCGAATCCACCACTACATAAGGAATGCCGTAATTGCCGCCCGCAGTGGAAGAGAAGTCATGATGCAGATGCAATCCCGCAAATCCTGCCGCCGACGTGATAGCGGCGTTGTTCGGATCGAGCGGAGCCTGCGAGATATCCGTGTTCCACGGAGAAGTTGCCGGAAACGGCACAAATCCGTTGAGGCTGGCGCCGTCGCCCGTGCTCATGCCGCCGCACAGCGATCCCGACGAAGCCGGATTGATCGTGAGGCTCAGAGTCGCCGTTGCCGTCTGCGCCGTGGGCTTCGTGGAATCGCTGACAGTGAAGCTCACAGCCGTGGTCCCGCTCTGCGTAGGCGTGCCGGAGATAGCTCCAGTCGCAGAATTGATCGACAATCCCGCAGGCAGGTTGCTGGCACTGTACGCATAGGGTGTTGTTCCGCCGGACGCGGTAATGGCGCTGCTGTACGCCGCACTCACCGTCCCGCTCGGCAACGAGGTAGTGGTGATGGTGAGTGGAGCCTGCGCCGCGTTGACTGTGAGGTTCAGCGTCGCCGTGACCGTCTGCGCGGTCGGCTGCGTCGAATCCGTCACAGTGATGGCAACGGACGTAGTGCCCGCTGCGCCCTGTGAAGGCGTGCCCGAGACGACGCCGGTGGCTGAGTCAATCGTCAGCCCGCCCGGCAAATCGCTCGCGCCGTAGTGATACGGCGTCGCGCCGCCCGTAGCGTTGATCGAGGCCGTGTAGGCCACGCTCACCGTCGCGGCAGGTAACGAGGCCGTTGTGATGGAAAGCTTGGTCGATTGGCCCGTCTGCAGAATCTTGCTCGAACCGCACCCGGAAAGAGCAATCACAATTCCCAACAGGACACACGTACCGGAGTTACGCATCTTCCATTCACTCCGAAAAATTTGTGCCGAGAGACGAGGCCCGTCTGCGCCGCAATTCCTCGCATGATTTTGGTCGCCAGGCCGATTGACTGTGAAGGCAATGAGTGAGGCAGTGATTTCCGCCTTGAGTATACCCGCACCCCAGCGAAAACAGACGTCCGCCGCCCTCTATCACGTGACCAACGTACTTGATCGTCCTGCTTGAAATCGCGATCAGTTGGCCCCGGAGCTCGCCGAAGCCGCCGAATAAGCCCGCTCCTCGGCAGCCAGCGGTAGCGTGATCACGATTCGCGCGCCGCCGCCTTCGCGATTCGATGCCGTTGCGGTTCCACCGTGCGCGCGGCTCACCGCATCCACAAACGCAAGGCCCAGCCCGTGCCCATTCGAATCGCGGCCCTTCACGCGGCGTTCAAATAGCCGCTCCAGCACCTCGACATCGAAACCGGGCCCGTTGTCCTCGATGATCAGTGTTGCCATCTCCTCATTCGCCCGCACGCCAATCGTCACCACGCACGCCATCGGAAGATGCTTCAGCTCATTGTCGAGAAGATTGGCAATCATGCGGTGCAGCAGGGCGGTATCCGCGTTTACCTTCACTTCGCGATCACAGCGCAGCATCACCTTGATCCCTTTTTCCGACATCGAAGGTTCGTAAAGGTCGATCATCACGCGCAGCATCTCGCGCAGATCGGTCTCCGCCCGCGCGAGCCGCAGTGCATCCGCGCGCGCCTCGGCCACGTCGAGCGACTTGTTCAGAAAGTCCGTAAGCCGGTCCAGTTCGTCGATCGCCGACACAATCGGCTCCGCATGCTCTTCGTCCACCACAGAGGGCAATGACATCTCGAGCTTGCCGCGAATCGCCGTCAGCGGGCTGCGCAGGTCGTGCGCCAGCGCGTCCGTGATGGTGTGCAGCTGATGCACCGAGCTCTCGATGCGGTCCAGCATGCGGTTGAGCGTCAGCGCCAAATGCGCTATCTCATCATTGCGGGCGCTCGTGGGAACGCGTTGATTCAGCTCGGAGAGCCCGATGCCCGAAGCAGCTTCCGTAATCTCACGTACGTGGCTCAGCATCCGCCGCGTCGTAAAAAACACGATGCCGAATCCCAGCAGCACCAGCGAAAGCCATAGCAGCAGGAAACGCAGCCGCAGCTTGTTGAGCACCCGCAACTCGTCGCGCTCGGAAAGACCGAGATAGATATGGCTGCCATCCGTCATGCTGATCGAGGCCACGCGGAATGGCACATCAAAACCGGCAACGCGCAGATCGGCCGGCCGGTCAGGAAGAAACTTCGTCGACCGGATTGCCTCCAGCGTCGCCTGGCCGTCGCCGCCTCCAACCCATAGCCTGAGCGCACCATCTTCGCCGGTCTGCAGAAAGAAGACCGCATTGCCCGGCAGGTTGTTCAATCCAGGCTTGTTCGGCACCTCGCGCGCCGCGAGCTCCGCCACCTCGCCCACGACACGGCCATACAGGTAATCCTTCGGTGTGCGCTGCGCCACGTCTCCCAGCACGCCGATCTCGCCGGAGAGCCATGCATCGCTGCGCCGCTGGATATCCTCCGCCATAAAGCGGTGCAGAAACACAAACACCAGCAGCGTGCCGCAAGCAAAGGCCACCGTTGCCCAGCAGGAGATGCGCCACGCTGCGCTGCGCATCGGCGGCTTACCAGTCCCCCTACCGATCCTTGAGGACATAGCCCACACCTCGCATGGTCCGGATCAGTGGCGATTGCCCCGCGCCATCCACCTTGCCGCGCAGCCGGTAAATGTGCACATCCACTACGTTCGTGTCGGGCTGAATGCGCATGCCCCACACCTGGTCCAGAATCATCGAGCGCGTCACCACGCGTCCCGCGTTCCTGCACAGATATTCCAGCAGCACGAACTCCTGCTGCGTCAGCTGCAGCGGATGCCCTCCGCGCGACGCCTCGCGCCGCAACAGATCGAGCTCGAGATCCTGCACCCGCAGCCGCGTCGCCTCGCTCGGTGCCGGGTTATTGCGCTTGATAAGGTTGCGCAGCCGTGCGAGCAGCTCCGCCAGCGCGAACGGCTTGGTCAAATAATCGTCGCCGCCCTGCTCCAGCCCGCGCACACGATCATCCACCGATCGCCGCGCAGAAAGAATCAGCACCGGCGCCTTCACGCCCAGCTGCCGCAGCCGCAAAATCAGCGCAATCCCGTCCTGGTCAGGCAGCCCGAGGTCGACGATCAGCACGTCGAATGGGCTCTCAACAGCCAGCGCTTCGGCCGTTTTGCCATCCGCAGCCGCCTCCGCCTCATATCCGGCCTCTGTAAGCGAACGGCGCAGGAAGGTTTGTATATCGATCTCGTCTTCCACCAGCAGCAGCCGCATGAAGGGATATTAGTCCATGCGATTTGCTCTCGTACAAGACGGCTCGCACTCCTCGGAGCCCAGATGAACCGTTCGTCATATTCCCGTTGCGCCGCCGTCATCTGGCTTCGCTAGTACGCCGTGACGTGCGCTGCCTAAAATCCGGCAGCCACTGCCACCCGCTCAGCCCGCGCTAACTGGATTTCTGCCATCCCAGCCGGCTCACGATAGTGGGCCGCCAGCATCGCCGCGGCCTGCCCGCGATTCCACATCGGCCGCACCGCGGCCAGCTTGATGCTGGACTCAGCCGCCATCCGCGCCACCGCAGCCTTGCTCGAAATCGACTGCACCAGCGCCAGGATCGCCGTCACGATCGTCGCCACGGCCTGCAGCACCGCCAGCGCATGCTGCTGGCTGGTAGGATTCACGATCTTGCCTGCCGCAAGCAGCGCCGCGTTCACCTGCTGCTCAAAAGTGACAACCTGCGTCTGCAACTGCGCCAGCGTGCCCACACCGGGATTGGCAAGATACGCCTTGGCCTGCGTGACGAGCAGGTTCGAAGCCGCATCAAAGCCCGCCGTCGCCACAGAAAAAACCGGCGCATCCGCCGGAGCCAGCAGCGCCGCAGTCGAGTCGACGGTCGCCACGGCGGTTTGCAGCGACGGCGTCCAGTTCACAATGTCCTGCGCCACCGTCGTCCCTGAGCAGCCCTCGATGCACGGCAGCGGCAGCAGCAACGCAATCAGAACCCACACGCCAGGTCTGCCCGCCCCGCCCCCTGGCTTGCTAACTCGCTGACCTGCTAACTTGCTAATCTGCTGACTCGCTAACTTGCTAACTTGCTGACTTGCTATCTCGGCTGGATCTCTCGCCAGCAGCCCCAGCAGCACCGTAGCCACCGCACTCAGCAGCGAGACAACCGTGCCCGTTCCCGCCGTTCCCAGCGTCACGCCCTGCTGCGCGAAGACGCCCGCCACCGTCACAACGGCAATCAGCAGCCCGGCAAAAGAAGTTTTCGGGTGGTTCCAGATATTCGAAATCGGATTCATTTCCACGACTCCTTCACTGCCTCTAGTGTGGGCAATCGTGGACACAATTCTGCAAAGCTTGCGCGTGTTTGTTTGGCTTATAGATCAGAGATTTGTGGACACCAGCGCGACGCCGGAGCTTGACACCATTACGACCCGCGTTTCACGAACCGCCGGCCGCGTATCTCGTACGCACCGCTCACCACCAACGCAATGGCTTCCGGGTACGCCTTGTGCTCCTCGGCCAGGATGCGTAAAGCCAGCGAGTGCGGATCATCTTCTTCGAGCACCGGAATCGCCCGCTGCAGGACGATGGCGCCGTGATCCAGTTCTTCATCGACCAAATGCACCGTGCAGCCAGCCACCTTCACGCCGTAGGCAAAAGCCTGCTCCTGCGCCTCAAGCCCCGGAAAGGCCGGCAGCAGCGATGGATGAATATTGAGGATGCGATTCGGAAACGCCGCCACAAACTGCGGCGACAGCAGCCGCATGTAACCGGCCAGGCAGATCAAATCGACTTTGTGCTTTTTCAGGCACGCAGCCACATCCGCGTCATGCTCGATGCGCTTGCGCCCTTTCGAATCGAAGACCGCCGCAGGAATCCCAAGCGCACGCGCCTTTTGGAGACCCGCCGCATCCGGTGCATTCGAGATCACCACCCCAATCTCGACGCCCTTGAGCTTCCCGGTCCGAATCGACTCGGCAATCGCCAGAAAGTTCGACCCGCGTCCCGAGATCAGAATGCCCAGGCGCACCGCCTTGCTGACGCTCATGTGTACTGCACCCGGCGCTCGCCCTTCACCACCCGGCCGATCAAGTAGAACTTCTCTTCGGCCCGATCGAGCAGGTTCTTGGCCCGAGTAAACTTCGCCGCGGGAATGGCCGCAATCAGCCCGATGCCCATGTTGAACGTGCGCATCATCTCTTCCTCGCTCACCTTGCCCAGCTCGCGCAGATGCTCGAAGATCGGCAGCACCGGCCACGAGCCCAGCTCCACCTGCGCCGTCAGCCCCTTGGGCAGGATGCGCGGCAGGTTCTCCGTAATGCCGCCGCCGGTGATGTGCGCCATCCCGGTCGTCACCCCCGCCGTCACCAGCTTCTGAATCACGTGCAGATAGCTGCGATGCGTCTTGAGCAGCGCTGCACCCGCTTTTTCCTTGATCGCCGTCACATACTGCGTCGCCTTGTACCCGGCCACTTCAAACAGCAGCTTGCGCGCCAGCGAGTACCCGTTCGTGTGCAGCCCCGTCGAGGGCAGCCCGATCAGCACATCGCCGGCCTTGATGCCCGCACCGGTGATCAGCTTGTCGCGATCAACTGCGCCCACAATAAATCCAGCCAGGTCGTACTCGCCGTCGGCATAGAATCCCGGCATCTGCGCCGTCTCGCCGCCAATCAGCGCGCACCCATTCGCCTTACACGCTTCGGCCAACCCCGTGACCACATCTTCGGTTACGTCGGCGTCCAGCTTGCCGCTGGCAAAGTAATCGAGGAAGAACAGCGGCGTCGCTCCCTGCACGGCAACGTCGTTCACGCAATGGTTCACCAGGTCCGCACCCACCGTGTGGTGCAGCCCCAGCTCGAAGGCGATCTTCAGCTTGGTGCCCACGCCGTCCGCCGAGCTAACCAGGATGGGATTCTTCCATCGCTGCAGATCGAGCCGGTAGAGCGCGCCAAACCCGCCGATGCCGCCTAACACATTGCGATTAAAAGTCTTCTGCGCCAGGAACTTGATCTTTTCCTTGGCCCGGTCGCCGCCGGAGATGTCCACGCCGGCATCGGCATAGGTTACGGACTTAGGCTTATTTTCGTTTGGCACAGGACAGGCTTTCTATAAAGAGGTCACCGCGGCGTGAAGGCCGGAAACGTCGATTCTAGCAGGATTGCATCCCGCCGATTTGCACCGGAAATCCACGTTCATATCCGCCCCATTTCCACGCTGTGCTCCAGCAGCGAGGCCAGCGATGCATGGGCTTCTATACTGGACGCAATGACCTCTCGCCCTCGTTCCCAGGCCCTGCAAACGCGCGCAGAGCGATTCTTTCCCGGCGGCGTCAACTCTCCCGTTCGCGCCTTTCGCGCCGTCGGCGGCGAGCCGCCCTTCATCGAGCGCGCCGAGGGCGCCTATCTTTACGACGTCGACGGCAACCGTTACATCGACTTCTTCGGCTCCTGGGGGCCGATGATCCTGGGCCACGCCTTTCCGCCCGTCGTCGAGGCCATCGAGCGCGCTGCGCGCAGCTCGGCCAGCTTCGGCGCCTCGACAGCGGCAGAGGCTGATCTCGCCGAGTGCATCATCGCCTGTTATCCCGCCATCGAGAAAATGCGCTTCGTCAGCTCCGGCACCGAGGCCACCATGTCGGCCATCCGCCTGGCCCGCGCTGCCACTGATCGCAAGATCATCATCAAGTTCGAAGGCTGCTACCACGGCCATGCTGACGGCTTGCTGGTCAAAGCCGGCTCCGGCGTAGCCACCTTCGGCATTCCTGGCTCGGCCGGCGTGCCAGAGGAAGTTGCCGGCCTGACCATCGCGCTTCCTTTCAATGATCTCGATGCTGTAGAAGCCGCCTTCGCCGCGCATCCCGACGCCATTGCTGCCGTCATCCTCGAACCGATCGTCGGCAACGCCGGCTGCATTCCTCCGGCTGAAGGCTACCTCGTCGGCTTGCGCAAGCTCACGGCAAGCCACGGCGCGCTGCTCATCGTGGACGAAGTCATGACCGGCTTCCGCGTCGCCCTCGGCGGTGCCTGCGAGCTCTACGGCCTCGATCCCGACCTCATCACGCTGGGCAAGATTGTCGGCGGCGGCCTGCCCGTCGGCGTCTTCGGCGGCAAACGCCGCCTCATGGATCTGCTGGCGCCTCTGGGTCCCGTCTACCAGGCCGGCACGCTGAGCGGCAATCCGCTGGCCATGGCCGCTGGCCTGGCGACCATCAATTACCTGCAGGAGCACACCGCAGAGGTCTACGCCAAACTCGAGGCGACCTCGAAAGCCGTCGCCGAAGGCGTAGCCGAGGAGGCCGCGCGCGCCGGCGTCCCGCTCACGCTCAATCGCATCGGCTCCATGTGGACCTGGTTCTTCACGAGCGATCCCGTCACAAACTACGCCGACGCCGCCAAATCCGACACTGCCGCCTTCGGCCGCTTCCATCGCGCCTTGATGAACCAGGGCATCTGGCTGCCGCCTTCGCAATTTGAAGCTGCTTTCCTGAGCACAGCTCATGGTGAAGCGGAAGTGCAGGCAACCATCCAGGCGGCAAAATCCGCCTTCCAAAGCTCTTGAGGGGAGCTTCTGCATTGCAGCTTACGGGCCACCGGATTGGAAGCACGCAAACTCGCAGTATTCGCCGCCTACTCAGTCACCATCTGCCCATCGCTGGAAGTGTCTGCGTCACAGTAGCTGCGCTCTACTTTACCCGCCCGTACAAAGACATCCTCACCCGCGCCAGCTTTGCAACGGCGTATCCGGCGATAGCTCTGCTCGCCGCAACGCTGCTTCTCGGCCCGCTGAATCTTCTCCGCCGACGGCCCAACCCAATCTCCAGCGACCTGCGTCGCGACTTCGGCATCTGGGCAGGCATTCTTGGCATCCTGCACGCCGCAGTGGGCCAGTTCGTTCATCTGCGCGGCCGCCCATGGCTCTATTACGTCTACGGACCGACCGAGCATCACCATCGCTTTCCCATCCGTCACGACCTCTTCGGCCTGCCAACTACACGGGCGCCATCGGTGCCCCGCTGCTGATCGCATTGCTGGCAACGTCGAACGATATCTCGCTGAGGCGGCTCGGCGCAGGCAGCTGGAAGTCCCTGCAACGCTGGAACTACGCGGTCTTTGCGCTGGGGGGCGATTCACGCCATCGCCTTTCAGGCCATCGAAAAACAAAAGCGGCCCTTCGTAGCGACCGTCTTGGCCTGCATCGCGATCACGGCAGCAATCCAATATGCAGGATGGATCAAGCGGCGTTCTGTTCAACGCAGGATGGTCGCGCAGAAGAGCGGTGCGAGCGTCTAAGCCCACGCGTCCAGCCGGACAAACCGGTGCGTCTTTTTATACCGCACAATCAGCTTCTCCGCAGCCGTGACCGAAGGCTCGCGGTTGGTGCCGAGCGCACGATGCCCGCCATCATGTAGAACGATGTTCACCGCATGGCCGCTCCGCGTGAAATGGTCCACCTTTGCGCCTAATCGTTCAGCGATCCGATCCGCCGACGGCTCGCTCCAGTCCGAAGTCATCGCGTTCCACAGCACCGGTCGCAAGCCCAGCTTCCGCGCAATGCGAAACACCGCAGGCCGCCGCGCCCCAAAGGGTGGCCGGAAATACTCCACCTTCGCGCCGGTGATGTGCTCCAGCGCCGCGTTCGTCCGCACCAGCTCTTCGCGAATCTGCGCCGCCGGCGTGCTCGAGAGGTGCGGATGCGACCACGTGTGGTTCCCGATCAAATGTCCCGCCGCCGCAATGCGCTGCACCAGTTCCGGTGCTGTCTGGGCAAACCGTCCCAGCAGGAAGAATGTCGCGCGTATGTCGTGCTGCCCAAGCAGTTCGAGCAGCTGCGGCGTCCAGGCCGGGTTTGGCCCGTCGTCGAACGTCAGCGCCAGCTCACCGGGACGCTGAGGCGCGGTCAGCGCCTCGCCGAACAGGCGCGACGCGGGCCAGCGCGAGGCATAGAACCAGCCGCCCACGGTCAGCCCCGCCACGGCCGCTGCGCCCGCAGAAATCTCCGCAGCGTGAAGATAAGACATGTCATCTAACAGTTTGCGGTGTGCACCAGCGGAATCGCAAGGTCCGCGGACAGTTAGCGCGCTGCAGAACCGGGCCCCCCGCCAACGGCGTATACTGGAGGTGTTCGGGCTGCATCCTGGGTCTGCGGAGCGGCACTGGAGACGACATGAGCCTTACCAACTTTTCCACCGGCGACCGGTCCTCGGCCGCTCCCACTTCCCTTCCGAAAGTCACAATCCCCGCACTGGCTGAGATGAAGCGCCAGGGCAAGCCCATCTCCGCGCTCACGGCGTATGACTACGCCACGGCACGCCTCGTCGACGAAGCGGGCATCGACCTCGTCCTGGTGGGCGACTCGCTCGCCATGGTCGTGCTGGGCCACGAAAACACCCTCGCCGTCACCGTCGACGAGATGCTGCACCACACCCGCGCCGTACGCCGGGCCGTGCACCGCGCCATCGTCGTGGCCGACATGCCCTTCGGCAGCTATCACAATTCAGTCCCCGAAGGCCTCGCCAACGCCGTTCGCTTTATGAAAGAAGCCGGCGCTGAAGCCGTCAAGGTGGAAGGCCCGCGCGCCGATCTGGTCCGCGCACTCACTGAGTCCGAAATCCCCGTCGTCGGCCATCTGGGGCTCACGCCGCAAAGCGTGCACCGCATGGGCGGTTACCGTGTGCAGGCGCGCACCGCCGCCACGGTCCGGCAGCTCCAGGCCGACGCGCATGCCCTCGCCGAAGCAGGCGCAGGAGCCATCGTTCTGGAAGGCGTACCCCGCGAAGCCGCGGAAGCCATCACCGCCGAGCTCGAAATTCCCACCATTGGCATCGGCGCCGGCCCCGGATGCGATGGCCAGATTCTCGTCTTCCACGATCTGCTCGGCCTCACTTTCGCGCCGCCCGCGAAGTTCGTTCGCCGCTACGCCAACGCCGGTGAGCTCATCCGCTCCGCCATCGAGCACTATCGCGAAGACGTCGAGCATCGCGCCTTCCCGTCCGATGCCGAGAGCTATCACCTGCCCGCATCAGCCCGCAAAAACCTGAAGTCCAGTTTCGACGAATTTGACCAGGCAGATGCCATCGTCAACCAGGACGCTCTCGAGGCGTGGGAAGAGTTCACCCAGGCCTGATGGAGATCCTTCATACGCCAATTCTTCACACTGTTGACGAACTCCGGCAGTGGTCGCGTCAGCGGCGGAACGACGGCGGCAACACCATCGGTCTTGTCCCTACCATGGGCGCCCTCCACGCAGGCCACGCCTCGCTGATCCGCGCCTCGCATCAATCCTGCAGCTTTACCGCCGTCAGCATCTTTGTCAATCCCACGCAGTTCGGCCCCAGCGAAGACTTCGCGCGCTATCCGCGTACCTTCGACGCCGACTGCGCACTGGCCAAAGCCGAAGGCGCAGACGTCATCTTCGCGCCCAGCGTCGACGAGCTGTATCCATCCGGCGCGTCGACCTTCGTCGATGTGGAGGGCCTGAGCAATCGCCTCGACGGCCACTCCCGCCCCGGCCACTTCCGCGGCGTCGCCACCGTTGTCACCAAGCTCTTCATCGCCGCCGAGCCCGACCGCGCCTTCTTCGGCCAGAAAGACGCCGCACAGGTCGCCGTAATCCGCCGCATGACCGCCGATCTGCGCCTCGCCACTGAGATCGTCGTCTGCGCCATCATCCGCGAACCCGATGGCCTCGCCATGAGCTCGCGCAACATCTATCTCAGCGCAACCGAGCGCGCCCAGGCGCTCACGCTGAGCGGAGCGATCCACCAGGTTGAATCGCTCGTGGCGCAAGGCGAGCGCCGTTCAAGCTCCCTCATCGCCGCCGCACGCGGCGTTTTCGCCACCGAGCC
>Ga0335073_10011436_pt1 | contig 12466 bp, 10 predicted proteins | sample Lox_Sample_22_FD_207093 | JGI IMG/M metagenome (GOLD analysis project Ga0335073, IMG submission 207093) | Soil microbial communities from Loxahatchee National Wildlife Refuge, Florida, United States - Lox_Sample_2.2 | ecosystem: Environmental > Terrestrial > Soil > Wetlands | place: USA...
GAAGCCAGCGGTTGCACCCGCTCCCGGCAACGTCCTCGCTTGTTGCGCCCGGCCCGCCAGCGCGGAGCTCCGCCTGGCGATTTGATGGTCTGAGCGAGCCTGCCGGATCGCGCTCGTCGTCCCTTGCCGTGACGCAAATGAAGTCGATTCAGCTACGTACTTCTCCGTATGAATCAAAGCACGCCGTCCGAGCAAAATGGGAGCAATGCAGGAGCGAGCTCTGATATCGGTGGTTGACGATGACGAATCGTTGCGCGAGTCGCTGCCGGATCTCTTGGAGACGCTCGGCTTCGCAGCCAGGCCGTTCGTTTCCGCCAAAGCGTTTCTCGCTTCCGATGCGCTTGCGATTACACGCTGCTTGATATTGGATGTATCGATGCCGGAAATGTCGGGACCGGAGCTGCAGAGCGAGCTGAGCTGTCGCAAGGCGAATATCCCGATCATCTTCATCACCGGCGAGCATCGCCAGAGCTTGCGCGAGACGCTGATTGCACGGGGCGCAGTTGATTGTTTGTTCAAGCCTTTCAGCGAGAGAGATCTGCGGACAGCGCTCGACGACGCGTTTTTTCGCGGCCGGTGAGATCCCCGGTTTGGCGCGAGCCATCAGTTCAAGTGTTGGGGCTCGGAGCGCGCGATGGCGGCTGTATCGCTCATGAGGCCAGAGGCGCAGGGGATGCTGAAGCCAAAGGTTGCGCCCGGTCCCTCGTTAGGCGTTGCCCACAGCCGCCCACGGTGACTCTCGATGATCGAGCGGCTGATGGCAAGACCGATGCCCAGGCCGTGCGCTTTGGTCGTGTAGAACGCCTCGAAGAGCTTGTCGATGGCGCGCGGATCCAATCCGACGCCGGAGTCCCGAACGAGCAGTTCGACGCTGTCGATGCCGTGCATCGCCGACTGAATTCGCAGCGTCCGCGGCCGGTCCTCGATGCCGGCCATTGCATCGGCTGCATTGAGCAGAAGGTTCAGGATGACCTGCTGCAGTTGCACGCGATCGGCCCTGATGGCCGGCAGCGATTCCGCAAAGTCGGTTTGTAACACCGCGCGGCTCCGCCGAAGCTCGCCCGCAGACATGGCAATGACTTCTTGCGCCGCATCATTGAGGTCCATGTTCTCCAGGGTCGGCGCTTTCCGGGCGAACATCGCTCGCAGACGCTTGATCACCTCGAGGGCACGATGGGCGTCTCGGATTGTGCGTTGCACCGTCTCGGCGGCTGCCGCGAGGTTCGGCGGGTCGGCTGCCAGCATCCGCGCGCAGGTGTTGGCATTCATGAGGATACCCGAGATCGGCTGGCTCACCTCGTGGGTGATGGAGGCGGTCGTCTCGGCGAGCGATGCCATCCGCGCCACCTGCCTCAGCTCAAGCCGTGTCTGGTTGAGCCCTGCGCTGGCGTCAGCCCGGGCAAGGCCGATCGGGATGTCTGTAATCTCTGCGAAAGGGTCCATGATCATGACCCGTCCCCCCTCACCACTGGTCCGTATCACCTGAAGGGTATGGTGCCGGGTCTCCTGATGAAGACCCAGTCAATCGTTGTCAATTCTTATGAATTGATCCAGCTCGATGGGTTTCCAGGGTCAAGGAGTGCGTGGCGCGCCCATCAAGAAGTTAGTTGATCGACGAACCTCTTTGCGGTCAGCAGGTCGCTCGTTTCGAACCCCTCTCTGAATCGCGCAAGCGTGGACGTCACGAGATCTCGTGCCTCCGCGGCGCGCCTCTGCTCGACACGCAAGCGCGCGAGGCTCATCGCGGCACGCAGCTCCCACGAAAGTACGCCCTGTCGACGTGCCCACTCCAGTGATTGAAGAAAGCTCTCTTCGGCCGCTTCAATGGCGGAGGAGCCGCGCTGCAGCCGGAACAGCTCACCTCTTATTCGCAAGAACTCGGCAATGTGCCAGCGCTCCTCGTCCTGCTCGCATCGTCCGAGTGCCTCCTGGATGACCGACAGGCCCGAAGAGATTTGCCCCGTGGCACCCAAAGCCTCTGCCAGGTAGGCGTAGCATCCGCCGTAGCGCATATGGTGTTGCGGCAACTTGTTGATCGCGGCCCGAAGGACTCGCAAGCCCGAATGATAGTCGCGACGCGCTATCATGAGCATGCCCTCGAAGCAGTTGCCCCAAGCCTTCCAAAGATCCAGGCCGTGCTTGGTCGTGTGCTCGACCAAGAACCGGATGAATGATTCCGCGGCGCCAAGATCCCCTCTCCACAGCGTGATCGGACACGCTGCCTGCGCCAACCCCAAGGAGAGCGACATTGCGTGGCTGCTCGATTTGGCCTCGGCCACCAATTCATCGACCTTGCGCAGGGCGAGGTCGGGCTCGCCCAGGGCCCATACGATTCGCGCCAGTATGGTTTTCGCCACGATGACTTGATGAAACTGGAAGCGGACGGTCTGAGCATCCTCCACCAAGTCGTTGTAGCCCTCCAGCATCAGCTCGATGTATTGCCGCCCGCTGAGATGATCTCCGAGGTAGAAATGCGACAGGCCGATCAGGCGATCCCCCAGCAGCGCGTCGGCCGGGTCCTGGGAGTCGGCCGCCAGCCGGCGCAGTCGGTTGGCGATATCCAGAGCGTGCCGAAACTCGCCTGTATTGAAGTGCAACTGGAACAGGCCCCAGAGCGATCGCATCTGGTAATCGATGTTCGCCAACTCTTCGGCGCATTTGAGACAATTCTCCAGGGCCGCTCGCGCCTTTGGGCCCGGTCCGTCGGTATAGATCAAGGTGGCGCCCAACGCCGCGAATAGTTTCATATCGCGATCGATGCTGGTACCCGGGCGGGCGCGCTCATCCGCCAGCGCGCGCTCGACGTATCTGCGACATTCGGCGTTCAGCGATAGATGGGTCCAGAGCGGAATGGCCGCGGTGGTGAGATCCACGCCCACCTCGGAGTTGGCGTCCGAGGAAAACGCCCAATTCAGCGCCGCTCGAATGTCGTCGATCAGCGGTGTTGCCGCAACCAAGAATTTCATCGTCGGCGCCGTGTCCCTGCCGGCCTGCGCCTCGAAGAGGCTCAAGCAATAGGTCGCGTGGCGCCGAGCAATTTGATCGACTTCACCGCTCTCGGCGAGTTTCTTCGCCGCATAAGCGCGAGTCGTATCGAGCAGGCGATACTGTCTTTCCGCTCCCACATCGGTGCTGATCAGCGACTTGGACACAAGATCGTCGACTACATCGAGCACCTGGTCCCGCTCGTTGTCCTCGTCCGCCACGATCGCGCGGGCTGCATTCAGCGCGAAATGGCCCGGAAAAACCGCAAGACGGCGCAACGTCGCCTGCTCACGCTGGGGGAGCATCTCGTAACTCCAATCGAGCGCGGCCTCGAGGGTCCGGTGCCGTGGCAACGCCGTACGCCTGCCGCGCGTCAAAAGACGAAAGCGGTCCTTGAGATAGACGGCGATGCCCTTCACGCCGAGAGCGCTCACCCTGACCGCGGCCAGCTCGATCGCGAGCGCGATTCCGTCGAGTTGCCGGCAGATATCCGCAACGATCGGCGCATCCTCATCGATGAGTGCAAAAGTATCGACGCTCGAAGCGCGCTCCACGAACAGCTCGACCGCCGAGAATGCCAGCGCCTCCTTGGCACTCAATCGCTCGGATGCGAGCGGGATCGTCAGCGGCGATAAGCGATAGATCGTTTCACCCTCGGCGCGAAGCGGCTCGCGGCTGGTGGCCAAAATGTGCAAGGCGAGCGTCTCCTTGAGAAGCTTCTCCGCCAAAACGGCCGCCGCCTCGACAACCTTCTCGCAGCTGTCCAATACCAGCAGCAGGTGCTTGTCTCGCAGATGATCGGCGAGCTGCGGAACGATATCGCCCGCGCCAACTGAAACACCGAGCTTGGAAGCAAGGGTCCCCGGCAGCGTCGAAGGGTCGACCAGGGACGCCAGATCCATGAAACAAGTTCCATCTTCGTAGAAGCCGGCCTGCTGCTCCGCCACGGCCAGGGCGACGGTCGTTTTGCCGATCCCGCCCGGTCCCACGATCGTCGTGAAGCGCCGTTGTGAGAGCCGGCCGGCGACTTCGCTGATGTTGTCGTCGCGTCCGATGACGCGTGTCAATCGGGTGGGCACGTGCGCCTGCGCGCGCGGCTTGCGCGCGCTCGTGGCGGGCGCTGCGCGCTCCGCAGAACCAGAGACTGACGCGACGAAACGATAACCTCTCCCAGGCACGGTAACGATGTAGCGAGCGCCCGCCGCGCCGTCGCGCAGCGCCTTTCTCAGGATCGCCATCTGGGTGCGGAGATTGCCCTCCTCGACGAAGACCTTCGGCCAAGCCCGACGGATCAGCTCGTCCTTGGAGACGACGTCTCCGGCGCGCTCCACCAGCGTCGTGAGAATGTCGAGCGCGCGGGTTCCGATCGGCACGGGCTTGTCGGCATCGAGCAGAAGCTGACGCGATGGCACCAAGCGGAATGAGCCAAAGGAGAACTCGCTATCGGCCGGGGCGGTCACGTGGAAATCGCGCTACTGACACTACTGACACTTCAAGTCGCACTGCGAAGCCATATTCATGCCGCCGCGACCGACACTCGCCGGTGTCTGTAGCGGCGCTTCACTCCGAGAGAAGAATGCCTGAGCCGCCCAGCTCCGTCGGAAAGTCCTTTTGCTTTGGCAGTCCATCCTTCATGGGCAGCACCGTTTCCTGATAGTGCACGTGCACCGTTGGAACGAACGCCAGTGTGGGTAAGACAGCGGCGTACACGTCGACCAATTTCAATGGATGGATGTCGGTGAGAAGGTGGCCCCCACAAACCGTGCACCATTTGCGCTCGATCGCCGGCGTCTTTCGATAGCCAGCGACCTTATCGGCGCCCTTGGTAATTTGGAAGTTGTCGCGATGCCATAGCGTGAATGCATTGACCGGAGCGGCTGCCCACTCGCGACATGAGCAGCAGTGGCAGTAGCCCATGACTTCGGGTCTACCCGATACGCTGAACTCGACTGCGCCACAGAAGCATTTTCCGATATGCGTTGGATGGTCATTCACGACACTCTCCGTGGGTCCGGGCGCGGGCTACCTCGGCAATCCTAACGCCTGGCCATCGATGTCACAATCGTCTCATCGGCCGCCCCTGTGGGCGGAGTCGCCGAGGAATGGGTTGCCATCGGAGGCTGATCCATCGGCGCTTTCGCGCTCCCATTGCTTTTCGTCGAACTCGACCCCATATACTTCACAAACCACAACGTCCCTGCACTCGAGCATGCCATGACCGAACATCACCATCCCCTGACTCCAGTCCAGCTCCTGTCTTTCATGCGCGCCCAACCGTGTGTGGTCGAGGCCAGTGTCTCGGCGCAGGGCACGCCTCAGGCCGCGGCGATACATGTCGCCGTCACGAATCGCTGGGAACTCGTCTTCGATACCATGGCCCAGTCGCGTAAACATCAAAATCTCCTCAAGAATCCGCGGGTCGCATTGGTCATCGGCTGGGAGCATGAAAGCACCGTGCAATACGAGGGCATCGCCGAGCTTCCCAGCGACGCGGAGTTGCCCGAAGTGCAGGCCTACTACTTCGAGCACTTCCCCGATGGCCGGGGTCGGCGCGGCTTGCCCGGCATCGTCTACTGGCGGGTGCGGCCCACCTGGATTCGATACAGCAACTTCAACACCGATCCACCGATCATCCAGGAGTGGGACGCCGCCGCGATCGCGAACTGGACCAAGTAGCGAGCAGCATCCGCGCGCCGTCGGGGCAGCCTAATGGTCCGTGCCGCGTCCGTAGTGCGTGGTCAGGTAGTCGGAGATGGCGTCGAACTCCGCGCTCGAAATCCTGGCGCCCTTGGCGATCATGGATTCGATCTGCGACTCCCACTGCTTGCGGGTGCGGCGCGTCTGCGCGACGAGATCGAAGGAATGACACTCGCCGCAGATCTGCTCGGCTGAGCGCGGCATCGCGGCGCTCGGGCTCGACAGCCGAGTCAGCGCGGCCGCGCCGCGCTCGAGGGCGAACGCCATGAGCGTTGCGCCCTCGCCGGGTCCGCCGACGGCGATGACCACGTACTGCCGGCCGTGCACCCGGTAGGTCATGGGCGTGCCGGTCGTCTTGAGATCGCCCGTGGGATAGGTCCAGAGATCCTTGCCTGAACGGGCATCGATGGCATGCACGGCATGATCGCCGCTTCCCGCGAACAACAGACCGGCCGCGGTCACGAGGAGTCCTGCATCGCCGGTGGCGCCGAGCTCGGGCGGCAGTGCGACGCCGGTGAGCGCGGGATTCTCGCGCACCTGCGGAGCATCGCCATAGGGGCGCTGCCACAGCATCTTGCCGCTATTGAGGTCGAGCGCATCGAGGTAGGCATACGGTGGCTTGAGCACCGGGATGGTGCGCTTGAGGAAAAGCGAGATGTCGGTGGAATCGTTCGGACTCACGTTCGGTACGTTGCCTTGGGCATCCGTGAGATCCGGAAAGAGCAGGGCCGGATCGTCGTTGACCTTCACGTACAGAATGCCGCTCCTCGGATCGAAGGCGCCGCCGCCCCAGTCGGCGCCGCCGTTGAGCCCCGGTCTCACCAGCGTGCCGCGAAGGCTCGGCGGGGTGAAGATGGGTCCCAAGCGCACGCGCTTCAGCACCTCGAGCGCTTCGGCGTGCAGCTCAGGCGTGAGGTCCGTGGCATCCTCCAGCGTCACGCCCTGCGGCATGAGCGGCGGTAGTCCCACGGGGACGGGTTGCGTGGGCCAGGAGTGCTCGCCGGGCACATCGCTCTGGGGCACCGGCCGCTCTTCGATGGGCCAGATCGGCTCGCCCGTGGTGCGATCGAAGGCAAACACGAGCCCCTGTTTCGTGATCTGCAACACGGCGTCGACTCGCCGTCCGCCGTGACGAAAGCTCACCAGGGTCGGCGCGGCCGGCGGATCGTAATCCCACAAGCCATGGTGCACGAGCTGGCGATACCAGCGGACCGCGCCGGTGCCGGCATCGAGGCATACGAGCGTATCGCCGTAGAGGTTCGCTCCGGGGCGGTTGCCGCCGTAGAAGTCATTGCTGGGCGTGCTCACCGGCAGATAGACGAGGCCGCGGCGCACGTCCACCGTGATGGGTGCCCAGACGTTGGTGTGGCCGGTGTAGTGATTGGATCCGTTGAGCCAGGTGTCGGCGCCGGGTTCGCCGTCGCGCGGAACCGTGTGAAAGATCCACACCTGCTTCCCGTTGCGTGCATCGTAGGCGCGCACATCGCCCGGCGGGTCGCGGCGGTAAATGAGACGGTCGGCAACCCCGTTGCCCATGATGATGAGATCGCGATACACGAGGGGTGGGGAGGTGTTGGTGTAGCGCTTGGGATCGACCGGCCACTGGAGCCCCGCGAGCAAGTCCGCGCGGCCGCCATCGCCGAAGCTCGGCACCGGCTTGCCGGTGCGCGCATCGAGCTCGATCAGATGATCGCGCGAATTCATGAGGATGAAGAGCTTGCCGCTCTTCGAATCCCGCCAGGCGGCCACGCCCCGATGCACGAAGCCGGTCCCGTTCGGCACCTGGCCGTTGCGGTAGGCCTCCGGATCATGGCTCCAGAGCTCGTGGCCGCTCGCCGCATCGAGCGCGATGACGCGGTTGTAGGGCGTGCTGAAATACAGCACCCCGTCGATCTCGAGCGGGGTGGTCTCGAACATCCCCGGCGAGGTGCCGTACTTGGGCAAGGCCTTCTCGCCCGTGCGCCACGCCCATGCCAGCGCGAGCTTCGAGACGTTGTCGCGGTCGATGTCGGCGAGGCTCGAGTACTTCTGGCCGCCCGGGTCGCCCCCGTAGTAGCGCCACCCCACATCCGCCGGCGCCGAGTGGGTGCGGGCGCAGAGCGTCAGCAGGCACGCGCACGCCGTCGCCACGCGCTTCCTCATCAGGGCCGTCCGGCTCCGGGCCACTTGTAGACCACGCCGCCGCGCATCACGAACACCACGCGGCGCACCGCGCTGAGATCCTCGAGGGGATTGCCGTCGAGCGCGATGATATCGGCCGCGTAGCCCTTGGCGAGCGTGCCGATCCGATCACCGAGTCCGATCGCCTCGGCCGCCACGCGATTGGCGGACACGAGCGCCTGCATGGGCGTGATGCCGCAATGGGCCACGCGCCCCAGGAATTCCTCGGCATTGTGCCCGTGCGCTCCGGCAGTCGCATCCGTCGAGAACACGAGCTTGGCGCCGGGAATCTTGGCGGCGATCGTGCAGACCCTGAAATCCTCCGGCAAGTCCTTCTCCATGGTGGCCATGCCTTGCTCGGTGTAGTTGCCGACGCCGATGTAGCGATCCTTGTTCTCGAGATAGTTTTGAACCACGAGCCCGACCTGCGGGCTGAGATAGGCTCCGGCCTTGGCAGCGACGCCGATCTCCTCGGCGGTCGCATAGGTCATGTGCTCGATCTCGTTGCAGCCGGCGCGCGCGGCGGCCGCCACCTGCGAGCGGTAGGCATGGACCATGGAGCGCAAGCCCAGCGCGCGAGCCTCATCGCACAGCACTTGGAGTTGCGCCTCGGTGAAGGTGGGCTTGGCGCCCACGCGCTGGCTGGTGGAAGCGAAGATCTTGATGAGATCGGCACCGTTGGCCTTGCGCTCGCGCACCATCTCGCGCAGCTTGTCGTCGGGTATCGAGGCATCGCCCTGGATCCACGAGAGCGAGGTGAGCACGCGCGGTCCCGGGAAGCCGTGGTCGCGGATCGCGTCCCGCAGCGGCCGCTCGCTGTCGTCGCCGACGCTCTGCACGGTGGTGAAGCCTCCCATGAGCGAGTCCCAGGCGGCCTGTGCGATACCCATGGCCGCTTCGGGCGCCGGCTCGCTCTCGGTCGCGATGCGCCCGTTCTTGTCGAAGTGCGATGCGAGATGCACGTGGACATCGATCCAGCCGGGGAGGACCGTGTAGCGGCGCAAATCGATGACGTCAGCGCCGGGACTTGCATTCATGGAGGCGATACGGCCGTCGGCCACGCCGATGCGGGCGTCGTTGAGCTCCCCGCCGCGGCCATCGAGCGCGTGGCGCGTGAGGATCACCACCGGTCCCCGCGGCGGCGGCGGGGGCGGGAACGGCTCGACGGCGGCGAGGGCGCGCGCGCCGAGCAGGACGGCCAGAACCAGTACCAGTACCAGTACCGAGGATCTCGGCATGCCATCGAGTATAAGGCGCGCGCTCCGTGCGGCGCATTCTCCGGGCCTCATGCAGGTGCCGATACGGGCTCGCCGCTGCCGCGACGGGATAGCCAGGTCCCGATGCAGATCAGGATGATCGATGCGACGATCACGAGCGTCGAGACGGCGTTGACCTCCGGCGTCGCCTGCCGGCGCAGAATCGACCACAGCGTCATCGGCAAGGTGTTCTGCCTTCCCGTCAGGAGATAGGTCACGGCGATCTCGTCGAACGAGATCGAGAAGGCGATCAGCATGGCACCGAAGAGCGCGGGCAGCACGCCGGGCAGCGTGACCTTCACCAGCACTTCCCACTCGCCGGCGCCGAGTGTCCTCGCCGCCTCTTCGGTGCTGCGTCCCATGCGGCGCAGGCGCGCCGCGACCTCGGTGATGGTCACGCACATGAGGCCGGTTCCCTGGCCGAGCATGATGGTGTAAAGCGACAGCTTGAAGTGCATCGCCATGTAAAAGAGCAGCAGCGCGACGCCCGTGATCACGCCGGGCAGCACGATCGGCAGCAGCACGAGGCGCGCGAACAGCGCCTTGCCGGGAAACTCGTAGCGGTCGAGCGCGATCGCCGCGGGCAGGCCGAAGAGACTGCTCAAGGCGACGACGCCGAGCGCCACGTACACGCTGTTCCAGACCGACGCGAGCAAGCGATCGTCAGCGAGCAGCATCGCGTACCAGCGCCAGGTGAAGCCCTGAAACGGCAGGCTGGTGAAGTCGCTGTCGTTGAACGAGAACACCGCCATGACGAGGAGCGGCGCGTACAGAAAGGCGAGCACCGACCATCCGAGTGCCCATGCCTTGCGACGACTGCCGAGCTCGCGCATTTCGCAACTCCTAGAAGCGCGCCTGAGAACGGTGCTCGAAGTACTGAGCCACCGAGATCAGCGCCGTACCGACTCCGATGACGACGATGCCGATCGAGGCCGCCATGGGCCAATCGAAGGCGACCCCGAGCAGATTGATGACGACGTTGCTGATCATGATGGCGTTCGGCCCGCCGACCAGCGCCGGCGCAATGAAGTCGCCGGTTGCGAGCGCGAAGGTGATGATCGCGCCGGCCAGTACCCCGGGAAGGCTCAAGGGAAGGATGATACGCAGCAGCGTCTCGAACGGGGTTGCGCCGAGGTTGCTCGCAGCCTCGATGATCGAGGTCGGGATGCGCTCGAGCTGAGCGTAGATCGACAGGATGGCAAAGGGCGTGAAGATGTACACGAGGGTGAGCACCACGCTGAACTCATTGTAGAGGAGCAGCGTGAGGGGCTCGCGGATCACATGCAGCTCGAGCAGCAGCGCATTCAAGAGGCCGTCGGTGCCGAGGATCGTCTTCCAGGCATAGGCCTTGACCAGGTAGGCCGCCCACCACGGTACGATCACCAGCAGGTAAATCAGGAATTTTGCGCGCGGCGTGCGTGTGTGAAAGGCCAGGCAGAAGGCCACGGGGTAACCCAGCACGGTCGCGCCGAGCGCGCTCAGCGCGCCGATGCGTGCGGACTTGAGGAGCACCGACAGATAGGGCTCGGTGCGGAACACGCGGATCAGATTGGCGAGCGAAAAGCCCGGCTTGAAGGTCATGTACTCGGTGGAGCCGAGGCTGTAGTAGAAGAGCAGGCAGTACGGAATGACCATGAACACCGCGAACCAGAGGAGCGGCGGGACCAGCCAGATCAGCAGCTGGCGCCGCTCCTGCCACGGCATGCGGACTGCGGCGTTCACCGCGCGGCGACCGCGGGGCGCTCGATGAGGCGCACGTGTGAGGGATCCACGGAGAGCGCAACGGCCTCGCCGATGACGAAACGGCTGGCACCGCCGGCAGCGAGCGCCGTGAGTCGCACTCCGCCGCCACCCGCGAGCTCCAGCTCGTAGCGAACCTTGTCGCCCAGGAACAGGCGCTCCGCGACGCGCGCCGCGAGGCCCTCGCCGACTGCTGCGCCCGCGGGACCCACCTTGAGCTGTTCGCCGCGAATCATCACGGTCACGGTCCGGCCGGCGGCGCCGGAACCGATGGAATCGAGGAGCCTGATCCGCTCACCGCCGGGCAGCTCAACCGTGGGATCGCCATTCGTGACTCGCAGCGTGCCGGTGAGGATGTTCGCGGTCCCGATGAAGCGCGCCACGGCCTCACTGTTCGGCCGTGCGTAGATCTCCTCGGGCGCGGCCAGCTGCAGCAGCTCTCCGTCCTGAAGCACGGCGACCCGATCGGACAGGCCCATCGCCTCTTCCTGATCGTGGGTGACGTAGATGAAGGTCTTGCGCAGGGTTCGATGCAGGCGCTTGAGCTCGATCTGCATCACCTTGCGCATGCTGGCATCGAGGGAGCCGAGCGGCTCGTCGAACAGCACGACCGGCGGATCGGTCACGAGCGCGCGGGCGAGCGCGACGCGCTGGCGCTGGCCGCCCGACAGCTGGTGCGGCAGCTTCTCAGCGTGGCCTGAGAGCTGCACGGTCTCGAGGTAGGTGCCGACGCGTGCCTTGATCTCCTCGGGGGTCACGCGGCCACGATTGATGCGCAGGCGCAGCCCGAAGGCGACGTTGTCCCAGACGCTCAAGTTGGGGAACAGCGCGAAGTCCTGGAACACCATGCGCATGTTGCGTTGAGCGGCGGGAACGCCGGTGATGTCCCGGCCATGGAACAGGATCCGGCCGGCCGTCGGGTGCTCGAGGCCCGCGATCATCCGCAACGTCGTCGTCTTGCCGCTGCCGCTCGCGCCGAGCAGGGAGAGGAACTCGCCCTCGGTCACGCTGAAGGATAGATTCTTCACGGCCACGGCGCCCGCGTAATGCTTCTCAAGCCCTTGGGCTTCGATGATTGCCGTCATGGCGTGTCGATTCGCGGCGTGTCCGTGCAGGCCTACTCGGCCTTGACCTGGTTCCAGATCTCGAGGTACTTCGCCCGACGGGGCACGAGCTGCCACCAGTCGAGCGTCTCGATGATGGTGGGATCGTTCATGCCGAGCTGCTCGTACTGCGCGCGGTCCGCCGCAGCCAACTGCGTCGGCATCTCGGCGTTCGAATAGCCGAAGCCGTTGACGGCGTGGGCGAGCGCCTGCGCCTTGGCCGTCGAGGCCCAGTTGAGCCAGGGGTACACGCACGGATTGCTGCCGGCGCCGCGCACGATCATCCAGCTGTCGGAGTAGGCACTGCGGCCCTCCTTGGGAACGACCTCGATGATGTGCCGGCCGGCCTTGCGCAGACTGACGAGGGTGGGCTCCCAGGCGTTTCCCGCCTGCACCTCGCGCGTCTGCATGAGTACCCCCATCTCCCCGGTGGTGGCCCAATACTTGCGGATGTTCGATTTGAGCGCAATGAGAGTGGCCTTGACTTTTTGCAGCTGTTGGTCGCTCAAGTCGTAGGTGTTCTTG
>Ga0335073_10011437_pt1 | contig 12465 bp, 11 predicted proteins | sample Lox_Sample_22_FD_207093 | JGI IMG/M metagenome (GOLD analysis project Ga0335073, IMG submission 207093) | Soil microbial communities from Loxahatchee National Wildlife Refuge, Florida, United States - Lox_Sample_2.2 | ecosystem: Environmental > Terrestrial > Soil > Wetlands | place: USA...
TCCTGCCACCGCTTTTCGTTCCGCGATCCGGGGACGTTGGTGTGCGCGAACTCATCGACGAGCGCCACCTCCGGCCGGCGGGCCAGCACGGCGTCGATGTCCATCTCCTCGAACGACGTGCCGCGGTAGGCCAGGCTCTTGCGCGGCAGCACCTCCAGGCCCTCGATCTGCGCGGCGGTGTGCGGCCTGCCGTGGGTCTCCACGAACGCGACGACGACGTCGGTGCCCCGCTCCGCGCGCCGGTGGCCCTCACCGAGCATGGCGAACGTCTTGCCCACCCCGGCAGCGGATCCGAGATAGATCCTCAGCTGGCCGCGGCCGTCGGTGGTCGGCCCGTCCAGGCCGTCCGCGTGGTCCGTCTCGTTCATCCCTTGTCAGCTCGTTTATCCAGGTCCTGCCCGCGTTTTGGGCTTCTCCCTGAACGATAGGGCACCCCGGCTCTGGCATGGCAGCCTCGCAAACGGGGTCCATGCACCCTCGCCTCGCTCCCCGCTGCCCCGGTATGGTGCAAATTGCATCCTTCATATTTCAGGAAACTATCGGTTATCGAGTCAACACTCATTGTTGACTGTTACGCTTCCGGATCGTCACTGCCCCTCCCGATACGTGAGGAAGGCCGCCGTGAAGCTGAGGCGCCGGTCTGTGCTTTTGAGAATTGCGCTGCTGGTACTGGTCCCGCTGATCTTGTTAACTGGCTCGTTCGCCTACACCGCGGCCACGTCGCTGAGCAGCGCCCTCACGCTGACCCGGTCCACGGTGGTCATGAATCACCTCAGGCTGCCGGTGGCCAACCTGCAGCAGGCGCTCAGCCGCGAGCGGGGGGATGTGATCCTCTACTACATCCGGCCGACCGCCGCCGCCCGCTCCACGCTGCAGCGCCAGGAAGCGGTCTCGGACCGCGCCGTCCATGTCTTCATGACCGCGGCGGAGTCGTCGGCCGTGCAGCGGAGCGCGTCGGCCGCGGGGAAGAAGGCCATCGCCGTGACCGATGGGGGACTGGCCGGGCTCTCCGGGCTCCGAAGCAAGATCGCAAACCGCTCCATGGGGATGCAGCAGGCGTTCACCGCCTACAACGACGTGATCGGCGCCAGCTACCTCGTTCTCGAGCAGGCGATCATTCAGGAGGGCAACTCCGCGCAAGTGCTCCCCGCGATCGCGGTCGTCGAGCTGGCCGTGTCCAACGAGTATCTGCAGCAGGAGAGTGCGCTGCTGAGCGCCAACTTCGCGGCCCACGCCTTCCCGGCCAGCGCCCACCAGGCCTTCGTGTCGCTGGTGGGGGCGCACCGGCTGCTGTACCAGCAGAGCTACGAATATCTCAACGCGCCGGACCGCCGCGACCTGGACCAGGACGTCAGCCCGGCCGCGTCGGCGGCGCTCACCGCGATGGAGAACAAGCTCGTGGCGAGCAGCCCCGGGCGTGGGGCCCTCCCCGTGCACGCGGCCGTGTGGAACGGCGCCGTCACCACCGTGAGCACGCAGACCGAGCACGCGGTCGGGCAGGCCGAGGCGCTCCTGGCGGCCACGGCCCGGTCGCAGGCCGACGCCAAGCGCCGGGATCTCTACCAGACCGCCGGCCTGGGCCTGGCTGCCGTGCTGGTGTCCCTGGTGCTGTCGCTGTGGATCGCCGTCCGGCTCACCCGGCAGCTGCGCGGGCTGCGGGACTCGGCTCTGGAAATGGCCTACGTTCGCCTGCCCGACGTGGTGCAGCGGCTGCGCGCGGGCGAGAACGTGGATGTTTCCGCGCAGGCGCCGGCGGCGGAATCGGGCGGGGATGAGATCAGCCAGGTCAGGGCCGCATTCAGCACGGCGCAGCGCACAGCGGTCGAGGCGGCGGTCGATGAGGCCAGGGTTCGCCGCGGCATCAACGACGTGTTCCGGAACCTCGCCCGGCGGAGCCAGGCGCTCCTGGAGCGCCAGGTGGCGCTGCTCGACTCGCTGGAGCGGCGCGCGTCGGAGCCAGATGACCTGGAAGGCCTGTTCCGCATCGACCACCTCACCACGCGCATGCGCCGGCACGCCGAGAGCCTGATCGTCCTGGCCGGCGACTCACCCAACCGCGCCTTCCGGGACGCCGTGCCGTTTGTGGACGTGCTGCGGGCGGCCACCGCTGAGGTCGAGGACTACACGCGGGTCAAGGTGGTCTGCCGGACGCCGGCCGCGCTGGCCAGCCGCGCGGTCGCGGACGTCATCCACCTGCTGGCCGAGTTCGTGGAGAACGCCACGACCTTCTCCCCGCCCAACACCGAGGTCCGGGTCACCGGGGATCTGGTGGCCAAGGGGCTGGCGGTCGACATCGAGGACCGTGGGCTCGGCATGGACGCGGAGGAGTTCGCCGCGGTGAACGCGACCCTGGCCAACCCGCCGCTGTTCGACCCGTCGGGCTCGGACCGGCTCGGCCTGTTCGTCGCGGCGCAGCTCGCCCGGCGCCACGACATCCAGGTGCGGCTGCGGCCGTCGGACTACGGAGGCGTGCTGGCCATCGTCTTGATCCCGCCGGCCCTCGTGGTCCCGGCCGATGGCGCGGCCGGCCGGCTGTCCACGCCACCTCGCGAGGTCACCGCGCCGCGGCCGCCGGTCCGGGAGGTCACGCCGTCCGCGCCGCCCCGCGAGGTCACGGCGCCGCCCGCAGGAGGGGGCGAGGTCACGGAGCCGGGCCGCGACGTCGCCAGGCCGCCGGCGCATGCGCGGCCGGTCACCGTGCCGCCCCCGGCCGTGGTCGCGCCCGGCGGGAATGGGCACCATGCCGTTGTCTCATCACCCGTGGCAGCCACGGCACCGGATGAGCCGCTCCCGGAGCCGCAGCCCATGAGCATGCAGGCCGAGCTGACCGAGAACGGCCTGCCGCAGCGGATACGGCAGATGAACCTCGCTCCGCAGCTACGGGACTCGCGGGCCGCCGCGCCGCGGGTCGCTGCGGCGGCGAGCCCCCGTTCGCCGGAGAAGGCGCGCAGCGTGATGTCGGCCTTCCGCCAGGGCTGGCGGCTCGGCCTTTCCGAGAACGGCGGGAAACAAAACGGTTTTGAAGCCCACCCAGGCCTGGAGAATGAGGGGGATAGCGAGTGAACATGAACGTAACAGAGCAGCCGCTGCAGCGGACAACGATGACCGACAGCCATCTCAACTGGCTCGTCGACGACCTGACGAGGCGCGTGACCCACGTGCAGAAGGCGGCCGTGCTGTCCAGGGACGGCTTCGCCCTGGGCACGTCGTCCGCGCTCAGCCGCGAGGACGCGGAACACCTGTCGGCGCTGGCCGCCGGGATTCAGAGCCTGGCCAACGGCGGCGCCATCCACTTCGGCGGCGGCCAGGTGCACCAGACGGTCATCGAGATGGACCAGAGTTTCCTGTTCGTCACCGCCGCCGGGGAAGGGAGCTGCCTTGCGGTCCTGGCCGACGCGAAGGCAGACGTCGGCCTCGTGGCCTACGAGATGGCCCTGATCGTGAAGCAGGTAGGACGGCACATGGTGGTGCGGCCCAAGCCGGTGTCCGGAGCGAGCGAAGCGGTCTGAGCCAAGGCCGTGGACCTCAGCGACGACCTGCGGCCGAGCCGCTGGTTCAGCCCCGTGGTACGCCCCTACGCGCTCGTGCGTGGCCGGACAAAGCCGGCGGGTGACCGCCTCGACGTCATATCGATGGCGTACTCCCTGCGGGTGTCCGTGCCTGACCCGACCGATCTGGAGCCGGAACATCTGGCGCTGCTCCAGCGGTGCGCGATCCCCATGTCCGTCGCGGAACTAGCATCCGGGCTCGATCTGCCGTTAGGCGTGGTCCGCGTGCTGCTCGCGGACCTCCGCGAGCGTGAACTCGTCAGGATTGACCGGCCCACCCGGGGGCGGGTCACCGATATCCGGCTTCTCAGGGAGGTAGCCGATGGGCTACGCCGACTCTGACGGCTCGGCTCCCGTCGCCGTCAAGATCCTCATCGCCGGCGGCTTCGGCGTGGGCAAGACCACGCTGGTGGGGGCGCTCACCGAGATACTGCCGCTGCGCACCGAGGAAGAGCTCACGGGTCCCGGCGCGGCCATCGACGTAACGACCGGCGTCGAGGCCAAGCGGACGACCACCGTGGCCATGGACTTCGGCCGGATCACCATCAGCACCAGCCTCGTCGTGTATCTGTTCGGCATGCCCGGGCAGGAGCGCTTCTGGTTCATGTGGGACGACCTGTCGCACGGGGCGCTGGGGGTGATCGTGCTGGCCGACGTCAGGCGGCTGGCCGACTGCTTCCCGTCCATCGACTACTTCGAGCGGCGCAGCGTGCCGTTCGTCGTCGCACTCAACTGCTTCACCGGGTCGCGCTCGTACGACGACGTCGAGGTTCGTCAGGCCCTCGCCCTGGACACGCACATACCGATCGTCCGCTGCGACGCACGGGAGCGCGGTTCGAGCCGGGACGTCCTGGTCACCCTCGTCGATCAGGCGATCGCCGTGGCCGAGTCCGGCCCGCTGGAGCCGAGCACCTCCGGCGCGCGCTTATGAACGCACGCGGCCCGTGGCCGGCGCTGGCTATGGCTGATAGCGATAGCCCATGCCGGGCTCGGTCAGCAGGTGGCGTGGCCGGTGCGGGTCCTCCTCCAGCTTGCGGCGCAGGCCGGCCATGTGGAACCGGAGGTAGTGCGTGCTGCGCTCGAATCCGGGGCCCCAGACGTCGCGGAGCAGGCGCTGAGAGCTCACGAGCTGTCCGGGCGCGCTGAGCAGGATCTCGAGCAGCCGCCACTCGGTGGGCGTGAGGTGCAGTTCGCCCCGCTCGCTGGCGTCAACGGATGCCCGGGTGGTGGCGATCGTGTGCGCGGCGGTGTCGATTTCGTACGCCCCAATGCTGAACGTCGTGTCGGCCGGGGCCGGGTCGCCGCGGCGCAGCGCGGCGCGCAGCCGGGCGAGCAGCTCTTCCATGTCGAAGGGCTTGGTGACGTAGTCGTCGGCGCCTGCGTCCAGGGCACCGATCTTGTCCCCGGAGCCTGCCCGCCCGGACAGCACGATCACGGGCGCCCGGGACCAGCCGCGCAACTCGCGGATCACCTCGCCGCCGTCGATGTCGGGCAGCCCGAGGTCGAGCAGCACCACGTCGGGCGGGTGGCGCCGCGCCGCGGCGAGGCCCTCGGCGCCCCCGGCCGCCGTCGCCACGTCATAGCCCCGGGCGCGCAGGTTGATCCGAAGCGCGCGGAGCAGGGCAGGCTCGTCCTCGACGATCAGCACCCGGGCGGCCGCCGCGCCGCGGCGCGCGGGCAGGCTCTCCGCCCGCCCGCGCGCCTGCGTCATGACTTTCCTCGCTGCCTGTGTCGTCGGCCCTTGGGCGGCCGTAGCTAGGAAACCGGGTACTTCTCGTCGAGCGCGATGTTCAGGTTGAGCACGTCCACCCGCGGCTCCCCGAGGAATCCGAGCGTGCGGCCCTGGGTGTACTGCTTGACCAGGGCCATGATCGCCGCCGGGCTGACGTGCCGGGCCGCCGCGACACGGTCGACCTGGATGTCCGCGTTCTGCGGGGAGATATCCGGGTCCAGTCCCGATCCAGACGTGGTCACCGCATCGGCGGGGATCTGCGAGATCTTGACGTGGTCGAACTTCGCGATCTCGGCCTGCTCCGTCTTGATGTTCTTGATAAGGACCGGGTTGTTCGGGCCGAGGTTCGACGCGCTGGAGTACAGCGGGTCGCACCCGTAGTCGTTCTTGGCGCCGCTCACGACCGCGTCCGACGGGCGGGGCTGGAAGTACTGCGGCAGCGGGTCGCCCTTGGCGTTGACGAACTCCTGGCAGAGCAGGCTGGACCCGACCACGCGGCCGTGGTAGCTGACCATCGAGCCGTTGGCCTGGTTCTTGAACGCCACCTGGGCGATCCCCCACATGAACACCGGGTAGATGATCCCGGTGAGCACGGTGAAGACCAGGAGCAGGCGGAGCCCAGCGATGTGCTGCCGGACGATGTTGGGAAGGCGGTTCATGTGTCGGTCACCTAAACCCTGGGATGAACTGGATGATGAGGTCGATCAGCTTGATGCCGGCGAACGGGATGATCAGCCCGCCGGCGCCGTAGATCCACAGATTCCTGCGGAGCATCGCCGACGCTGACGAGGGCCGGTACTTGACACCGCGCAGCGCCAGCGGGATCAGCGCGACGATGATCAGCGCGTTGAAGATGATCGCCGACGTGATCGCTGACTCCGGGCTGTGCAGGCGCAGGATGTTGAGCTTCTCCAGGCCCGGGAACGCGACCGAGAACATGGCCGGCAGCATCGCGAAGTACTTGGCCACGTCGTTCGCGATGGAGAACGTGGTCAGCGCGCCGCGGGTGATCAGCAGCTGCTTGCCGATCTCCACGATCTCGATGAGCTTCGTCGGGTTGGAGTCCAGGTCCACCATGTTCCCGGCCTCCTTGGCAGCCGAGGTCCCGGTGTTCATGGCCACGCCGACGTCGGCCTGGGCGAGGGCAGGGGCGTCGTTGGTGCCGTCCCCGGTCATCGCGACCAGCTTGCCGCCTTCCTGCTCCTTCTTGATCAGCGCCATCTTGTCTTCGGGCGTCGCCTCGGCGAGGAAGTCGTCCACACCGGACTCGTCCGCGATGGCCTTGGCGGTGAGCGGGTTGTCGCCGGTGATCATGACGGTGCGGATGCCCATCTTGCGCATCTCGGCGAACCGCTCGGCGATCCCCTCCTTGACGATGTCCTTCAGGTAGACCACCCCGAGTGCCTTGGCCGGCCTGTCGACCGGCTTCTCTGCGACGACCAGCGGGGTGCCGCCGACGCCCGAGATGCTGTCCACGGTCTGGCCCAGGCCGGCCGGCGGCTCGCCGCCGTTGTCCCGGATCCACTGGGCGACCGAGGCCGCGGCGCCCTTGCGGACTTGGCGGCCGTCGGCCAGGTCCACGCCGCTCATCCGGGTCTGCGCGGTGAACTCGACGAACTCGGCCCCGGGCAGCTCGCCCTCGTCGCGCTCGCGCAGCCCGTACTGGTCCTTGGCCAGCACCACGATCGAGCGCCCCTCCGGCGTGTAGTCCGCCATGGACGAGAGTTGCGCCGCGTCCGCGAGTTCCTCGCCGGACACGCCGTCCACCGGGATGAACTCGGTGGCCTGCCGGTTGCCGATGGTGATCGTGCCGGTCTTGTCCAGCAGCAGCGTGTTCACGTCGCCGGCCGCCTCGACCGCGCGCCCGGACATCGCCAGCACATTGCGCTGCACCAGCCGGTCCATGCCCGCGATGCCGATCGCGGACAGCAGCGCGCCGATCGTGGTCGGGATGAGCGCGACCAGCAGCGCGACGAGGATCACCAGCGTCTGGGGCGCGCGGGAGTAGAACGCCATCGGCTGCAGCGAGATCACGGCCAGCATGAAGATGATCGTGAGCGACGCCAGCAGGATGTTCAGCGCGAGCTCGTTCGGCGTCTTCTGCCGCTTCGCGCCCTCGACCAGCGCGATCATCCGGTCGATGAACGTCTCGCCGGGCTTGGAGGTGATCTTCACCACGATCCGGTCGGACAGCACCCGGGTGCCCCCGGTGACCGCGGAGCGGTCGCCGCCGGACTCGCGGATCACCGGCGCGGACTCGCCGGTGATCGCCGACTCGTCCACCGAGGCGATGCCCTCGACCACGTCGCCGTCGCCGGGGATGATCTCCCCGGCCTCGACCACGACGTTGTCGCCCAGCGTGAGGCCGGTGCCGGGCACCTCCTCCTCACGGACCTCCTTCTGGCCCGGCTGCCAGTCGATCAGCCGCCGGGCCACGGTCTCCCGCTTGGTCCGCCGCAGCGTCTCGGCCTGGGCCTTGCCGCGGCCTTCGGCCACGGCCTCCGCCAGGTTGGCGAACACCACGGTCAGCCACAGGAAGACGACGACGGTCCAGTTGAAGGCCGGCTGCTTGTCGTTGAAGATCGCGGTGAACGTGGTGACCAGAGCCCCGACCTCGACCACGAACATGACCGGGTTCTTGACCTGGACCCGCGGGTCCAGCTTCTTGAATGCGTCGGGGGTGGACTTCCAGAGGATCCTCGGGTCGAGCAGGCCCTGGCTGCCCCTGCCCTGGGCGCGGTTCTCCTTCTTGCCAGCGCCCGCGGGTGCTCCCGGTGTGGTAGTCACAGCCATGTCAGTGCAGTCCTTCTGCGAACGGGCCCAGCGCGAGGGCGGGGAAGTAGGTCAGCCCGACCAGGATCAGCACCACGCCGACGACCATGCCGGTGAACAGTGGCGTCCTGGTGTCCAGCGTGCCCGCGCTCGCGGGCACCGGTTGCTGCCTGGCCAGCGATCCGGCCAGGCCGAGCGCGAAGATCTCCGGCATGAACCGGCCGAACAGCATCACGAACCCGCCCACGACCTGGTACCAGGGCGCGGCCGTGCCCAGCCCGGCGAACGCGGAGCCGTTGTTGTTGGCCTCGGAGGCGAACGCGTACACGATCTCGGTCAGGCCGTGCGGCCCCGGGTTGAAGATCGCGTCCTGCCCGATGTGCGTGCCGATCGACAGGCCGGCCGCTGTCAGGATGATCACCGGCAGCGTCAGGAAGTACAGCGCCGCGTACTTCATCTCGACGGGGCGGATCTTCTTGCCGATGTACTCGGGCGTGCGGCCGACCATCAGCCCGGCCACGAACACGGTCACGACGGCCAGGATCAGGATGCCGTACATGCCGGCGCCGATGCCGCCGGGCGCGATCTCCCCGAGCGCGATGTCGAACAGCGCGATGCCGCCGCCGAACGGGGTCAGCGAATCATGGAAACAGTTCACCGAACCCGTAGAAGTGACCGTGGTGGACACAGCGAACAGCGAGCAGCCGGGCGTGCCGAACCTCACCTCCGTGCCCTCAGCCGCGTGCCCGGCGAGCACCGTGGCGGTGCCGCCGAGGCTGGTGTGCGCCTCGAAGAAGCTCATCCCGCCCACCGCGGCCGCCCAGATGATGACCATGACCGCGACCAGCGCGTAGCCCTGCCGGTTGTCGCCGACCATCTTGCCGAACGCCCGCGGCGTGCTGAACGGGATCAGCAGCAGGCTGAAGATGATGAGCCAGTCCGTGAACGGGTTCGGGTTCTCGAACGGGTGGGCGGCGTTCGTGTTGAACCAGCCGCCACCGTTGTTGCCCAGGTCCTTGATTGCCTCCGAGGAAGCGACCGGGCCGCCGACAATCGTCTGGTGCGCGCCAGACAGCGTGGTGATGCTGTGGTAGGCGGTGAAATTCTCGATCGCGCCACCCGCGATGAGCACGAGCCCGACGACGATCGACAGCGGGATGAGCAGCCGGATGACGCAACGCGTGACGTCCACCCAGAAGTTCCCCAGCTTGTCCGTGCGCGACCGGGTGAAGCCGCGGATCATCGCGATCGCGACGCACAGCCCGACGGCCGCGGACATGAACTGCTGCACCACGAGCCCGGCCATCTGCGTGACGTAGCCCATCGTGGCTTCGCCGGCGTAGTTCTGCCAGTTCGTGTTCGTGACGAACGAATCCGCGGTGTTCCAGGCCGTGTCCGGCGTGACGGCCGGCAGGCCCTGGGTGTACGGCAGGTAATGCTGCAGCCGCTGGATCCCGTACAGGAACAGCACGCTGATGAACGAGAACGCAAGGATGCTGCGCAGGTAGACGGACCACTTCTGGTCCGCGGTGCGGTCGATGCCGATCAGCTTGTAGAAACCGCGCTCGACCCTCCAGTCCTTGTCGCTCGTGAAGATGCGCGCGATGTAGTTGCCCAGCGGCACATAGCATGCGGCAAGGGCGGCGACCAGCAGAGCGAACTGCAGCCAGCCAGCGGCTGTGCTACTCACTAGAACCTCTCAGGCAGAACGAGGGCCACGAACAGGTAGACAGTCACGAGGACGCCACCGATGAGCCCGATCCAGTTGTCAACGCTCAAAGCGCTCGACCCCCTTGACCAGAAGCCAGAGCACGCCGAAAGCGACGATTGTCAGGGCGATGAAGAGCAGGTCCAGCATGAAGACCTCCTGGGATGCGCGGAACCACCTCATACAAGCCCCTGAACATGCAAAAGGGCCGCGCCTAAGCGCGACCCATGCGGCCCGGGGATGATCCCTAACAGGATCCATGCGGGCCGTCGGACCTGTGCCCTGCGGCGGCGCCCGGCAGGCGCCACCGCAGGGCCGCGGCGGTTACTTGGTGTCGTGCACGACTAGGGCGTTCCAGGTGCGCTCGCCGACGATGCCGCTCGGCGTCAGGTCGTACTTGCGCTGGAAGGCCTTGACGGCCGCCTTGACCATCGGACCGAACTTGCCGTCGACGCTGAGGGACGGGAAGCCGTACTGATACTTGAGCTGAATCTCCACGGCCGACACGGCAGCCCCGGTCCTGCCCTTCCACAGGGTAACGACCAGGGCCTCCCAGGTCTTCGCGCCGACCTTCCCGCTGGGGGAGATGCCGTGGCGCGCCTGGAAGGACTTGACCGCGGCCTCGGTCTGGGGGCCGAACTTGCCGTCTACCGTGAGCTCGACATGGCGCTGGATGAGCAGCATCTGGATCGCGTTGACCCGCAGGCCGGTGTCCCCCTTGTGAACGACCGGCCAGATGAGCGCCGGCTTAATCTCGGCCGCTGCCGCGGCGTGTGCCGTGACCGCGGCGTCGGCCGTCAGCGCGGCAGGGCCCGCACCCATCGCGACGGCCATTCCGGCGCCAACTGCGCCGATTGCGATCCGGCGTAGGGTCTTTCGCATGCTTCCCCCTTTTGTGCAAGCAAAACTTGCTTGACGATGAATGCATCCCGGGCCAGACGGCACCCGGAGCGTGGAAATTGTCCCGCGGGACGAGACGCTATTTGCCTTTACAGGCACAGTCAAGTTCTTCGTGCCCGTTTTGCTTTGCCATTGCCAGGTGGCATTTATCGGCAATTTCCTCGCGTTTACGAGCCAAGCTGGACGTTGGCCGCCACTCCGCTCGGTGGAGAGATCTGCCGCTGGTCGAGGACGGTCACCACCGCTTGGTAGCCCAGGCCCTGGGATGTCGCAATGGGCGTGGTCAGCAGTTCCTGGACCCGGCCCGTAACGCCGGTCAGCCCGGCGGCGGGCACGTCGACGGTGACGAGCTGCCCGGTCCTGACGTCCCCGATCGAGCTCTCCGGAACCAGCACGCTGACCTGCCAGGTGCCCGAGGTGCGCAGCGCGATGACCGGCAGGTAGGCGCCCGAGTCCGATCCGTCAGCGGTGTCGCTGGACTGCGGCCCCTCGGGGAGCAGCGAGAACAGCGGCCGCTGGGTGGCCGCGGTGCCCGGCGCCTCGTAGTCGCGGATGCCGTCGGCGTCGGCGGTCTCCCCGGGCTGGCCGTTGACGGCCATCACGGTCCCGTTCGCCGGCGCGACGATCCTGGTGCCGGCCGCCTCGGCCCGGTCGATGGCCAGCTGGCCCTTGTCCCTGGCCAGCTGGGCCCGCGCGGCGTCGGTAGCCGACGCGGTGCCGCCAGAAAGCGCGGCAGCAAGCTCGCTCTTGTCGGCCACGATCGCCGCCCGGTCGGCCGCAAGGACCGCGGCCGTCGCCGGAGCGACCTCGGTTGCGAGGAGCTGTCCCCTGCTGACCCGCTCGCCGATCGTCGCCGTGATGGTCGCGAGCTGCCCGGAGCTGGAGAAGTTCAGGTAGACGACGCCGCTGTTCGTCACCGTGCCGGATAGTGAACTGCCGTCCGCGGCGGCGATCCGCGGCACGTACCATACCGCGCCGAACACGCATGCCGCGGCGATGAGTGCCGCCGCGACGCGCTGCGGGCGCGTGATGTGGTGGCGGGCTCTGTCCTGGCGCCGTGCCTGGCCGGCGCGCGAGCTGGGGGCGTAGCCGTTCAGCCGCAGCGATGTGTGGTCGGCCGGCGCCCTGTCGTCGGCTTGAACCGGGGTCGGATTCAACTCAGCCCGCTTTCGACAATCAACTACCCATTTATGTGGCGACACCGGCCAGTCGGGAACGACCCAGGCAGCCATGCCCCGGCGGGCCGGCGACCGCCGGGTACGTCCACGAACCGGGCAATAGCGGATACCGGTGACAGGCGCACGGCTATGCGCACTCGGTCATTCCCAGGCTGCCTGGCCAGTGTCCTTTCTACACGACGGATTCATGCGGCACGATGATGATACTCGAAACATCGATAAGGTTCATCTGACCGTGATCTGAATGTGGCAATACGAGGCAACTCGGCAACAATCCTGATTACTTTGGTGATCTCGCTGACTCGCAGATCACCTCAAACCAATTCTGCTAGGTTCTTCGCTGCCTCATTTTGGGAGCCCGGGTTATCGCGCGGTTGGCGGCAATGGCGGGCGAAACGCTGGCAGCGGCTGAAGGCGCGGTGATCATTTAATGGATTCCTCGCTGCTTGCGGTGACGATCGGGCTGCTCGCGGTGCTGGCCAGCGCCTGCGTCCTGCCGGTCTACGCCGACAGCACCGATGACCTCGGCGACGGCATGGCCTCGGTGATCATCCCGAAGTACGTGCCCACGCCGCGCTTCCGCCCGCGCACCTGGGCCTTTCTGGGCATCGCCGCTGTCGGCGGCCT
>Ga0335073_10011438_pt1 | contig 12465 bp, 12 predicted proteins | sample Lox_Sample_22_FD_207093 | JGI IMG/M metagenome (GOLD analysis project Ga0335073, IMG submission 207093) | Soil microbial communities from Loxahatchee National Wildlife Refuge, Florida, United States - Lox_Sample_2.2 | ecosystem: Environmental > Terrestrial > Soil > Wetlands | place: USA...
CCTATTTTAGCACATCGGCGCTACGGCCGCGTGACGGGCGGCGGCTGGCCCGGGACCGCCGGCGCCTCCTAACCCTCGGGCCGACTCGAGCCCCCTTCGCCGCCCTACCCCCGTGCCACGCCGATGAGGGCGTCGAGGCGCGCGGGGTCGCGGCGGAGATCCTCGCTCGCCCCGTCGAACACGATGCGGCCCCGGTCCATGACGACCGCGCGCGGCGAAATCTCGAGGGCAAGGCGCGTGTTCTGCTCGACCAGCACGACGCTCAACCCCTCCATGTGGGTGAGCCGCTGGATCGCACGCGCGAGCTCCTCGACGATCACGGGCGCCAATCCCTCGCTCGGCTCGTCCATCAGGATCACCGACGGATTGCCCATGAGGGCGCGCGCGATCGAGAGCATCTGCTGCTCGCCGCCCGAGAGCTGGTTGCCCCGGTTGGTCTCGCGCTCGGCCAGGCGCGGGAAGAGCTGGTACACGGATTCGAGGGTCCAGCTTCCCGGCCGCGCCGCGACCTCGAGGTTCTCGCGTAGCGTGAGCGAGGGGAAAATCTCGCGCTCCTGGGGCACGTAGCCGAGCCCGGCGCGCGCGCGGCGATGGGTCTGAAGCGTCCCGATCTCGGCGCCATGGAGCCTGAGACGGCCGCCATGGAGTGTGGTGTGGCCCATGATGGTCGCGAGCAGCGTGGTCTTGCCCACGCCGTTGCGCCCGATGATCGAGAGGCTCTCGCCCGCGCCGAGGGCCAAGCGCACTTCCTCGAGCACCACGGTCTCGCCATAGCCGGCGAACACCCCGTCGAGCTCGAGCGCGAGCGGCTTTCCGGCGGCTGCGTCAGCCATGGCCCGGCCTCCCGGCGCGCGTCGAGCCGCGGTCCGCCTCCTGGCCGAGATAGACCGCGCGCACGCGTGCGTCGGCGACGATCTCGTCGGGCGTGCCTTCGGTGAGCACGCCGCCCGCGACCAGGACCGTGATGCGCTTCGCGAAGCGGAACACCACGTCCATGTCGTGCTCGATGATGAGAATCGCGATTCCGGGATCGAGCCGGCCGATCATGTCGAGGATCAGGTGGCTTTCCGACGACGGCACGCCCGCCGCCGGCTCGTCGAGCAGCAGGAGGCGCGGCTTTTGCGCGAGCGCGATCGCGATCTCGACCAGGCGCTGGCGCCCGTAGGGGAGCTCCTTGACCGGCTTGAGCGCATCCTCGACGAGGGCGAGCTGCTCGAGATAGTCGATCGCCTCGTCGACCACCGCGCGCTTGGCGCCCGCGGGACGCCAGAGATTGTTGCACGACCCGTTGCGCTCGCCGATCGCAAGCGCCAGGTTCTCGAGCACCGGAAGCCCGCGGAACAGCTGATTGATCTGGAAGGTGCGCGCGACCCCGCGCCGCGCGCGCGCGGCCTGCGAGAGGCGCGTCACGTCCTGGCCGTCGATCAGCACCTGGCCCGAGGTCGGCTTCAAGGCCCCCGTGATCAGGTTCACGAGCGTCGTCTTGCCGGCGCCGTTGGGGCCGATGAGTGCCCGCCGCGCGCCGCGCTCGAGGGTGAGCGAGATGTCGCGCGTGACCTGCAACGCGCCGAAATTCTTGTTGAGGCCCCTGATCTCCAGGGCCGGCGCCTCGAGCGCCGTGGATGTCTGGGCGCTCACGGCTTCCTCGCGTCGGGCGCGCGTTGGCGCGCGACGAAGGCGCTCAAATCCTCGAGCAGGCCCAAGAGGCCGCGGCGCGCGAACAGCACGGTCAGGACCAGGAGCAAGCCGATGCCGAACTGCCAATAGGTCGGGCTCAGCTTCGCGAGGTAGTCTTGCAACACCATGTAGATCACGGCCCCCACGAAGGCGCCGTAAAGGCGTCCGGTGCCGCCCAGGATCAGCATGATCATGACCGCGGCCGAGCGATCGAAGTCGAGCACGCTCAGGGTCACGAGCGCGTTGGCCTGGGCGAAGAGGCCGCCCGCGACGCCTGCGATCGCGGCCGAGATCGTGTAGGCGGTGACCAGGCGCTTATGCACCGGCGAGCCGATCGCATGCATACGCCGCACGTTCTCGCGGATGCCGGTGAGCGCCTGGCCGAAGGGCGAAAAGACGATGCGCCGCACGATCACGAACATGACGAACAGCACCGCGAGGCTGTAGAGGTAATAGACGTGGCTGTAGAGGTCCCACTGGAAGCGGCCGAACAGCGGCCAGATCACCATGCCCGGGATGCCGTCGTAGCCGCCGGTGATGTCGGCGCGCAGATTACCGAGCTCCTGGAGCATGATCGCGGCCGCCATGGTGAGCATGAGGAGCGTGAGGCCCCGGTAGCGCAGGAGGAACCAGCCCGCGACCAGCCCCACGAGGCCCGCGACCGCGGCCGCCGCGGCGAGCCCGGTGATCGGCTCGCCCCAGCCCGCGAGCACGTCGACGAGCGCCACCGTATAGGCGCCGAGACCGAAGAAGGCCGCGTGGCCGAGGGTGACGATGCCGGCATAGCCCAGGATCAGGTCGAGCGAGAGCGCGAACAGCACGCCGATCAGGACCTCGGTGCCGAACTCCATGCTGTCGGGGAAGATGAAGTAGCAGGCGAGGGCCGCGATCCAGGGCAAAGCCTCGGGCCAGCGGAAGCGATGGCGCCGCAGCACGAACGCGACCGCGCGCTCGCGCAGCTCGGCGTTGGCCGCTTGCGTGTTGGGGCCGCGCGCGTCACTCGCGGCCATAGAGCCCTGCCGGCTTCACCAGGAGGATCGCGATCGTCACCGCGTAGATGAAGAAGCCGCCCGCGTCGGCGTAGAGATATTTCCCCGCCGTGTCGATGATGCCGAGGACGAGGGCCGCGACCAGGGTGCCCTTGAAGCTCCCCAAGCCGCCGACCGCGACCACCACCAGGAACAGCACGAGATAGAGGAGCGCGAAGCTCGGCGTCAGGCCCAAAAGCTGAATCGCGAGGCCGCCGCCCAAGGCCGCGAGCCCGCTGCCGAGCGCGAAGGTGAGCGTGAACAGCCGGTCGACGTTGATGCCGATCGATTGCGCCATGCGCCGGTTGTCGACCGCGGCGCGGATCTTGGCGCCGATCGAGGTGCGCTCGAAGCCGAACCAGAGGGCGACGATCAAGACCGCGCCGAGCAGAATCGTGAACACGCGGTAGGTCGGCAGCGTCCGGAAGCCGATGTCGATCTGGCCCGCGAGATAGGGCGGCACGTGGAGCGATTTCGGGATCGGCCCGTAGATGAAGGTGTAGGCGGCGATCGCCATGGTCGCGAGGCCGATCGTGAGCAGCACCTGGTCGAGCTCGCCCGCCTTGTAGAAGCGCGCGTAGAGCAGGCGCTCGAACGGGATGCTGGCGAGGCCGATCACGACGAAGGCGATCGCGAACGAGGGCAGGAGCGGCACGCCCCAGCTTTGCGTGAGCGTGATCACGAGGTAGCCGCCCGCCATCGCGAAGGCGCCATGGGCGAGGTTGACGAAGCCCATCAGCCCCATGGTGACCGAGAGCCCGACCGAGATGATGAACAGGATCATCGCGTAGGCGATCCCGTCGAACAGGATGCTGACGACGATATTGACGAGATGCAGCACTTCGCCTCGCTCCCCGGTCGGTCCGCGGGCCGGTTCCGTGCGCCCCCCTTCTAGCGGCAACCGCCGCCGCGATCATCTCGCGGCGGCGGCGCGCAACGCAACCGAAAATCCGCGGCGTCTATTGGCCGCAGCGGCCGAGCTTCAGCACCTTGCACTCGTCCTTGACCCGCGGGTAGGTCGCGAGGACCTTGATGCCGTACTTGCCGTCGGGCAGGCCGACCACTTCCTCGGCGCGCTCGGTCTGGATGATGTCGCGGGTCGCGGGATCGATCTCGATCTCGCCGCGCGGCCCGTCGTGCTTCCAGCCCTTGAGCGCGTCGACCACCTTGGCGCCGTCGTCGAGATCGCCGTGGAGCTTCTTGATCGCGGCGAAGATCGCGGCCATCGTGTCCCAGCCGTCGGCCGACATGAAGTCGGGCATCGATTTGGCGCCGTAGGCGGCGTGCCATTCCTTGACGAAGGCCTCGTTGACCGGCGTCTTGTACTCGGCCGCGTAGCTGCTCATCACGATCGTGCCGACGATCGACTTGTTCATGTCCTGGAGCTTGTTGTCCGGGATCACGTCCATCGGGCCGATGAGCTTGATGCCGGCCTGGCGCAGGCCGACCTCGCCATAGGCCTTGACCACGCCGGCCGCATGGGCGCCCGAGGGGATGAAGACGTAGAAGCAGTTCGGATGCTCGTCCTTGACGCGCTGGAGGAAGGGCGTGAAGTCAGGCACCTGCGCGGGATTGCCCATCGGGATCTGGTCGATCACCTTGCCGCCCGACTTCTCGAAGCCGGTCTTGAAGGCTTCCGAGCTGTCCTTGCCCGGCGGGAAATCGGTGTAGCCGATCGCGGCCGTCTTGCAGCCGAGCTTGGTCGCGGCGTAGACGCCCATCGGATAGGCCGGGTCCCACATGCTGAACGAGGTGCGCACGATGTAGGGCGAGAGGTTCGTGATCCACGCCGTGCCGGCGTTGGCGATGATCATCGGCACCTTGGCCTGGGTCACGATCGGCGCCGACGCGATCGCGGACGGCGAGAACACGTAGCCCGTGAGGACCTTCACGTGATCCTGGGTGATCAGCTCGGTCGTGTCGGTCTTGCCCGTGGCACCGGTCGGCGGGCCCTCGTCGCGCTTGATGAGCTTCACGCTGTAGGGAAGGATGTCCTTCGCGTGGAGCTTGACGTAAAGGTCGAACGCCTTGTCGATCTGGTTGCCGAGGTCGGCGTTGACGCCCGAATAGGGCAGCACGACGCCGATCTTGATCGGCTCGGCCGCGTTGGCGCCGCTCGCCGCGACAATCGCGAGCGCCGCCGCCGCGCCGAGTAATTTCCATGCCTTCATCCCATCCTCCCTGGCCGAATACGGCTTATTGATTAATGGGATGCGCGGGCGGGCCGCGCCTTGCGGCCCGGCGCCCATCGTCCCACGATTGTTATATCGTTTCGCTAATGCACGGGCCAGGATATTTTTCCCGCGGGCCCCCGGCAAGGGAGTCGGCGCGGGAACGGCATCGCCGCCGCCCCGCGCCCACCCGAATCGCGTCGCGCCTCAAATCACTTCGCGCCGCAGCGCCCGACCTTCAGCTGCTTGCACGGATCCTTCACGTTGGGGATCGTCTCGAGCACCTTGACGCCGAGCGTGCCGTTGGGCTCCTGCACCACTTCCTCGACATGCTCGTTCTCGATGATGTCGCGCGTGTTGGGGTCGATCGTGATCGGCCCGCGCGGGCTCGCCTCCGACCAGCCTTCGAGGGACGCGATGACCTTGGCGCCGTCGCTCACGTTGCCGTGGAGCGTCTCGACCGCGTGGAAGATGGCCGCCATCGAGTCCCAGCCCTGCACCGCCATGAAGTTCGGCACCGAGCTCGCGCCGTAGGCCTTGTGCCAGTCGGCGGTGAAGGCCTTGTTCGCCGCGTTCGTGTAGTCGTAGGCGTAATGGCCCATGGCGATGAAGCCGACCGCGACCTTGCCCATGGCCTGGAGATGGTCGTCCGGGATCAGGTCGAGCGGGCCGATGAGCTTGATGCCCGCCTGGCGCATGCCGAGCTCGCCATAGACGCGCATGAGCGCCGCGGCGTGGTTGCCCGCGGGCACGAAGGCGTAGAAGCAGTTCGGATGCTCGTCCTTCACGCGTTGCAGGAAGGGCGTGTAGTCCGGCACCTGCGCCGGGCCGCCCATCGGGATCTGGTCCACCACCTTGCCGCCCGCGGCCTCGAAGCCGGTCTTGAACGCCTCGAGGCTGTCCTTGCCCGGCGGATAGTCGGAATAGCCCACCGCCGCCGTGTGGCAGCCGAGATCCTTCACCGCGTAGCCGCCCATCGGATAGGCCGCGTGCCACATGCTGAAGGAGACGCGCACGATGTAGGGCGAGAGCGACGGGATCCACGCCGTGCCGGCGTTCGAGATGATCATCGGCACCTTCGCCTGGGTCGCGATCGGCGCGGTCGCGATGGCGTCGGGCGAAAAGGCGAAGCCGGTCAGAATCTGCACATGGTCCTGGGTGATGAGCTCGACCGCGTTGGTCTTGGCCCCCGCACCCGTCGGCGGACCGGAATCGCGCTTCAGGAGCTCGATCTTGTTGTTGCCGAGCTCTTTCGCGTGCACTTTGAGATAGAGGTCGAGGCCGTTGTAGATCTGGTTGCCGATGTCGGCGTTCGGGCCCGAGAAGGGCAGCAGAACGCCCACCTTGACGGTTTCGGCGCGGGCGGTGCCCGCGAGCGCCAGGCCGATGGCGGCGCAGCCGACGACTTGCCACAATTTCATTTGTTCCTCCCTGCCGGAATGGCTTGCCGGAATGCCGGCTTATTGTTTGATGCGCGCCGGATTGAGCGCTGCCGGCCGGCGCCCGAGCGGCTCAAGCCTTGCCTCTTGCCGTCCGCCAAGCGCCGAATTGTTATACCGAAGTACGTTTGGGCGGAACAGGGCAAAATGGCCCATTCCGCCGAGCGCGCGGCGTCCCGCATGGTGGGACGCGGCGCCGCCCACGCGGTTGACTTAGCGCGGCCGGCCTGTGATCTTGCGCGGCCCCCGCGCGGGCCGGCGCGGCCCCAGGTCGCCCGCCCCCAAAGTCACCCAACGGGAAGAGGAACACGACCATGAAACTGATGAGCTACGAGTATCAGGGCAAGGCGAGCTATGGCGCGGTCAAGGACGGGGGCGTGGTCGATCTCGGCCGCCGCATCGCCGGATGCGCGACCCTCAAGGCGCTGCTCGCGGCCGGCGGCCTCGCCGAGGCGGCCAAGATCGCGGCGCGCGAGGCGCCCGACGCGCGGCTCGATCAGGTCAAGTACCTTCCCTTGATCCCGGACCCGAACAAGATTCTCGCGATCGGCCTCAATTATTCCGACCACGCGGCCGAGACCGGCATGAAGCCCCCGGCGAAGCCGATCATCTTCCCGCGTTGGCCCGACAGCCAGGTCGGCCACGAGGAAGCGCTGGTGAAGCCGGCCGAGTCCGACCAGTTCGACTACGAGGTCGAGCTCTGCATCGTGATCGGCAAGCCCGCGCGGCGGGTGTCGGTCGAGAAGGCGCTCGACTACGTCGCGGGCTATACCGTCTACAACGACGGCTCGATCCGCGATTGGCAGTTCCATACCTCGCAATGGGCGCCGGGGAAGAATTTCCCGCGCTCGGGCAGCGTCGGGCCATGGCTCGTGACCTCGGACGAGGTGGGCGACACCTCGAACCTCAAGATCATGGCGCGCCTCAACGGCCAGACCATGCAGAACGGCAGCACGTCCAAGCTCATCTTCACGCCGCGCGAGATCGTGTCCTACGCGTCGAGCTGCATGAACCTCTCGCCGGGCGACCTGATCCCGACTGGAACGCCGCCCGGCGTCGGCTTCGTGCGCAAGCCGCCGGTCTTCATGAAAGCGGGCGACGTGATCGAGTGCGAGATCGAGCGGATCGGCACCTTGCGCAACAAAGTGATCGCGGGCTGAGGCGCTTTCGCTGCGCCGCACCCGGACGCGCGCGGCACGTGCGGTCGTTGCCCGGCGTGCGGGGCTCTGTCACACTCGGCGGCCGGGCCGACCGCCGGAAGGACGATGACGCGACATATCCTCGAAACTGACGCTGGGATGCGGCCCCTCTGCGCCGCCGCGCGATCGGGCGTTGCGTGCCTCGTCGCGCTCGGCGTCACGCTCGCGCTCGGCGCCTGCGCGCGGGTGCTGCAAACCGTCGACGAGCACGTCAACGGCATCGTCGGCACCGAATCGAGCGACGCGACGCCCGTCCCCGCACCCGCGACGCTCAGGGTCGGCGACACGCTGACCTACGATGCCGGTGTCGCGCGCGGGCCGGTCTACGTCACTGCAGTCTCGGGCAACCGGGTCTCCTGGGCCGACAGCGCGGGCGACAAATGGACCGGCTTCGCCGATCCGACCGTGCCGCCCGTCGAGCAATACGACGCGAAGGACGCCACGACCACGACGCGCGCCTACGCGCCCGCCGCCCCCACCATATTCCCGCTCGTGCCCGAGAAGGTGGTCCGGTACCAGGCGATGGTGACCCGCTCGGGCGAGCCAGGGTCGGCGGTCGAGCATAGCGTCTGCACCGTGTCGCGCCCGCGCCCGCTCGAGGTCGCGGTCGGGAAATTCGACGCCTGGGAGATCGTGTGCCAGCGCGACGACGCGACCGACGTTTACTATTACGCGCCCAAGATCGGCGCGGTCGTGCTGCGCTCCCACGACAGCAACGGCGCGTTCCAGCGCCTCGCACTCGCCGGCTACCAATTGGGCGCGTCGAGCGCGGGCGGCGCCAATGCGGGTGCGCCCATGCCGGCGGTGCCGCGCCAGCCGGTCACGAGCGAGAGCCTGGCGCCACCCTTGCCGGCCACGCCGCAAGCCGCGCCCGCCGCGGCTCCTGCTGCAATGCCGGCGCCGCAGCCGGCGCGGAAGATCGCCCAAGCCGCGGAGCCGACGCCGCCGCCGCCGGCACAGACTGCCGCCGCGACGCCGCCCGCCGAGGTCTCGCCCCAGATGGTGCCCGCAGTCCAGGAGCCGGCCTCGAAGCCCGCGCCCGCGTCCACTCCGGCGCCCGCGTCCACTCCGGCGCCGGCACCTACGCCTGCGCCGGTCGCGGCGACGCCGCCGCCGGCTCCGACTCCGACTCCGGCAGCAGCACCCACGCCCGCGCCGGCGCCCGCGACCCAGACGGCTTCGGCGCCGCCCGGCTTGGTGCCGGCGCCCGCGTTACCGAGCGGGGTCTACATGGTCCAGCTCGGCGCCATGCGCTCCTTCGATGCCGCGCACCAGGTCTGGGTCAATGCGCGCAACAACGCGCCCCAGCTCCTGGGCACGCTTACGCCGCGCGTCGATCCGATCGAGACGCCGAACGGTGCCACGCTGGTGCGCCTCTCGGTCGGGCCGTTCAACACCGCCGACGCCGCAACGCAAGTGTGCGACGCGTTGCGCGCGGCGCGCCTCGAATGCTTCGTGCGCCGGATTCCCTAGCGCCCGCCAGCCCTCGCGCCGACCAGCCAGCCTTACGCCGATCAGAAGGACGAGTTCGGCTCCTTGAGGAACGCGAGCTCCTCCGTCGTGCTCGCGCGGCCGAGGGCTTCGTTCCGGTGCGGGAAGCGGCCGAAGCGCGCGACGATGTCGCGATGGCGCCGCGCCGCCGCGATCGTGTTCGCGGTGTCCGGGAACGCCGCGAGCGACGCGACGAGCGCTATGGCGCGCTCCTGGTCGGCGAGATCCTCGCTGTGCTCGAAGGGGAGATAAAGGAACAGCCGCTCGTTGGGGAGAAGCGCGCGGTCGTGGCCGCGCGCGATGGCGGCGCGCGCCGTCTCGCGCGCCTGGGCGTCGCTCGCGAAGGCGCGTGGGGTGCCGCGGAAGATGTTGCGCGGCACCTGGTCGAGGAGGATCACGAGCGCCAAAGCGCCGCGCGGCGTGTTTTGCCAGTTCCCGATGGCACCCGCGACCGCGCGCTCGTGCGCCGCGCCGAGCCGCGCGCGCACCTCGGCATCGAAAAGCGGGTTCTTGCCTTCGAACCAGACCTCGCGCATGCGCCCGTAGCCGGGCGCCCCGGGCGCGGCGTCGAACCAGAATTCGAGCACCGCCTCGGGGCTCGAGGCGTCAGGCGCCGCTCTGCCCGTCATTGCCGCGCTGCTCGCGCCACAGGCCGAGCTTCTCCTGCACCGGCCGGTCGGAGAAGCTGAACAGGACCGAATCCGCGTCCGCTTCGTGGCGATAAGCGCGCCAGCTCGGCACCACGAACACGTCGCGCGGGCCCCATTCGAGGAGCGCGTCGCCCACGCGCGTGCGCCCGCGCCCCTCGACGCAGGCGAACACCGTGCCGTCGGTCGAGCGATAGGGCATGCCGTGGAAGCCCTTGGGCAGGAGCTGCATGAAGGTGCCGATGGTGGGCATGGCGTAGTCGCCGTCGACCGGGCTCACATAGCGCAGCTTCAGGCCGTGGCACGGATCCCATTCCTCGGCCTTGCGCATGGTCTCGAGCGCGTCGCGCGTGCGCGCGTAGGGATAGCTGAAGAGCGGCGACGCCTGCCCGCCCTTGCGCGCGTAATTGTCGGGCATCAGGCCCTGGCCGTAGCGCGCGAGCGAATCGCCGTCGGGCCGCTCGAGCGGGCGCACCTCGTCGGGATGCATCTCGAGGAAGCTCGCGTTGAGCAGGTTGACGATGTGCATGTCGAGCCCGTCGAGCCACACCATCGGCCGCTCGCTCTCGTTGCCGTGGTCGTGCCAGGTCCAGGAGGGGGTGGTGACGAAATCGCCCTCGGTCATGAGGGTGCGCTCGCCCTCGACCGAGGTGTAGGCACCCGAGCCCTCGATGATGAAGCGGAGGGCGGCCGAGGCGTGGCGATGGCTCGCCGCGATCTCGCCCGGGAAGATGAGCTGGAGCCCGGCATACATGCTGGTCGTGATGCGCGATTCGCCCTCGAGGCCGGGATTCTCGAGCACCAGCACGCGCCGCTCGGCCTCCTTGGCGGTGATCAGCTTCCCCGCTTCCATGAGGGTCGGGCGGATCGCGTCGTAGTGCCAGAGATAGGGCACCTCGCGCGGCTGCGGCTCCTTGGGCACGAGGCCGATGAGCTTCTCCCACAAGGGGGCGAGATGCGCCTTGTTGGCGCGCGCGTAATAGGCCTCGCGCTCGGGCGTGCGTTGGGGCTTGATTTCCATGCGCTCGTCCTCTCTCTCAAACTCCGGCGCGGCCCGGGCGGGCCTCAGGCGGCGCGGCCCGGGTGGGCCTCGGGCGGCGCGGCTCGGATGGGCCTCAGGCGGCACGCACCGCGTCGTAGGGTACCGCGACCCGGAGCGCCCTGCCCAGCATCTCGATGAGCAGCACGACGCGCTCGTCGCTCGAGACTTTCTCGAACAGCCCGGTCAGGTTCGCCATCGGCCCGTCCTCGATCGTGAGCGCCTGGCCGCGCGCGAAGCCGGGCTCCTTCAAATCCATGATGCCGGCCCCGTCGCAACGCGCGCGGATGCTCTCGACGACACCCTCGGGCACCGCCGACGGGCGGTCGTCGAAGGTCACGAGCGTGACCACGCCGAAGGTGCCGTTGATGCTGCGCCAGGATTGGGAATCGAGGTCGAGATGGACGAAGAGATAACGCGGGAAAAGCGGCGCCAGCACGGTGTCGATCTTGCGCGCGTGGCGCCGGCGCTTCCTGAAGCAGGGGAGGAAGGTTTCGTAGCGCTGCAGCATGAGGTTGGCACGCGCCTTCGCTTCCGCCGCCGCCTGGGTATGGACCACGTACCAGCGCTTCATCGTTTTGCCTCGCTGGGCTCGTCTTCGCCGGTTTCGTCCTCGCTGTTTTCGTCCTCGCCGGGCTCGTTGACCGACACGCGGAGGAAATTGGGGCATAGCACGCGCGCGGCCCCCACTTCGGCCGCAAGGCGGCGATAATGCCGTTGCGCGTCCGCCGCGTCGGACAGGATCACGCCGTCGACCGGGCCCGCGGCGGCGAGGCTCGCGGCCGCCGGCCGGCCATGCACGCTGCTGCCCGATCCGTCGATCACGACGAAGTCGAGCGTGCAGCCCGCGGTCGAGAGCAACGCGATCTCGGCGAGCTCGCCCCCGCCCGCGAGCGCCACGCGGTGCCAGCCGCGCCGCGCCGCGATCTTGTAGAGCTCGGCATATTCGCGCCGCGCCTGGCGGTAGAAGTCGAGCGAGGAGGAAAGATACTCGGCCGTGAGGCGCGCCTTCTCGGCGAAACCTTCGGGGGTCAAGTAATAGACATAGCGCCGCGCCGGCGCCTCGCTGATCTTGACCAGGCCCTTCCGGACGCAGCGCTTGATGAGAGAGTTCGCGAGGCCGAGCGCCACCCCGGCCCGCGACGCGATGCTGCGTTGGGTCGTATCGCCCTTGTCGTCGAGGGCGCTCAGGAGCGCCAGCATGGTGGCGCTCGGGGGCTCGCTCTCGACCCGGCCGGCCGAATTGGGTTCCTTGTTCACGCCGCGAACATGGACCGAATCGGGCACCCCTGTCAACCGCCCCGGCGCCCGAGGCCACCACGGAAGCCGCGGAAACAGGCGGTTTTCTGCGTGACCCCGGGGCCGGCTCGGGGCGCCTTCCGGGCGTTACGGCCGTGGACGGGAGCCCCGGTTCGGGCTATGGGATAGGCCGGATCTCGGGCGGCCGGCAAAGTGCCCCGCCCCGGCGGGAGCTTCCATGGCGGGCGGGATTTCGGCCTATCTCGGCGAATCGGCGGCCTTGATCGAGCGCGCGCGGGCCGAAGGGCTCGATACGCGGGTCGAGCGCGCGGTCGAGCGCATCGCGGCGGCGCTGGGGGCCAAAAAGCCGCTCCTCGTGTGCGGCAATGGCGGCTCGGCGTCGGATGCAATGCACATCGCGGGCGAGCTGGTCGCGCGTTTCCTGGTCGAGCGGCCGGGCCTGAAGGCGATCGCGCTTGGCGCCAACACGGCGTCGCTCACCGCCTGGAGCAACGATTACGATTACCCGAGCGCC
>Ga0335073_10011441_pt1 | contig 12461 bp, 11 predicted proteins | sample Lox_Sample_22_FD_207093 | JGI IMG/M metagenome (GOLD analysis project Ga0335073, IMG submission 207093) | Soil microbial communities from Loxahatchee National Wildlife Refuge, Florida, United States - Lox_Sample_2.2 | ecosystem: Environmental > Terrestrial > Soil > Wetlands | place: USA...
CGCCCAAGGGCGGCCAGCACCGCGGGTGAAACCCCTGGGCCGGGAGCGGTGATTACCCCCGCCGCGATGAGCCGCTGGCCCTCCTGCACGTCGGCCGTGTGTCCGACCGTGGTGTCGAGAAAATAGACGGTTCCGGCGAACGACAGCGACAGGGCGACCGGGAGGATGGCCGAGGCCATCCGCCGTGGCAGCGCACGGACCTCAGCCATGGCTAGCCGCCCCGCTGCGCTGCCTGCCCTGGCTGGCAGCCGAAGTAGCAGCTCCGCAGTAGCGACCAGTAGCGGGCCTAGCAGCGCCACCGTCACCATCAGCGCGAGCAGCAGGGACAGCGCCGTGCCAAGTTGCTCGGTGCCGGCGCCCGAGCGAGTGATGGCGACGACCAGCACCACGCTCCCGGCTAGCCCGGCTAGGCCAAGCAGAGCGCGGACCGGGTGCGGCCACCGCCGCCCGACGACCGACTCTCTCAGGGCGTCGGCAGGTGCTGCCCGCCCGGCTCGGCGAGCGGCCAGCAGGCCGGACAGCGCGCCGATCACCACGCCGCTGATAGCCGCGATGAACAGCAGCCACAGGCTCGTCCACGCGGTAGCGCCCGGCGGCAACAAGTCGTTGCTGACCATTCCGTGCACCGCCAGACCGGCTAGCCAGCGGCCCGGCAGCCAGCCGAGGACTCCGCCGGCCACGCCGAGCGCGGCTAGCTCGGCGAGGACCGCGCGGCGGACCTGGCCGGGCGTCGCGCCCACCGCGCGGAGCAGGGCGAACTGGCGATGTCGCTGGCTGACGGACAGCGCAACCGTGCCCGCCACCACAAACAGTGCGATGACGATGATGTCGGCGCCCGCGCTGCCGCCGAGACCTTCGATATTCGCGTCGTCGCCTGCGATGGCCGGGCTCTCCGCCGCGCCGCGGGCCACGCCGGTATCCACGGTGTACCGGCCGCCAGTGACCGACCTGACCTCCGCGGCGAGTGCACGCGATGTCGTTCCCGGCCGGCCGATCACGCCGATCAGGTCAGCCTGGCCGGCATGACCGTAGCGGGCGGCCGCCTGCGACGGGGCGAAGAACACCGAGCTGGCCGATGCGGCGTCCGCCCGCCCGTCGGAGGCGATGCCGCTCACCCGCAAAGCCGACAGGTCCTGTCCGCTCAGCAGCATCGCCGAGACTCTGGTCGTCTCCACCGGCGCGGTGGAAAAGCACGTCGCGAGCATTTTTGGGAAGCTGGAGCTGCCGCCCAACGACCGCAGTCACCGGCGGGTGCTCGCCGTGCTGAGCTACCTGCGCGACGCGAACTGACGGCGTGCCCTATAAAGTCAGTCGGAGCGCCGCCGCGACCGCTTTCTATCAGTGCGGTAACGTACGCGCGGCGATTCTGACCAGCCAGTCCAATTCCCGGACGGCCAACCTGCGTTCATGGCAGTCTGGGCGCTCATTGACGACGTCCTGGGAGATAGACCATGCGGGCTGCAGCAACCATTACCGCCTTGGCCCTAGCTGTCGGCGGCTCGCTCGCCGGTGTCCAGCTAGCCAACGCTGGCCGAGCCCGCGCGGATGAGTACACCATTTCGCAGAACGTGTCCCGCGACGGCTGGGACAGCAAGGAGCCGGCGCTGTCTCCGGCGGCGGTGCGCAAGAGCTTTGGCCAGATCTTCGATACCGAGGTCAACGGGCAGGTTTTCGCGCAGCCGCTGACCGTGGGTACCAACGTTCTTGTTGCGACCGAGGACGATTACGTTTACAGCATCAACAGCGCCACCGGTGCGATCAATTGGGCGAGGCAGCTTGGCTCTCCCTGGGCATCGGCGACGGAGGACTGCGCGCAGACCCCTGTCGTCGAGCCGTATCTTGGCGTGACGAGCGCCCCGGTCTATGACGCACGCAACGGAACGCTGTACGTGAGCGGGATGCTTTCCGGCCCGCCTGGCGACGACACTGACTTGGCCACCGCGAACCCGACGTACGACCTGTTCGCCCTTAATGAGAAGACCGGTGCCATCAAGTGGAAGAAGCAGATCGAGGGCTCGCCGACCGATAATCCTAGAATCAAGTTCAACGCCGCCCTGCAACTGCAACGGACCGGCTTGCTGCTTCTCAACGGCTCGGTGTACATGGGCTTTGGCGCGCTCTGCGCGGACGGGACCGTGGAGCATCGGTACGTCGGCTATATCGCCGGGGTGAGTACGAAGAGCCATGCTGAGACCCTGTGGACCGACCAGCCCGGCGACTCCGGCACAGACGCCGAATACGGCGGCATCTGGCAAGGCGGCGGCGGTCTGCTGACAGACGGCAAGAGCATCTATTTCGCGACCGCGAACGGCTCGGCCCCGCCGCTGGGAGCACACGGCAGCGCCGCTCCGCGTCTAGCCCACCTCGGCCAGTCCATGGTCAAGCTCAACGTCGAGAAGAACGGCTCGCTGCGAGCAGCCGACTTCTTCTCTCCCGGCGACGCGGGCAGGATGACTGCCGCTGACCACGACTTCGGCTCCGGCGGTCCGATCTTGCTGCCTTTCGGCACGAGGCGCTACCCGCACCTGTTCGTCACGGCCGACAAGGAGGCGGTGCTCTATCTGCTCAACGAGGCCAGCCTGGGCGGCCGCAGCAGCTCCGCCACCGGCAGCACGGCCGTCTTCACCGGCTCGCCCAGCCTCGTTGATAATCCCACCACCCTGGGGGCGGTGAATCACGGGTTGTGGGGGCATATGGCCGCCTTCGCGGGAATCACCCCGAAGCGGAAGCACGCCGACTACATCTACTATGAGGGCACCGGCTGGGGCAGCACGGACCAGATGTACGTCCTCAGCTTCGATGGCGCCAAGCCGGCCAGGCCGGTGCTTAAGAACATCGGCGCCACACGTCAGATCTTCGGCTTCTCTTCCGGGTCTCCGGTCATCACATCCAATGGCACCCGAGCCACTTCCGCCCTGGTATGGGAGGTGCACGCGGGCGGGGTCACCGGCGGGGGCGGATCGCTCGACGCGTTCTACGCGATGCCCACGTCCAGTGGTGTCCTGCGCGAGATATGGTCGGCGCCAATCGGCAACGCGGCCCAGTTCTCGGTCCCGGCGACCAGCGACGGCCGCGTCTACGTGGGCGCCCGGAACGACGGCACCGCGGCCACTACGGGGTCGAACGTGACCGTCTGCCCCACCGACTTTGAGTTGAGCACCTACACCGGCACCGACAGCGCGTGCGTTGGTGAGGTCTACGGCTTCGGGATCCGCAGCGCGCAGCTGACCGGGTCGACGGTCAGCCTCGGCCACGTCGCACTCAGCCGGACCGCGACCAAGACCGCAACCTTGATCAACACCGGGTTCGCCGCCCACCTGACGGCGGTCACCGTCCGCGGCTTGGAAGCCTGACCGGCCGGAACCTTTGTCCGGTCACGCGGCCATCTCGGCCGCGTGACCGGCAAGAGTTACAAGAGCAGATGAACATGCGGGACTCGAGCCTAGCTCGCGGCCTCCCGGCTGGGCGATGCCTCAGTCGGTATCCCCAGAGCCCTGACGACATCGCCGATCGTGCGGAACTGGCGCCCAGGCGGCAGGCTCCGGATGGCGTCGTAGATGTCGTCGGGGACATTCCCTGGGCCTAGGTGCGCGAGCAGCGTGTCGCGATCGGCCGGGAGGGCGCGGAGCGGGAGATAACGGGCAATGTCGCTGCGGCGTTCGGCATCGGCGGCGGTCATGCCATACGGCGCCCCTGGCTGATGGTCGGGGGGGACGGCGAGGTGCAGGTGATCGCCCTCAACTGGCTCCGGCTCGCGCCACTCCTGCGTCCGCGACGGCCAGCCGCTCCGGGTCAGGTCCTCAGTCTCCCGTTCGAGCTCGTCGTCCAGCCGACGGCCGTGCTTCGAGTTTGCCCGTTGCTCCATCTGATACCTCCCTCATCGGGTCAACGCTGGCCTGCCCCAGAAGCTCGGGGTAGGCGGCCGTACGGGTCAGTGCGCTGCTGCCAGGCTGACGGCGGCCACGACGGCGCGCGGTTCGGGCCGGACCGGCGCGCCGGCGACAAGGACCGTCGGCGTCGCCTCGACTCCGAGGGCGAGCGCACGGGCTGTCACATAGGACGGCCACTCCAGGTAAGGACTCTCGGTCATGCAGGTCGTAAAGGCCGGCGCGTCGAGTCCTACCATCCGCCCAAGGTCGGCCAGCTCGGTGTCGGTGAGCCCCGCGCCGCCCTCGGGCGGCTGGTGGACGTACAGCGTGTGCGCATACTCAGTGAACCTGCCGGCGTCGCTAGCGCAGCCGGAAGCCGCGGCGGCGCGGGTGGAGTAGTTCGTGGTCGAGGCCGCATCGAGGAAGTTCATGGGGTGATACGCGATGCTCGCCTGACCGCTGGACGCCAGTTCAGCCAGGGTCTCATCGGCGGACAGCTCGAATTGGCGGCAGTACGGGCACAGGAAATCGATGAATGCGTCAATGCGGACCGGACCGTCCCCGACGAGGACGCCATCACCCTCGGGAGTTGCGTTTGTCGGGATACGAGGAGGCCTAGTGGGATCTGTCATGGTTCCTCCGGTGCGGACAGCATGGCCTAGATGCCTTACCCCCGGCAAGTCCGGCTGACACCACCCCAGCGAGCCCTTAAGGATCACCTCTGCGTGGCCGGAAACACCTGGGCAACTCTGCGGTAACAGCCGCCCGAATAGCGTCTGGGTGCACGCAGCGGCACAAGGCCACCGAACAGGACAAGGGACTCTTTCCAGGACCAGGCGGGTGACTCATGACGAGCGAAGTGAGTTTGTACGACCTTCTCAGCGACGACCGCCGCGCTATGCACTCTGTGGCTAGTGCGTTGTACAAGAAACTCCTTGCAGACGAGCGGCTGGCACCCTATTTCCGCGGCGTGGACATCGACCGCCAGGCCAGCATGTTTGCCGAGTTCCTGGCGCTGGCATTCGGCGGCCCGCATGCATACTCCGGACGTGACCTCCGGACGGCGCACGCGCAACTGCCGGGTCTCACTGACATGCACTTCGACCTGGTCGTCAGCTACCTGGCGGGCACGCTCCGGGAATTCGGAGTCGCCGACGGCGACATCGCCACCGTGGACGCGATTGCCGAAACTGTCCGCGACGACGTACTGAACCGCTAGCCCGTGGCGAGAAAGGCCATTCATTGGATGTCGCGCGGCTCAAGAACAGTTTTGCCCGCATAGCGATGCACGGAGACGAGGTGCCGCTGCACTTCTACTCAGACCTGTTCCTCAAGCATCCGGAAACCCGGCAGATGTTCCCGGTGTCGATGCAGGCACAGCGTGCGCACCTAGTGGAGGCGCTGGCGCACATTGTCGCCAGCGTCGAGGACGCGGATGACCTCACCGCGTTCCTGCGCGATCTCGGCCGCGACCATCGGAAGTTCGGCACGCTGGCTCCGCACTATGACGCGGTCGGGGAGAGCCTCCTGGCCACGTTCGCCTATTTCTGCGGTGATGCCTGGGATGCCGAGCTGGCCGCTGATTGGAAAGCGGCTTACGGCTTGGTTGCGAAGGTCATGACCGGCGCTGCGCTCGAAGATGAGCAGCACCATCCGGCGTTCTGGAAGGCGACCGTTGTCGCCCACGAACGCAGGGCATTCGACATCACCGCGCTGACGGTACGCACCGAACCCCGCCTTGAGTACCTGCCCGGACAGTCGGTGGCTATCGAGTCACCGGCCAGGCCGCGGCTCTGGCGCTACTACTCGATGGCTAACGCGCCGCGTCCTGATGGCAGCGTGGACTTCCATATCAGGTTGATCGACGGTGGGGCCGTCAGCCTGGCGCTCACCGCCGGGACTGCGGTCGGCGGAGAGCTCAGGCTCGGGCCAGCGATCGGGGCGCTACGACTCGACAGTGGCTCCGGCCGGGACATCCTCATGGTCGCTGGCAGCACCGGCCTGGCGCCACTCAAGGCGATCCTCGAGCAGCTCACTGGCCTGCGGCAGCCGACTGCCGTGCACCTGTTCCTCGGGGCGCGAACCGTCGATGGACTATACGACTTGCCGGGACTCGAGAAGATGGCAGCCGAGCATCCGTGGCTGACCGTCGTTCCCGTCGTGTCGGCCGGTCGGTCGCCAGGTCACGCCGGCGCGCTCGTGGATGTAGTCAGCGGCCATGGGAACTGGTCAGCCCACGATGCCTACATTGCTGGCCCGACCGAGATGGTTCAGGATTGCGCGACCCGGCTCGCGGCCGCCGGGACACCGGCCATGCAGATACATGTCGAAGACTTCGGCTGGAGTGAGCCATGACATCCGATGCCTGGTACGACGAGCAGGACCGGCTAAGCCCGGACCAGCTGCAGACGGCCACGTTCCCGCTGACCCGCTGGGGACGGCACGGCTACGAGGAAGAGCCCGTGCGCGCGTTCCTCGCCGAAGTGCACGCCGAGATGGTGCGCCTGATCAACGAGCGGGCTTCGCTCTGGCAGGAGGTGCAGCGGCTCCGCCGCAGGATCCTGGGCACCAGCAACGGCAACGACGGAGTCCTGTTCGGCAAGGAGGACGCGCATATCCACGCCGTGCGAATACTGTCGAGCGCGCAGCGCACCGCGGATCGGTACGTCGCTGACGCCCAGGCCTACAGCGGGCGGCTTACCGAGGAGGCCAGGGTCCGGCGCGACGACATCATGAGCCAGGCTCAGCAGCATGCCGACATGCTGCTGGAGGAAGCTCGTACCCGGGCACGCGCCGCGGCGGTCGCAGCAATGGACCACGATGGCCTGCCGCCGCAGACCGACCAGGAACGGCGTGCGATACACGCGGAGCTGGCCTACCTGCGGACGTTCAGCGAGGTCTACCGGCAGCATCTGAAGATCTACACCGAGGATGTGCTGCGCACGATTGAGGACTGGGCGAGCAAGGAACGCGCGGTCTCACGTGACGCCTCGCTCGGCGGCCCCAGCCGCCATGGGCTTACCTGAATCGCGCCACCCCCGCGCTCCCGCCAGGCGTCAGGTCTGCAGCCAGGCCGCGTAGAAGATAGCGAGTCCCACCGCCACGCACAGTCCAGAGATCAGCCAGAACCTGATCACGATCGTCGTATCCGTCCAGCCGCTCAGCTCGAAATGAAACTGCAGCGGCGCCATCTTGAACACGCGCTTGCCCTTGCCGGTTCTGATCCTGGTCACCTTGAAGACGCCGATCTGGATGACGTCAGACATCGTGATGATCACAAACAGGCCGCCCAGTATCCCAAGCAGCAGCTCGGTCTTGGTGCAGATCGCTAGCCCGGCCAGCACCCCGCCGAGAGCTAGCGACCCGGTATCACCCATGATGATCTTGGCTGGGGGCGCGTTCCACCACAAGTACCCGACACAACCGCCCGCCACCGAGGCCGCGACGACGGCCAGGTCCAGCGGGTCGCGCACCTGGTAGCACTGCTGGGCCAGGAAATCCGTGCAGTCGTTGTGCTCCTGCCAGATCCCGATCAGCACGTAGGCGGCCAGCACCACGATCGTCGATCCGGTGGCCAGGCCGTCGAGGCCGTCGGCGAGGTTCACTGCATTGGACGCACCGACCGTCATGATGACGGCCCAGATCACGAACGGCACCGTGCCGATGACCGGGCCGATGTCGCGCAGGAAGGACAGCCGCGCGTCGGCGGGAGTCAGGCCGAACGTGTCAGGATGCTGCAGTACTTCCAGCCCGAATACAGCCGCGACGACCACTTGGCCAGCCACTTTCGCCCGGCTGCGCAGTCCCAGGCTGGTCTGCCGAAAGATCTTCAGGAAATCGTCGATGAACCCGACCAGGGCGAAGCCGGTCATCAGCACCAGCACCAGCACGCCCGAGGCCGTTACTCCAGTGTGGGTCAGGGCATGCCCGGCCAGGTAACCGATCACCGAGGCGGCAACGAAGACCGCGCCGCCCATCGTCGGCGTGCCGCGCTTGCTCTCGTGCGACTTGAGGCCCTCGACCCGGATGGGCTGGCCGTAGCCGAGCCGCCGCATGAGCCTGATGAATAGCGGCGTTCCCAGCAGGGCGATGATCAGCGCGACGGCACCGGAAAGGATGATCGTCTTCACCGTCGCGGATCCCCGCAGTTGCTTGCCGACTGGCACTTGCCCCACGAGGGCTGACGACGGTTCACGCTGAGCAGATTATCCAAGAATGTCCGCGCCGGGGCATCCCGCCCGCCAGTCCCTTATCTGTGCTGAGGCTATCTGTGCTGAGGCTATCTGTGCTGAGGCAAGGCACTACAGGTCTCAGACGCGGTCTGCGGGCTTTGGCTTGGCCAGCGCGGCAGCTGCCACCCCGCCTGATGCGATGACGACGCCTGTCCACTGAATCGCCGTTGGCACTTCGCCAAGCACGATGGCCCCCAGCAGGAGCGCGAGCGCAGGCTGCAGCAGGAGTAGCAGGGACGATAGCGCGGCAGGCAGCTGCGGCAGCGACGCGGTGATGAGAATCCATCCGGCGACCTGTACCACCATCGACAGCAACAGGAGCCAGCCCAGGGCACGCAGCGAAACGGCTAGCTGCAGACCGCCAGAAGTCAGGCCGAGGATCAGCGCCCCTGTCGCAGTGCCAGCGGTCGCGTCGAACAACTGGCCGACGACGTGCGCGGTACCTGCGCTGGCCTGGCGGAGGATGAGCAGATAACCGGCGTAGGCGACGTTAGCTACGACGCAGTAGAGGATGCCTGCCCCAGGATCACGTCCCGTGCCGCTACCACCGACGACTCCCGAGGCCAGCACGATGCCGCCGATGGCCACCGACAGCGTGACTAGGTAGCGACCGGTCGGCCGCTCTTTCAGCAGCACCCACGCCAGGCCGGCGACAAACGGCACGTACATGCTGCCGATCACGGTCGACACGCCTGCGCCGACATCGATGATGGTGTGGTTAAACAGCACAAGGTCGACCGCCAGCAACAGGCCAGCCACAAACGCGTAGGCCCGGCTCGCCCAGGGACGCCGTCGGCTCCGGCGCCCTTCGGCGAGAGCAAGCACCGCCAGGACCGGCAGCGCCAGACCGCACCTGTAGGCCACGATAGCCACGAGACCCGCTTTCGCTGAGTGTGCCAGGGCTACCAGTACGGGCATTGGCGAGATGCATGCGGCACCGAGTAGTGCCTGAACTGCGGGCCGCGCCGGGGCTCGCGCAACAGTCAATTGGCCGACCCTTTACGATATGTTTAAGCCGATATATGACGTTAGCACACGTGCTTCATGCCGCCCGCGGGCGAGCGGCGGCGCAAATGGCCGGGCGGCGGGGCCGAGCATCAAGGACGTTGCCGAGTACGTGGGCACGCGAACGCAGCCTTTGCCCTGCGCGTGTACCCCCACCTGATGACGTCCGCGGCTGACTAGGTCCGGGCCGCGATAGACGCGACGTTGGCCGAGTGCGCCCGGGAGGTGCCCTAGCTGACTTCTGCTACGCCGAGCTAGCTGGTAACGGCCTCGCGGCGCATGAAGTAGCACATCATGCTGTCGCCCTTGACAGCTCCTTCAATGGGGCTGACCAGCTCGTTGATCCACGGTGAACAAGCCAGCTTCTCACCGTGCCCGCTGATGATCCAGCCGGCCGCGCCCAGAATGTTCGCGGCGCGAAGCAGACCGTGGCAGCCCTCCATTACTCGGGGCCTGGAGTTATCGCTGACGATGCAGACGGCCGGAGCCGGGCCCACCGTATGCACGACATAGATGTATCCGTACTCCCACGCGGTCATCAGCTAGAGCTCCTCGCTGTCGGGGCGGCTGCTACGCCTAGCATTACCGGGCCGCCCCCATCTGGCTACCGCTCCTGCGGGCGATGTCCCGGTCGCCGACTGTGTTTACTTATCTTGCGTGACAAGGCATCATGTGAGACATGGCAGGAGAGGCCGGCCTCACGGAGCTGCGCCGCGGCGTGCTCGGGCCGTGCGTGCTGTCACTGCTCGAGCTTCGTCCCCGGTTCGGGCTGGAGCTCGTGCGCGACCTGGCTGCCGCCGACGGCCTTCTGACCAGCGACGGCACTGTCTACCCGTTGCTGAACCGGCTGCGAGACGCGGGGCTGGTCACCAGCGAGTGGCAGGACAACGAGGGCGAGCGAGCCCGCCGGTATTACTCCATTACCGAAGCCGGACGGCAGAGCCTTGAGGCCTTCCGCGCCGACTGGGCGCAGTTCTCCGCCACCGTCGGCAAGGTGCTCAATCAAACCGCCGCGCTAGACGGCGCTCGGGAGAAGGGACGCGGGCGATGAACGGCACCGCACTCGATCATCACCTCGTCCGCGATTACCTGGCCGAGCTTGACGCGGCGATGCGCGGCCTGCCACCCGCACAGGCGCGCGAGCTCAAGGAGCAGATCAAAGCCCACCTGGACGAGGCGCTGCCGCCGGACGCCGACGATGGACAGGTCCATGCGGCGCTCGCCCGGCTCGGCTCTGCGCCTGAGCTGGCTGCCGAGGCGAGCGCTGTAGCCGGCGTCGCGGGGCCGGCAGCGCCGGTGAGCGGGCTCTGGGGCCGGCTCGCCAGGGTGCGCCGGCGTACCTGGGTCATCGCTGGCCTCATCGTCATCCTGATCGCGGGCGCAGGGAAGTACGTCGACTACTACCTGTCAGTTGATCCGCTTGAGTACAGCAACGGCGGCGACTGGTGGTACGCCCAGGACGTGAAGCACCAGGACATCGCCAGTACTTATACCGCGACGCAGAACACGACGCGGATCCGATCGGGCCAGCGCCAGGGTTACCTGATCAGCATCTACAATCCGACGAATTTTACCCAGACCATCGTCGGAGACGGCTCCGGGCCATCCGTCGGATTCAACGCTCCCTGGGGCAAGGACGTGCAGGTCGCGGTCTCGCGTTCCTACACCGACATTGCCAACGGCTTCACCGGCGAGAGCGCGGCGCGCAGAATTCCCTTCACCCTGCCGGTCTCAATCCCGCCGTTCCAGACACGCCTGGTGCGCGTCCTCTGGACCTCAGAAAGCTGCCTCAGCAACGGCGAGAGCACCGGCATCAACCAGATCTTCTTGCGGGTGCGGGTCGGATGGTTTACCCGGACGGAGAAGATCCCGCAGCAGGGCTGGTACTTGGCGGGGCCAAGCCACGGCCGCTGTGGTTGACGCGCCCGTAAGTAGAGTCAGCTAGCCAGACGCCCGCCGAGCGGCCGGCCGAGCACCAGGCGAAGGCCTACGGGTCGGGAACTGTATGACGTCGGCCAGTCGCACCGGCCCTTGCGGGGCTGGAGCCTGGCCAACGACGTGCAGCGGCGCACGCGTCACGGCCGAGTCAGCATCCAAGAGGAGCAGGAGACTGGCCAGTTTTGCAGCCATTCCAATGGCATTGCTGAGATCGTGGTGGACTTCCTTCGCGTGCCTGCAGCACTCGCCACAGGCGCTACTATCGCTCACGGATGAGCTCCCTGAAGACGCGGTCCGGCTAAAGCTGACAAGGCTATTGTCATCGATTAGCGCGATCTTGCCCGCCAGTCGTCGGGGTTCCGCGTCCGGATGTCCCGGTAATGGCACGAGTGCGCCGTTTCTGGGAACGCGCTCTGGCCATTTCATTGCCGTTAGCGCGGCTGCGGCTCCCAGGCGCGCTGGACAGCCTCGGGGATGCCCCACCACCCAAGCTCAGTCAGCAGCTCGTCAGCATCCACCGCGCCGAGCACCTGCCACAGCGCCACCGCCGGCCGGAACATGCCCGCTGCCGCGTCAGCCTGGTCATCGACGTCGTCCGGGTCGTACTCACTGACGAAGCGCGCGAGATTATCGGCGCTCGCTGGCGTACCCGGACCACTGCTGGCCAGCGCCGTGGCCACGGCCAGCCAGTCATAATGATCAAGCGCACACAGCGCGACCATGGATTCCTCGTCCTCTGTCAGGTCATATTCACCGGCCGCCGACCGCCCCTGCTGCGTAGCCGGGAGCTCATCCTGGGGTGCCACGATCCCGGCCGCGAGCCGCAGCCACAGCTCAGCATCATCGGCAGGCAGGTCGTCTGGGCGCACTCCGCCGCACGCTGCCAGCAGATCGCGTGGCCAGGCCGATAGCTGCAGGACGTCGCGCACATGCGCGCCTGCAGTCTGGAGCTCTGCCTGGGGAACAGGCCGGGCAGGCAAGTCGCTAAGGTTCTCGCGCAGTTCGGCGAGTGCGTCAGCCTGAGCTTCCGCCCACTCGGCCAGGAACTCTTCGTCCACCTCGTCGAGTACGGTCCAGATCGGCACTCGCCCGTCCGGCAGTGGCGCCATCATCCACGCCTCCTGCAGGCGAAGGTGCTCCTGCAGCGCCACGGTGTCACCCGAAGCCAGCGCATCCGGATCTACCTGTCCTGCCGCGAGCAGGTACTCAAGATGAGCGACGAGCAGGTCGTAGATCTCGGTTTGCAACGGGCTGCGCTCGGCCACCTCATCCCAGACCAGCATGCCCAGAACAGCCGCTGGCTCGGTCCCTGTCGCCTCGAGCCAGTTCTGCACGTCGCCGACCGTTGCCGATTCGTCGGCGATCTTCTGCAGGGTCGCGGCAGCGCCGTCCCAGAAGGTCGCCGACAACGGGTTAC
>Ga0335073_10011442_pt1 | contig 12461 bp, 16 predicted proteins | sample Lox_Sample_22_FD_207093 | JGI IMG/M metagenome (GOLD analysis project Ga0335073, IMG submission 207093) | Soil microbial communities from Loxahatchee National Wildlife Refuge, Florida, United States - Lox_Sample_2.2 | ecosystem: Environmental > Terrestrial > Soil > Wetlands | place: USA...
AGATGATGCTTCTCACCCGCCGGACAGCGCATCCCTGCCTTCGTCTAAAGACCGAACATTAATCTCGACCGGCAACTTATCCGGGTATCGGACTTTACTTCCTTCCGCTGCCCAGTTTGCCGTTGAGCACGGATTCAAAGTGCGTGTCGTTTCGGCCGAGAGACTCGACTGGCCGGGGGAGTTCAAAGACGCAACCGAGAAGTACTCGAGCCAGGTTGCATTGGACAAGAACGATTTCCTGACTGGATATACCGCCGGGATGCCTTTTCCAATAGTCAATCTGGACGATCCCAAAGCCGCGGTTAAGATCGCCTATAACTGGCATATGGGTCCGTTCATGCCGGACGATTTCACTTTGGCGCCATGGGGCAGCTTTACCTACGCGCTCTCGGATTCGTCCAACACCTTCGAGCACGAAGAGACTCATGATTACGTCTGCTCGAAGTTTACTTTCCTACGATATGCGCATCGAACCGAAGTCGATCCGCGGCCTTCCCTTGGTTCGAACAAAGACGGAGTTGAGTGGAAATCGAAATGTGACGACTGGACTATGGACGCCGACGGAAACTTCGGCGCCAAGGGCATCTGGATACGTTACCTCGATCCATTCAAGACTGACGACTTTTTCTACTTCACGCGGCGTGGCGGATTCAGGATCGGCCACCAGGATTCCTACGATGCGCTCGATGAGAGCTGCCGCACCTGCCATCAGCCCTACTGGGCATACGCGTTGCCCAAGAACGAACAATTCACCTACCGGCTGCTTGGAACCACGCGCATTCTTGCCAGTCTGACCGCGAACGAAGAGCCGGCCGGCATCGTGCGCGGTGAGAAAGGAATGACGTTCGGCGAAGAGCCGTTTCAATTGCGGAACGCATACATTCTCGAAATGACGCCGCGGATTCCCGGCTACGAGCATCTTCCGGAAATAGTCTATATCGATACAGAAGCGTACGTATGGCTGGCCGCCGAATTCTACGATGAGCGCGAGCGAACCGCGACGGCGCTGCCGCTGTGGCGCACCAAACCTTCACCCTCGGGAGGATATCACTTCGATCTAGCCGGCGAATTCTATTTTCCCACCGGCCAACTTCGCTCGCGCCATATGCAGGTCGATGGAGCTTTTCCTTTCGTGCATCAAGAAGATGTGACAGCGACTGCATATTTCCGAACGATGGCACCGGCCCACGGCGACATATCGCAGAAGATCAACGGCGGCAATCTGGATGCAGACGCCTTCCTGCCAAAAGCACTCTCCGGACGGCAGCATTAGTCAGTACGACGACAAGCTTTCACGGTTGCGGCCGCACCGGCGCCGGAATCGCGTGCCACTCAGGGACAGCATTGACGATATCTGACAGCATCTTGTCCATACCTTCGTCGATCCCATCGGTGTGAGTATTTGCCAGAGCGCACCAGCATAGTCCGCTCGCAGTTCGTACCAGTTCGTTCATCGAGCCGGGCAGCCGCCCACCGTGCCACCAGTTCGGAAGTTCGTTGACGTACCATCCCCTCGCATAGTGTGGAATCGGCGATACCGCGCATGGCGAGGTCATCGTTTCGATGGTCTGGCGGGAAAGAATATTTGGCGTGTATTCGAAGCCATCGACATGCATCGCGAACCGCACAAGATCGGTCGCCGTTGCAAGCCATCCGCCCGTGGAAACAAAGCGGTTGAGATTCATAGCGTAGGGATGCGTCCATCCTCCGGCACGATCGGTCTCTCCGTAGTAAATGACTTCTCGCGGCGCGCGTTCTGCGCGAGTGTTGCCCATGACTCGAGCGCCGCTCATCCCGCATCGTGCGAAGACATTCTGCTGGACGTATTGCGGATACGATTGGCGAGTGACTTTCTCTACGACACAGCCGAGAATGCCATAACCCAGGTTCGAATACGCGAAATGCTGCCCCGGCGGGTAGCGCAATGGATCGTTGCGGATATACCAGGTGATGGTCTCGGCGGCGCTGGCCTTGGGATCGAAAAATGTCGGATCGTTTTCGTAGCTGCTCCATCCGCCGCTGGTGTGAGTCAGCAGGTGATCAATAGTTATTTCCTGGACCAGGTCGGGATACTTAGTCGCATAGTCGAAACCAAGTATCCCCTGTGGACCGAACACCCGATCGCTGAGACTGATCCTGCCCGCCTCGATCAAGGTGAAAATCGTGACTGAGGTAATCGGTTTGCTGATACTGGCAATCCGAAACAGGTTAGCCGGAGTGGCGATTTCATTCTCGCCCTTGTCAGCGAAGCCGAACGCTTTGCGATAAACGAACTGACCGTGGCGCGCGATCGCGATCGACAATGCTGGAACATCGTAAAGGCGCATGAAGCTGGTCGCGATTGCCGCAATCGCATCCAGTTCGTCCTCGGAAGGAGTGGGCTCATCGTCGGATGCAAATGAAAGCCGCGGCCACCAACCCGTCGCCGCACCAGATGCGAACAGCGCCAAATGCTTGAGAGAAGTCCGTCGAGTGATTGCGCGTGCCATCGAATGCTGCTCGGAAGCATCCGCGCGGACGAAGTCAGAGTTCCTCGACGAAGGTGGCGCGGACTTCTTCTTCGAGGCGGCGCGTCAGTTCTGCGCGATCGTGGCTGGTCATGCCTTCGGTCGGGATCGGCTTGCCGATAACCATGCGCATCTTGCGGCCCGGCACGACGAACATCGCCTTGCGCGGGAAGAATGAGCCCGAGCCGCTAATCGACATCGGAACCGCCGGCGCTTTGCTCAGGATCGCGAGCCACGCCGCGCCGTCATTGAACTCGTGCACGCGATTGTCGGGATAGCGATGGCCCTCGGCGAAGATGCTGAGCAGAAAGCCGCGCCGGATTACGTCGACCGCACGGCGAATCTCGCGGCCGCCCGCCTGGCGATCGATGATCACGTGCTGCGAATTGTTCAGCGCATAGCCGATGAGTGGAATCTTGAGCAGCTCCTTCTTGGCGACGAAGCGCGGATCGCCCGGAAAGTAGCCGGCGATCGTAAAGATGTCGAAGAAGCTCTGATGGTTCGAGACGAGGACGCAGCTCTTCAGCCCTTCCAGGTTTTCGAGGCCTACGATCTCGAGCTTGATGCCGCAGGTGCGAACGATGAGCTGACCCCACAGGCGGCTGACGAACGTTAGCGCGCGCGGCCTGTTGATCGCGGCGAACAGTGCGGCGAACGGCGCGAGGATGGCCGTATATATGAAGCTCAAAAGCGTCGCGACGACGCCCAGTGCGAGGCTCAGCGGCCCGCGCGAGGCGCCCGCGGAGAGAGAGGAAACCTGAACCTCATCAGCCATCGAGAGTAGTTTGGGCGTCGCAAAGTCCGCACGCAAGCGATCACTTTGAGCGGCTTTGATTCCAGATCCCCACCAGCGCGCTGCGATTCCGGCTTTCCTACGGGGCGCTGCTATCTGATTCATTACGGGAAGCTGCGATTCCGGTCCCCCTTCGCGTGCGGGACGGGGTTAGGTCGTTTGCCTGTGTCTCTTTTAGAGGCGTCGCCATCCCCAGCAAAAAAACCTAACCCTCTTTCCCTTCCCGCACGGGAAGGGAAGTTTGTGCCTCGGATTTCAGAGTTGAGGACGCTGCTTGTGCCAGTCCGTGGCGCGTTCGTAGGCCGCGCCCAAGCGAATCAGCGTTGCTTCGCCGAGGAGACGGCCGATGAGTTGGAGGCTCGGCGGTGGAGCACCTTTGCCGTTGCCGCCTGGCATCGAGAGCGTGGGATTGCGGCTCATGTTGAACGGCGCCGTGAACCCGAGGAGCGGATTCGGCCCGACGAACGAGTCGGCGTCGGGCGCGATCGCGTCGGCCGGCAAGGTCGCCTGCGGCATCGAGGGGCATACGACCGCGTCGACCTGATCGAAGACCTGCTGGAAGCGATTGCTGAAGCGCTCGCGCACCATGTGAGCGTCGGCATAGTCCTGGCCGCGAATCGAGGCGCCGAGTTTCAGGAACGAGCGATAGCCGGGGCCGTAATCGTCCGCGCGCGATGGATAGGTTGCGACGTGCGCAGCGGCGGCTTCCGCGGAGCACAGCGTCGTCCACGCGCTGAGGCACGGCTCGACATCGGGCATCTTGATTTTGACGATGCGCGCGCCAGTGCGTTCGAGATCGCCAACCGCCGCGGCGATTGCACTCGCGACATCGTGCGATGCGCGCGCAGCGATGTAGTTCTCATCGACGCCGACGCGGACGCCGTTCGCACCCGCGGCGATTGCAGCCGCGTAGTCATCAAGCGGTGCGGCGAGCGAAGTATCGTCGCGATCGTCGCGGCCCGCGATCACGCTCAACATCAGCGCCGCGTCGGCAACACTGCGAGTCATCGGCCCGATATGATCGAGCGACTCGCCGAGCGGGAACACGCCGTGACGGCTGACGCGGCCCCACGTTGGCTTCATCCCGACGATACCGTTGGCGGCAGACGGAAAACGAATCGAGCCGCCGGTGTCGGTGCCGATCGCCGCGTAGCAGAGCCCCGCCGCGGTGGCTACGCCCGAGCCGCTCGACGACGCGCCCGGCCAGAACGCGTCGTTCCAGGGATTGAGCGGAGTTGGAATTTCCGGATGGTACCAGGCCATCGCGAATTCGGTCAGATGCAACTTGCCGAGCATCACGGCGCCGGCTGATTCGAAGCGATCGACAACAGTGGCGTTCGAGTCGGGCCGCCATCCGCGAAGCACCTTGCTCGCGCAGGTCGTTGGGATGCCCTTGGTCCAGCACAGATCTTTGACTGCGACGGGGACGCCATGAAGCGGCCCCCGCAATTTGCCCGCCGCGATTTCCTTGTCCGCGGCCTCAGCCTGTCTAAGCGCCGAATCGTCGAGGACAGTTAAGTAGGCGCGCAGCTTCGGATTCAGCTTATGAATACGATCGAGCACGGCGCGGGTTGCCGCGACTGACGTGATTTCGCGCTTGCGCAGCCGCGCCGATAGTTCGCTGAGCGTCATGAAGCACAAGTCGGTACCGGAAATATCCATCCGTTCTCTCCAGCTATTCAGTCACGCCGCCTCGCCACGACCGCGCCGATCATTAGTCGCGAGCATGCGCAGCAGAAGGCCGCGTTGACATGGTTTTCCGCGGTTGGTACTTCAAGATCAAGTGCATCGTTCAGCCCGCCGTGAGGATTGGAGACGTTAAGGTAGAATTATGGAACACATGACCGGGTTTCAGCAGTTCCTTACGATCCTGACCCAGCCCGATAACGTCCCGATCATGGCGATGATGTTCCTGGTGCTGTTCTTCACCTACATCTCGTTCAAGCAGGCGCGCCGCAACGACCAGCTGATCGAGCGCGGTCAGCGCGACAAGATCATCGAAGAGATGCGCAAGTAACCATTCCTGACTGAAAGGATAACCGATGCCCTTTACGATTATCGCCGAGAATTGCACCGGATGCAGCGCATGCGAGAAGCGCTGCCCCACGGGCGCGATCTCTGGCCTTTCGAAGCGGGTCTATTATATCGAGCCCGCGAGCTGTATCGATTGCGGTGCCTGCGGCGTCATCTGTCCCGACGACGCGATCATGAACAACAAGGGCGAGATCACGCACGTGCTCAAGCGCGCCGAGCGTCCCGTCGCCGTGGTGCATCCCGATAATTGCAACGGATGCGGCGTGTGCGTGGACGTATGCCCGTTTGATTGCATCTCACCGTCGCCGGAGAATACAGCGGTGTACCTCGGCAAGGTGCACGTCAACGAGAAGACCTGCGTCGGATGCCTTCTGTGTGAAGAGGTTTGCGGATGGGACGGAATTTACATCATGCCGTCCGGAGAGAAGGAAGCCTTCCTCAATTCGCTCGGCTACTCGGCGGCCGACGAAGAAGCAGCCTGAGCCGCAACTCGGAATCTCCCGAAGACAACTTGGGCGGGCCGGCGAATGCGCCGGCCCGTCTTTTTTTCCGCCGCTACTTTCGCACAACTGCGCCGGTATTCACCGTCTGCCTGATACTCGCTGCTGCTGTCCCCGTTGTCTTTGCTGACGGCCCTTCGCCATCGACCGAAGCTTATTCGGCGGAGAATGCCTGCACCGCGATCAAGTCAGCCGTCGGTGTGCTAGCCGAGGCGGAGCGCGCCGAGGCTTTGGGCCTGAATCTCACGACTGAGAAGGCGACACCCGCGGTGGTCGAGGTGCGGCTCAACGATTTGATCGAGCGCAGCGACCAGCTCGCAGCTACGCTGCGCGCGGTGCGGATGAGTTCGATGGCGAGCGACTCGCAGGTCCAGGATTGCATCGCAATGGGCGAGCGCACGCTGGCGTCGGCGCAGAAGCTTTGTTCGGATGTCGAGGAAATTCTCTACGGAGCTGAAGCTCCCGTAGCCGACGCGCCACCGATCAGGTTGGGCGTACCCGGATCGGCGCCCTCTCGCCAACCTTGACCTTCTCGCGAGGCTCCCGCCGCGGCATCAGGAACGAAATCGCCGCGATCGCAAGCAGCGCAACCTGCGCCCCAAGGCTCTGCAGCGTGGGCGCGATGCCGAGCATCGGAATCGTCGGCACGTGGTTGATGAACGTCGCGCCAATTCGATCCGCTTCCTGGAGGCTCGCGATCCCTTGGCCGATGAACACGACCGCCATCAGGTAGAGCAGGCCCGAAGTAACCTTGAAGAACGCGCCCATCGGAATCAGGTAGGCAGCGCGCTTGAGAATCACGAATGCCACGATAAGGCATAACGAGGCGGCCGCGATTCCAGCAAGTACCGCGTGCTTCTCGGCCGTCTCGGTCGCGCCGCTCGTGAGCGCCTGGAAGAAAACGATTGTTTCACCGCCCTCGCGCATCACGGCGAGGAAGGCGGTTAGTCCCAGCGCCAATCCGGGAACGCGGCTTTGGCCAGCGCTGTGGACCTTGTGTTTGATGAACGACATCCAGCGGTCGGATTGGGATTTCGAAGTGAGCCAGGAGCTGACGTAGAAGAGGGTTGCCGCCGCGACGAGCTGAAAGATTCCTTCGAGCGTGTCGCTCGCGTCGTCGCTGATAAGGCGATTGATAGCAAAGGCCAGAATGACGCTGGCGACGAGGGCCAGCAGCGCGCCACCATAGATTTCGCGTGACCGAGTCTGCCCGTTGCTGGCGCTGCGCGTGCCTGCGGCCAGCGCAACGATCACGAGCATCGCCTCGAGCCCCTCGCGAAAGAGAATTCCGAGGGAATAAAAGAAGTAAGCGACTACAGTTTCATTCACGGCCGACGCTACTCAGCACAAATTGAGAATCATTCTCAATTAACGATACCGTCATATTCCCGACGATGTCAATCGTAAAGTGATCGTCAGACACGAAGGCCGCAGCGCGGCTTGCGGCACCAATGCTGCCGGAGTAGTTTCAAAAACCGAGGCGTGCCGGCGCATCACGCGCGGCCGCTTCAATTATTTTGGCCTGACTGGGATAGCGAAACTAATCGCGAGGTTCCCAAAGAAGCTCGTGATTCTGGCTTGAAGCTGGCTGAGTCGAACGATGCGCTGCATCTATTGCCGTAAGCGCGCGGGCCTGATGCGCCGGGTTTGTGCGACCTGCTCGAAGGTCGTCGCGATCATCGAGCGCGCGGGCGGCGATGTCGGTATGGTCGGCATGGTTGATCTTTTCGTGGCCGAGGGTCTCACGCGTGAGCAGGTTGATGCGGTCCTCGACGCCGAGATCCGCGGCGAGCCGACGATGCGCGATCAGATGACCTCGAATATCACCAACACGCTGATGCGGAATCTTGGGATGCCCGGGCGGCAATCGCCGGATGACGTGCGGCGCGTGCGGCGCGCGGCGGAGTCTGGCGCTGGCGAGGGCACTTATACGGCACTTGGCGCGGGGCAGAAGACGCCCGGCGTTCATTGAGCGCGAGGGGAAGCGTCGATGGCCAAAGACCGCAGCGATTTCGCCGTCATGAATCGGATGATCGACCATATCCGCCTCTTGATCGCGGTCGATGACGACGAGATTCCGGTCAAGAAAAAGCTCGAGGTCCAGGCAATCCTGAAGGACTTCCAGACGCTCCTCGCCGAGCCTGCCGAGTCTCAGCCGCGCGCCCGGATTCGCGGTTACTATGAAATTCTGTGCCGCGAGCTGGGCGATCAAGCCGACGTCGCGGCGCTGCTTAGTTCGCTCAAGAATTACATTCCCTTCATCTCGGATTAACGCTCGGATTGGAGATTCCACCCGCATGGCAGTACGAACACTCGGAGTGATTGGCGCGGGCCAGATGGGCGCGGGTATCGCCCAGGTTGCCGCGCAGGCCGGGCTCGAAGTTATTCTGAACGACGTTTCGCAAGAGCTCGTCGATCGCGGCATCAGGGGTATCGGACGCAACCTCGATCGCATGATCGAGCGCGGCCGCTTTCAGCCCGACGAGCGCGATCGCGTGCTGCGCCGAGTCCGCGGCTCGGCGAATCTCGAGGATCTCGCAAGCGCGGACTTCGTGGTCGAAGCCGTCGTCGAGAGCGAAGAGGTCAAGATCAACCTGCTGCAGAAGCTCGACAAGATCTGCGGCCCGGAAGTGATTCTCGCCTCCAACACGTCCTCGATTTCGATCACCAGGATGGGTGCTCGCACGGCCCGCGCCGATCGCGTCATCGGCATGCACTTCATGAACCCGGTGCCCGCGATGAAGCTGGTCGAGATCATCCGCGGCCTTGCGACGTCCGAAGAAACCTTCATGACGACGCGCGCGCTGGCCGAGGAGCTCGGCAAATCGACGATGACGGCGCAGGACTTCCCCGGGTTCATCGTCAACCGCGTCCTGCTGCCGATGATCAACGAGGCGATTTACACGCTCTACGAGGGCGTCGGCGGCGTGCTCGATATCGACAAGGCGATGAAGCTCGGCACCAATCAGCCGATGGGCCCGCTCGAGCTGGCCGACCTTATCGGCCTCGACACGTGTCTCGCGATCATGGAAGTGATGCAGCGCGTGCTTGGCGACGACAAGTATCGGCCGTGCCCGCTGCTCAAGAAGTACGTCGATGCGGGCTATCTCGGCCGTAAGTCAGGCCGCGGATTTTACAAATACGACGAAAAGGGGAATCCGATTCCGCCGGCGCTCTAGTCTCCGGCGGGCGGCGCGCAAGCGCCCGGGAGGTAACGCTCATGTCGGTGAAGGCATTCATTTTGATCGACACCTCGCCCGGCAAGGCGCGCGAGGTCGCGTCCAAGCTGCGCAGCGTGGAGGGCGTCTCGATGGCTCACGCGGTGACCGGGCCCCACGACATCATCGCGATTGCCGAGGCCTCCGACGTGACCACGCTCGGCGAGTTGGTGGTACAGAAAATCCAGAGCGTGACGGGAGTGAACCGGAGTCTCACGTCGATCGTGAGCGACTGACGGGCGGCCAGCGCAAGCGCGCGCGGTACTGGCTGGCCGGCACGGATGAGCTAGAATCTATTCGAGTGACCTCGCTCAATCGCGCGGGGCACCGATGCAGGAAGAACTGAATCGATGGCTGAACTACCTGTTATCAAGCGGCTGCGCAAAGAGCTGGAAACCCTCAAGCGCGAACTGACCGTGGACCTGCCCAAGGAACTCGAGCGCGCCCGCGCTCACGGCGATCTTTCCGAGAACGCCGAATGGGCGATGGCCAAGCAGCGGCAGGAGTTTCTGCGCGCGCGCCTGAACAACCTCGAGGTGCGGATCGGCGAATTGATGATGATCAACCTCGACTCGATCCCGCGCGACACGGTCGGCCTCGGCAGCCGCGTCTGGCTCGAAGACCTCGACGAGGGCGGCGCGACGACCGAGTTCGAGATCGTCGTGCCCGAAGAAGTCGACGGCGCGCAAAACCGCATCTCGCTGTCATCGCCTCTCGGCCGCGCGATGATCGGCAAAGCCGAAGACGACGACATCGAGGTAGTTACGCCCAAAGGCAAGCGCGCCTATACTGTAAAACGCCTGATGACGATCCACGTCGTACTAGCCAGCGAAAACGGCGCCGCGAAAGCATAGCGCGTCGGGGCAACTCCTGCTCATATCTCGCGAGTCTGGCGATCGAGTCAGCTAATAGCTCGCCGCGGCTGATGCCGCGGGCGGAAGCCGCAAATCGGGAGAGGCCGCATCCTTCGCCCCACGCCGGAACTTTGCTTGGTTGTTGATAAGACATAGGGTTCCAAAAAAATCAGGCCTTAGAAAAAGATCTGCAAGAAAATTCGGGTGGGCCGTTCAAAGAGTCGAGAGGTTCGATTCGATGGACGATTCAGCCGCATTGGCGCCGCGTTTTCGCTTTCGATTCTCCGGACTATTCGCCGACGCGCGGATGTTTCAGATCCTGGCGCTGGGCGTGTTGTTCGCGGCTGGCGTCTGGTTGCGTGATTTTAGCCTCCGTCCGGCGCAGATCGTCCTGACCTTCGCTGCTGCACTCGTGACGCAGCGGCTCACGTGGCGATTCTATCCGCCCAAGGCGCGCTCGTATCGCAGCGCGATCATCACCGCGCTCAGCCTCACGCTCCTGCTTCGAGCTGACGACCTGTTGATCCATCCGATCGCTGCGGCCGCCGCGATCGGCTCGAAATCTCTCATCCGCTTCCGCGGCAAACATCTGTTCAATCCCGCGGCCTTCGGCGTGATCTTCGCGCTCATCGCGCTCCCCCACACCTGGGTATCCGCCGGGCAGTGGGGTCAGGATGTCGCGCTCGCAGGATGGCTCGTCGCGCTCGGCGCGCTGGTCACCGAGCGTGCGCGCCGCGGCGATATAAGCTGGTCATTCCTCGTCTTCTATCTGGGTGCGACCGCGCTTCGCGTCGCATGGCTCGGGCAGCGCTTCGCCGTCTGGGAGCATCAGCTCTCCAACGGCGCGCTACTGCTCTTCGCGTTTTTCATGATTTCCGATCCGATGACGGGGCCGAACCATCGATGGGGCCGGCTCGCGCAGTCCGCGCTCGTCGCCGCGATCGCCTACTGGTGGCAGTTCCACTTCTACTCAACCAACGGACTTATCTGGGCACTGGTCGTCGCGGCGCCGATGGTTCCGGTGTGGGACCTGGTCTGGCGCGCGCCGAAATTTGAATGGAACGAAGGAGAAAACCATGGACCGGATCGTCTCGAAGCTTCGGCTCATCCTGCTGATCGTAACGGTGCTGACGCTCGCGGCGTGTTGCGCGCCGCTTAAGGCGCAGGCCTTCTGCGGATTCTACGTCGGCAAGGCCGACGGCACGCTCGTCAACCACGCGTCGCAGGTCGCGGTCGTGCGACACGACAACAAGACCGTCATCAGCATGATGAACGACTACCAGGGGCCGATGACGGATTTTGCGCTGGTCGTGCCGGTGCCGGTGGTCCTCGAAAAGGGCCAGGTGCACGTCGGCGATCCGCAACTGTTCGCGCAGCTTGAGGCCTACAGCACGCCGCGCCTCGTCGAGTATTTCGATCCCGATCCGTGCGAGATAGTCAGGCCGATGCCGCTGATGGCGATGGCGTCAGGAGTGGGAGCCGCGGCCCCCGCTGCGCCTCCGATGCAGGATCGCGCGCTGGGGGTCACGGTTGAGGCGCAATACACAGTCGGCGAATACGACATCGTCATTTTGTCAGCGAAGCAGTCTGACGGCCTCGAGACCTGGCTCAAACAAAATGGCTACAAGATTCCGCCGCGCGCGAGTGCTGCGCTCGCTCCATACATCAAACAGGACATGAAGTTCTTCGTCGCCAAGGTCAATCTCGAGGAGCATCGCAAGACCGGGCTTCAGTATCTGCGGCCGATCCAGTTCGCGTTCGAATCGCCGAAGTTCATGCTGCCAATTCGGCTCGGCATGATTAACGCAAACGGCCCGCAGGACCTGATCATTTACCTGCTGACGCGCGACGGCCGCGTTGAGACGACCAACTATCGCACCGTGAAGATGCCGACCGGCGAGAACATCCCCGAATTCGTGCGCGACGATTTCAAGGGCTTCTACAAATCCGTGTTCAATGAGCAGGTGGAGCGCAACGACATGCGCGCCGTGTTCACCGAGTATGCATGGAACATGGGATGGTGCGATCCGTGCGCTACGTCGCCACTCACTCCCGACGAGCTGCGCAGCCTCGGCGTGTTCTGGCTCGATCAGCAACCGCCATCGCGCGGGCAGTTCATGCCAGCTCCCTACGGCGGCGGCGCTATCCCGGTAATGCTCACGCGGCTCCATGTGCGATACAGCGCAGATTCGTTCCCCGAGGATCTCGTCTTCCAGGAAACGGGCGACAGCGAAAACTACCAGGCGCGCTACGTGATGCAGCATCCATGGACCGGCACCGAGAACGCTTGCCCCGCAGCGCACTCCTACTTTGAGAATCTGCGAGCACGCCAGATGCAGGAAGCGCAGACCCTCGCCGATCTAACCGGCTGGAGCCTCGACTCGGTAATCAAGAAAGCCGGACTAAAGGGCGATCAACAGCCGAACCCATGGTGGCAGAAGATCTGGAACTGATTGATATCGAGAGCCGCGCTCGCAAAGCGCGGCTCTCTGAGTTTCACAATGGCCATCTCACTCCCGTGCGCGCTCTCTGAGAACCCCTCTCCCTGACCAGGG